>ENA-ORTM01001539-ORTM01001539.1-human-gut-metagenome-genome-assembly--contig:-NODE-1539-length-23351-cov-3.866372_pt1 | contig 23351 bp, 28 predicted proteins | sample MGYA00241909_ERZ509182 | MGnify/ENA primary metagenome ERZ509182 (study PRJEB26280, sample SAMEA2338855) | human gut metagenome | biome: human gut; feature: human-associated habitat; material: faeces...
TTCGCGCCTGACGGTTCAGTTTTATTTTACCCAAAAGGCAGTGGGAGCTTCCACGGCGCTGCTGGAAAGCAGCCTGCAGTACCCCACAGGCGAGAAAGACCCGGAAACGCAGGAGCCGACCTACACGCCTACCGAGCCGCCTGAGACTGATAGCAAGTCCGGGCCTTGGGGCGACGAGGAGGAGCCTATCGTCGTTCCGACATTCGAGCCGTCCGCCAGCGGTGGCGGAACCGAAGAGCTGGCAAAGGAAGAAACCGGCTACTTCACCGAAGTTGAGATAAAGGAGGAAACAGGCAATGAGTAAGAACTACGACATGATTGCCACGGTAGACATCGACATCGCAACCCCGATTGTGGATGATACCAGCTTCGACAATCTGCTGATTATGGGTCCTGCGCCTAAGACTGGCGCCAAGTCCCCGGCCCGCGTTGGGGTTTACTCTGACATCAGCGAAGTGGAAGACGCCGGCTTCGTCACAAGCGGCGCGGATGCCGACCCCGTCGGCCTTGCCGCAAGCGTGGCCTTCGCTCAGAGTCCTCGCCCGACGGCGGTGTATATCGCCGTTCAGCAGCTCTCCGAAGGCGCTGTTGTGGCCGGCCAGACCATCAAGGACACCAATGCTGCGGTCGCGCAGTATGCGGGCAAGAAAGAGGGCCTTACCGGCTGCGCCATCTCCTTCAAGGAGTCTGCCCGCAAGCTGAGCATGGTTCTGGACGGCCCCATCACCGGCGTCAAGAACACCGGCCTTTTCGATATGCTGGCGGCGCTGATCGCCGACGGCTATACCGCGACTATCGAGGGCACCGCCATTACCGACGGCGCCAGCTTCAAGGCTTGCCCTGTGTGGAGCCGCCTGAAGAAGATTGACAAGGGCGACGAGGAGCAGTTCACCGTCGAGGTGAACAAGGCCGGCGGTACTGCGGTGCTCTACACCGTGGCCGTTTCGTACCCTGACCCCGACGCGCCTGCCACGCAGGCCGCCGAGGACAATGAGCCTGCCAACACCCCGGACACTGAACTGGAGACCCCGGCAACGACTATTGCCCGCGCTCTGGCTACCTCCGGTTGGTACGTGCTCTGCACCGCGGGCGTTGACCCTGCCAAGTACGAGGAGATCGCCGCGTACATGGAAACGCAGGAGAAGCTCTTCTGCTACACGGAACTGGACTGCTTCGCAGCCCCCGGCACCGTCCGCAAGGACGGTGAGGATCTGGTACAGCCGTCTGTCGGCAACGTCTACTTCCGCACTCTGGGCGTCTATGGCCGCGAGACTACGGATCAGGCCGACGAGGACATCCCGCCCGCGAACCGCTACATCAACGTGGCGTTCGTTGCGAAGTGGCTGAACTACGAGTCCGGTAGCGAGACGACTGCCTTCAAGCAGCTTGCTTCTGTGTACCCGTCCAAGCTGACCAGCACGGAGATGAAGGCTCTGGCCGACAAGAGCCTGAACTACTTCATCACGGTTGGAAGCAAGAACCTGAGCATGAACGGCAAGGTCATCGGCAACGAGTGGGCGGACATCATCCGGTTCCGCGACTGGCTGAAGAACGATATGCAGCTTCGCGTTGTCAATCTGTTCGTCACCCGCCCGAAGGTGCCGTACACCGACGCGGGTATCTCTCTGGTGCAGAACCAGATGATTGCCTCGCTGAAGTCCGGTCAGGACGCCGGCGGCATCGCCGAGAGCGAGTTCGACGAGGACGGCACCGAGATTCCTGGCTACGTCACGTCCGTTCCTCTGGCTGCCAGCCTGTCCGCGTCCGAGAAGGCGTCCCGCAAACTGACGAAGTGCAAGTTCAAGGCCAGACTGGCCGGTGCGATCCACTTCGCCGAGCTCAAGGGCAGCCTGACCTACGAACTGTAAGGAAGGAGGAACTGAGAGATGGGTAAGATTAAGACCTACAACCCGAAAGAAGTCACGATTGCGCTCGGCAACCACATTGTCGCCGGCTACGCCGACGACAGCTTTATCACCATCGACCCGAATGGAGACGGTGTCACCAAGAAGGTCGGTTGCGACGGCGAAATCGTCCGCAGTATCAGCCCCGATGATACCTACATCGTGAAGCTGACCGTGCTGCAGACCTCTGAGACGAACAGCTTCCTGCAGAACCGCTTCAAGCAGGACCGTCAGACCGGCGACGGTATGTTCCCGATCCTGATTAAAGACCTGAAGGGCGGCATGGTGTTCAGTTCCGACGCGGCATGGCCCGCCAAGCCCGCATCCCGCGGCTTCGGCAAAGAGTCCAACAACCGCGAGTGGGAGCTGCACACCGGCTCTGGCGAGCTGACCGAGTAAGCAACGCAAAGAGGCCGTCCGTCAAGGGCGGCCTCTACCGTACATAACGAGGGGGTTATGAACTATGAGAAGAATGCAGACGATTGAGAAGGTCATTGGGGAGAACACGTTCTATATCCGCCCGTTCGGCGCCTTTGCGGCGGCGAACATCAGCGGTGAACTGGCCGCCTTGCTGTCCCCGATTTTGGCGGGCATCGCCCCGCTGTTTGGCGGCCTCGACACGGGAGCCGGCGACTCTGACGCCGCAGCGAACCCGCTGGACATGGACATCGAGGAGGCTATGCCTGCCATCAGCAGCGCACTCTCTACGATTTCTGGTGACAAGGTCGAACGCATGATGCGCCGCCTGCTGATCGACCAGCAGAATATCAGCGTTCAGGGCGAGGACACCGACGGTGACACCGTCATTCTGGATAAAGACCTTGCCGACGAGGTGTTCTGCGGCGAACTGCAGGATATGTTCATCCTGTGCTACGAAGTTATCAAGCTGAACTTCAAGGGTTTTTTCAAGAGAGTCGGAATCCAATCTGGCAGCCTTATCGACAAGCTGCGGAAGGGGACTCCGACATCCGAAAATGGGGAGACTTCGACTTCGGACGCTTCAGCGAGCTTGAGCTGAGAATGTACTCGCTTATCAAAGCGGGTATCGCCACGAAGTCTGAGTTGGACGAAGCCTACACACTCGACGAAGCTCTGAAACTGTATGCGCTGTATAGCATGGACAGGGACATCGAGCGGTTCCAAGCCGAGGAGATGCAGGCCGAAATGGGCAGATAAAAAGCCCGCTCCGCGTGGGAGCGAGCTTTTCCATTTGCACCTCAGTACATGATGCGGACGAGGGCTTTGTAGTTGTCGGCGTCAAGAGAACACAAAGCCTTAGTCCCGTCTTTGAAGATGATCGAGACAGTGTAATCGCTGTTCTTTTTGGCGGAGTTAGCTCCAGCGATGGCGCCAATTCCGCCAAAGAGTGCTGCGCCAACAGCACCGCGGGCCACGCCGCTGCCCATGCTGGAATTGCCCTCCTGCATGACCAGCTCGTAGTGGTCTACGGTAGTCTTGTTGATGAAGGTCTTCTTTGCACCGAAGAATTTGTTCTCGGTAATGAGAAGCCCTTTTTTGTCGCCCTTGAACGAAATCAGGCCGCTGTAATCACCGGCGAGAACCGTGTTTGCCATGATCGTGTGCTCCTCTCTGAATTATAGCCTTGCGGCTTATGAGTGATATTCTATCAGCTTTGAGCGGTACGGTCAACACGGAGCGGTAAAATCTGCCATGAAAGGAGGGCGATTGCTCATGACGATTGTGAAGTTTATCAACGAGGTTGGCTTCAAAGTACGCGAAGGCGACGTAAAAAAAGTCAACGGAACAATCTCTGACATCAAGAGCACCGCGACGAAACTTCTCGGCGCAATCGGCATCGGGTTCAGCCTGACCAAGATCAACGCCCTCGTGGAAGAGTTCGGGCGCGTCAATGAACAGGTCAAGAACTCAACCGCCGCGCTCGGAGACCAAGCTGAGATTCAGAAGAAAATCATGGAGTCTGCTCGGCAAACGCGAAGCAGCTATGCGGAAACTGCAGGAGTGATTTCCAACCTCGTGCACGAAAGCCCAGAGCTGTTTGGCAACATCGACGAAGCGGTCAAGTTCAATAATGCGGCAACAATGCTGTTTAAGTCCGCCGGTAAGACAAATGAAGATATTGCCGGTCTTATGGAGGCAATTAACAAGTCCTTCGCCAAGGGCTATGTTGACAGCGAAACAATCAGCCAGCTTTTGGAGCGTTCACCCGAAGCGGTAGAACTGCTCAACAAGAAACTCGGCACGACCTCCGATAAACTGGAAGAGATGGCATCGTCCAGAACTATGACGGTCGCAGATCTGAAGGCTGCGTTCGTGGACAATGCCAACACCATTGAGCAAAAGTTTGGAGGCGTACAGTACAGAATCACAGACGCCTTGACCGTCATCCGAAGCCAATGGGGACTCTGGCTGACGCAGATGGACAGTACGCTTGGAGTGACGAACACTATCGCCAATGCGATGGTGAAGTTTTCCGATACAGCCATGCGCGTGATGAACCGCGTCCGAAATGCCGTCGTATGGCTCAACGACAAGCTCGGCGGATCTGGGAATCTGCTGAAACTACTGGCCATTGCGGCAGGCGCACTACTATTCGCGTTCAAGTTCGACAAGATTACAAGTGGTGTGGCAGCCATCATCAAGGGGCTAAAGGGAGTCAACAAAGAAGCTCTTTTGATGGCGGCAAAAATCATCATTATTGCTCTGCTGGTGGAGGATTTCATCAACTTCATGCAGGGCAACAACTCCCTGCTCGGAAGCCTGCTTGAAAGGGCGGGCGTTGACGTGGATAAGTTCCGCGCCAACATCATCAAGATTTGGGAGAACATCAAGACCATTCTGACCGCCGTATGGAAGGGCATCAAAAATGTGGCGATCCCGATTTTTCAAGGCATCTGGAGCGTCATCAAGACGGTGTTCGAGGCCATCGGCAAGATTATAGATAAAATCGCCCCGCAGTTCGCAAACCTTGCCGACCAGCTTGCGAACGGTAACATCGACACAGATAAGTGGGTGAAGGTCGGCGAGGCCATCGCAAAAATCGTCGCCGTCATCATAGGCGTCGTAGCTGCCGTCAAGACCGTCATCGCCGTGGTGCGAACGGTCACTTCGGTCGTGAAAGGCGTCTCGGCGGTGATCTCGTTCGTGTCCAGCCCTGTCGGCCTTGTGATTCTGGCGATTATGGCCCTGATTGCCGTAGGCATCCTGCTCTACAAGAACTGGGATAAAATCAAAGCCTTTGCCATTCGCATTTGGACGGCCATCAAGGATTTCTTCGTCAACATCTTCACGTCGATTGGGAACTTCTTCACGAGCATCTGGGAAGGCATCAGCACGTTCTTCTCCAGCGTGTGGAACGGCATCAAAGAGACGGTGTCCGGTGCGGTTTCCGCCGTCTGGGAGACCATCTCCACGGTGTTCTCGACGATCTGGGAGTTCATCTCCGGTGTCGCCACCAACATCTGGACGGCCATCACGACGGCGTTTACGAATATCCTGTCGGGCATCACCGGCACGATTGGAAACATCAAGGACAGCATCGTGACCGGCTTCACCGCCGCTATCGACTGGATCAAGAGTCTGCCTGCTCAGGCCCTGCAGTGGGGTGCTGACATCATCAACAACATTGTCGAGGGCATCAAGGGCGCGGTCGGTAAGGTCGGAGAGGCAGTCTCCGGCGTCGCCAGCAAGATCAAGGGCTTCCTCGGCTTCTCCGAACCGGATGAAGGCCCGTTGAGTGACTTCCACACCTATATGCCCGACATGATCGACCTGATGACCAAGGGCATCAGCGCGGGCAAGGCCAAGGTACGCGATGCGCTCGGCGCTCTGACGGGTGATATGTCCATCATGGCGCAGGCCAACGTAGCCAGCCCAACCACGGCACGGACGGCTATGGGCAGCAACAGCGTCAGCAAGAGCGTCGTGCAGAACGTGAACATCAACAACAAGTTCGAGGGCGACCGTGCCGGCCAGCAGAAGTCCGCAGCGGCGATGGATAAGGCCGCAGGCGACTCTACGGGCGAGATGGCCCGCGCCCTCGCGTATGCAAGGTAGGTGACGTAGATGGCAAGAGCAAAAAGACCTGTCACCATTGCAGGCATCGAGTTCGACGCGCTTATCAGCGAGGAGCATGGCTACGAGGCTACCGTTCCTGAGTATGCCGTTGAGAGCGGCTTCTCCGTCAGCGACGCGATCATCCACGGCGCCGAAACGCTGAACATGGTTCTCTATGTCACCGATACTCCGGTCACATGGAGAAGCCACAGCGGGCGCGGCCGTGTTGAGCAGGTCACGAAGCGGCTGGAGGAGCTGTACTACGCCGCCGAGCCGGTCACAATCGTCACCAGCGACGCCACCTACACCAGCATGGCGATCGAGAACCTGACCATCAGCAAGAGCGCCGAGGTAGGCTACGCCCGAGAGATCCCAATTTCGTTCCGCAAGATTCGCATTACGACGGCGCGGACGACGACCATCCCCGCCAGCTACGGCAAGAGCGGTGCGACCGCCGCTTCTGCAGGCACGGCCAACACGTCCAGCGGGAGCAGCGGACGCTCAGGCTCCGGTAGCTCCGGTAGCTCCGGCAGCTCCGGTTCGGGTTCTGGCTCTGGCAGCGGCTCCGGCAACAGCAAGTCGAGCATCCTCTATGGTGCCGCAAAGTCAATCGGCCTGATTTCATGAGGAGGGAAACGAGATGGAATATACGATCATCGAAGTCCCAGACCTCAATGACAGCATGAGCCGCGTCGTTCTGAACGGCAAGGCGTATTTGATTCGGTTCACATGGAACGACCGCGGCGGCTTCTGGAAGTTCGGCCTCTATGACACGCAGAGTCAGCCTATCGTCATCGGCATCAAGATTGTGCCGAGGTTCCCTATGAACCTGTTCTACGGCGTGACCGCGTTGCCGAGCGGCGTGTTCGGCGTGATGACCAAGCTGGAGCACATCGGGAGGAATGATTTTCTCGACGGGAAGGCCAGCTTCGTATTCTGCCCTGCGGAAGATAGCGACTGACCCGCTTTTCTCTCCGTCCTGCGGACTGTCCGCGGACGCTCCGTGGGACGGTCGCACATGAAATCCGAGGACAGTCCGCGCATAACCGTAACCGTAACCGTAACCGTAACCTATACCGTAATCTAACCTAACCAGTAAATATATTTGGTGTGCGTTTTGCAAACGCACGAGCGTGTTTTCTTTGCTTATTTTTCGTGATTTTGCTTTTTGAGCAAAGTCGTTTGTAAAACGAGAGGGGGGATTTTGATGTCTGCGAACTTCGACAGAGAGTATCGCTTGGCTGCAGGTAAAGCCGGCGGCATGGGCTTCGAGATCGGCGAGAAGTCGAAGAGCCAGCCCGTCCCGCTGCACATCAATTTCTCCATTGAGCGCACCGACCTTGAAACGCAGAACACGGGGCGCGTGACCGTCTGGAACTTGAACAAGGAGCACCTTGCCACTCTGGACGAAAAGGACTGCGTCCTGTCCCTGAAGGCGGGCTACGGAAGCCGTATGCCGCTGATTTTTGCCGGCATCGTCACAAACTGCGTCACGACCCACGACGGCGCAGACCGCAAGACGGAGATCGAGGTGGTAGACAACCTCGTCGAGATCCGCGATACCTACGTCACGATTTCGTATGTGGGCACTGTGAACTGGAAGACCATCTTCGACGATGTGGCAAATCAGATGGGTGTGGCGGTGACGTATTCGTACAACGCTGAGTTTGCCGACATCGCCAACGGCTTCAGCTTCGTCGGCCTCGCCCGCGATATTATGACGAAGGGATGCGCCTGCTGCGGCCTCGTGTGGAGTCTGCAGAACGGCGTCATGCAGGTCAAGAAGCCAGGGGATGTCATGAGCCGTGAGGTCTTCGTTCTCTCTGAGGACTCTGGGCTGCTGGGCATCCCTGCCCGCGTCACCGAGGCCAACTCCGAAACGAGCGATAAGACCAGCATCGGGTGGGAGGTCGAGTTCTTCCTGAACGGGGCCATCCACATTGACGACTATGTGAAGTTGGAGAGCAAAACCGTCACAGGCTATTTCCGCGTCGCCAAGCTGACGCAGGCCGGGGACAACATCTCTGGTGACTGGATGTGTACGGCGCGACTTATGGAGGTGCAGGGATAATGATGCAGGAGTTTGTGCAGGAAATCCAGAACACCATTCAGCGTGGGCTCCGCGGCATCCATACGGCTATGCCGGGGCAGATCGTCAGCTTTGACGCTGCGAAGGGCATCGCCACGGTCAAGCCTGCGATGAAGTTCAAGAAACCGGATGGGAAGACGATGGATTTCCCGCAAGTCACCGGCGTTCCGGTCGTGTTCCCGCAGGGGAACGCACAGGGCGCAACAGTCGCTTTTCCGGTCAAGCCCGGAGATAGCTGCCTTCTGGTGGTGGCCGAGCAGAGCCTTGACTACTGGCAGTACGGGCAGGAAACCAGTACGGATCTGGCCTTCGACATGACGAACGCAATCTGCATTCCTGGCCTGTTTGCGCAGGGAAACCCTGCGGTAGCGGATGCCTGCGCTCAAAACGCGGTCATCGTAGATGTCAAGGGAACGAGGCTTACGGTCAAGGGCGGTTCCGTAACGATTTCTGCGCCCGAAGTCACCGTCGAAGGCAACCTGACTGTGACCGGCAGCCTGTCGTATTAGGCCCGTAGAAGGCCGCTACGAGCTTTCAGGCGAAAGCAACAATCTACACCTATGAGGCGTTACGACACCGTCTGGGTGATTTCTGGCGATTCCAGACTACTTCTGGGAGGGGGTATTCACCGTGTTAGACATCAGACTGAATGAGGACGGCGATATTGCCATCTCCAAGAATGGCGACATCTCCACGACGGAGAGCGTCAGACAGGCCGTAATGATTCGGCTGCGCTGGATTTACGACGAGTGGCGGCTCGGCCCTGAGCTGGGCTTCCCGTGGTTCGAGGAAGTCTTCGTGAAGAACCCGAACACCATCAAGATTAAAACGCTCGTGAGAGACGAGATCCTGAAAGTGAAGGAGGTCAATGCGGCGACGGTCACATCGGTCGATTACAACCCGGCCAAGCGAACGGCGACGTTCCGCTACACCGTCACCGTGGGAGAGGACACGTTTAGAGAGGAGGTAACGCTGTATGGCTGATTATGGCCTGACCCCGCAGGGGCCGAATATCAAGCGTTTGGATGTCATTCTGGAAGAGATGCACTCGGGCTTGTCTGAGAAATGGGGCGTCAACACCCGTCAGAACCCCGAGTCCCTGCTGAACCACCTGCTGACAAACGTGGCCGACGCCATCGCCGACTTGTGGGAGTTTGGCGAAGCAGTGTACTTCTCGCAGTACCCGGCCACTGCAGAGGGGCGGAGCCTCGACAATGCCGCACAGTACGGCGGCTCCACCCGTGAGGCGGCTGCGAAGTCGTATTACCCGATTCATTGTACCGGCAAGGATGGCACGAAGCTGGCCGCCGGTACGAGGATTTCCTCCGCGACGAACCCGACAACCTATCTGAGTATCACGGACACGAGGGAAATCAGCCGTATGTCGTTCAATCGTGCCTGCATCAAAATCGCGTCCCTCGGAACAGAGAGCGTTTACACCGTAGCCATCAATGGCGCGGTGTTTTCTTATAGCCCGACGGCGGCGGACGCGCTCACGGTGCTGAAAGGCATCGCGGCGGCCATCACCGACGAGAAGTTCACGGCCTCCGTGGACGAGACAAATGAGTTCCTGAACATCGAGGCGGCGGACATTGCCTCGAACAATGTGCTGATTCTCTCCGAGAACCTGACCACGGAGACGGTGACGTCGATCATTACCTTCGGCACCGAGCAGAGCGGCGACATCCTGATTCCTGATGGGGTCATTACGAACATCGTCAACGCCGACGCTGGCCTGCTGGCCGTCGAGAACCTCTGCGGCTACATCGCGGGCCGTGACGAAGAGACGGACGTTGAGTTCCGCCAGTCCTATGCGGACAAAATCTTCAACCGTTCGAGCAATATGCTTGAGAGCATCCGCTCTGCGATCCTGCTGAACGTGCAGGGCGTCCGCAGCGTCGCCCCGTATGAGAACGCAACGCACCAATGGTATGTGGACGGCACCTATCTGGACGTGAAGGACGCGACCGAAACGCCCGCAGGCGACATCGTCCGTCCGCCGCACAGCGTCGAGATCGTGGTAGACGGCGGCGACTCGAAGGAAATCGCGCAGCAGATCCTCGCCAACAAAGCGGGCGGCATCAACACGGTCGGCGAGACCGTCGTGGTTCTGCCCGGTGAGTACGACGAGGAAATCACGATCCGGTTCAATCGGCCGACGACGATTTACACATGGTTCCGCCTGGGCATCACGCTCAACCGTTCCGAGGCTTTGCCGCCGAACTACGTTGACCTGCTGAGAGAGGTCGTCCTTGAGAACATGGACGCTCTGGACGCCGGCAAGGATGTCGTTCCGCAGCAGTTCATGAGCCAGCTTTACAAAGCCTGCTCTGGCATCAGCTATATCGACATTCAGCTTTACGCTTCGGCGGACGCCTCCGATGAAAAACCCTCCAAGTACCCCGACCGCAGTAAGAACATTACGGCGCGTCAGCGGGCCTACACCAAGGAGGAGATGATCGAGGTGGAGATTGATGGCTGATTATGTAGCGACCCTGAAAAACGACCTTGTCGAGCAGTTCCGAGGCAAGGCCAATATCGAGGCGCTCATGGAAGTCATAGGCGCCCAGCTTCAGCAGGTGTATGACTTCTACGACCAGCTTCGGCAGGACAGGGGAGTACATACAGCCGTTGGCAAGCAACTGGACGGTGTCGGCGACATCGTCGTGATGACCAGAATGGAGGCCGGCAAGCTCGCTGGCGACCCAATCCCGTTCGAGGTCATCAACGACGAAACCTACCGTCGGTATCTGATTTACAAAATCCTGAAAAACACCTGCGATTGCACCTACCCCGACATCATCAAGGCGTTTCGGATGTTCTGGGATCGGCCTCTGTACTACAAGGAAGATCCTGCAGAACCTGCGACGATGATTTTTGATACCGGCGAAATGGATGGCACCGTCGATACGACGCCGCTGTTCACCACGCCGCTGCTCCGCGCCGCTGGCGTTACCTTGAAGCTCTACGCTCGGACGAAGACCGAGATGGAGACGGCAAAGCTCTACATTCTGAGCGGCCTCGGCTTTGCCGTCACGGAAACGCTGCTGCCCATCCTCGAACGCGATATTGATTACCGCGCCCATGTGTACGTCAGGGGCGGGTATTCGACCATCGCCGAGGACACACTCCCCGGCGTCGAGCGAGACTATAAGTTTGGCTTCAAACTCCATCTGGGCGCCGGTCTGCAGGCGGTCTTGGAGAGTACGCTGCCCAATCAGGAGCGCGAAGTGTCCTATGACACCTCTGTTTGCGCTGGAAGCGCGGTTCAGAGCGTCATGGAAACGAGAATCACCGACATGGTGATGAAGTCGGGGAAGATGGCCTCACCGCAACGGTCTGCTGCGAAGCGCACGAAACTCCAAAACCTCCGAGCCGTCGCGGATCGCTTGAAGCGAGAAAGCGCGGCAGAGGGCAGGAGCGCCCCGAAAGCAGAGTCCAACAAAACGATTGAAGGAGGAACACAGAAATGAGCTACTATGGCGGAACCGTAACGGTCGCCGGCCGCAATCTCATTACGAGCCTCATGGCCGGGAAGACGATTGAGTTCACCCGCATCATGGTCGGCTCTGGTGCCATGCCGGAAGGCGTTGAGCCTATCGACATGGTCGCGCTGGTCACTCCGGTTGCGGAGGGCGTTTCGTCCGTCCCGACTGTGGAGAACGGCGTACTGAGCATGGTGGTCGAATACCGCAACGACCTGAACGGCGGTTTGCAGGAGGGCTTCTGGCTCCGCGAGTTTGGCGTATTCGCCAAGACCGAGGACACCGAGGAGATCCTGCTCTACTACGCAACGCTGGGCGACAGCCCACAGCCGGTCAATGCCTACAAGGACAACCGCATTGACATTCGGCGCTATCCCATTTCGATTGCCCTTGAGCTGGATGCCGACGTCCAGATTACCTACAACCCCGGCGCGTTCATCACGTCCGCTGAGGCTGAGGAGCTGGTGCGGACGATGGTTCAGGAGGCGATCAGCGGTGTCGGCACCGCAATCATCAAAGACATCACGATTCCCCACACCGGCTGGACATGGCAGGAGGAGAATCCTGATGAACAGGGCGCGTGGGACATGGACGAGTATCGCTACTACGTCGATGTTCCCGTGACGGAGGCTGCGGAAACGCAGTTCCCGAACGTCGCTCTGCATAAAGCAGCCCTTGAGACCGCGAAAAACGCTGGCCTTTGCCCGACGGTGCAGACCCTTGCCGGTGCGCTGCGCTTCTGGGCAAAGAGAAGTCCTGACGAGGATATGGAGGCGACTGTCGCCCTCGTGTCTCCCGGCGCCAGCAGCAGCGGGGGAGGCGGAGGATCGACCTATGTGCTGCCCGTGGCTACGGCAACGCGGCTCGGCGGCGTGAAGATCGGCAAAGGTATCTCTGTGGCAGCGGACGGCACGATCACCGCATCGACCAGCGGCGTCAGCCCCGACGACATGGCCTCCACCGAAGACACGGAATCCATGCTGGACGAAGTCTTCCCCTCTGAGGACGAGAACCCCTAAACTATCGGCAAAGACCATTGAGAGGAGCGATTAAATGGCATACGACACCTCTAAACTCGCAAGCCTTCAGGCTCTGAAAGACACGGCTACCCGTATCAAGAAAGAGTATCTGGCGGCTATCTCGAAGTCGAAGCACGCAATCATGCAGAAAGCGGCGGCGATTCCGAGCGCAGACGAAGCCGAAGAAAACGTGATGTATCTCGTGAAGAACGAGAAAACCGGCCATTACGACATCTATGTTCTCGTCGATGGCGCAATGGAATGGCTGGACGACACCACGATTGACCTCGACGACGTTGCTGGTGACATCTACACCGGTACGAAGACCGACAAGTCTGCGCCGGATAGCAGCATCATTGATGCGTTCTTCGCCGCTGACGACGCGCCGGTCATCAAGAAGGGCGATGTGTTCGTGGTGAACACCGTCATCAGCGGGAAGGAGTATGAGAAATCCTCGTACTACTTCAGCGGCACGGCATGGGAAGCCATCACCGGCTGCGTGGACGCGGACAAGGTCATCGCCCACGAAAACATCCTGCTTGCCGGCGACTTCGACCGCATCGGCAACTGGACGAAGGACAAGAACGGCACGAAGTTGCAGGAGACGGATGGTATGTCCTTCATGGCAATTCTGAAGGAGATCGGTTCCAAGACCCTTCAGCCGACCATCACGGCGAACCCGTCCATCAACGGCTTCGGCCTGAGCGGCGCGGGTGCAGTGGAAGCTGGTACTCCGGTTGCGACTGCGTCCTATCTGGCCGCGTCCCTGAACCCCGGTTCCTACAAGTACGGTCCTAAGACTGGTACTGGCGTTGCGGCGTCCAACTGGAAGGTTGAGCGTATCACTGACGGCGGCACTGAGCAGGTGGCATCCGTGGACGCCGCGTCCCTGCCTGCTGGCAGCGACAACAACGGCGGCAACGGCTTCATCATCGGCGACGCTGGCGGCGCTAACGCTGTGGCAAGCCTGAAGTACCGCGTGACAGCGACGCACGGTGCTGGTGTGCAGGCCGAGGACAACCTCGGCGGCGCGTCCAACCCCGCTGTTGCGATTGCGGCTGGGTCTAAGACGAAGGACTCCGCTGCGTACACGCCGTTCCGTAACTACTTCTTCGGCGCAACCGCCGAGAAGCCGGCTCTGGACAGCGCGTACATCCGCGGTCTGACCAAGTCCGGCAAGGCATACGCTCCTGGCGTCATTACCGTCAACGTTCCCGCTGGCGCGAATCGCGTTGTGATCGCCTGCATCGCTGGCAAGACCGGTGTAAAAAAGGTCATCAACGAGACTGCACTGAATGCCGATGTGACCGATACCTTCACCAAGAAGACGGTCGCCGTCGAAGGCGCCAACGGTTACACCGCGAAGGACTACAATGTGTGGGTTTTCGAGCCGGCCGTTCCGTACGAGAACGCTGCTGTCCTGAAAGTCACGCTCGGTTGAGAGGAGGGAATGAAATATGGCAGTCAATAACACCCAGAACAACTACGCCAAGATGGAGTTCCCGCTGACGATCAAGCGGCAGGATGCGTTCAGCATCGACCCCACCGAGATCTGGCCCTCTCTTGAGGCAGCTCAGGAGTACGCGCAGACCAACCCCACAGCTTACGTCGGCCAGAAACTCTCTGTCGTCGTGGATGGCGTGTCCACGCCGTATCAGATCAAGAACGTGGCTGGTGAGCTGGAACCCCTCGGCGGTACGCCTGCGACCGACGAGGAAGTAGCAGAGATGTTTAACGAAGTGTTCAATTCTGGGGCAACCGGGAACTGATGCTGCGGTGAACAAATATTTTTAATCATCATTAGGAGGAAAACGCAATGGCTTACGACAACACCCATCTGGTAAAACTGGCAGCCCTCAAGGCTCTGGCTGAGAAGGTAAAGAGCGACTACGCTCTGAAGGCTGACTTGACCGCTCTGAGCGGCCGCGTCGATAACCTCGTCGCTGCTGGCGGCGAGCCCAACGTCCTGACCGGCATCAAGGTCAACGGCACCCTGCTGGATCTGACTGAGAAGATTGCCGACATCCTGATCGCTGAGGGCAAGACCAACGGCACCATCTCCGCCAACGGCGTTGATGTCCCCGTTCACGGTCTGGCTGCTCTGGCCTACAAGTCCGAGGTTGCTGAGAGCGATCTGGCTGCCGCTCTGAAGGCCATCATCGACGCCAAGGCGAAGCAGGCCGATCTCGACACCCTGACCGGTGAGGGCGAAGGCTCCATCAAGAAGATGATCGACGACGCCTTCAATGACTTCTCTACCAAGGTCAGCGATGACGGTGTCGTCAACTCTTACAAGGAGTTGATCGACTGGGCTGCCACCCACGGCGCTGAGGCGACCAAGCTGACGAAGGGCATCTCTGAGAATAAGACCGCCATCGCCAACCTGAAGAAGTATGTCGGTACTCTGCCCGAAGGTGCGACCGCCACCGATGTCGTCGGTTACATCGCCGAGGCGATTGCCGCTTTGAGCATCGGCGACTACGCCAAGACCACCGAGGTCACTGCGGCCATCAACACCGCTCTGGCCGATTACGCCAAGACGAGCGATGTCAACACCGGTCTGGGTAAGAAGGCCGACAAGGTCGCCAAGGCAACCAACGGCAACTTCGCTGCTCTGGACGCTGACGGCAACCTCAAGGACTCCGGCAAGAAGGCGGCTGACTTCGTTGCCGCTGAGGCTGGCAAGCGTCTGATGACCGACGCTGAGGGCAGCAAGCTCGGCGGTGTGGCTGAGGGTGCCACCAAGGTCGAGGCGTCCGAGACCAACGGCAACGTCAAGATCAACGGCGTTGACACCAAGGTTTACACCGAACCCACTGATGTCGTGCATGGCGCTATCGCCACCGACACTGAGGTGACCGAGATGCTGAACGAGGTCTTTGCCGCCACCGTCTGAGCGTAATCACAGCGTAGACTGAAAAGGGGCGAGGGCAAAACCCTCGCCCCGTGATTATCCATCTTGGAGGTAGTAACGCATGGGTAAATTGACATACCTGAAACATCTGAAAGCCTGTGCGGAAGCGGCGAAGAGCTTTACGAACGGTCTGGTAGCCAATCTGGCGCAGACCGTGACGGAAGCGATGCAGGAAATGGAGGACGTGAAGGCCGACAAGCAGAACACGAAGGCAATCACGATTCCGACTACCGGCTGGGGAATCGACGAGAACTCGGAAGATTATCCGAGTTATTGCGACATCGTTGTGGCGGGAATCACGGCGAAAGACCGTGTTGACATTGCCATTGCGCCGAACAGTCAGGCAGCGGCTATCGCCTGCGGGATGTCTCCGACCAACCAGACGTTGGCGGGGAAGATCCGCGTATGGGCGAAGACCGCTCCAGCCGCCGCTATTTCCGCCGAATACTGGCTGAATCAGGGAAAGGAGTAACCGGACGATATGGCTTATGGAACCGTAAATGTCGGTCAGGCTCAGACCGATGACAGCAAGTATCTGACCACCGAACAGGTCGGTACGCCGAGTGGGCTCGCAACGCTGGACGCGAACGGCAAACTGACCGCATCTCAGCGCCCCGACGTTGATGCTTACACGAGGAAACAGACCGACGATCTCGTCGATCAGGATGTGGCGGCGCACAACACGGACGAAACCGCACATGGCGACATCCGCGCTTCCATCGCGGCTGTTGACGCGGCCGTCAAGGCTATCGAGCTGAAGTACGGCACGAAGATCACGAAAAATCCGTTCAGCGTCGGCTTCACCGACCTGAGTGCGGTCAACGTGACCGGCGTATGGAACGCATCGCTGGGCAGGATCGAGTTCTGATGGCAGAGGAAATTATTTTCTCACGCCCCGCTGATGAAATTTCCTGCATCATCGGGAACCTGTTCTCAGCGATCACGCCTCCGTGCGACCTCAGACGCAGCACCGATCTTGTCATCTGCGGCATGACCCACGCTCAAAATTATGGGACGCTGACCGTCAAGAGCGACTGCTGCATTTTCATCGGCGAGCCTGAAGATCTGGCCGCCGTATTAAACGGGCAATGCCTGGAAAGGAAGTGCAGACATGGCCGATAAGGAGTTTCTGCTTGGCAACAGAGCAAGGGAGCTTCTGAAGTACACCAAGCAGGCGACGAGAGTTGTCTCCGGCGACATCAGCAAGGCCGACGTTCGAGCAATTATCACACGGGTTGCCGAGCTCGACGACATCTGCGATGTCAAGATGGTCTGCCAAGAGGTCGTACACGTCCTTGACACCAAGGACAAAGAGGGCTTCACAAAGAGTACCTTCCGAATGTATGGAGAGGATATGCGCGAAACCGCGAAAAAGATCCTGACGGACATCCATCGCGCCAACAACACGAACTTCGTGGTGGCGTATGAGGATAGAATCCACAAGATCGAGGAAGTGGTGGACGGCTGCTCCCTGCTGCTGGAGTATATCACGATCTGTATGGACGAAGGCATCATCAGCGTGAAGAAGGCAGGCGTCTGGACCAAGAAAGTCACAGACGTCAAGTATATGGCGATGGCGTGGCTGAAGGGAGACCGCGGCAGAGCCAACAAGCTCCGTTCGGAAGCAAAGGAAAAGGAGGACAGGAGCCTCTACAATCTGGTGATGTCCGCCTGCTCCGCAGCCCAGTCCGCACGGAAGTAATCAGGGTTCATGGCGGAGGCATCCGCCTTGAGTTAGGGTATGACTCGCATCGGCCGCCAACTGGTGGCTCCGCTCCCCGAACACCAACAACACCAACAACGTGTGGAACGTCAACTCCAATGGCAACTACAACAACAACAACGCATCCAACTCGAACGGCATCCGCCCCGCTCTGATGGAAAGTGAGATTAGTAATCCCTCCGATGGGACGAACACAGTACACCATCATCAAAGGGAGTCATATCCTGTCGCCCGTCTGTGCATGGATGGACGATAAACACATCACACCGAGGCTCGCCATCCCGACTTGGATGCTGCGGCTGCCGGGGGCAAGACGACCGGTGTTAGGAGTGATGGCTGGTCTGGAGCTTGCCCTATACCCAGACCAGAGGAAGCAACAACAGCAAAGAAGCGAGTTTATGACCTATCAAGAGATGTGCAGCTTTGAAACGCTGTACGCAGCTTACTTGGAGGCCAGAAAGCGGAAACGGTCAAAGCCCGGAACGGCTCAGTACGAGCAAAATGTTCTGGCCTGCACCGAGAAGCTGTCAACGATCCTGCACACCAAGACCTACGTTCCGAGCAGGTTTGAAGTGTTTTATGTCTATGAGCCGAAGAAGCGGCTCGTCCAAGCACCCGCGTTCGTGGACAAAGTCGTCCTCCACGCGGTCGTGGACAACATCCTGTACGAAGCCATCACGAAGAGCTTCATTCGGGACAATTTCGCCAGTCAGACCGGCAAAGGCACCAACGATGGTTTGATGCGGCTGAAGCAGCACATGGTCGATTACTACCGGCGAGAGAAGCGCGGAACCGATGGGTGGATTCTCAAAGGAGACGTGCATCACTTCTTCGCCAGCATCGACCACGACAAGCTGAAACGCAAACTGAAGGCGCTGCTCGATAAGCGTGGCGTAGACCCGCAGATCTATGACCTGCTGTGCGTCTACATCAATACGACCGACGGGCTGCCCCTCGGCTACCAGACCAGCCAGCTACTCGCTCTGATGTTTCTGGACGAGTTCGACCACCTGATGAAAGAGAAATACCGCCTGAAGTATTACGGGCGATACATGGATGACTTCTACGTCATCCTCTCAGACAAACAGCGGTTGAAGGAGATCCTGAAGGACATTCGGGCGCTGATGGACGGCTGGGGCTTGGAGCTGAACCAGAAGACTGGCATCTTTCCGCTGAGGAATGGCATCGACTTCCTCGGCTTCCATTCGTACATTACCGAAAGCGGTGGCATCATCCAGAAACTTCGACGGGACAGCATCCAGCGAATCCGTGCGAAGGTGAAGTTCTGGGCGGAAGCCTACAAGCGCGGTGAGGTTACGAAGGATGCTATCCTCCAGAGTTTCGGAGCGTGGGACGCACACGCGGCATACGGCGATACGCACGAGCTGCGGGCGAAATACGCAAAGAAGGTGGAGGCTATCATCGGTGAGCCGGTGGAGATCCACCGGAAACTCAACGGAAACCGTGCGGTACGCGATAAGCGAAGGCTTCGTCAATGCCGCAACCTCTACAAGAAACAGCATCAGAACAGGGAGACGGAGAAATCCGGCTCCTTTTCTTATGCCCAACGCCCCACGGACGTTCCTCCGTGGGCTGACTCTTAACTCTTATCAAGGAGGAAAAACGAAATGGCAAATGTGCTTTTGAGCACCAAAGCCGTCGGCAGCACCGTCAAGCTGAAAGTCAACGGTACGGCAAAAGAGTTCATCGTCGTCCATCAGGGCAAGCCGAGTTCTCTGTACGATAACTCCTGTGACGGCACTTGGCTGTTGATGAAGGACATCTACGAGAACAGACAGTGGCACAGCTCGAATGTGAACAATCTGGAGAACAGTACCATCCACAGCTATCTGAATGGAACGTTCCTCAACCTGTTTGAGAGCAACATCAGGGATGCAATCAAGCAGGTAAAACTCCCGTATCGCAAGAACGGTGGTTCCGGTGGCTCGGATCAGAGCGGTGCTAACGGCCTGCTCTGCAAGATTTTCCTGCTGTCCGGCTACGAGATTGGCTTCACGACCAGCGACAACCCCTACTTCCCGGTAGACGGCGCGAAGCTGTCCTACTTCGAGGCCGGAACCGGTTCGTCTGCGCTGAACAAGCGCATTGCGTACCTGAACGGCTCGGCCGCCAGCTGGTGGCTCCGCTCCCCGCACGCCGACTACACCAGCCTCGTGTGGTACGTCAACTCCGGTGGCGACTACAGCCGCGACTACGGCGCATCCGGCCCGTACGGCATTCGCCCCGCTTTGGTTCTTCCCTCTACACTCTTGGTCTCTGATGACGGCACCGTATCTACGAATACGCCCCCGACTATCACCAGTACCAGCGGTGCGAGTGGCGTGAACCTCGGCAGCAAGACGGCGGCGTTCAGCTTCAAGTACACGCCCAACGATGCCGACGGCGACAAGCTGACGGTCACGGAAAAGCTGGACGGTGCCGTGAAGAAGACGCGCACGAATGTCACCAGCGGTACGCAGCTCACCTTCGAGTGCGCCAGCACCGCGGCGGAGTTCCAGAAGATTCTCAACGGAACGCACACCATCACCATCGAAGTGAGCGATGGAAAGGCGAGTGCGACCTTCACGGCCACCTTCACGAAAGCCGTCCACAAGGCGACCATCACGCTGAAGACGCCGCTGGCGGTTTCCGGCGACATCACGGCGGCGGTCATGTCGGTCGTGGGGCAGATCCCGGCTGGCGCGGTCTACAAGGTCGAGGCAACCAACAACGCGAAGGACGCCAGCCCGGTGTGGCAGGACGTCACCGCGGAGGCCAAGAGCGGCGCAAACATCGTCTTCACGAACAAGAAGGCAGCAAACGGCGCGGCGTTCAACTTCCGCATCACTGTGGAGCGCGGCACGTCCGCCGGCGGATATATCTCCGGCGTGAGCGGCGCGTTCCAGTAAGGAGGGAAAGTCATGGGACTCGTATGGAGAAAGGATGACCTGCTGACGCTGTCCGAGAAGCAGATCAGCATGGCGAACGAAACCTGCCAGCAGAAGATCTACGCCGGTATCGACGTAGAACTGAGCGGCGGGACGGAGCATTTCTCTCTGGAGACGCACGATCAGGCCAACATCGAATCCATGTTTACCGCCGTCACGCTCGGCGCGAAGGAGCAGCAGTACCATTGCGACGGTGGGGAGGTCAAGACCTACTCTGCCGCCGATGTCGTTGTGCTGTACGCAGCCTACAAGAACTACATCACGAAGCACACGACCTACTGCAACCTCCTGAAGAAGTGGATTAAGCGCGAGACGGACAATGCCGTCATTGGCGCCATCCAGTATGGCGACAACCTGCCGGAAGACCTGACCGCGCAGATGAAGACGATCCTCGACGCCGCGACGGCGCAGCTCACCAGCATCACCACCGCGGTCAGCGACGGTGCGTTTGCGGATAAGATCTCGTCTCTGGAGAACCAGATGACCGAAACTCAGATGGCATTGTGCGATGTCTACGAGCAGGTCATCGCAGCGACTTCGGCTACGGAGGGATAAAGCTATGGCAAGAATTTACGCGACCCTGATTCGCAAGGGTGAGAAGACCATCGAAGATGTTCCGGAGAGGCTCCGGGCAGCCGTGGAGGCTCTGCTCGCAGAGGACGCCGTATGAGCGCCCTCCGCGAGTTTTGTCTTAAATATCTGCTGAGAAAGGAGGAAGACGAAATGGCTGTTGTGTACGCTACCCTGATTATCAAGGGCAAGAAGACCATCGACCAGGTGCCCGCTCGTCTGCGTAAGCAGGTCGAGGAGATCCTGGAAGCCTGTGAGGTGGAAATCTGACCTCCCAGCGGCGGGAGCCGGTCGTTCTGACCGGCTCCCGTTTTACATGAACGCAATCTGGATGCCTCTCGCCATGCAGTTACCCGGTTCACCGGCGAAGAGCGAGTCCAAACCAAGAAACTGTTGAGAGAGGTACGAGAGTATGAATATCGGAGAAATCTTGATCGCCGTGCTGATGGCAGTCGCCGGCGGCGCGGCAGGAGCGGCCGTTATCAACGGCATCAATGAACGGTGGAAGTTCAAAGCTGGCCGAAAGGCGGCGAAGGAAGACCGCGAGGAGGAGAAAGCGGATAAGACCGCTGAACTGACAAAGACGATCGCCGGTTTGCAGGAGGACATCAAGCGCCTTCGTAGCAGCGATGCCGCTCAGTCCGAGGCACTGAAGCAGATCCTGCTCGACAGGGTACTTTATCTCGGGCAGGGATACATCGCCAAGGGAGAGATTTCCTACGACGACAGACGCCGCTTTCACGCCATGCACGACTGCTACCACAAGGGACTCGGCGGGAACGGCGATGCCGACATCATCGTTGAGGGCGTCGATGCTCTGCCGCTGAAAAAGTAAGGAGGCGGTTGCATGAGCGCCCTGAACATCGTCCTGTTCTGCGCCGCCGGCTTCCTGCTTGGCATCGTCATTTCGTGGCTGGTGAGCAACATCGCGTCGCGCATTCGCAATCGCACGGCACGGCGCCGCGTTGAACCGCAGATGAACGTGAAGAAGAAGGGCATCAAAACGATGGACTTGATTCTGGTCATCATCGGCGTATCGCTTGTCTGGTTCACGCACCGTATGCTCACGCTGTATGAAACGACCGGCGGCATCCCTGACACGCTCTGCCAGTGCGTCTTTGCCCTGCTCGGCGGCGAGTGCGGCGTTATGGGCTGGATCAAGACCACCAAGGACAAACAGCAGGATCGGAAATGGGCGGAGGAAGACCGGCAGAGAATGGAGCGCGAGGCACAGCAGCCCGCGCAGGACTTCGAGCCGTCGTTCACCGCTGAACAGAAGAACCGCGACCAGTAAAGGAGACATGAAATGTCGCTGATTGGAAGCACAAATGAAGAGAAGATCTGGAACTACCTGAAAGCCAAGGGACTACCCGATTGCGGGATTGCCGGTCTGATGGGGAACTTGTATGCGGAAAGCTGCCTGATTCCCACCAACCTGCAAAACAGCTACGAGAAGGCCCTCAGCTTCACCGACGCCGCCTACACGGCTGCGGTGGACAACGGGACGTACCAGAACTTCGTGAAAGATAGCGCCGGCTACGGTCTGGCGCAGTGGACATATTGGAGTCGGAAGAAGAACCTGCTCGACTTCGCCAAGAAGAAGGGCAAGAGCATCGGTGATTTGGAGATGCAGCTCGATTTCCTCTGGAACGAGCTGCAAGGCTACACGGTCGTCATCTCGACACTGAAAACGGCGAAGACCGTGCGGGCTGCATCCGATAGCGTCCTGCTGAACTTCGAGCGGCCGGCAGACCAAAGCGATGCGGCGAAGGCCCGCCGCGCCGGTTTCGGCCAGAAGTTCTACGATAAGTACGCCGCCGACTCCCCGGCCCAGAAAGGAGTGTCTGGAGTGAGCAAATGCTACGCTTCCGCCGTGGTCGCCGTCGCAATCGGCGAACTCGGCTATGTCGAAAAGGCGACCAACAGCCAGCTCGACAACAAGACTGCCAACCCCGGTCGTGCGAACTGGACAAAGTACGCCAGAGACTTCGACGAAAAGTACCCGAAGTGGTACAACGGCAAGAAGAACGGCTACGAATGGTGCGATATGTTCGTGGACTGGTGCTTTGTGACCGCGTTCGGTTATGAGAACGCCCTGCGGCTGCTTTGCCAGCCTGAGCGTTCCTGCGGCGCGGGCTGCACTTGGTCTGCGAAGTATTACAAGCAGAAAGGGCAGTTCTTCACGTCCAACCCGCAGGTGGGCGATCAGATTTTCTTCGGAACGTCGATTGACAACTGCACCCACACCGGCCTTGTGGAGAAAGTGGATGCCTCGAAGGTCTATACCATCGAGGGCAACACCAACAACCAGAGTGCGCGTCGCAGCTATGCGCTGAACAGCGCGAAGATCGTCGGCTATGGCCGTCCGAAGTACGACGGCGCTGGAACGGCCACGCCCGTCACGCCGACGAAACCAAGCGCTGGCGGTCAGACAAGCGGCGCCGACTACAAGATCGGCGACATCGTCCAATTCAAGGGGAAGACCCACTACGTCAGCAGTCAGGCGACGAGCGGCGTACCCTGCAAACCCGGCAAGGCCAAGGTGACGAGTATCGCAAAGGGCGCGAAGCACCCGTACCACCTCGTCAATCAGGGCGGCGGCTGCACCGTCTACGGCTGGGTCAATGCCGCCGACATCGGCGCCGACTCTGGCGCAGAGCAGGC
>ENA-ORTM01001544-ORTM01001544.1-human-gut-metagenome-genome-assembly--contig:-NODE-1544-length-23318-cov-3.371663_pt1 | contig 23318 bp, 20 predicted proteins | sample MGYA00241909_ERZ509182 | MGnify/ENA primary metagenome ERZ509182 (study PRJEB26280, sample SAMEA2338855) | human gut metagenome | biome: human gut; feature: human-associated habitat; material: faeces...
ATAAAAAGGATGTCATTACATCTCCGAAAACGCACAATAGCTATAGGGATGTTAGTATTCCACAATTCCTTGTAGATATTATTAAGCAATATATTGATAATCTCTATAAGCCAAAGGATGATGACTATATTTTTATGAATCATTACACAAAAGCAAGAGGGCGATTGAAATACGCACAAAGCAGAGCCAATCTTAATCCTGAGTTTACTCTCCATTCCTTTAGACATAGTCATGTTTCCATGCTTATTGAATTAGGTTATAGTGCACTCATGATAGCAGAACGTATAGGTGATACCGTTGAAACAACATTAAAAACTTACAGTCATTTATACCCTGATAAACAAATTCATCTCATTAATAAGCTTGATGAATTAAACAATAGTACCAAATTAGTACCAGAAAGCCTTCAAGAATAGAGTAGAGGGAAGAAATTAATCTTCGCCCCTCTCATTGCACCGTACGTACGGGTCTCGTATACGGCGCTACATTTATATGTTAATACAACCTATCTTAGATAGTATGCGAGGGGATTGACCAAACCAGGTCTTTCCTCTTTTCTTATGGCTAGAATATCCGCATTAAGTAAGAAGTTAACTACATTCCCATTTGCTTGTCTATATAGTCCAAGCCTTGTATTCGCTACCGAATAGATTTGCTCATCACTGAAGTGATAAGGCAATTTCTCATTCAACTTTTGTAGATTTTTATATATCCTCGATGGTGTTTTCCACTGTTTCAGGATAATGACCCTTATTTTATGTCTCAACCATTGACCAAATTCATCTATGAAGTTCTTCATTCTTCCAATTCGGAAGTAGTTTATCCATCCATTGACGATTTGATTTATCCTAGTGAATGTTTTTGTATTGGTCTGTGCAACACATTTCTTTCGGATGAGTTCCTTTCGACATTTGTCATACAGGTTTTTCTTACTCTTCTTTGTAGGAATACATTCCCATCTTGATGAGTTCTTCCAATATGTAAAACCTAGAAATTGACTATTCGTTGGTCTTACTATCTTTGTTTTGGTTGCACTGACCTTTAGAAATAATTTTCTCTCTAGCCATGATGTGACTGACTTCATCACTCGATTTGCTGCCATCTCGCTTTTAACGAAGATATTACTATCGTCCGCATATCTCACAAAGCATAGTCCCCTTGCTTCTAATTCCTTATCAAATTTATCTAAGTAGATATTTGATAGAATTGGACTTAGAGGTCCTCCTTGTGGCATTCCTATGGTACTAGCTTTTACAAGACCATTTTCCATGATTCCTGCCTGCAGGAATTTGCGAATCAAATGCAGTGTTGTCGAGTCATTCACATGCTCTCTAAGTATTGAAATTAATTTATCGTGATTGACTGTATCGAAGTATGCTTCTATATCTAAATCAATGACCCATTCGTATCCTTCATTCAAGTAGTCTAGTGTTCGCATGATGGCATCATGTGCACTCCTATTTGGTCGAAATCCAAAACTATTCTCACTGAACTTACTGTCATAGATTTCTGATAATATTTGTGCTATCGCCTGTTGGATGACTCTATCTACTACTGTTGGAATTCCTAGGGGTCTTTTCTTCCCATTTGATTTAGGAATATAGACTCTTCTTACTGGTTGGGGTTTGTATTTCTTCTCCAATATCTGTTTCTTTATCTGTTCCTTATGGGTCTTGAAATACGCGTCAATTTCATTCACTGTCATCTTATCAATGCCAGGTACACCTTTATTACTCTTGACTCTTTTGATTGCCTCTTCGAGATTTTCATCTCTTAGAATCACTTCGATTAATTTCATGTTGTTGCTTCTCCTTCCTTTTGTAGATATATCTGGAACCATTCCCTCTACCTTCATTCCCATGGGATTACGATTCCCACTTATGGAACTATCCTCGATTTCGAACTGTCCAAACATTGCGCATGGTGAGTTGCACCATATAAACATTAGGTCCTTTGGTATAGATGTCTTTACCTACTACGACCTCAGCTGACTTCTTGTGGCAGACCTTTTTCGACCGATGTTACCATCACTGATTTTAAAGATATTGGAATTCATCGTCCACAAGACCTCCCGGGGTAAATCACGAATCCTATTTCTTTCACAACGTCCTGATTTACTGTCTTGGTTTTACGTTTACCTTTTGGACTTCGGTTTGTACTGCAATCTTATCCACCATTTAGCCTTATATCAGGTTTCTGTTCGTACGCTCAAAAGAATCGCTACACCACTTCCTCCATCCTTAACATCACTGTTAACGACTTGTGGTTCACTACACTTGGCGGTAAATACCCGTGACTGGACTTTCACCAGTAAGATTAGTGCCATGCTCGGCACACTAGAAAAAATGCCGTAACCCTTGTGGTTGCGGCATTTCTTTTCCTGTGATCGGCTCTTCTTTTTGTTTCCTTCGCTCTGTTGCCTACTTGTTACCTACCTGTTTGCCTATCTTGCCATTTTCAAGGCTTCTCACCGTGTCTCAAATTACTTTCTCATTTTTTGATCTAAACTAAGAAAAGTACCGCAGCCCTTGGAACTACGGTACTTTCTAGGTTTGTTGACTCTTTGATTAAAAAGGTTTGATTAGAACTTTCCAGCCTTAGCAGCTTCCTCAATGGAAACAGCTACTGCAACTGTCATACCAACCATCGGGTTGTTACCAGCGCCGATGAGACCCATCATCTCTACGTGAGCCGGTACGGAAGAAGAACCAGCGAACTGTGCATCAGAGTGCATACGTCCTAATGTATCTGTCATACCGTAGGAAGCTGGACCTGCTGCCATGTTGTCCGGGTGAAGTGTACGTCCTGTACCACCACCGGAAGCAACTGAGAAGTATTTCTTACCTGCTTCAAGACGTTCTTTCTTGTATGTACCTGCAACCGGATGCTGGAAACGTGTCGGGTTTGTGGAGTTACCTGTGATAGAAACGTCAACGTCTTCTTTCCACATGATAGCAACACCTTCCGGAACGCTGTTAGCGCCGTAGCAGTTAACTTTTGCACGAAGTCCTTCGGAGTATGCTTTTCTGAATACTTCTTTAACTTCGTTCTTGTATGGATCGTATTCTGTCTCTACATATGTAAAGCCATTGATACGAGAGATGATCTGAGCAGCATCTTTTCCAAGACCGTTCAGGATAACACGTAATGGTTTCTGACGAACTTTGTTAGCTTTCTCAGCGATACCGATAGCACCTTCAGCTGCTGCGAAGGACTCATGTCCTGCCAGGAAGCAGAAGCACTCTGTTTCTTCTTCAAGAAGCATTTTACCAAGGTTACCATGTCCAAGACCTACTTTACGTGTATCAGCAACGGATCCAGGAATACAGAATGCCTGAAGTCCTTCACCGATAGCTGCTGCTGCATCTGCTGCTTTCTTGCATCCTTTTTTGATTGCGATTGCAGCACCTACTGTGTATGCCCAGCAAGCGTTCTCGAAACAGATTGGCTGAATGCCTTTGATCTGATCGTATACATTAAGACCTGCGTCTTTTGTGATTTTCTCAGCTTCTTCGATAGAAGCAATGCCATAGCTGTTTAAAACAGAATTGATCTTGTCAATTCGTCTCTCATATGATTCAAATAAAGCCATTTCCTGTTACCTCCTAAATTATTCTTTTCTTGGGTCGATAATTTTAACAGCGTCTGCAACACGGCCATACTGACCTTTTGCTTTTTCCCATGCAGTATTCGGGTCATCGCCTTTTTTGATGAAATCAGTCATTTTTCCAAGGCTTACGAACTGATATCCGATGATCTCATCATCTGCATCAAGAGCAATACCTGTTACATAACCTTCTGCCATTTCAAGGTAACGAGGTCCTTTTTTCAGAGTTCCATACATTGTACCAACCTGAGAACGAAGTCCTTTACCAAGGTCTTCAAGTCCAGCACCTACTGGAAGTCCTTCTTCTGAGAATGCAGACTGTGTACGTCCATAAACGATCTGAAGGAAGAGTTCTCTCATAGCTGTATTAATCGCATCACAAACTAAGTCAGTGTTCAGTGCCTCCATAACTGTAAGTCCCGGAAGAATCTCGGAAGCCATAGCTGCAGAGTGAGTCATACCTGAACATCCGATAGTCTCAACCAGTGCTTCCTGGATGATCCCTTCTTTTACATTCAAAGTCAGTTTGCAGGCGCCCTGCTGAGGTGCGCACCAGCCAATGCCGTGTGTCAGGCCGGAAATATCTTTCACTTCTTTTGCCTGTACCCATTTTGCTTCTTCAGGAATTGGAGCAGCGCCATGATTAACGCCCTGTGCTACTGGACACATTTCTTCTACTTCACGTGAATAAATCATTTTAAAACTCCTTTCGATAAGTAATATCATACCCACGGGCAATGTTTCTGTACATTGCCCGTTTGGACTTATTTTCTCATACAAGTCGAAAATTGTCAACGGCGTAGACCGCCTTTTTATGCCCTTTTTATGCGGAATCCATCTATTGCTTTTTCTGCTCCTGCATACTCCAAAGAAACTTTATGTAACTCCGATTTCATTGCCTGTAAGTTCTTGTCTATGCCCGTTACGTCTTATTTAAACTTTTTTCCCCATTCAGCCGGATACCGGCTACAATATCTTTTTTTCCTGGTATTCCATCACCCCTACGCAAAACAAAAAAGGCCCCTCAGGATCTTATAAAATAAAAAAGAGACAGATGAATTACGGCTTTTTATCCGCAATTCTGCCTCTTGTTTGTCTCAATTTTATCTGTGACTTTCCAACTATTTTATCAGCCATCTCAAAAGTAAATATACCGGAAGCAGATACACCATTGATGCGATCAACATAAAAAGTCCGCTTCCCACATTAACGCTAAAGCAAAACAATATAAACAGTATGTAAACCATCTTAAAAATTTTTAATATTATCTCTATGGTTTTCTTCATTTCCTTCGTTTTCTTGCTCATACTGCCCCCTCCTTTTTATGTATTATAACACATGCAAGGATGCGGTGCAATCAACTACAGCTTTAGGTCACCCACACAGAGCCTGACAAACGCTGGCAAAAATAAAACTTTTCAAAATCAGGGAAAACCAATCCGAACGATCACCGATCTGCGTACAGGCACTGCGCCAGATATTGCGGCGTAAAATACAGAAACATAGCTTCTACCAGATGCAGGACTGCATCAATAACTGTGACGGGAACTATCCAACAAAAAATTTCACACACTCCATAAATCAAAAGGCACAGGCAAGTGAAGCTATAATCCCAAGACACCTGCCCCGTTGAAAAGTACCATAACTCTGTTAAAATAATAAACTTCAGACTGAACCAGTAACAAAATAGTAACGACAAAAATCCCCAGAAGTGCCGTAACGAAAGCATTCCTGGGGATTTTGGACTTATTTAAATATAAATCGACAAAATAGTCCAGCTTTTTTTACCACAAATTTGGGGGATAGAGTCCCTGATTTTTCAGCTCCTGAATCGCCTTTACCACCATAGCCTTATCTTCCTGATAAGTCACACCGTACCAGCGGTCTTCGGTCTTTAATACCTGCACCGTAGCTTTATTTTCTGCCAACAGTTCATCCACCACAAAAGGAAGGAAGTATTCGCATTTCAGAGGGTTTTTCTTCAGGTTTTCCTGAAGGAAGGCCGGGAACTTCTCTTTCAGCGCGTTCAAAATGCTGGCGGAAAATCCCCACATATTCATGGATACCAGGCTGTCCTCCGGAACTTCCACCCAGGTCTTCCCCTCGTCCTCCGTGTAAGCGGCTCCTGTCCTGGTCTTTTCAATGCGGGTGCGCTCATGAAGGCCGGTCAGATATCCATTTTCATCCATCTGACAGATACCTCTCGCCACATGGCCGTTCTCGGTAAGGGTATTTTTCAGTATGTATCCTACCATCGCATAGCGGAACTTCTCGTCATCCTGGTGGGCGGTCAAAAAATCATAGATCAGCTGAAAGGCCTTGCTTCCGTAATAATCATCCGCATTGATCACTGCAAAGGGACCATCCACCTCGTCAATACAGGACAGCACTGCATGGCCTGTCCCCCAAGGTTTCACTCTCCCCTCAGGCACCTCATATCCGGACGGAATATTTGCAAGATCCTGGAACACATAAGCCACTTCCATATACTCGGAAACACGGTTGCCGATGCACTCCCGAAAAACGTCCTCGTTTTCTTTCTTAATAATAAACACCGCTTTCTCAAAACCTGCCCGTCTGGCATCATACAGGGAAAAATCCATGATAATATGTCCCTGTGGATCAATGGGATCGATCTGCTTTAATCCGCCATAGCGGCTTCCCATGCCTGCAGCCATAATTACCAAAACTGGTTTCTTCATACCCTACCTCCTGAATCCTGTTCATTTTTCAACCAAATCCGACTCTGCCAAAAATCCCTTCCCGGGCTTTCTTTTCTCCGGCTGTACATCTATTCAGTTATAGTTTAGTTTACCACGTTCTTTGACGGGATGCAATTTTTTTCCGATTATGATAAAATCATTTACAACCATGCAGTTGATGCGATCTTTACAGGAGGTACCTATGATTACAAACAAACGAACGATTTCCTATAATGACCAATATCTGCGCTGCCAGGGACTTTGCCCCCAAAAATGCGCATTTTTTGATATTGAAACCACCGGCTTTCGAGCAAATACCTCTCATCTGTATCTGATCGGAGCCGCAGTCTGGCAAACGGAAGATACCTGGCTCATCTTTCAGTGGATGGGCGAGCGTCCTCAGGAAGAAACTGTTCTGCTTCGCAGCTTTGCCGATTTCATGAAAAATTATGATACAATCCTCCACTTTAACGGAGACCGGTTTGATATTCCCTATCTGGAAGAAAAGTATGAGCAGTATCAGATTCCTTCTCCCTTTTCCGAAAAAAAGTCTGTGGATCTGTATCAGGATTTCCGGCCCTTAAAATCTTTTCTGAAGCTGGAACGCATGAACCAGAAATCCCTGGAAACCTTTCTTGGATTGAACCGGGATGACCAGTATGACGGTGGACAGCTCATTCCGCTATATCGGGAATTTTGCAAAACTTTCTGTGAAAAAACTCTGGGACTGCTGCTGCTCCACAATCAGGAGGATGTAGCCGGTATGTTTACGCTCACCAGCCTTTATGGCTATGTAAGCGTTTTTCAAAATTCCATCTCCCCACTGTCCGGAGAACTGCTGACAAACCGAAACGGCTGCCAGGAACTGCTTCTTTCCTTTTCCCTGCCGGTTCCGGTTCCAGTTCCAGTATCGCATTCCCTTGAGAGGGGTTATCTCACCTTGCAGAAAAACACAGGGAAACTATTGATTCCCATCCTCCAGGACACCTTGTATTACTTTTTTCCGGATTATAAAAATTATTACTACCTCCCTCAGGAGGATCAGGCCATTCATAAAAATGTGGCCGCTTATGTGGACAAGCAGTATCGGCAGCCAGCCAAGGCCAGCAACTGCTACATCAAGCAGGAAGGCCGCTTTCTTCCTCAGCCAAAGGATTATTTTACGCCTGCTTTCCGAAGATCTCATAAAGATGCCTTTTCCTGGTTTCTCTGGAAGGATGAATATCTCCAGGATTCAGAATTTCTCAAAAATTATCCGAAACTTCTTCTGGAAAGCCTGGGTAATTAAAACACACCCGATTTTCTTTTCCTTTGGTACAACGACTGCCATTCTATCATTTAAGGAGGAATTCCAATGAGTAAAATAAATGTTCAGAATCTCACCAGAGATTACGGTTCTGGCAAAGGAATCTTCAACCTGTCCATCCAAGTGGAGCAGGGGGAGGTTTTTGGATTTTTAGGTCCTAACGGAGCAGGAAAGACAACAACCATCCGTCATTTAATGGGTTTTATCAAACCAAAAACCGGAAGCTGCCGTATCGACGGACTGGATTGCTGGAAACATCGAGACCTGATTCAAAAAAGATTAGGATATATTCCCGGAGAAATCAATTTCTTTGATCATATGACAGGAAGCGAATTTCTCAAGTTTTTATCCGACTACCGAAATATAAACAGGGGAACTCGCGTACAGGAACTGCTGGAACGATTTGAATTAGACCCCAAAATCAAAATCAAAAAAATGAGCAAGGGAATGAAACAGAAGCTGGGGATTGCTGCCGCCTTTCTGCATGACCCCGATATTCTGATTTTAGACGAACCTACCAGCGGACTTGACCCTCTGATGCAGACCCGCTTTGTCCAACTGATTACGGAAGAAAAAAGGAAGGGCAAAACCATTCTTTTATCCAGTCATATTTTTGAGGAAGTGGAACGCACCTGCGACCGTATCGGCATGATCCGAAACGGAACGCTGGCTGCCGTTGATTCTGTTGAAACATTAAGAAAACGCCATATGCGCACCTACAGCGTCCATTTAGACTCACCGGAACTAGCAGAATCTTTTGCAAAGGATTTCCATGGAAAATGCGATGGAAATACTGTCTCAGTGACTGCGAAGCAAAGTCTTGAAACAATCTTTATGAATTATTACGGAGGTGACAAACATGCTTAACACAGCTTTGTACAAACGGGAAATGAAGGGCAGTCTGAAAATGCTTGTTATATTTGCTGTGATCCTATCCATGTATATTTCTATTATCATTGGCATGTACGATCCGAAGATGATGAAAACGCTGGACAGCTTTTATGAAATAATGCCTGAACTCATGGCGTCAGTGGGAATGACTGCCGGAGCAACCAGCCTGATTGGCTTTATGATTTCCTATCTTTATGGATTTATATTATTAATTTTTCCTATGGTGTTTTGTATTTTACGTGGAAACGGACTTATTGCCAGATACGCAGAGAGCGGAGCATTGGTGGCTTTGCTGGCTGCGCCGGTAAAGCGAAGAACAATTGCCGCAACGCAGGCATTCGTTCTTATCAGCGGAATACTGCTGCTGGATCTCTACACAACCGGACTGGAGATTGCAGTCGCCGAGGCATGTTTTCCCAATGAACTTGCCATATGGGATCTCCTGAAATTAAATGGTGCTCTTTTCTGTCTGCACCTCTTGATCGGCAGTATCTGCTTTCTTGCATCCTGCATTTTTTCAGATACGAAATACAGCCTTGCTTTCGGAGGTGGTGTTCCAGTATTTATGTATGTACTTCAAATGCTGGCAAACGCCGGTAAAAAAGCGGAAGCAGCAAAATATTTTACGTTCTTTACCCTCTTTGATGCAAAGGGGATCATAGCCAATGAAAGCAGCGCCATTATCAGCGCATTACTTTTAGGTGTTGGAGCCATTGTACTTTTTATCACGGGAATTGTGATATTCTGCAAAAAAGATCTGCATCTTTAAATGGCAGTCCTTTTTATAATCAGAATCTGTATTGTCCGCAGGGCAAATCATTTTATCAGCTCCCGAGGAACTTAAAAGAGAGGGTGTTGCAAAAGTCCTCCGACGGTACCCTTTCGGAGAAAAATCATCCGAAAATCCACCGGGAGCCGTATTTTGCAACACCCTCTTTTACTGTTTTATTTCTCCATTTCCAGTTCTTTTAAAAACTGTACTCTGCCCTTACTCTTCCTCAGCTTCCTCATCCTGTGCAGGAGCATTCTCCAGAGCCTTCATGCTCAGGCTGATCTTTTTGTCAGCCTCATTGAAATCCACTACCTTCGCAGTGATCTCCTGGCCAACCTTCAGCACATCTGCAGGCTTATCCACATGATCATGAGAAATCTGAGAAACATGAAGCAAAGCGTCTACTCCAGGCTCCAGCTCAACAAAAGCGCCAAAGTCTGTCATACGTGCCACCTTACCTGTCACTACATTGCCTGCTGCAAACTTCTCAGCAGCGTTCAGCCAGGGATTCTTCTCCGGGAACTTCAGGCTCAAAGCAATCTTCTCACCGCTGATATCCTTAATCAGGACAGTCAGCTTCTCGCCAACCTTAAATACCTTCTTGGGATTCTCCACATGTCCCCAGGACATCTCAGAGATATGAAGCAGACCGTCTGCTCCTCCAAGATCGATGAAAGCGCCAAAATCGGTCACATTCTTCACAACGCCCTCTACGGTATCGCCCACAGCAATTCTCTCAAACAGCGCTTTCTGCATCTCTGCCTTCTTCGCTACCAGAAGCTGTTTGCGGTCACCGATGATTCTTCTTCTTCTGGGATTGAACTCAGTAATCACAAATTCAATCTCCTGACCTGCATATTTCTCTAAATTCTTCTCATAAGTATCAGAAACCAGGCTGGCAGGAATAAACACTCTGGCTTCATCCACAACAACACTCAGTCCGCCGGCCAGAACCTGAACCACCGGAGCCGTAAGAACTTCCTGATTGTTGAATGCCTCTTCCAGTCTCTTATTTCCTTTTTCTGCTGCAAGTCTCTTATAAGTCAGAAGGATCTGTCCTTCTCCGTCATTTACCTTCAGAACCTTTGCTTCCAAAGTATCATTCACATGTACCAGATCGCGAAGGTCTACGTTTGACTCGTTGGTATACTCATTTCTGGTAATAATACCATCTGCTTTACATCCGATGTTCAGGATAATCTCATCTTCCTTAACATCGATGACAGTACCTTCAACTACCTCTCCGTTATGAATTGTCTTAAATGATTCTTCCAGCATCTGTTCAAAACTTAATTCAGACATTGTTTTGAAACCTCCTCTATCAAATTATTTGGGGTAGACGCCCCTGCTGTAATACCTACGCAACTCCTGGATGACAGTAGTCGAATATCCAAATCAACGAGTGTCTGTATATAGTAAGTATTTGCACATTCTTTTTTGCATATTTCAAATAGCTTCTGTGTGTTGGAACTATGCTTTCCGCCAATGACGATCATCGCATCTGCCTGGGCGGCAATCTTCCTGGCTTCCGTCTGACGTTCCTCTGTTGCATTACAGATGGTATTCAAAATATCAGGAATATCATACCGCATTTTCGAAATAATTTCAACTAATTTATCAAATTTCTTGTAATTAAATGTCGTCTGGCTCACAATGCACAGGGGACGGCTGGTTTTTGGCCGGAAATTCAAGGCTTCTTCCTCTGTCTCCACCACCGTCACCGGCCCCTCCGACCAACCGCAGATACCTTCCACCTCAGGATGGGAAGCATTCCCAATGATGATCATCTCATATCCTTGCGTACTTTTTTCCAGAACGATCCTATGGATTTTTTTTACAAACGGGCAGGTGGCGTCTACCAGGTTCAGCCCCTGCTTCTCGATTTTTTCGTAGATCCGCCTGGGCACTCCGTGAGAACGGATGATCACCGTTCCCGCCTTCAGCTGTTCCAGTTCCTGCTCTTCCTGGATCACCTTGACCCCCTTTTCCTCCAGATCCCGCACCACCTCTTCATTGTGTATGATAGGACCGTAGGTGTAGATGGGCTTCTTCCCTTTTTCCACCTGCTCATACACCTGATTCACGGCGCGGCGCACGCCAAAACAAAAGCCTGCGGTCTTTGCCACAATCACCTTCATTTCTGTTCCTCCCAATCTTATCCCTTCCGGTTATCTTCCAGCGGGCATCCTGCAGCCTTTGATCATTTCTCCGTTTCCCGCTGGTCATTTCTCGTTTGATATTTCTTTTTCGCCCTCTATCTTTTGGCAGTTCTCTTCTGTTTTTCGCTTCTGTCTCTTCTTTTCTGACGTTTTCTTTCTGCTTTTCCTTTTTATCTTCTCTCATTAGCCAGATTTACGATGGTCTGAACCACTTTCTCAATCCCCATATCGGAAGTATCCAGATACACTGCATCCTCTGCCTGGCGAAGGGGAGCCGTCTCGCGATGCATATCCCGGTAATCCCGCTCTTCCATCTCCCGCTCAATCTCCTCCAGGCTGCATTCCACGCCTTTTGCCTGAAGCTCAAGAGCCCGACGCCTTGCCCTGGCTCCGGTGCTGGCGGTAAGATAAATCTTTAGCTGTGCCTCCGGAAGAATCAAGGTGCCAATATCCCGGCCATCCATAAGCACATCGTGCCTGGCTGCCATGGTGCGCTGCAGCTCCAGCAGTTTTTTTCGGACAATGGGCTTTGCAGAAGATTTGCTGGCCATCTGACCTACCTCCTCTGTGCGAATCAGTCCGGTGACATTCTCTCCATTTAAATAGAGCTGCTGCTCCCCTTCTTCGTAAGATATCGTCACATCAATCTGATCCAGTGCCCTGGCCAGCTGTTCCTCCTGCTCATAATCCACCTGATTTCTTAAAAGATACAGTGCAATGGTTCGATACATAGCTCCCGTATCTACATAGACAAATCCCAGTTCCCTGGCCGCAGCCCTGGCTATGGTACTCTTTCCTGCCCCTGCGGGCCCGTCAATGGCAATATTAAAACTCACAACGCTTCCTCCTGTTCTCATATAAAACTATTTTCTTATCAAGGGGTTTCCTCACGGATTCCATTCCCAGCCGCATATCCTGTCGACCAGGCAATCTGCAGATTAAATCCTCCGGTCACTGCATCCAGATCCAGCACTTCCCCTGCAAAATGAAGTCCGGAAACAAACTTAGACTCCATCGTCTGAGGATTCACTTCCTTTACAGCCACACCGCCTCTGGTAATAATTGCCTCTGAATACCCCCGTAGCCCGGTGATTGTCAGGGCAAACTCCCTGGTGATCCGTATCAGCCGCTCCCGCTCTTCTCTGGAAATATCGTGCACAGCTTTTTCCGGTGAAATTTTGCTTCGGGCAATCACCACTGGAATCAATTTTGCAGGATACAAAGATTTTAAACTATTTTTAAACTGACGGTTTTTATTTTCCTCAAATTCCCGCAGAATCCTGGCTTCCAGCTGTTCCTGGCTCAGGGCCGGCTTCAAGTCAATGAAAAGCTCCAGCGGATGGCTTTTTAGCTGTTTTTGTATGTGGCTGCTGGCGCTTAGAATCAAAGGGCCGGTAACTCCAAAATGGGTAAACATCATCTCCCCAAACTCCTGATACAGCACCTTTTTTCCATCCTTCACCGTCACCTTCACATTTCGAAGAGAAAGTCCCTGGAGAAGCAGCGCGTCCTCCTCCTTTACCGTAAGCGGAACCAGAGCCGGGGATAACTCCGTCACCTGATGCCCCAACTCCCTGGCAAAACGATAACCGTCTCCTGTGGAGCCTGTGGAAGCGTAGGAAAGTCCTCCCGTCGCCACAATCACCGCATCTGCGGAAAGTATACTTCCATCCAAGAGTTCCACCCCGGTTACCTGTGAGCAAGTTTGAAGAGAATTCCCGCTGCCGTTTTTGATCAGCACCCGCCTTGCCGGTGTTTCCAGCCGAATCTTCACGCCCCTCCGTCTCAGTTCTCTCTCCAAGGTACTGATTACATCCGAAGAATGGTCAGACAAAGGAAATACCCTGCCCCCCCGTTCTGTCTTTATCTTCATGCCGCAGCGCTGAAAAAAATCCATCACATCCTGATTGGTAAATCCATAGAAAGCGCTGTACAGAAATTTCCGGTTTGTGCATACACTGTCAAACAGGGTATCCATATCACAGTCGTTGGTAAGATTACATCTGCCTTTTCCAGTAATGTAGATCTTTTTTCCCAGCTTTTCATTTTTTTCCAACAGCTCCACCTGATGGCCGCAGCCCGCAGCCTGGATGGCCGCAAACATCCCGGCGGCTCCGCCACCGATTACAATCACACGCTTCATTATCATTTCCTTTCAAATTGCCCTGTCCTTCCCCTTTGCAAAAAAAGGCTGCAACTCCATGCTCTCTTCCAGTAGATTGAACTCATCGTTTCCAAAAATCTGGTAATCCCAAAGAACCTGTTCCGTCTGCCGCAAGCGCTCCATTACCTGTTTCTTGTTTTTCTCATACAAAGCTGCCGCCAGAGCGTTCAGAACAGCCATGGGCGCTGTGAGAGACTGAATCCCCAGCTCTGTGTGGCTCTCCGCTGTCAGCTTACAGGATGAATACAGATTCAGAGGAGAATGTTCCCTGTCCGTAAGGGTAACCACTGCGGCCTGTCTGCTGTCTGCAAACTCCAGAAGCTTCAGGGTACGCATAGAGTATCTGGGAAAACTGATGCCAAACACTGCGTCCCTCCCGCTTAAGGGAATGATCTGTTCCAGCAGCTCATGGTCGCTGGAGCTGTCTACCAAAACCACATGCTCCAGCACCATCCTCAGTTTCCCATACAGCCAGGCTGCCAGAGGCGCAGAGTTTCTAAGACCCACCAGATAAACGGTATCAGCCTGCTCCAATATTTCCACCGCCTGTTCAAAGGCCTGGCGGTCCAATTTCTGAAGCGTCTGCTCCAGTTCCCGGATTTCCAGACTTAACACATTTTCCAAAATTTTGTCAGGGGCCGGAATACATCCGTTATCCTGGCTCATATCTCTCATCGGCTCTGCTTCTTTCCCGCTTCTTTCCTGCTGGTTCATTTGCTCAGAACCTTCCCACCTGCCCTGTTCGTTTTCTTTACTCCTGTTTCTGCGGCTCTTTCTGTTCCGCCAATGCTGTTCCTTCACTTGCCTGCTCTCCATCTGCACATTCTAATTCAAACCAAAACTCCACGCCGTCCTCCAGATTCTTCACGCCATAGGACTGGTGGAAAGAATCCATGATCGCCTTCACAATGGACAGCCCTACTCCGCTGCCCCCATACTCTCTGGTTCTGGCTTTATCCACCTTGTAAAACTTTACCCAGATTTGTTCCAGATCCTCCTTCGGGATGGGCAGCCCGGTGTTTCTCACACTGATCCGCACCTTTTTCTCTCTTTGCTCTGTCCGGATTATAATCTTCCGCTCCCCATCTACGTGATTCAGAGCATTGCTCAGGTAGTTGGTCAATACCTCCTCCACCTTAAACTCATCCCCCCACACATGGATGCTGTCCGCTCCCTGGTATTCCATGGAAGCCTCCTTCTGCTGCGCTAAAATCTGGGCAGCCTGAAGCTTGCCCTGGATCAGAGCTACCACATCAAACCGCTCCATTGCCACCTGATCATTGCCAAACTCCAGCTGATTCAGGGTCAGGAGCTTTTGCACCAGCGTGTTCATCTTTCCTGCTTCATCCACAATCACATCGCAGTAAAACTCCCTGCTTTCTGCATCATCATTCACACATTCCTGAAGCCCCTCCGCATAGCCCTGGATCAGGGCAAGGGGCGTTTTCAGCTCATGACTCACATTTGAGAGAAACTCTTTTCGCATTTCATCAATCTGCTCTTTTTTCTCAATATCCCTCTGAAGCTGGTTATTGGCAGACTTCAGCTGGGAAATGGTCTGCTCCAACCGTTCTGACATCTGATTGAAATGTTCTCCCAGCTGACCGATCTCATTTTCTCCGCCGCTGGTATATTTTGCATCAAAATCCAGAGCAGCCATTCTTCTGGACAGTTCTGTCAGTTCCCCAATGGGACTGGCAATTTTCCTGGAAATCCATCCGATCACCAGGAAACTAAGAAATGCCACTGCGATAGTAACAAAAGTCACAAACTCATTGGAAATATCTGCCGTAGTACGCATGCTCTCCAGGGGAATCCTCATAATAAAATAATCCCCACGGTTCAGAACTCCCCACATCTCCAGATATTCGGTCTGAATCATAGTATCCTGTTTCCTCTGGATCGTATACATCTGCGTCTTTCGCAGCACCTCAGCCTCGTCGGTATCCAGACCGCTGTAATACCCGAAAAAGCGGCCTGCCATAAGATTGCTGTTGCTCTCTGTTGTCCGCAGGATGATCTCAAAGTTCTGATTCAAGACCACCAGGGTGATATTGTTAGAAATGCAGATATCACTGAAGGAGGTGGTGAAGTAGTTTTCATCAATCCCATCCTCCGTAATGTGCTCATCAATCAGCCGGTACGCCTTTACCAAAGTTTTCTCCATCTTAGCCAGATAATACTTCTCCTGAAAAAAGCTGTTCAGCAGAAGGTTCGCCGCCAGGGTCAGGGTCATCAGGCCAATAAAAACCGCTGCGATCTGTTTGGCGATTGACCGTCTCATTCATCCACCTCAAATTTATAGCCCATGCCCCAGATCGTCTTGATCATCTCGCCCCGGTTGCCCATTTTGCTGCGCAGCTTCTTGACATGGGTATCAATGGTTCTGGCATCTCCAAAATAGTCGTAATTCCATACGCTGTTTAAGATTTTTTCTCTGGAAAGCGCCAGCCCCTTGTTCTCCACAAAGTAATTTAAAAGTTCAAATTCTTTATAGCTTAAATCTACACTTTTCCCATCAATCAGTACCTGATGAGCCCCCCGGTTGATCTCTATAGGGCCTGCCTTCAGCGTCTCCTCCTGATTCATTCCTCCGCTTCTTCGCAAAATTGCTTCCACCCTGGCCACCAGAATCTTGGGACTGAACGGCTTCGTAATATACTCATCCACCCCCAGCTCAAATCCCAGAAGTTCATCCTGCTCACTGCTCTTTGCAGTCAGCATAATGATGGGTACCTTGGAGAGCTTCCGTATCTCTCTGCATACCTGCCACCCATCCATCTTGGGCATCATCACATCCAAAAGCACCAGGGCAATATCCTTGGTGTTAAAGAAAATATCAATGGCCTCTGCGCCGTCTGCAGCTTCCAGCACTTCAAAATCCTTTTTTACCAAAAAGTCTCTCACCAGCTTGCGCATCCGGCTTTCATCGTCTACCACTAAAATTTTTAAAATATCCATTCTATTCCTCCTCTCAGGCAGCCGCCAGGGGAACCTGATTGTTTTGACTTAAAATCCACATCCGTATACAGAGGGGAAAATCAGCCTCCGTACCATGATGCTAACACCCTTTTATGACAAATGTGTGAACAGCCCTAGATAATTTCAAACAGACCGATCTTGTTTTTAATCTCCTGCATCTTCTGATCTGTCTCTGCTATAGTATTGGCCGCCTCCAAAAGCGCCTGACTGATCTCCTCAATGCCTTCAATACTTTCAATATTCTTTTTATAGCGGAGCTGGTGCTCCAGACTTGCCCAGAAATTCATGGCAATGGTACGGATCTGCACCTCCACCCGCATAATCTGCTTCCCCTTTGCAAAAAATACCGGTATCTCCACAATCATATGATAGCTGCGGTAACCGTTGGGCTTGGGATTGCGGATATAGTCCTTGATACTCACGATCCGCAGATCATCCTGACGCATCAAAAGCTTCACAATATCATAAATGTCGTCGATAAAATTGCAGATGATCCGGATTCCTGCCACATCGTTTAAATTCTTTGTAATGGTGCGCACACTTACCTCCAGGCCATTCTTTTTCAGTTTCCGGTAAATGCTCATAGGGCTTTTCACCCTGCTCTCAATGCCCGCGATGGGATTTCTCTTATAACGCACAGAAAACTCCCGATCCAGCACCTCAAACTTCGTCTTTACCTCCTGTATAGCGCATTCATACATCATCATCAGCTCTTCAAACTGTTTTGTTTCCTCAAAAATTTCCATTGCAGAATCTTTGTCCTGCTTTTTTATATCCATATTTTCCTGCATCTCTATTCCTCTCCTGCAGCCCTATATGACTCTGTTCTCTTATGATCGCTTTGCGATCACAAGAGGCCTCCGGCTTCGATGGCCACTTTGCTTCGCTACGGGCCGATATCATGTCTAGCGACATTATCTTATGATCGCTTTGCGATCACAAGAGGCCTCCGGCTTCGATGGCCACTCCGCTTCGCTACGGGCCGATATCATGTCTAGCGACATTATATCATAAACACAAAAACTGCGGAACCCTTGTTGCAGGTATTCCGCAGTTTTTCCCATGGAGTAGACGGGAATCGAACCCGTGTCCGAAAGCCAATTCACTGTCCTTCTACTATCATAGTCAGTTATTTATCATTCCCTCCGACAGCCGGGAACTGACACCTGGCTGCCTTTGGTAGCTTCATGATACGCCCGCATGCGCAAAGCTTAACATACGTCGTTTCCTGCATAGTCGATGCCTGGATCTTAAAGTGCAGGTGCTCTAAGTCAGACAGCTGCCATTAGGCAGCGATTGCTAAATTATCTTCAGCGTTTATATTTATTGTCGCGATTTGACGCATCGCCTGCGGATAGCTTCTCCAGCTGCATAACCCCCGTCGAAACCTTTACTACCCCGAATTTCTTTTCCTAATTAGTATAATCAACTTCCGGCAAACTGTCAATCATCTTAAGAAAACTTACCAAAACTTTTGTTCGTATCAGAAAGAGGCTGGAACACAGAATCCTGCAACGCAGGATTCTCCTCCTGCGGCAGGTCGCATTTGCAACAGAATTCCACTGCGGCGGCCAGAAACAACCGCAAAGACTTCTCACTTCAGACACTCCTTCCGCTTTCCTTCTTGGTAAGAATTTAAAGATTCCGCACTTTAAATTCTTTTTCTGCCTCCCTGCGCTGATCCTTCTTGGCAATATCCTGGCGCTTGTCATAAAGCTTTTTACCCTTGGCCAGGCCGATCTCCACCTTGGTCAGGCTTCCTTTAAAATATACCCGCAAGGGCACCAGAGTATACCCTTTTTCTTTGATCTTTCCCGCAATCTTGTTGATCTCATACCGATGCAGAAGAAGCTTGCGCACCCGAAGCGGGTCTTTATTAAAAATATTTCCTTTTTCATAAGGGCTGATGTGCATTCCGTAGATCAGCACCTCCCCCTGTTCGATGCGGATAAAGGATTCCTTGATGCTGCATTTCCCCAGGCGCAGAGACTTTACCTCCGTACCTGCCAGGGAAATGCCCGTCTCATAGGTATCCTCTATAAAGTAATCATGATATGCTTTCTTGTTATTGGCAATTAATTTGATACTTTCCTTCGCCATACATTCTCCTCCCAGCGCCTCCGCTTTCCAAGTAAACTTCTTCTGTCGTCCCCTGTTTTTCTAAAGATACCTACTATATCTGCAAGAAAAATATCTGCTTTCAGAGAACTCTTCGCCGTTTCCTTTTCATTCTCCGCTTCCAGCCTCAGTGGTTTTCCTCCTCGTCCTCCTCTGCCAGGCCAAAATCAATGGTTCTGGCATCTTTATCTGCTCCCAGAACCCGGATCTTGATCTTCTCCCCCAGCCGGTATACCTTTCCAAAATTTATCCCCACCATATCCCAGGTCTCCTCCCGGTAAATATAATGGTCATCCAGCATATTGGACACATGAATCATGCCCTCCACCGTATTGGGCAGCTCCACATACATTCCGTATGCGGTGATGCCACAGATGACCCCCTCATACACCTGGCCGATATGTCTCTCCATATATTCGGCCTTCTTCATCCGTTCCACTTCCCGCTCTGCTTCCTCTGCAGTGCGCTCTGTTTTACTGGACTGCTCCGCAACGCTGGTAAGGATGGCCTCATAATGCTCCCGCCTTTTCTCATTCATCCGTCCCCGAAGAACATCTTTGATAATCCTGTGGATCTGCAGATCCGGGTATCTGCGGATGGGTGACGTAAAATGGCAGTAATATTTAGCTGCCAGCCCGAAATGGCCCGCGCATTCCGGGGCGTATTTTGCCTGCTTCATAGAGCGCAGCGTCAGGCGGCTGATCATGGCTTCCTCCGGCGAACCCTCGATCCGTTCCAAAAGCTTCTGGATCTCCTTGGGATGTACCTCGTCCTTCATAGCTTTCATCCCAAAGCCAAAATTCCGGATAAATAAAGACAGTTTTTCCATTTTCTCCGGATCCGGGTTCTCGTGATTCCGGTATACAAAGGGGATCTCCCGCCAGAAAAACTCCTCGGCCACCGTCTCATTGGCAATCAGCATGAAATCTTCGATCAATTTGGTGGCCGGATTCCGCTCACAGGCTCTGATCTCCACCGGAACTCCCTGCTCATTTAAGATCAGTTTGGACTCCGGGAAATCGAAATCAACAGCTCCCCGCCTATGTCTCTTTTTTCTCAATATCCCAGACAGCTCCTCCATCTGGAAGAACATAGGCACAAATTCCCGGTATTCTTCCATCAGCCCAAGATCCTGCTGCTCCAGGATCTTGGCCACTGCGGTATAACTCATTCTTCTGTCCACCTGAATCACCGTCTCCGCCACCTCATGGGAAACCACGTTCCCTTTCCGGTCAATCTCCATCAGACAGCTTAAAGCCAAACGATCCTCTCCCTGATTCAGGGAACAGATCCCATTGGACAGGCGATGCGGCAGCATGGGAATCACCCGATCCACCAGATATACGCTGGTTCCCCGCTTTAAGGCTTCCCGATCCAGAGCGCTGTTTTCCTGCACATAATTGGACACATCTGCAATGTGAACTCCCAGATGATACAACTCTCCGTCAAAAGAAAGAGACACTGCATCATCCAGATCTTTAGCATCCTCCCCGTCAATGGTTACCATAGGCAGTCCTCTCAAGTCCTTCCTTCCTGCCATATCTGCCACCGAAATTGCCTCCGGGATCCGCTCTGCCTGATTTAGGACCTTTTCCGGATACTCCAACGGCAGCTCATATCCATAGATCACAGACAGGATATCCGTTCCCGGATCGTTTTTATGCCCAATGATCTGTTTTACCACACCCTCCGGATTCCTTCCATTTGTACCGTAATCTGTAATCTGCACCAATACCTTGTGGCCATCCACCGCTCCCCGGCTTTTTTCTTTAGGAATAAAAATATCATAGAGGATACGCTGATTGTCCGGCACCACAAAGCCATAATTTCTGCTCTGTTCGTATGTGCCGACCAGCTCTTGGATCCCCCGCTCCAGAATCTTTACCACCGTTCCCTCCGCCCGCTTTCCACCGGTCTGGGGAAGCAGCATGATCTGCACCGTATCCCGATGCATAGCGCCATGGCTTTCTTCCTCCGGAATAAAAACGTCTTCCTCCTGCCCTTCTATCTCCACAAACCCAAATCCTTTTGGATGGGCAATATAGGTTCCCACCAAAGCCTGGGAATGCGCTTTGCGGTATTTTCCGTGCTTACTAACCTCAATTTTCCCTTCCTGCATCAGGGCACTTAATAATTCCCGAAGCATGGGGCGGTCTTCCTTTGCCACCTGGAGGATCATGGCCAGCTCCTTTTCTTTCATGGGCACATAGAGCCGGTCACACATCATATCGTAAATTACTTTTTTCCGCTTTTCAAAAATTTCTTTTTTATCCATATCATCCTTTTCCAAACACTGCTGCACTCACATAACCCTGAGAAGCGTCTTTTCGTGTCATAGAAAATAATTTCCTATGATACTAAAAAAGGCCGTCGCAAAGCGCAACGACCCTTTTGCCCGAATTTCATCTTAGAAGTTCAAATTCAGGATAACTGCAATTAAAATAAATCCAACAGCCAAAATCTTGGTGAATTTCACAAGATTTCCTTCCATAGAACGGGCCTTATTCTTGCCCCAGTAGGTTTCACCTAAGCCACCGATAGAGCCAAGTCCTGCATCTTTACCTTCCTGAGCCAAAACAAGCACAGTCAATGCGATACATATTAAAATAAAAATAATTGTCAAAAACGTTCTCATACTACACCTCCTATGCCATACTTATACAGTCTACCACAGGATTTCCAGGAATTCAACTGCTATTTCAAATTTCTTCCGATTTTTCTTTTGATTTTTCTTTCAGTTTCCTTCCTGTTCGCCTGCTTTTGTGCCGTATGCTTTGCGGTACACAAAAATAGCAGTAAAGCAGAACGGATTTATTTTACGAAAGAAAGGGATTCTCATAGGATGCATGAAGTCCCAGCCCATCCTCAATCCGCAGAAGGCGATTGTACTTGGCTGTGCGCTCTCCCCGGCAGGGGGCTCCTGTCTTAATCTGTCCAGAACCCATGGCTACTGCAAGATCTGCGATCATAGTATCTTCCGTCTCCCCTGAGCGATGGGAAATCACAGTTCGATAACCGTTTCTGTGAGCCAGCTCAATGGCCTGGAACGCCTCTGTCAAAGTTCCAATCTGGTTCACCTTCACTAAAACAGCATTGCCCGCCTTCTTTTCTATCCCCGCTCTCAGCCGCTTGGGATTGGTGACAAAAAGGTCATCTCCCACCAACTGGATCTGTCCTCCCAGTCTTTTGGTCATCTCCTGCCAGCCCTCCCAGTCATTCTCATCCAAGCCATCCTCGATGGACACAATGGGAAACTGACTGCACAAATCTTCATAGTAGCGTATCATTTCCTCGGATGTCCGATAAATCTCCCGGCCAAACATCCGGCTCTCCCCTGGAAAATAATAGGCGCGCTTCGTATCATCGTACAGTTCGCTGGAAGCCGCATCCAGGGCAATAGCAAGATCCCTGCCCACACTGTAGCCCGCTTTTCTCACAGCCTCACAGATCACCTGCAAAACTTCTTTGGAATCCTTTAAATCTGGTGCAAAGCCGCCTTCATCTCCCACCGCAGTGGCAAGTTTCCGTTCCTTAAGCAGCCCTTTTAGTGTATGATAAGTCTCTGCGCACATTCGCAGTCCTTCGGAAAAATCCACTGCCCCAATGGGCATAATCATAAATTCCTGAAGATCCACCGTATTGTCTGCATGAGCGCCCCCATTCAGCACATTCATCATTGGGACCGGCATTTTTCTTCCATTTAATCCCCCCAGATAACGGTAAAGAGGAATTCTCTGCTGTGCCGCACAGGCCCTGGCTGCTGCCAGCGATACGCTCAAAACAGCGTTAGCTCCCAGTCTTTCTTTATTTGCAGTTCCGTCAGCCTCCCTCAGACGCCGGTCAATCTCCCACTGATAAAAGACATCCTGACCACAGACTGTATCTGCCAGAACCGAATTGACATATGCTGCTGCTTTTTTTACTCCTTTTCCATGATAACGAGGACCCCCGTCCCGCAGCTCTGCTGCTTCAAACTTACCCGTAGAGGCTCCAGAAGGAACCGATGCCCGTCCCACAGCTCCTCCCTTTAAATACACCTCTGCCTCCAGCGTAGGATTCCCTCTGGAATCCAGAATCTCCCGGCCGTACACACCTGCTATTTCAAAATCATGCCTCATAAAAAATGGCCTCCTTACCTTAGAATCTCTTCTAACGTAAGGATAGCCATTTTATGCTGCAATTATGCTCTCAGCTGGATTCCCATGCCTTCTAAGCCATTTAAAATCTTTTTCATTACTGCATTTACCTCATCATCGGTCAGGGTATGATCCTTTGCCCGGAAGGTAATGGAGTATGCAACGGATTTATGTCCGGCCAGAATCTGAGCTCCCTCATAAATATCAAACAGCTTGTAGCTTTCCAGAATCTTTCCGCCCCGCTGCGCAATAATATCTTCAATCTGTCCCACCAGAATTTCCTTGGGAACTACCATGCTGATATCACGGGTGGTTGCCGGATATTTTGCCAGTCCCTCATATTTCCAGTCAAAGCTTACGAAAGGAACAACAGCCGGCATATCCAGAACAGCCACATAAACACGCTCGCCAATCTTGTAATTGTCAGCCACCTCCGGATGAACCTCGCCAAGATAGCCCAGTTTTACACCCTCATAAACAA
>ENA-ORTM01001577-ORTM01001577.1-human-gut-metagenome-genome-assembly--contig:-NODE-1577-length-22950-cov-3.668705_pt1 | contig 22950 bp, 27 predicted proteins | sample MGYA00241909_ERZ509182 | MGnify/ENA primary metagenome ERZ509182 (study PRJEB26280, sample SAMEA2338855) | human gut metagenome | biome: human gut; feature: human-associated habitat; material: faeces...
CTGTTTCCGCCGTGAGAGGGCGGCGTCTTAACCGCTTGACCAACGAACCATTTCTTATTTTGTGTTCCCGTATCGGTGACACTCCTATAGTATACACTATATTTTAAAAAATGCAAGTGTTTTTTTTAATTTTTTTTATTTTTTTGCATTTTTGTATTTTTCATTTTTTGTCTTTCTTATTCTAGGCCATTTTGAAGAAAATATGATCTGCTTCTTACACAAAAGGAATCTGCCGTAATCCCTTTTCCATCCTTATGGTTTCAACGGATTACGGCAGCTCTCACAATCTAAGATCCAACTATTTTATTGCTTTCCTTCTCTCATCTGTCCATGCTTTTTCCGTCTCCATTGGCCTTCCATCCATATTTTCGAAAGCAGAACATCACACTTTTACAATATAATCTGCCTTCCTGGGCTTGGCCTGGACTTCTGCTGTTTCTTTCGGATAGCCCAAAATGCAGTGGCCTACGCCGATATAGTTCTCCGGAATGCCCCAAGCCTTCAGAAGCTCTTTTCCTTCCCCTGACGCAAACACCTCCCGCGCCCGGTGAATCCAGCAAGAACCCACTCCCAGGCTGTGAGCGGCCTGCATCAGAGTCCCTAGTACCAGACTGCCATCCTCCACGCAGGTGGGCCGTCCGCTGTCTGCCAAAACAATCAGCACTGTTGGCGCGCCGTAAAAGGGATCGGAATCTGTTCCCATCACCTCTGCATTCATTCTGGACAATTTTGCAATCAGATCCGGCTCCTGCACTACCACAATTTTAGGAGACTGCATCCCCATTCCTGTCGGAGCATAAGTACCTGCCTCCAAAATCGCATCCAATTCTTCATCTTTAATCTGCTCCGGACGGTAAGCCCGAATACTTCTGCGCTCTTTAATATTCTTAATCACTTCATTCATACCGTTACCTCTTTGAACAGACCACTGTCCGCCTCCCTGTAAAACTATCACAAGACAGCTGTCAAACTTTTTATAATCATCCAATAACCGTATCCTATTTCATAGGAATTCTGGCCACACCGGTCTTTACCGCAGCCTCAGCCACTGCTTTCGCCACTGCATCTTTCACTCTTGCGTCAAAAGCGGCCGGAAGAATATAATCCGCATTCAGCTCCTCATCGCTGACAATACCTGCGATGGCATAAGCAGCAGCCACTTTCATCTCTGCATTGATCTTAGAAGCACGAACATCCAGGGCTCCCCGAAAAATGCCTGGGAATGCCAGAACATTGTTTACCTGGTTAGGAAAATCACTGCGCCCGGTAGAAACTACTGCTGCGCCTCCAGCCTTGGCCTCGTCCGGAAAGATCTCCGGAGTCGGATTTGCACAGGCAAAAATAATGGGATCTTTTGCCATGGTCTTTACCATCTCCGTAGTGAGAGTTCCCGGTGCAGACACTCCAATAAACACATCTGCTCCTTTGATAACCTCCTCCAGGGTTCCTGTTTCCTTCTCCTGGTTGGTGATCTTTGCCATCTCTTCCTTGATGGGATTAAGGCCTGCCCGCCCCTCATAAATGGCTCCCTGACGGTCTGTCATGATCACATGTTTCAGACCCATGCTGATAAGAAGTTTAATAATGGCAATGCCAGCGGCTCCAGCTCCGCTGGTTACGATCTTAATATCTTTTATATCCTTTTTCACCAGTTTCAGGGCATTGATCAGCCCTGCCAAGGTAATAACAGCTGTTCCATGCTGATCGTCATGGAAAATAGGAATATCACAGCACTCCTGAAGTTTTCGCTCGATCTCAAAGCAACGCGGCGCACTGATATCCTCTAAATTTACACCGCCAAAGCTGCCTGCCAAAAGTTTTACAGTCTGAACGATCTCGTCCACATTCTTGCTTCTGACACACAGAGGGATGGCATCCACATCGCCAAATGCCTTAAACAGCACACACTTTCCTTCCATAACCGGCATTCCTGCCTCAGGGCCAATATCCCCCAAGCCTAGCACTGCGGTTCCGTCTGTCACCACTGCTACAGTGTTCCAACGTCTGGTAAGTTCATAGCTAAGTTCCGGGTTCTTCTGGATCTCCAGACAAGGCTGAGCCACTCCCGGCGTATAAGCTAAAGACAGCGCCTCCTTGGTGTCAACCTTTGCCCTGGGAGTCATTTCGATTTTGCCCTTCCACTCCTGATGGAGTCTTAATGATTCTTTTGCGTAATCCATAGTGTAATTTTCTCCATTTTCTGATTTCATCAACGGGTTACTTTCTTTCTTCTGACACAAACAGCGTATCTTTTTACGCTCCCATTATATCCAATTATCCTTCTGATGTAAATATGGAGTTCAAAAACAAGGAAGAAGCTGCGCTGTCTCCGGCCTGGCTTCTTCCCTGTCCCTTAAAATTCTTTGCTTTCCATAATCTTAACGCTTATCTTATAAGAAATCCATAAAATCAAAAGTACCGATCCAGCTAAAATCCCTCCTAAGAGAACGGCATTTTCTGCCAGCCGTCCTGCCAGCGCCTTCGCCGCAGCCGAATCATCCAGTAGCTCCATAGCAGCGAGGCCGATAGCCAAGGTAACTCCCACAATCCCGAAAAGGGCCATTCTGCTTTTCTCACTGCCGAATTTGAATTGAAGCGGCAATAGCAGCGCCACCATAAAACCAAGGAGCAAAATGATTGCAGCAGCTGAACACAGCAGCTCCGCTGCAAGAGGGTCTGTCCCGGTCAGCACCCGATAACCGTACACCAAGCCGCAGGCAAAAATGCTCGAAGCAATATTCATCAGACAGAGCAGCGCATATTTTTCCCTCACATAGCTTCTGCGGTCTATAGGCAGGGTGAACAAAAATGCATACCCGTTATCGTACTCGTCATAGTTGATGGTGCCAAGGACAAACATGGTCACCAGGGAGGTCAGATACCCCACCACAAAATCCGTGTCCGTTATCAAAAAGAATCCAGTAAACACCAGCAGCACCAGCAGAAATTGTCTCTGATGCTTCATCAGCTTTAAATCCTTGATCAGCAATCCCTTCATTTCCTATTCCCCCGAATCATCATTGTAATCAATTCATCTAGAGACCCTTTTTCTACTACCAGCCCCGGATAATTTTCCAGATAAAACTGCTTCTGATTGGTCAGACATTTATAGCCGTAGTGCTCCTTCTGAACTCTTAAAAGATACTGCTGATCCAGTTTGCTCATCTGTTCCGGATCTGCTTTTAAAACCGCATAGTCGCTTAACAGCACATCGGTCTCCTCATGAAAAATGATCTGCCCCTGATGGATCATATAAAAATCATCGCACAGGTTTTCCAGATCGCTGGAAATATGGGAGCTGATCAAAATACTCCGCTCCTCATCTTCCTCCATATACTCCCTGAGAAGCTCCAGCACCTCATCCCGGACAACCACGTCCATTCCGGCTGTGGGCTCATCTAGTATCAGCAGCGAGCTCCCATGGGTAATAGCTGCGATGAGCTTTAGTTTTGCCCTCATTCCTGTGGAAAATTTCCGGATCTGCTGATCCAGCGGAATGGCGAACCGTCCGCACAGCTCCAGAAAAGTCTTTTGGTCAAATTTTTCATAAAAGCTGCTCTCGATCGCCAAAAGATCCTTTCCCGTCAAATAAGCGCTGAAGCCAGAGTCAGAAAGTACCACTCCGATCTGCTCCCGCTCCTTTCTTCCAAGCTGCCTGACGTCTTTCCCAAAAATCTCTACCCGTCCTCCATCCGGAGAGATCAGCCCAAGGACAGCCTTGAAGGTGGTGCTCTTGCCAGCTCCATTCTGACCAATCAAACCGGTCACGCTGCCGGGCCGCACCTCTAAGGTGCAGTCCAGATGAAAATGGTCATACGTCTTCTTTAAACCTTCTATTTTCAACATATTGATTCCTCCAAAATCAGTTCAAAGAGTTCTCCTATTTCCTCCTTTGTCAATCCGTATCTCCTGCCTTTTTGAATGGCCATTTCCAAATCGGCTTCTACTTCCTTTCTCTGTTCCTCTGCGATCCTGGACCTATTGGCTGCAGCTACATAGGTCCCCTTTCCATGAACTGTCACAGTGAAGCCCTCCTGCTCCAGGTTGTCATACGCCTTTTTCACTGTCAGCGCACTGATCTTCAGTTCCTTCGCCAGAGAACGTACAGAAGGCAGCACCTCATTTTCCTTCAGCTCTCCATTGAAAATCATTCCTTTGATCCGTTCCATAATCTGCTCATAAATAGGAACCATAGACGAATGGTTAATGATGATATTCATGTTGTACCTCCTCTGTGTATAACAGTATATAACAGCATTTAACTGTTGTCAAGTGTTATACACTGTTTATTTCAAAAAAGCAAAAATGACAGTAAGCGTAAATTATGATATAGTTAGTTAACAATAGACTGAAAATCAAGAAGGATTAATATATTTAAAAGATGTTATTATCACAAAAACAGTCCATGCAGACAAGTATGTGAAATTTTTTCTGGATACCAAACCCAGACCTCATATTTGTCCTGCCTGTGGAAACTCCACAGCTAAGATCCACGATTATCGCTGGCAGACCATCAAAGATTTACCCTTTCAGCTAAAAAATTGCTATCTTGTTCTTCATAAACGGCGTTATGTCTGCTCTTGCGGAAAGAAATTCTATGAGTCCTATGAATTCCTTCCCAGATATCTGCAGCGGACCAAACGACTTACATGGAAAATAGCGGATCTGCTGCATGAAACTAACAGTTTAAAATCTGTGGCCAAAACATCCAATGTTTCTGTCACAACCGTCTGCAGAATACTCGACAGTATCCACTATTCATGTCCGCCTTTAAAAGAAGCTGTTTCCATCGATGAATTCAAAGGAAATGCCCGCACAGGTAAATATCAATGCATTCTTGTAAACCCGAAGAATCATTCCATTATAGATATCCTTCCTGATCGTACACAGTCTCATCTTACTTCCTATTTTCAGGAAATTGATCGTGCTCAGCGGCTCAGAGTAAAGTATTTCGTCTGTGATATGTGGCAGCCCTACGTTGATCTTGCCCATACATTTTTTCCGAATGCAAAAGTCTGCATTGATAAGTATCATTTCATCCGGCAGGTCACCTGGGCCATGGAAAATGTCCGAAAACGTCTGCAAAAAACCATGACCATTACTATGCGCAAATATTATAAGCGCAGCCATAAGCTTCTCCTGACAAGATATAAGAAGCTAAAAGAGGAAAACAAAAAGGCATGTGATCTGATGCTCCTGTATAATGATGATCTGCGGCTGGCACACTGGCTGAAAGAAAAATTTTATGAACTCTGCCAGGACACCAGATACTCCCGGCAGCGCAGGGATTTCCATGATTGGATAAAGATTGCGGAAACTTCCGGCTTAAAGGAATTTGAAAAATGCGCTGACACATATCGTCGCTGGTCAGAAGAAATATTAAATGCTTTTAAATACGGAATCACAAATGGGACAACGGAAGGTTTTAATAATAAGATCAAGGTACTAAAGCGAACCTCTTATGGAATTCGAAACTTTGAACGTTTCCGTACCAGAATCTTACATAGTACAAACTAAATAGAACCTTATAAACAAGACTGGCACGAAGGTTTATTTTTCATGCTCTAATATAAATATAGAACTTAAAAATGTAAAAAAGGCCCCAAACACAGTAACAGGGCGGGATTCATAAGACTCCCACCCCAAAACTTGACATAGAGCCAATAAACGGAATTGCCAATAATTACTTTTCGGTGCTGTATGACACAAAATAAAAAAGCCCTTGAAATTCAAGGGCTTTTCAATGCCGCAGACCGGAATCGAACCTGATAACTGCATTTTAAAAAAACACCGTAAAATAAACCTTCCTTAATATATGCGGCTTTTAAGCGTATTTATATATGTACGAAGTTCAATATTTTGTCTAAAAACCAGTAAAATATGACACAGTATGACACGAAATATGACACGCCAATAGGATTGTGGTATGCAGCGGCAGGTTTCCCCGCCGCTGCTTTTTTTATCTTACACCTCTTTGACGATGGCGTCAAACCCTTTCGCTTTCAGTTGCCGTTTCAGCTTTTCAGCATTCTCTTTGCTGTCAAATACCCCAGCCTGAACGATGTGGTACTCTCCATCTTTTTTCAGGATCGCTTCAAACCCCTTATTTTTCAGGCGTGCAATCTGGGTATTAGCCAGTTTTTTCTTCCGGTAGGCCCCGACCTGCACTCGAAACTTTTTCCCGCCGGATCCCGCAGCACCCGGCAGACGGAAACACCGCTGCCAGTTATAGTTAAAATAGGCAGATACCGCAATCTCATGGCCGGTACCGTCTCCCGGACGGCCGTCATCGTCATTCCTGGCCCCGACCACTTTTCCGCTGCCCAGGCACAACTCTGTGTGACCGTGTTTTCCTGTCCGATCCAGCATCAGCAGTACATCTCCCTTTTGCAGACCAGCTCCGGTCTTGAAATTCACAGATCCGGTGCAGTCTAAAAAACCCTTGGCCAACAACCGGTCGGCCATTTTGTCAATGCTTACTTTTCCCAGGTCTAACCCTGCCTGATTGTACGCCTGCATTACCAGGCCAATACAATTATATTCCGGCCCCCAGCCTTTACCGGCGTTATTGTAACCATGGCTGTTGTCGTTGGCGATACCTACGGCCCAGGCGCAGGCGCTATCTATAATCTGCTGGTTGGTTTTCTTCTCTGGGTAGATAGCCTTGCCATTCTCATCAAACACGAAATAGCTCGGGTTTTTGTCTGCCACGGCCTTCGCTTTGCTCAAATCGTGGAACGCCCCGAGCTGGCTCTTTGCATCCGCCCAGGTCTTGCGTACCCGCAACCAGGGCTTATCGGTATCCGGAAGAATATCTCCCATCACTTTGTCGTATCTTGCCAGGTCAAACCGCTGGATAATATTACAGATCTTATCAACATACTTCGTGTCGGTGGCATATCCTCCGGCCTTGATTAACTTGATCTGTTCCTGGTAGTTTTTGCAGTCCTGAATGCCATCATAACGCAGCTTGCTGCCATTTTGAGCACCCAGAAGGTAAGCACAGCGATCCTCAATACTCTTTTCGATGTTCGGGTATTTACGGAACTTCGCCAATTCCTCACGCACATTACCGGCCTTATCCTGCTCTTTTGTCAAAATCTCAACATGACTTTTTCCGTCCCAAGTGCTGCCCGGCCATGTGTTCCCGGATAAATTGTTCTTCATTCCACAGACGTTGTTGGCTTTTCTCGCCAGTTCCGTGGCGCAGTATCCGCTTTCTAAGATAGTCTGTGCCGCTGTTACAGATGGGAACAATCCATACTTTTCAGCAATCGGCCGGCTGATCTCCAACAACTTCTCCGCAGCATCTTTTTCGGACAGACCCGCAAACTCTGCCGTCTGGGTGCCGGATGCACTCTCAGGCTTCGTATTTGCCCCATTTAGCCGTTTTTTAAACTCATCCCATGTCCAGCTGGTTTTGTATTTATTATTGTGTACATAGGGCGCTGGACAGGTCTTATTGACAATATCATAGTGCCGCAGTACATGATCTGCCGGAATGTTATTCTCCTGCATCAATTTCTTTACCAGCCACACACAGGCCTCCTGGGTTTCTTTGGTAAAATACCATCTCTTGTCCTCTGCGCTGGAACTGTCCCCATCACACTTGCAACACATCTCAATGCTGATCGTGTTCGCATTACGGGCCTCTGGATGTTTCTGGGTGTAATACCCGGCCGTACCCACTGCCCAGACAACAGCATCCAGGCTACAGCGCTGATAGATAGTTCCATCCCAGTAGATATAAAAATGCGCTCCGTATCCACCTGGCTCCAGATCATGGTTCTGTCCGACTACGCCCAGATAATGTATGGCGATATATTTTTTCTGATTGCCCCACTTAGGGACTCTGTTTGCACTTACTGCGTTTATAATCGTTCTTTCGCTCATTTCGTTTTCCTTCCTGTGCGATATCGCACGAAAAAGAGAGCGGTTTCCCGCTCCCTTAATTTAATATAGTTTTTCAATTAATTTGGGTTTTAAACCCAGAAGAGTATTAGAATCTGATATCAGAAAAGAAACTATGCCCATAGCCGACTTTATTCTGTCCGTATATTCTGCTTGGCTCAAATATTTCACAGAGTTATCAAGCAAGACATTCATACAGGTAAGATCATCTTTTATTTTCTTTATAGCGGCTAATATCTGAGGATTTTCCGGTACGTCCACTACCGTCATCATTGGCGGCTTACTGGTCTGCTTCTTTTCTGCCAAGGCAGCCTCCCGCAGCTCCCGGTAGGTTGGTACGGCCACCGGAACCTTGCGTTCCTCTTTTGCCCGGAAATAGAAATCCACCAGATAATCATACACTTCCCACGCCTTGTCAGTGTTTAAGGACTTGGCGTGAAGCAGAGCGCCTTTTTCGGTCCAGAGGTAGAGATGGGAAGTTCTGCTGGCAACCAGGTCGGAATTTCCTACCTGGTTCTTAAACACCTTTAAGTCATCTCCGGTAAGGGAAATATAATGTTTCCCATCCACATATCTATTTCTATTTTCATTAAAATTTTGCTTAATCCTCACCGGTGTTGTTCCGTAACACTCCGCTATCTGATTGCTTGTTAAAACTCTAATTCCTTTTACCTGAATTGTACGAGGTAACTGCATAGTAAAAACTCCTTTCGAATTTTGGTTCTTGAAAGAAGTTCCATTCTGCATTATAATATTTACAGAAGGAAACTTCTCACTGTGAGCGTTGATTGACTTTTGTGGAGCGTCAACGCTCTATTTTTTTATTTCAGACTTAACCATCTCTATCCCTTTCATTATCGCATCCGTCCTTGAAATTTTCAAAGCATTAGCACATTCCTGGATATCCTGTGCCTCTGCTTCCGTTAATCGGATATTCAAATTTATTTTTCTGGGATTTTCTTTCGGTGGCCTTCCTGTTCTAGGACTCATTGTATCACCTCACTTTTTGCCCTCGCAATAAATATATTATAGCACGCGCAAAAAGTCAAGAGATTTTTTCAGAAAAAAGGGCAGCTTACTCGCCGCCCACATCATCCTTTTTCCCGTCTTTTTCAATCAAGTTTCGCAGCATTTCATATAATCCTGTGCTGGCCAAGCCGGAGATCATTCCGCCCAATATCACCTCTGCATTGATACCAGCTTGCAGGTTAATCAAAATTGCAATGATCGTCCCCATGCACAGCGCCGCCAGGGGGATGTATTTATTTGGGAACCAGTCGAATGCTGTTTTCAACACAAACCCCACCAGCAGACAGATCCCTAAAATTAACGGGTTAATGTACTCAAACAAAAAATTAATATCCATATTGATCCTCCTTTTACATTCCGATTTGTGCAAATACAAATCCGAGTATAATACTTATGATTGCAGTTACTACATGCCCAACAACTTTGCGCCACATTTCTCCATCCCGGGACTCCAGTGCTTCCAATCTTTGGCCCTGCTGTTCCTGCTCCTTTACCATGCTTTGCAGGCTTACCGCCATCTTTTCTACCGATGTGGCAATTTCCCCGATTTGCTGCACAGTGTTCTCCAACAGCTCAATGCGCCGGTTCTGTCGTCTATGTTCTTCTTCCATTCTTTTCTTAAATTCTTCATGTTCCGCTCGCGAAATCGGCGTATCCATCTTCGTTTTTCCTTTCTGATTTTTCTGCACAAAATAGACTCCTTCTCAGGGTCTGGCTCTGATCTCCATATTCATCACCTCTTCTCAAAAGTAAAAGCATATCAATCCCGGAAACATCCGGAACTCATATACCTTTACTTTTTATGCCACAATTTGTTGCTATTAATTAAACTAAACACGAATACATTGATCACCAGCACATCTTGTACCGCCGTAATCACATCGCCCTGTTGCCCCTGTGCCTGTAATGCGGCTGTTACACGTTGGATTATTGTGTCTCTTACATCCAAATAAAATCACCTCCTGGATCATCATATCAAGCCAGGAGGTGAAAATCCGCAATGTTATGGTTGGCAATTAACTAAACACGAATACACTGGTCACCAGCACATTCCAAGGGAACTGGTTACCAGGATTTAACGTAAAAGGAATGGGATTTGCGGTTATGATCCCTAAAAATTATAAGAATCGCAAACTATCCATATCTTCTGTGCGGATTTTTTCGGTCGATAAGGGATGGATAAATACGGAAGTATCATCTATCAGCGATATGGCTAATTGCTGGCGGGTTTTACTAAAAACCGACACCACAATGGGATTGACGGATGGTCTCAATTATTTAACAGAAATATCCGGAGAAATTAAATAATCATGCGACTGGGTAAGAGATTGTACAATCGATCCTCTCTACAGTCCTATATCCCGGATTATAAAAACACAGGGCATTATCTGTGTGGCGTAAATATGCGCAGTAGCAATTTCCGGAAGCTGTTCCAAGCGTAAATGTTAATAAATTCTTGTACTTTGCGCCTGGAAGCGGAAAGCAGACCGGTCCGTCATGCTCTACGGAATAGGGAGTAAGTTCGATGTTTACAAAGCATATACCGTTTTCTATACAGTAACGTGCCCATCCATTTGACCCCTGCGCACTTATAGCGGTCATTTCCTTGGATTTTGTTTTCGTGTTTAGTTCATTGATGGCTCCTACCACTTCCTTGCTGGTCGTGGTCAGGCTTGACGCTGTGCCTATCCCCAATTTGCCCCTGATCCAATCTGCCAACGTGGCCAGCCTTGTGCGTTTGGTAACGTCTCCCTCAATGATCAGATCTGTGGTATCCGCCAGCTCGCTCTTGGACGCCTCAGACAGCCCTTTGATCAGTGTACTCAGTATGCTTATTGTCATAATAGCGCCTCCTACTTAATCTGGTCTAATATGTTGCTGTAAATGTAATCATCAATAGCCTTGATGTTCTTTTCCAGCCCCTCATCCATTACAATAAAATTTACTTTATTGTTCTGACTGATCAGGGATCCACTGCCGTCAATCTCTGAAAACGTAACGGTCATCCTGACGCCCTCTCCTGTAATCATCTTAGTGAAACTCGTTATTTTTTTCATTTTATTCCTCCTGTTCTTGATAAAAATCATTCATCATACAGATGGCCTGCTGAGCATAATCAATCTCTTGCTCTTCCGCCGGCAGGTAGTTGTTTAACCGTTCATATCCATATCCAGACTGGCGCGCCTTCAACTCCCAGGAGAAACGTAATCCGGGTGTGCCAGAAACCTCAAAATACGTTTCTGTTTTTTGGGACACATATAGATCTCCTTCGCCCTCTTTTTGTAAAAACACATAATATTCCATTTCCGGGATAACTGTCTCTGAAAAAATATCATCTATATCCACAAAACACTTGCCGTCAGCTCCAATGGTTGCCGTCCCTATATCCCCAAAAAATGGACTTCCCATTTCGTAGCAATACAATAGGCGATCCTGATAATTGTTCGTTTTGGCAATTCGATTTTTACTCCCCCGCACAGACAGACCTGATTTATTCACACGAAAATAATCCTCTGTGATTAATTCATCTGCCGTGTCTTCCAGCGCTATTAATTCTGCGGATATGTACCCTCTTGAACTAGCCCCGTATCTCTCCATATAGATCCCGTTGGCCGATGATCTTGCAGCTGTAGTCCTGATCCATAAATACCCAGTGTTAAGATTTGCCAGTTTATTTTTTCCGTCCGAGCAAGAAAATCCATTATTTCCAAGATACGCACCGGCACCTACAGAATTAATTGTTGTACGATTTCCAGTATGCAAATTTGTCTTGTCGATGGTAAAACCACCTATTTTTCCAGTCTCCGCGGTCACTTTCCCGGAAAATGTTCCTTTTTTAAAGTTCACTCCAGTATTGTCAATGTACCCTACCTGGCTGCCATTGGCATCCAGGATGGACAGCAGACCATTGCCGTTATTGACACCGCCCAGTTTCAGGGTTCCGCCCCTGGCATAGCTAAATGACACATACAGATCACCATTGGAGTCCAATAAAAAGCCCTTGGTTTTTCCATTCTGAAACCAAAGGTTAAATACATTCTCCATATTGATCTGCTTTTCCACATCGGTGACCGAATTGTTTACCTTCTCAATGGCCTCTTTCAGGGCTTTTTCTGTGGCTGCTACTGCCTCCTTGTCTGCAATCTGCTTCCCATCTACCGTAGCCATCCCTGAAAGCCGAAATTCGCCGGTTTCCAGGTTCCAGCGATTTCTGCCCAGTAGATCCGCCAGCACTCCGGCCCGCATGTAGGTGGCATTCACATACAGCTCTTTGCCGATCTTGTAAATTCCCTTAGCGGCACCATCGTCTGTCAGGATATTGAAAATCTCTTCCTGGGTCAGCGCAGCTACTTCCTTCAGGACGGATACTCGCTTAATGTCGATCAGCTCCTCTGCATCACCGGAAGAAAACAACGATATCTCAATCTCGGATATTGCTCTTGGCATCGCAAGGTAGGATCCGTTGCTGGCCTGGATCAATTTTCCATCGGTTGTCCTAAAAAACGTATACAGATAATGCTCTATGTTGCTTTCGTCCTGGGTGCTTTCGTAGATCGTGTTCCAGGTGTACCCATCCGCCGTCTCCCGGATCCGGAAACGGCCATTATAGGCCTGCCTTGCATTGGTATCTTCTCTATAATACGCCGCAGCGCTGATCGCATCCGGATTATAGACATTATCCTTTCCAATCTTCACGATGCTGGCCGACGTCTCTAGGGTATACACCCTCCCTGGCGGCCCCACCATACCGGCGTGTAGTTTGGACACTGTAAACCGCTTGCTGACCGATAACGTACCCAGATAGGTGGCCTTTATATCTACCCATGCAGTATCTGCTTCCAGGGCTGTGACCACATACGTCCTGGTCCCACTGTCCCAGGCGCCGGATATGGCAGCTGATTCCGTGATAGAAAAAGAACACTGGTTTGTCACATCCTTGGATCCATACATCACAATGGGTCTGGTCGTGATCCCCTCCGGGAATTTTTCATAGTTTCCATCTGCATCCACCGGCACCGTGGCATGGTCATTGTCCAGCTGCATGGTCATGTTGCTGGCAGCCGCTGTTGCGGTGTCCATGACGTCCTTGATGGCATCTGTGGCAGTTTTGTCCCCGATCATGACACAATCCCCGGAGATCATCACCTTTCCGGTGGCAAAATCCGCCTGGAAGATGATTTTCCCCTGCTGATCTTTCACGGTAATGGCCCCGGCGTCAATATAATCTGCGTTGATTCCCTCTGCGTACAGCAGCTTGGTGATCATGGTCCCGGTCAGGAAGAACCCAAACGGATAGGTCTTACCGCCGTCATTTGACACGCCAACGGCGTCTGCCGTGATCTTGATCACGTTCTTAGACTCGGCCAATGTCGGCTTATCATGGAAATAGGTGATTGTGCTGCCGTCTTCTTGCTTTTCATAGGTGGGATACAATCCAGAGCTATTCTCCAGGACCTTGTTCAGATTTTCAATGGCCAGCTCCCGGTCTGTTTTTTCTTTTTTAACAAGTTCTATGGCCTTAATAATAGCTCCCTGCGCTGGTGACCGATATTGGCTTGCCAGTCGGAGTCCCGATGTAGCACTATTCTTCATAGTTGTAAAACCAAAGAAAACGAAATCTACATCTGTCAAGAATGTATTATACGTATTTCCCGCCCAATCTGTAATCTTTGCCATATCCATAAACTCAGCAATAGGATACGCAATATAATCGCCTTCAAATTTACGGAACGTTGCACCAATAAGAACCTCTCCCAGTAAACTTACCAGCGTCTGCTCCTGCCCAACTGCCAATGGATTGGAGACCGGAATCACATATCCTTCTGAACCCTCCAGAATAATCGTTTCTGTATCGCTGTCATCCTCGGCTGCTGTGCTTTTGCTTGTCTGTACACCGGTAATCACAATATCGCTGGCATCCGTCTTTAAGTTCACCCACTCCGTCAGATTATGAGCATTTTCCCAGTCAAATGTATACGAAAGAATTTCAAGCGCACCCTGACGATTGATACGCGCATTTCCGCCAGCAATCATTGCAATGTAACCGATGATCTGCCGGAAGGTATACTCTCCGACAGGCTTCGCATTGATTACAAAATTTTGATTTCGGAAACTGGCAGATGCCAAAAGAATATCGCATCTGGAGCAAATATCATCCAGCAATGTCCTAGCCGTAGTTGGAAACGAAAGAGATGTATTAAACTGCCTATCCGCCCGATACATATCATCAAACGCCATAACAGCAACTGTCGTTCCGTAAGTCTCTGGCTGCGTTACAGTAAATATACCATTCTCAATACGCTCTACTGCATCGCCCAAATCAAATGTCGTATACAACCGGATCCTCGCTCCAGTAAAATCATACGACTGCAGATGACCATCATCATTTAGCAATTCAATTTGAGCACTTCTACAGAGTGCCTCGCCAATAGGGATTGAATTTGAACTAGCCCCGTCTGTCACACCATTATTCGCTACGGTAAAACCTGACTCGTCTATGGATAGTGATCTTCCATCTGCAAATGTAATCTCCGCAAATTCTTTGAAATCCGTGTTATTCTGCATCAGCTCTTTGAATTTTTCAGATACGTTAATCATGTCAGTTTCTCCATACCTGTCATATTAAAAGACAATTCACTTAAATATTCTTCGTTTTCTTCAAGTGATCCTATTTTGAGATTTCCGCTTTTCCCAACATAAAACCTGTCTGTACGCCACTCACAGTGATATGGGCTAAAGCGGTATAATGAAAACGGCTTGCCCAAGGCAATGATGTGCAATATCTTAGATGCTTCTCTTACCGGAATATGTGTTGCCGAATATCCATACTGCTCCACCGTAAACATAGGGGTAAAATGACCTTTTCCACTCTGAGCTCTTGCACTGTCACTGGTGTAAGTCGTTTCAAAACCATAGGCCATATCTTTATCAGGCTGCCATACATCAACGCCTGCCATTTTGATTTTCTGTTGTGCCATAATATAATGCCCTCCTATGCGAGTTCAAGTGGGTTTCGGCCAGTCATCTGCTGCCTTACTTTTGCTTCCTCGATAAACTCATCAAACAGTGTCCTGCGGTTTATTTGGGCAATAAAACGTGTCCCACCACCCTGCTGTCTTCCAGACTCTTCGCGTACGATTTGACGCAATAAGGCCTCTGGTGTCTCCAAATTTCGTCCATTTTTCTGATCACCCAGAATTGCTAAAAATTCTGCATTTGGCGGAATAACTGCACCGGATGCAAGATAGGGTATTGTTCCAAGTGTCGGAATATTAAATCCATCAAACCCCCACCAGGATCCGCCTATGCCCGGTATCCAATCTGGAATGGTTATTTTAAACTGAATGGAATTAATCTTCCCAATCAGCCCATTTACTAATCCAATAATTCCGTTAAAGGCTCCGATAATGGCATTAATAGGCGTTCGGGCAATATCCGCCAAACCGTTAAATACGTCCTCAAATAGATCATTGAGCGGTGTGGTGACATTGTCCGAAAACCAGGTAACTACACTTTCCCATACGCCTGTTATCCCGTTCCAGGCGTCCTGGAATATTCCGGTAAACCAATCCTTTGTGTCAGCAAAAGCTTCCTTAATTCCATCCCAAAGATCGGAAAAGAAATCACAGGCCCCCTTCCAGGCGTCGTTGACGTTCTTCCAGGCCGCGTCAAACTTTTCCTTAAACCAATCTCCAACATTTTTAAACGTTTCTTTAATCCCGGTCCATAGATCGGCGAAGAACTCTTTGATCTTTTTGGTTGTTTCTTCAAACCAATCCCGAATAGCTCCCCAAATTTCTATTGCCTTTTCCTTTATGACGTCCCAGTTTTTGTATAACAGAACGCCTACAGCTATAATCCCGGTAATTGCAAGTGTCCATGGATTTAACACTGCTGAGATCAAGGTTTTTAATTTAGATACAGCCCCGAAAACTCCACCTAAATTAGTAATCAGGTTTGCAATGCCAGAGACTAATTGCGTAACTTTAAATGCGGCAAAAAAAGCGCCTATAACAATGGCCATATTCTGGACGATACCAGGATTTTGAGCACACCATTCTGAAAATGCGCTCAAAGCGGTGTTTATCCCATCCCACAAACTGAGAAAAATCCCGCCTGTCCACTGCGCTATCGGCTGCAGGACGCTATCCCAAAACCACTGGAACAACGGCTGTAACACGCCAAGAATATTATTTAAACCAGCGATTGCGAGCGAAAGAGTGTCCAGAAATCGAGGTACTATCTCATTTGCCACCCAAGTTCCCAACGGAACCAAAGCATTCTCCCATAACCAAACAAGCCCCTCTCCGACACGGATAGCAAATGGCGTCAATGCCACCCAAAGTCGATCTAAAGCCGATATAATCTTATCGAAGTTTATTTTCATAAGACCGTCATTCAGAGCATTTACCAGACGCGGTATTCCTTCTCCAAGCGTCCATTTTCCCACCGGAACGAGAAAATTATCATAAAAGCCCTTTAACGCATCCCAAGCAAAATCTCCCAGGCGCGAAAGTCCTTCGTTCCATAGTTTTTTCAAAGCTTCGGTTGTCGGTTCCAGTATTTTCAGCATTTCTTTCATATACTCGCCAAATTTGTTATCTATGGGCACTTCCTCAAACATATCTGAAGGCTTTAAACCTCCGGAAGCGTTTCCGGCTCCACCGCTTACTGGGATATCTGTCATCTGATCTGGCCGTTCAAAACGTCTTACTTCATCCAGGCCTGAGAGATATTGATTTGTTGCTTTATTCGCTTTCTTCATTGCGTTTACCACATTATCCGCAGCGCCCGCCGTCTCATTTAGCGAAGCTGCATAATCCTGCTGCACAGCTACCGCACGCGTATAGGTTCCTTTTCCGGATAGAATAGAAAAGAACATACTTACATACGATGCCGCCGTAGACAGCATATCAATGAACTTTGCCAAAATAGGTGCGATAATGCTCAATATCGGCGAAAATGCCGTTGCAAACGCATTTTTTAATCTGGTAAAGCTGGAAAGCAACATGGATATACTTTCATTTGTCCCACTAGAATACTGCGCAAAATTAGTCATACCCTCTGCTATTCCGCTTGTTACTGCAGAGATTGCTCTAAATGCTACACTAAATAAAATTGACTGGGCAAGCATTTCGCCAATACCTCTTTGGGCTCCGCCTGCGCCTTTTTCTATGGTCTTCAATGACCTTCCGTACTTCCCGGTAGATTTTTCAGCTTTATCTGTTACGGAATTAGTCTGTGCAAGCTTTCTCCGATAAGAATCGACCTTCTCCTCAATGGAGTCATACGAAGTACGTAAGCGATTATTTACATCCTGAAGCTTCTGCTGTTCTGCGGCAAGCTTCTCTATATCTCGTTTAGCCGCTTCTGTCCCTGCTCCAAAACTAAATGCGTTCCCACGTTGTTCCAGATCCGCAAGCTCGCCTTCTGCATATTTAATCGTGTTTATAAGCTCCTGTATGTCATATTGCATAGACTTATAGGCTCTACTGCCTTTATTTCCACCCATCGTCAAGAATTTATCCTGGCGATCAATCAATGCCCCCAGCTTCACATTCGCTTTATCGATCTGTTCTTGGATTTCCCGGTACTCATCTGTAGGGATTTTCTGTGATGCATATTCCTGTACTTTCTTGTTTAGATCATCCACTTTCTGCTTCTGCCGCGTATATTGTGAATTTAACTTAGACAAGGAATCTACCTGCTTCTGTAATGCAATCTCGGCTTTACGTCCTATCCCTTCTACAGACGCAGCCATTCGCCTGGCAGATGCTTCCAGATCCCGGAGCCCCATCTTTACACCTTTTTTATCTACTTTTGTATCAATAACAATACTTCCGTCCACGCCTGGCACTCCGACACCTCCCTTTATTTACCATATCCGAACAGATTTCTAATTTCTTCTTTCTCATCCGCAGGACGCTCGGGAATTTTCGCTCTCAAGTCAATCATATTTTTGTTAGCTGCGTAAAACTCTTTTTCCCACTTCTCCAGTTTCTTTCCTTTCAGTTTTTTCTGCCGGATCTGAAGAATTTGCTGATATACTCCATCGCCAATCTCCATGTATGCACCAAGAAAAGTCCACCAGTGACAATATGGCATCGACCGGATCTCTTTCCCCAAGACCTTATTGACAGCCGGAATTATAACTGCAGAGTCTTGCTCCCAGTCCATCATGCGCGGCCTTTTCCTTCCATCACCCTTTATCCCACAGTCTATAAATTCAACGGCCTTTTTGTATGCTTCCTCCATATATTTTTGCGGTATACATTCTGGATTGATAAATAAAATTTCAAATAATACCTGCATTTTCTCCTGATTTGTAAGATCAGCATCCGCCTGGGCGCGCAGAATATCAATTACTGCTCGGAAATCCGTTCGTATCGAATACTGTTTTCCGGAGATCTCCAGCTTTGTCGGTAAATTCCATGAATCAAACATGATATTTCTGCGTATATTTACTTACACGCCCCTGCATCTTCTTCATTCTGATATCAAACTCTTTACTTATAACATCACCAATAGCATTCATACAAACCTCAAAAAATGGGCGTCCATCCGGCATGGGCGAAAACGCTCCCATAATACTGAAGAATGTATTCTTTGCATCTGCATCCACCAGATAATCAAATTTTTCAACAAACAACGCTTCTACAGATTTCGGATCCATTCCATCCTCTGCTTTAAATTCTTCAAAAAATTTGCGTACCTCTTCATATCGCTGAGTAATATTGGTATCTGACGGTCGAAACACAAACTTAGAAAGAACTTCTCCATTTTTATTTTTAATGGTGTATGTTTTACTTCCATCATCAATAACAATATCCGTGGAATTTGCCTTGTTCCCGTTGTACTTTCTTAATTTATTTGACATTTTCCCCTCCTGCATCAGAAAAAAGCGCCCTAAAATCTGGGCGCTCGTTTTTAGTCTATTCAGTTTCTCGTTACGCTGTAATTTCACCTTCCGTAAACCTCGGATTTCCTGTTTTTACAGACTCAGCAGTTACATAACCTTTGGTTCTCTTTCCGTCCTCAGACACATTAAACGGGATATTCAGCCCTGATGTGTCACCGCCATAAGACTGCGGCTTTACCATAACTTCCTGGACGTAAGCAAGATGTTTTTCCGCTGCTGTATCTTCTACGATCACTTCAAGCATCAGCGTCTTACACAGATCCCCTTTTAACCGGTTAAAAGCAATATCGCGGATCTTGGGATATAATTTTTTATCCGGATCTGCGTAAAACGGGTCGGCACTCATTGACGGCTCATATCCGTTGTCCTGCGTTCTTGTCTGCCCCAGAATATTCTTTTTGGTTTCCGTATCGGGGTTCAGCTCATTGGACATTTCCTCGATATCATCGCCAAGAATTTCCCATACGGCCGTAGTAGCCTCCAGCTTAAATTCTGTGTCAAGATAATGCGCAAGGGCTTCTCTATTCAGCTTCATGTCGTATCTCCTTTTTCTTCTCGATATAAAATTTCACATTGTAACATATAACGGGCGAGTCCCGGCCCAGCATTCACGCCAGTCAGGTTTGGCATATTTTGAAGGTTCTGCATCTTTTCGATATGACACCCCTCTCCAAAATCTGGATAATCCCTCGCCTTATTTTGTGTCTCAATCCAGTCCATAAACTTCTGGGCAAAATTCATGGCCCGCAGATTTTGGTCATCATCATAAGAGGAATACTCCTGCGTAATAATGATAGAAAATCCGTACTTCTTTTGCACATCTCCGGTAACATATCGTTTTACAATTCTGTCAGAATAATTCGTAATAAGGGAAACACTATTTCGCGTTTCCGCGGAGAAATTAAAATTCAAGACATTATCCGCCAGTTCAAGAACTTTTGGCTCAAAGTATTCCTTTACCGCGTCATGCTTTGTCATTTATCGCTTTCCTTTCAGATAATTCTCGTATGCTTGCGCCAGTTCATCTTTATGCGCATTCATCATGGCTTTATCCCAATGATCCGTAGCCTGGGGATTGGAATACTTCATCTTTCTCCCAGTAGGTGTTTTATGCGGAGGGGAATAAAAACCAACCACATTCCCGCCATCTATGATTGGATAATTCGGGCCATAGATTTCCCCCATATACTGGTAATGGGCATAAGGACTATTGTACGAAATATGTCCTTCGTCCTCATCCGCAGTTACGCGAACATTCGTCCGAAGTGATCCGGTATCCTCCGGCACATAGTCGTGCATTTTTTTCTTTGCTTCGTTGGCCAGAAAGAGCATGTCGTCTCGCCCTCCAACAGCTTCCCTGGTTATTGCTTCCATAGATTTATTCCACATGAACTCAACCTTCATGCCATCACCCTCCCAACCGGTAATGTTTGCCTATCAGAAACGCGGTGTTATCTGAAAATGCCGTCACTTCAAACGCTTCCGGCCGGTAGCGGTCCAAAAGCTGTGCTACCGTCTTTCCCGCCTCTCCTGTGATCTCGTCACTGCACTCCCCGCGCACAACTATATCACCCTGAGACACTGTAAAATGCCCGGCAGGCATCTTTATGAATGTATGATACGGAACATACTGGTCATCTTGCGGGATCCTGGCTACGTAGGTATTCTGAACGCTGGCCTGGGTACTGTTAAAACTCGTATTCACTACTGCCTTCCAGGAACAACTGTGCAGCACCGTCCGGTACCAGTGTTCTTTCCGATCCGGGCTGTCGGCCGCCCGGATCCGATTGTACAAGGTTAGTGTATGAATATAATTCTGGTTCATATCAACCCTCCTACACACCGGCGTACAGCAATCCCGTATGCGCCAGATAGTGGTATATGATCTCCCGCACCTTCTCACGCTTACCGGATTCCGTGTAGACAGACTGTGACAGGTCGAACGTTCCGGACTGTCCATCATTGCTGTACGATGATAACGGACCTGCTCCGCCACTCTGGGCGGACTGCTGCGCGACCTGATCTGCCAGATATAGCAACTCCGCAAGCTCACAGCAACAATCTTTTACCTGTGTGATAACAAGCGTCTGATCGGCAGCCACGCGCCCGAAGGTGAACCGGTCAATCTCCGTGCGCGCCTGCTTCTCCCAGAACAAAAATTCGATTTCCGGTACTGCCGGGGATCTCCCCAGCAGATACTCAGAAATGTAATACTCATAATCTGCATACACTCTAAGTCACATCCTTACTCCGCCACAGTATGCGCATAGATAGCAACCTTCTTGTTATCTTTTGCCTCAGCAATTCCAACCGTTCTGTACCCGAACTTCCAGGCATCCGCATCCTGATTTGCTTCCGGCGTGATGATTTTAGAAACCGTATGCTTCTGGTTCTGAATTACTGCGTTCTTATCAACAATCAGGAAGTTAATCGCCTTGCCTCCCGCAATTGTAAATCCACCAGCCCCAGAGGCAGTCAACGTCACCTTGTCGAAGAAACGGCCAGTCGGTACTTCAATTACTCCTGCCCAATCCTCCATCGCTTTCTTGGATGCTGTAGTATCCAGATCATCAATCATTCCTTTTAGGGCTGTAGAAATAAACAGATAGCAAGTTTCTGTCTTAGCCTCAGCATTCTTGATTGCCGTCTTGCCCGCTCTGATCGCTGCGATGCCGGCTTTTCCGTCTGCAATCGCTGCAGCAACCTTGCCGGTTGCGTATCCTGCGTAAGATGCCAGCCTCCATGCATCCAGCTCCGGCACAACCTGGGTACGGAGAAACTCTCCAGACAGACGCCCAAATGCCACACCCGCAGTCTCGATGTTGTCCATTGCATCTACCGTAAACATGCGACCACGATCATAGGTACATTTCTTTGTTTCGTATTCCAGAGTTACATCTCCTGCAACATAACCGGTCTGCTTATTGTAATTCGCCAGGCCATTCATGGTCATTTTCGGGATCAGGATCTCATTTGCATTTGCACCTTCACGAACCAGCTCATTTGGCCCGTCCAGTACAGCAGTTAAAGATGCAAGCTTGTAAACCTCATCCAACATTGTTGAATATGCTTTTCTAAGTGCAATCGTATTTGCCATTTTTTTACCTCATCTTTCTATCAATCTTTTTTCGCCGGAAGTCCCATCGCTGCGCGGATTGCAGCCATACTGTCACCGCCTTCGCCACCAGTCCCTCCTGTAGGTCCTACTGGATTTAAAAACGGTTCATCTGCGCCAAACAAATATGCATCCGACTCCTTTACCTTTTCCAGTGCCTTTTTGATGTCCTCAGACTGATCCTTCGATGCTTTCAGCGCATCTACGTCCAGAAGAGCCATGACAGACTTCGCATTTCGTCCGCCAGCTGTCTTGATTGCCTCTTTCAACGTATCAGAGAAAATGCGATCCGCTTCCTTTGCGGCATACTCAGCATCCTTATCTTTGAGTTGCTGATTTAACTTGTCGATCTCGCCCTGCATGGCCGCTGGATCAACATCTTTGAATTTTTCAAGCGATGCAGTCGCGGTACCAAGCTGTTCTTTATAATTGTCACGCTCGCCCTGCGCCTTCCTGGTCTTCTCCTGCTCTTCCGCAATGTCTTTGCCGTTTTCTTCCATGATCTTATTGATAACATCCTGTTCCAGTCCAAGTTCCTTCAAAAATTCTGTCTTCATGCTGCAATTCTCCTTTCATATTAGGTTGTTTTAGGCGTGTAACCATCCGCCATGAATCGACTGTTTTAGGTCTGATCACCTGACCAAATTACGCAAAAATAAGACGCATCACCCTGCGCCTCAAAGGGAGATATAAGGATCACCGCCTTTCTAGGTTCCTTTCTTTCCGCACTTTCCGATATAAATCATGTCTATCCTCCTTCCCTGAAAAAGTCGCCGCCACCCGTAAAACGGGTGGCTCGGCTCGCTGGGTATAACCCCCTGACACCGGACAGCGTCTCAAGGCGCCCAGACTTTCTCTCTGTTCAAGTCACTATTGCACTTGACGCGTTGCTTATACCCCTGAAGGGGTGTTCGTATTACTTCGACTTAACCCTTAAAAGGGTCTTCATACTCTTTCACACTGAGCTTATCCTGCA
>ENA-ORTM01001601-ORTM01001601.1-human-gut-metagenome-genome-assembly--contig:-NODE-1601-length-22616-cov-3.489916_pt1 | contig 22616 bp, 18 predicted proteins | sample MGYA00241909_ERZ509182 | MGnify/ENA primary metagenome ERZ509182 (study PRJEB26280, sample SAMEA2338855) | human gut metagenome | biome: human gut; feature: human-associated habitat; material: faeces...
TTAGAGGCTCCTGAAAAAGTTGCCGCAAAAATACTTGAATTCTTCTAAAAACAAAAAGGAATGCTGTAAAATTTCCTGTGGTATCTTTTCGGGTAATTTTCTACAAAAACGTGTTAGTTTTTGTAGAAAATTACTCGAAGAACCATTGGCTTGAATCATTTACAACATTCCTTTTTTTCTTTTTATTTCGTATCGTCCTGATTTGTATAAAATATAACTTTAGCATTAGTGTACAGGGGACAATACACCTCAAGCCATGAGATTTACCAAATTTTCGGTATTTCCCATGTACACGGACGCTGCCTATTTAAACCAACACAATTTATCGTTCATCGTCCAAATCACAACGGTTCTTTCGACGGTGTTCCTGATTTTCTGGGATATTTTCCAGGAGTTTTCCGCACTTTGTGGATAACTATCAGAGAACGGTCTATTTCACTGCCGGGAAGCTGAAACTTCTCTACTTTTTCCACGACTCCGCCCAAAAGTTTTACTGCCCGCTCTGCTTCTTTTAACTCTATATCGATATTTCCCGATTTATAAGAAACAAAATTCCCTCCTACTTTTACATAGGGAAGACAATACTCCGAGAGGGAAGACAGATTTGCCACTGCTCTGGAAACACAAAGGTCAAAATTTTCTCTGTAATCTTTATTTTTTGCCAATTCCTCCGCCCGTCCATGAATTGCAGAAATTTTTTCTAATCGACATTTTTCGATTAGTTCCTGTAGAAATCGAATCCGCTTATTCAAAGAATCCAACAACAGAAACTCCGGATTCGGAAATGCAATTTTTAAAGGAATTCCCGGAAATCCTGCACCGGTTCCCAGATCCAGTATTTTCTCAGTCACATTCAGATCTGACACCTTCACAACTGCCAGACTGTCCAAAAAATGCTTTACCATAACCTCTGAAAATTCTGTGATTCCTGTAAGATTCATAACTCTATTCTTTTCTGTTAAGTACTCATAATAAATTAAAAACTGCTCTATTTGTCTGTCAGAAAGAGTGATGCCAAGACTTTCACAGCCGTCTGTCAAAATTTTCGTATCGTACTCCATATTCTCTAATCCCTCCTTCTATTACTGGATATCCACGCGGTTTGGAAGCGCTGCCGCATCCCGGTCTCCACAGAGCTTTTTCCTCTTATTTTCTCCTTGCCCTCAATCAGCGTATAGCGAACATCAGCATTTTGGAACACTTTCCAGATAGATCAGCAGCACAGAAAGATCTGCCGGAGATACCCCCGAAATTCTGGATGCCTGCCCCATAGACAGCGGTCTGATCTGTTTTAACTTCTGTCTGGCCTCTGTACGAAGACTGGGAACCTGATCATAGTCCAGATCTCCAGGAATTTTTTTGGTTTCTAATTTTTTAAACTGTTCCACCTGTTTTTGCTGTCTGGTAATATACCCCTCGTATTTTATATTAATATTTACCTGTTCCTGCACCTCTTCCGGTAAATCCGGCCTGCCTTCATCAATCTCTGAAAGCATCTGATAAGTAAGCTCCGGTCTGCGAATCAGCTCTCCCAGGGTGGAAGAGGATTTCAGAGGAGTACTTTCGTGATGCTCTAAAAAGGTCTGTACCTTTTGATTGGCTCCTATATTCGCACGCTCCACTCTTCTGATCTCGTCCTTTATCTGCTCCTGTTTTTTTAAGAGACGCTCATACCTCTCTTTGGAAACCAGGCCCGCCTCATATCCTTTTTTCATCAGCCGCATATCTGCGTTGTCCTGACGCAGAAGCAGACGGTATTCTGATCTGGAAGTCATCATCCGATAAGGCTCTCTTGTCTCCTTGGTTACCAAATCATCGATCAGAACACCTATATAACCTTCTGAACGGTCAATGATCAAAGGTTCCTTTCCTAAAATCTCCATGGCGGCATTGATTCCCGCCACCAACCCCTGAGCAGCTGCCTCTTCGTACCCGGAACTTCCATTAAACTGTCCTCCGCTGAACAATCCCCGAATTTTCTTAAACTCTAAGGTGGCGTACAGTTGCGTGGCATCAATGCAGTCATACTCAATGGCATACGCATTCTTTACGATTTTAGCATGTTCCAGTCCAGGCACCGTATGGTACATGGCAATCTGCACATCCTCCGGCAAAGAACTGGACATTCCTCCCACATACATTTCATTGGTAGAAAGGCCTTCCGGCTCAATGAATATCTGATGGCGCTCCTTATCTGCAAACCGCACCACCTTATCCTCAATGGATGGACAGTATCTGGGACCTGTTCCTTCTATCATACCAGAAAAAAGAGGAGAGCGATCCAGATTGGCTCTAATAATCTTATGAGTTTCCTCATTGGTGTAGGTCAGCCAACAGGAAACCTGATCTATCTGTACCTCCTTTGGATCTGTCTCAAAGGAAAAGGGAACGACTCTTTCATCTCCAAACTGTTCTTCCATCTTTGAAAAATCGATGGATCTTGCATCGATTCTGGCTGGAGTCCCGGTCTTAAACCGCTGCATTTTTATTCCATGCTCCTTTAAAGAAGCCGTAAGATGATTGGCTGCCTGCAGGCCGTCAGGCCCTGTATAACTGCTTACATCCCCATAAATACACCTTGCCTTCAGATAAGTTCCCGTACAGAGTACACACGCCTTACAGTAAAAAATGGCTCCGGAATACGTCTTTACTCCAACGATCTTTCCATCTTCCGTGAGAATATCCGTCACTTCCATCTGTCGGATAGACAGATGCTCCGTATTTTCCAAAGTCTGGCGCATCCGGCGGCTGTACTCCGCCTTATCTGCCTGGGCCCGCAGAGAATGAACCGCAGGACCCTTGGACTTGTTCAGCATTTTGGACTGAATAAAGGTCTTATCAATGGTTTTTCCCATCTCTCCGCCAAGGGCATCCAATTCTCTCACCAAATGCCCCTTTGAACTTCCTCCGATGTTGGGATTGCAGGGCATCAGGGCGATACTGGCAACGCTTACTGTAAAGATCACGGTCTCCAGCCCCAGCCTGGCACAAGCTAAGGCCGCCTCACAGCCTGCGTGGCCTGCTCCTACTACCACCACATCCACCGTTTCCTCATAATATCTTCCATCCATCATGCCCATTCCTCTTCCATCTCGCTTCTGTTTTGTTATTTACAGAATCTATCTTTATTTTCCCATACAGAATTTTCCGAATATTTCATTTACCAGGTCTTCTCCCACCGTCTCTCCGGTGATCTCTCCCAACTCCTCATAGGCATTCATCAGATCTATGGAGAAAAAATCCTCCGGCATCTGCATACTAATGCTGTTCTCCACCTGTTTCAAACTTTCCAGCGCATGAATCAGCGAATACTTCTGCCTTACATTCGTAATAAACACCTGATCGTTAAAACTGATCTCTCCCTGATAAAAAAGCTCCTTTACATATTGCTCCAACTGATCAATGCCGCTTCCGTCCTTGGCAGAGATGGGAATGATCTGATGATCCGGAATCCTCTTTTTCAGCTCCTCCTCTGACGTAACAGTGGGAAGATCCGTCTTATTCTGCAGCACCACAGCCTTCCGACCCGCCAATGCTTCTATGATCTTTTCATCATTTTCATCTATTCTGGTGGAGGAATCTACCACGTAAATGATCAGATCCGCCGTCTCCATAGTTTCTTTGGCTTTTTTCACACCGATCTGTTCCACATAATCTTCTGTCTGACGAATGCCGGCAGTATCTGTCACATTCAGAGTAATTCCATTTAACTGGATCGTCTCTGTGAGAACATCTCTTGTAGTTCCTGCAATATCCGTCACAATAGCCCGCTCCTCACCTAAAAGGGAATTTAAAAGAGAGGACTTTCCTGCATTCGGCTTTCCTACAATGACAGTTTTTACTCCTTCCTTCATCAGCCGTCCATTGTCCGATGAATCAATCAGCTTCTGAATCTGCTCCATCCATTTTTTTATTTCTCCCTGAAGCTGTTTGGGATATCCTTCTAAACTGATATGTTCCGGATCATCCAGCGCTGATTCTATAAAAGCAATCTGATAGATGATCTGACTTCTCAGCTCCTTAATGGCAGTCTGAAGCGTTCCCTTTAACTGGCTGATAGAACTTTGCAGAGCATATTCGTTCTTGGCCTGTATCACATCCATCACAGCCTCCGCCTGAGACAGATCAATACGGCCATTCAAAAAAGCCCGTTTTGTAAACTCTCCCGGCTCGGCTGGCCGGGCGCCGTTTTTTAATACCGTCTCCAAAACACGCTTCATCGCATAAACGCCGCCATGACAATGAATCTCAACCGTATCCTCTGCGGTAAAGCTTCTGGGTCCTCTCATCAAGAGCACCAGAACCTCATCCACCACTTCTTTTCCATCCTGGATAAATCCGTACTGGATGGTGTGGGAGGGCTGATCTGACAGTCTTTTTTCTTTTCCCTTTGCATGATACACACGATCAGCAACAGCAAACGCTTCCCCGCCGCTGATTCGGATAATTCCAATTCCCGACTGGCTCACTGCTGTAGATATCGCTGCTATGGTATCCTTTTTCATACAGTCCTCCTTTTTCCTCTATTTCTATTTTATTTATCAAGTATCTTCTAAACGCAGCATCTTCTGCTTTTTCCTCTCACAAAAGGCAGAAGATCAGCGAAATTAATGATAGCATCATTTCATTTTTCTTGCAACAGAAAAGATCCGGACAAATCACTTATATGTCTTCCTCCTGCTGTCCCTTCCTTCATAAATTCTGAGATCTTTGTGTAAAATCAATCCTTATCCATTTTTCTGGTTTCAATGCCTGGAACCGCTGAATATCAAAAAAGGCGCCTGCCTGATGATGCCTGTTTTTTAACCGGACACACAATGGCAGAAGCCTTTTTCATATTTCTTATAACTCTCTTTTGACTGTTTTACCGCGTTTTTCACTGATGCCAGACTGCCCGCAAAAATGCTGCCTGTTTTTCAGCAATATCCGGAACTCTTTCACCAAACAGAACGAACCGTTCTGCATCCCAAACGCCTAAAATTCTCTCAGCTTCTCTTCCTGTTCAGAGAAATCCTGCTGAAAAACTTCCTTTACTTCTTTAATCTCTTTTTCTTCTCTCTGCTCTCTTGGCGCCCGCTCTTTGTTACTGTGATAAGCGTTTCTCTCCCTCTTTTTCAGAGTAACTACTACTTTTCTGCAAGGTTCTTCTCCTTCGCTGTGAGTGGTTACGTAGGGATCATTCTGAAGAGCAGAATGGATGATTCTTCTCTCATAAGGATTCATAGGCTCCAGATACACTGGTCTTCTGGTCTTTTTCACCTTAAAAGCAATATTTTTAGCCAGGTTTTCCAGCGTAGCTTTTCTTCTGTTTCTGTAATTTTCTGTATCCAGTTTTACCCGGACGTAGGAGGATTTTCCTTTGTTCACTACCAGACTTACCAGATACTGGATAGAATCCAGAGTCTGCCCTCTCTTTCCGATGAGAACGCCCATATCGTCTCCGGAAATATCCACATTCAGAGTATCGTCGCTAAACTCCGCATGAATTTCCACCTGCATATCCATGGTAGCAAACAGATTCTTCAAAAATTCTTCTGCTCTCTGCTCCACTTCCTTTGGGTCTGCTGGAGTCTTTGGAGTTTTTACAACGCTCTCCGCTCTTGAAATTTCTTTTGTTTCTTTCTCCAGATCTGTTTTTTCCTTGACAGCCTCTATCTCTTCTTTAAAACTTTCTTTTGGAACTTTGGTTATGTCTCCTGTTTCTCTGGAAAAATTCTTGGAAGTTTTGGCTATCTCCTTGTTTTCTTTGGAGAAATCCCTGACAGCGTCCTTTCCTTCCTTCTGATCTTTCTTAATTTCCTTTTTCCCATCTTTCCTAAGCTCTTTTTCCGGCTTTTTAGTTTCCTCTAAGGTCTTCTTTCCCTCTTTTGCCGGCCTGTCAGAGTGCTCTTCCTTTACAGGTTTTTTAAAGGATTTTTTGGGAGCTGTCTCTTTCCTGTTTCCAAAAACTTCATTAATGATATCTTCATCTGTTTTCTTTTTTCTTGCTTCAATTACTGCTTTTTTCGCTCCGATTCCTAAAAATCCCTTAGTCTCTTTCTCGATCACCTTATATTCCACATTGTCACTGCTAGTTCCGAGCTGGATGGAAGCTTCCAAAATAGCGTCCTCCACTGTCTTCGCAGTTACTCTAATATAATCTTCCACTTCTCTTTCCCCCTACTTCTTGCTGTGAGTTTCGTTGTATTCCTTCACCATCATAGCCTTAGATGCCAGGCTTCCAGCCTTTACATTGGAAGAAGCGCTGTTTTCCGGCAGTTTTCCAGCCTGCTTTTGCATCTCTGCCTTGGGGTTTGTCTTTCTCACATAATTATTCGTAGATCTGGTATCAATATTTCTGGTATTGATCTTTGCATTATCCACCATCTTCTGAGGAGGCAGCCCCTTCTTTTCTCTCTTCTTATTGACCTTTTCCAGGTTTTTCTTCACCAGCTCGTCCATATCAATCTTGTCAATATGCTTATTGATCACAAGCTGCTGGATACTTCGCACCACAGCACCTGCAATCCAGTAGATACCCATACCTACCGGAAGAGTCAAACAGAACACTGCAGACATAATGGGCATAATATTGTTCATGGTCTTCATGGTGTTTGCCATATTATCTGCCGCGCCGTTATTATTGGTATTATTAGGTGCAGAGGAGGTGGCTGTCATAAGTTTTGCATTCAGCCACTGAGTTACCGCTGCCAGAATCGGAATCATCAAAGCTCCGATCATCATCAGGATTGCTCCTGCCTGGAAACCGGAGATCAGAATATTCATAGGAGAATCCGCAATGTTTAATCCCAGGAAATAGTTCATATGATCCACATTGGTCTGGGTCTCCTCAATCAATCCGGACAGGCTGGGGAAATTCTCTGCCAGAGACGTCCAGTTGGAAGGCTTAAACTTATAGAGGATATCTACAATCTTGAGATTGGTCATCTCGCTCATATTGACCGCAACGGATTTAGCAGCCTCAGTCAGATAAGCTTCTGCGCCGGAGGCTCCCATCAGGGCGTTTGCCAGAGGCATAAAGGCTTCTTTTACATGGCTAACGTATGCCGGAACATTCCAGATTACCTGGTATAAGGCAAACAGAATCGGCATCTGAATAATCAGCTGCAGACAGCTTCCCATGGGATTGACACCGTATTTTGCATAGACAGCCTGAGTCTCCTCATTCATCTTCATCATGGCTGCCTGATCCTGATTTTTGCCCTTATATTTCTTCTGAATTGCCTGAAGCTCCGGATTCATCTTGGCAGACAGCTTGGAAAACTTCTGCTGTTGAATGGTCAGGGGCGTCATAATCATATAGATCACAATGGTAAATAAAATGATGCAGAGACCGATATTTACCAACCCGATCTGAGACTGAAGCCAGAATATAGCGTCCATAATGTAGCCCAACAGGCTAGCCACCGGCCCGATTATGAACGCGCTGCTTTTGGTTAATAACATTTTTCTCAATTCCTCCTGAATAATTTAAGGAACCGGATCATATCCGCCCTTTGAAAACGGATTGCACCGTAAGATTCTCCAGGCTGCCAAAATTCCACCCTTCAAAGCCCCATATTTTTCAATGGCCTCCAGGCCATACTGAGAACAGCTGGGGATATAGGGACACTTGGTAGTCTTCATAGGAGAAATATATTTTTGGTACAACCGAATCAGTTTTATAAAAACCTTTTTCAATTTTATCATTCTTTCTTAATGTTCTGTTGTTTCATCATCCCTCAAAATTTTCTGAATTTTGGCCAGATGAAGCAGTGCGCTCTCGATTTCAAAGAAATTTCTTTCTTTCGCACCAGGCCTTGCAATCACAATCATATCAAGGCCGCCAACGAATTTTTTTTCATTTAAACGATAACTTTCACGGATTAATCTGGTAAGCCGATGTCTCACAACGCTATTTCCGACTTTTTTACTTACGGATATTCCAAGGCGATTTTTCTCTGTATTTTTTCCTCCCTGGGTTTCCGCTGTCCCGGACTTGCCGGAACCTTGTTTTTTCTTATTAAAAACATACATCACCAGATATCTGTTTCCACAGGACTTTCCGTTTCGATAGATAAACTGGAAATCCTTATTTTTCTTTAATGATTCTGAAAATTCCATAGAGTCTCCATTATAATTTTTTCGTACCAGTTCAGCCATACACAAAATAACAAAAATCCAAGTTCAAATCAGTTTCAAAACAAAGATTTTTTGTTTTTTATAGGGCTTCTGCCATAAGCGAAATTTTTCGCTGCAACAACAGCCAATTTAAGCTGCTACGGCCAAACGGGCACATTTTTTTATATAAAGGAAAAGACCACGTGAAGTGGCCTATGCTGACAAAACTTTTCTTCCTTTTGCTCTTCTGGCAGCTAATACTTTTCTTCCGCCAGCCGTGCTCATTCTTGCTCTGAAACCATGAACTTTTGCTCTGGATCTTTTCTTCGGCTGAAATGTCATTTTCATATCCCCTGGCACCCCCTTTGACTAACCAAATATCTATCATAATTGGTAAAATTTTTCATTTTTCAGATATAGCCTGGAAAACATCATTTTCATTATATGCATAAATCAGGCCTCAGTCAAGATATTTTCTTTTTTTATCCGCTGTTTATTCCCCTTCTTTCTGTTTCCCACAAGTTTTTTATAATTATCAACAAGATTCACTGGATTTATCCACAATTTGTTGATAAAATGTGTATAACCGTTGGAAATTATGTGTATGAATCCACCAGAAGTCCCATTTTCTTTGATTCTGCGGGAATTTTCCAGGTGTCGATTTGTGTATAACCGAATCCAGTTATACACATTCCTGTCGAATCCCAGGGATTTCTGACTGCAGAATCCGAAAAATGTGTATAAGTGGATTTTGATCAATGTGGATAAAAAATTTCTCATTGCTAATTTGCTTTAGATACGTTAATATTAGTATAGGGAAAAATGGGTTAAGGAGAAAAATCATGGACATCATAAGAGAAAAGTGGGAAGAAATTCTCTACACCGTGAAGGTGGAACATGAACTGTCTGATATCTCTTTTAAAACCTGGCTTCAACCCCTGCAGATACACAGCGTCAGCGAACATGTAGTAACAATCCTGGTTCCTTCTGAACAGATGGGCATTAGCTATATCAGTAAAAAATACATGTTTCCTATTAAAGTGGCTATCGCAGAGATTACAGGAACCGAATATGATATTGAGTTTATTCTTCCGGAGCAGGTAAAAAAGAGCGAACAAAAAAGTCAGAGTTCTTCCAATTTTAAAGATACCAAACTAAATACCACCATTGAGAAAGCAAATCTCAATCCAAAATATACCTTTGACACTTTTGTGGTGGGAAATAATAACAAGTTTGCTCATGCAGCCGCTCTGGCGGTAGCGGAATCACCGGGTAAGATGTACAACCCTCTTTTTATTTACGGAGGAGCCGGACTGGGAAAAACGCACCTGATGCATTCCATTGCGCACTTTATTTTATCGGAAGATCCGGATAAAAAGGTTCTCTACGTTACCAGCGAATCTTTTACAAATGAATTGATTGACGCTATCAGAAACGGGAATAATACAGCTATGACCACATTTCGGGAAAAATACCGGAATGTGGATGTGCTTTTAATCGACGATATTCAGTTTATTATAGGAAAGGAATCCACGCAGGAAGAATTTTTCCATACCTTTAATGAACTTCACGGAAATAAAAAACAGATTATTATTTCCAGTGATAAGCCTCCAAAAGAGATCGAAACTCTGGAGGCAAGACTTCGTTCCCGGTTTGAGTGGGGTATCCTGGCAGATATCTCCTCTCCTGACTATGAGACAAGGATGGCTATTCTACATAGGAAAGAAGAGACTGACGGCTACAATATTGACAATGAGGTTATCGAATACATTGCCAACAACATTAAATCCAACATCCGTGAACTGGAAGGCGCTTTGAACAAACTGGTAGCCTTAAGCAACCTGGAAAATAAAGAAATTACTGTAGCTCTGGCGGAGGAAGCATTAAAGGATATTGTCTCTCCCAATCAGAAGCGGGAAGTTACCCCTCAGCTGATCATCGATATCGTAGCAGAACACTTTCATATTTCTCCTGCTGATATCTGCAGCAACAAGCGAAACAGTGAAATTGTACTTCCCAGGCAGATTGTGATGTATCTTTGCCGGGAGATGATTGATATTCCCTTAAAATCCATTGGCTCCTACATTGGAAAACGGGATCACTCCACCATCATCCACGGAATCAAAAAAGTGGAAGCAGACATGAAAAGCTCGGAAACTATGCGGAATACCATTGATATTATCAAGAAAAAGATCAATCCAAATTAAATTTATCCACACTTATCCACATTTTTATCAACTTTTCCACAGTACAAACTGTGATTCCAGTGTGGATGTGTGTTTATAACATCATAAAAATTCTCATGGGAAAGAGAAACAGGATTCTGAGAATGTTTATAACTGAAGGGTTATCCAGCCACTGACCGGGACATTCCACATGGTTATGAATCCTGTTTTTCCTTGGAATCATCCAGGATTCTGGAGTTTTACACATATAAACAGCCCTTAAGACTACGACTGCTGATTTTTATCTTTATTATATCTTTGGCTTTACGCCGAAAGAAAGGAAGTTTTACTTATGAAAATCATCTGTTCCAAAAGCGATTTATTAAAAGGTGTAAATATTGTAATGAAAGCAGTGCCTTCTAAGACAACCATGACCATCTTAGAATGTATCTTAATTGATGCATCTGCAGGACAGATTAAATTTACAGCCAATGACATGGAGCTGGGTATTGAAACCATTGTTGATGGACGAATCGAATCCAGGGGAATCATTGCTCTGGACGCCAAGCTCTTTTCTGATATTATTCGAAAGCTGCCGGACAATGATGTAGTAATCGAATCAGATGAAAAATTGAATACATTGATCACCTGTGAAAAAGCTAAGTTTACTATTATGGGCAAAGAGGGAGAGGATTTTTCCAAACTTCCGATGATCGAAAAGAATGATCCCATCTGTCTTTCCCAGTTTACATTAAAAGAAGTGATTCGCCAGACGATTTTTTCTATTGCAGCCAATGACACCAATAAAATGATGACAGGTGAACTTTTTGAAATTAATGAAAATGAACTGAAGGTTGTTTCTCTGGACGGTCATCGAATCGCGATTCGAAAAATTGAGCTGAAAGATTCTTATGATTCTAAAAAAGTAGTGGTTCCGGGAAAGACATTAACGGAGGTCTCCAAGATTCTTTCCGGTGAAACGGAAGATATTGTAAAGATTTACTTTACCCAGAATCATATTATGTTTGAGTTCGATCAGACGATAGTGGTTTCCCGGCTGATTGAAGGATCTTATTTTAGAATTGATCAGATGCTCTCCAGCGATTATGAGACAAAAGTGACGATCAATAAAAAGGAGATGCTGGATTGTATTGACCGTGCCACTCTTTTGGTAAAAGAGGGAGATAAGAAACCGATCATTCTCAATATTACAGATGAAATGATGGAGCTTAAGATCCATTCTCAGATCGGTTCTATGGATGAGGTGATCGATATCCAGAAAGAAGGAAAGGATATTCTTATTGGATTCAATCCTAAATTTTTAATCGACGCCCTTCGGGTGATTGACGATGAGCTGATTGATATTTATTATGTAAATTCCAAGGCTCCCTGCTTTATCAGGGATGAGAATCAGACGTATATCTATCTCATTCTGCCGGTGAACTTTGTGGCATAGGAGGGGATTCGGAACAGAATCCTGAACGAAGGGCTGCCGAAGGAAGACGCAACGGACAGAGAGCATTTTGGGAAGAGAGGCAGAATATGGAGATCAAACTGAGAGAGGATTATATTAAGCTGGGCCAGGCTTTAAAAGCCGCAGGCCTTTGTGAGAGCGGAGTGGACGCCAAACTGGTCATTTTAGACGGATTGGTGAAAGTGAACGGAGAGACAGAGCTTCAGAGAGGAAAAAAGCTTTATGATGGAGATGTGGTTTCTTTTGATGGTGAAACCATCCGAATCGTAAAATAGATTATGAAGATAGAATCAATCGAACTGGTAAATTTTCGTAATTATGATAAATTAATCGTATCTCTTGATCAGGGAACCAATCTTTTTTATGGAGACAATGCCCAGGGGAAAACCAACATCCTGGAATCGGTGTATCTTTGCGGAACCACCAAATCCCATAGGGGAAGCAAGGATAAGGAGATGATCCTCTTTGGAAAAGAGGAAGCCCATATTCGGATGAAAATCCTGAAAAATGAGATTCCCTATCGGATTGATATGCATTTAAAAAAGAATAAGGCAAAAGGGATTGCCATCAATGGGGTTCCCATTCACAAGGCCAGTGAGCTTTTAGGCCTTGGTAATTTTGTGTTTTTTTCTCCGGAGGATCTGAATATTATAAAAAATGGCCCTTCAGAGAGGAGAAGATTCCTGGATATGGAGCTTTGCCAGTTGAATCGGATTTATCTTCATAATCTGATGAATTACAACCGAATCCTCATGCAGAGAAACAAACTTCTGAAGGATATTTCCTTTCATCCGGAGTATGAGGATACGCTGGAGATCTGGGATGTTCAGATGGCGGAGTATGGAAGTAAGATCATCGCTGCCAGAGAAAATTTTGTAAAAGAGTTAAATGAGATTATAGTTGAAATACACAAAAAGCTGTCCGGAGGCAGGGAGGAGCTTATGGTCTCCTATGAAAAAAATGTTTCCCAGGCACAGTTTTTAGAGGCTATTAAGAAAGACAGGGATAAGGATATTCGAATGAAAATGACTCATACCGGTCCTCACAGGGATGATCTCTTGTTCCAGATCAAGAATCTGGATATCAGGCGGTTTGGGTCTCAGGGCCAGCAGAGAACTACAGCCCTTTCCCTGAAGCTGGCAGAAATTGAACTGGTGAGAAGAAGCAGCAAGGATTCTCCGATACTGTTGCTGGACGATGTTCTGTCTGAACTGGATGGAAACAGGCAGCATTATCTGCTGGAGAGCATCCATGATGTGCAGACACTGATCACCTGTACGGGAATAGAGGATTTTATTGAGAATGATTTTCGGATTGACAAGCTTTTTTATGTGTCAGACGGAATGGTTTTTGAGAAGTAAGGAGGAGCAGAATGAGTGCAGAATATGGTGCAGATCAAATCCAGATTTTGGAGGGATTGGAAGCAGTTCGCAAAAGGCCGGGAATGTACATTGGAAGTACGTCTTTGAGAGGCCTTCACCATCTGGTATATGAGATTGTAGATAATTCCGTTGATGAGGCACTGGCAGGCTATTGCAGTGAGATTTCTGTGACGATCCATAAAGATAATTCTGTGACAGTGTTGGACAATGGTCGTGGAATCCCTGTGGGAATCAACGCAAAAGCCGGGATTCCGGCCGTTGAGGTAGTGTTTACGATCCTCCATGCAGGAGGAAAATTCGGCGGCGGAGGATATAAAGTGTCCGGCGGCCTTCACGGCGTGGGCGCTTCTGTGGTAAATGCCCTTTCCGAATGGCTGGAGGTGGAGATCTATAACCAGGGAAAAATTTACAAGCAAAGATATGAGAGAGGCCATGTGATGTATAAGCTGGAGGTGGCCGGTGAGTGTGATCCGACGGTGAGCGGAACCTGCGTCACCTTCCTTCCGGATAAGGAGATCTTTGAGGAGACGGTTTTTGACTTTGATACCTTAAAGCAGCGGCTTCGGGAGATGGCTTTCCTCACAAAAAATATTAAAATGCGTCTTATTGATGAAAGGCCTGAGGAAGTGAAGGAAAAGGTGTTTCATTATGAGGGCGGAATCAAAGAATTTGTCACTTACCTGAATAAAGGAAAAACAGGACTATATCCGGATATCATATACTGTGAGGGGGAGAAAGACGGCATCATGGTGGAAGTAGCCATGCAGCACAATGATTCCTACACAGAGAGTACTTACAGCTTTGTAAATAATATCACTACCCCGGAGGGAGGGACTCACCTGACGGGATTTAAGAATGCTCTGACCAAAACCTTTAATGATTACGCAAGAGCCAACAAGCTGTTAAAGGACAGTGAGCAGAATCTTTCCGGAGACGATATTCGGGAAGGCATGACTGCCATTGTCAGCATTAAGATCGAAGATCCCCAGTTTGAGGGGCAGACCAAGCAGAAGTTGGGCAACAGCGAAGCCAGAGGCGCAGTGGAGAGCGTTGTGTCGGATCAGTTGGAGGTATTTTTGGAGCAGCATCCCCAGGTGGCCAAGCTGATTCTGGAAAAATCCATTATGGCTCAGAGAGCCAGGGAGGCTGCCAGAAAGGCCAGGGACTTAACCAGAAGAAAGTCCGCATTGGACGGACTGGCTCTGCCTGGAAAGCTGGCGGACTGTACAGACAAGGATCCCTCTAAATGCGAGATTTACATTGTAGAGGGAGATTCCGCCGGAGGCTCTGCTAAAACTGCCAGAAGCCGGGCCACGCAGGCCATCCTGCCTCTTCGGGGCAAGATTCTGAACGTGGAGAAGGCAAGGCTGGATCGAATTTATGGAAATGCGGAGATCAAGGCCATGATCACAGCTTTTGGAACGGGAATCCATGAAGATTTTGACATCACCAAGCTGCGGTATCACAAGATTATTATTATGACAGATGCCGATGTGGACGGCGCCCATATTGCGACGCTGCTTCTGACCTTCCTTTACCGCTTTATGCCGGAGCTGATTAAGCAGGGCTATGTGTATCTGGCAACGCCGCCCCTCTATAAGCTGGAGAGAAATAAAAAGGTGTGGTATGCCTACAGCGATGAGGAGCTGGCTAAGATTCTCAGTGAGGTGGGCCGGGATCAAAATAATAAGATCCAGCGGTACAAAGGTCTGGGAGAGATGGATGCAGATCAGCTCTGGGAGACCACCATGGATCCGGAGCGGAGAATTTTAAAGAGAGTGACCATGGACGAAGCCCAGTCCTCAGAGATTGACGTGACCTTTACCACGCTGATGGGAGATCAGGTAGAACCCCGTCGGGAATTTATAGAAGAAAATGCAGAGAGAGTAAAAAACCTGGATATTTAAGGGGGGAAAGTTGTAAGTGGAAGACAATATTTTTGATCAGATACATGAGGTGGACTTAAAAAAGACCATGGAGGAATCCTACATTGACTATGCGATGAGCGTCATTGCTTCCCGCGCCCTGCCAGACGTAAGGGACGGTCTAAAGCCGGTGCAGCGAAGAGTGCTCTACTCCATGATTGAGCTGAACAATGGACCGGATAAGCCTCACAGGAAATGCGCCCGTATCGTCGGCGATACTATGGGTAAATATCATCCCCATGGAGACAGCTCCATCTATGGCGCGCTGGTAAATATGGCCCAGGAATGGTCTACCAGATATCCTCTGGTGGACGGACATGGAAATTTTGGCTCTGTGGACGGAGACGGAGCGGCCGCCATGCGTTATACAGAGGCCCGCTTAAGTAAGATTTCCATGGAAATGCTGGCTGATATCAATAAGGATACCGTGGATTTTGTACCAAACTTTGACGAGACGGAGAAGGAGCCCACAGTGCTTCCCTCCCGGTATCCTAATCTTTTGGTAAACGGAACCACCGGTATTGCAGTGGGAATGGCCACAAATATTCCGCCCCACAATTTAAGAGAAGTGATCAATGCGGTAGTGAAGATCATTGACAACCGGGTGCAGGAGCAGAGAGAGACCTCCATTGAGGAAGTAATGGAGATTATTAAAGGGCCGGATTTCCCCACAGGAGCCACAATTCTTGGAACCAGGGGAATTGAGGAGGCTTACCGCACCGGAAGAGGAAAGATTCGTGTCCGGGCTGTGACGGATATTGAGACGCTTTCCAATGGAAAGAGCAGGATTGTGGTGACCGAGCTGCCTTACCTGGTGAATAAGGCGCGGCTCATTGAGAAGATCGCAGAGCTGGTGCGTGATAAGAAAATTGACGGTATCACAGGCATCACCGATGAATCCAGCCGGGAGGGTATGCGCATCAGCGTTGATCTGAGAAGAGATGCCAATGCCAATGTGATCTTAAATCAGCTGTTTAAGCATACCCAGCTTCAGGATACCTTTGGCGTGAATATGCTGGCCCTTATTGGCAATAAGCCGAAGGTGATGAATCTTCTGGAGATGCTGCACCACTATATCCGCCACCAGGAAGACGTGGTTACCAGGAGAACCAGATATGATCTGAACAAGGCGGAGGAGCGGGCTCATATTTTGGAGGGCTTGCTCATCGCCCTTGACAATATTGATGAGGTAATCCAGATTATCCGAGGTTCCAGAACTACTCAGCTGGCCAAGGAGGGCCTGATGAAGCGGTTCGGCCTTACAGAGGCTCAGTCCCAGGCCATTGTGGATATGCGTCTTAGAGCGCTTACCGGTTTGGAGCGGGAGAAGCTGGAGGCAGAGTATGAGGAGCTGATGAAAAAGATCCAGGAGCTGAAGGCTATTCTGGCAGATGAGAATCTTCTTCTCGGGGTGATCCGGAAAGAGATTCTGGTGATCAGCGACAAGTACGGAGACGACCGCCGTACTTCCATAGGCTTTGACGCTTATGATTTCTCAACAGAGGATCTGATTCCAAAGGAAAATGTAGTAATTACCATGACAAAGTTAGGCTACATTAAGCGCATGACTGAGGATAATTTTAAAAGCCAGAACCGGGGCGGCAAGGGAATTAAGGGAATGCAGACGCTGGAGGATGATTACATCGAGGAACTTCTTATGACCACCACCCACCATTACCTTATGTTCTTTACCAATAAGGGGCGGGTGTACCGTCTGAAAACCTATGAAATTCCGGAGGCTGGCCGCACAGCCAGAGGAACGGCTATTGTAAATCTGATTCAGCTGATGCCGGATGAGAAGATCACTGCCCTGATTCCCATGCAGAAGTTTGAAGAGAACAAATATCTGTTTATGGCTACCAAGAACGGAATTGTAAAGAAAACTCCCATGATGGATTATGCCAATGTGCGGAAAACCGGGCTGGCAGCCATCAGCCTGCGGGAGGATGACGAGCTGATCGAGGTGAAAGCCACAGACGATGCGAAGGATATTTTCCTGGTGACCAGGTATGGCCAGTGCATCAGATTCCATGAGACAGATGTGAGAAGCACCGGCAGAGTGTCCATGGGCGTCATCGGTATTAATCTGGCCCCCGGAGACCAGGTGGTGGGAATGCAGTTAGACACCCAGGGAGAGTATCTTCTGATTGTCTCTGAAAAGGGAATGGGCAAACTCACCTCTATCGAGAAATTTTCGCCTCAGAACCGGGGCGGCAAGGGCGTAAAGTGCTACAAAATCATGGAGAGAACAGGAAATGTAGTGGGCGCCAAGTCGGTAAATTTGGACAATGAGGTAATGATGATCAATACAGAGGGCATCATTATCCGCATGATGTGTTCTGACATCTCTGTTCTTGACAGAGTCACCTCCGGGGTGAAGCTGATGAACCTGGGAGAGAAGGATACCGTAGCCAGCATTGCCAGAGTCCGGGAGAGCATGAATAAGAGTGAAGAAAAGGCGGAAACTGAGGGCCTGGAAGAAACTTTTGAAACGGAAGAAGAACTGAAAATTTCTGAGACAGAAGAAGAGTTGAAGAAAAATTAAAGAAAAGGCTGTTTAGAATACGGATTTTGGTAGCGTATTTCGGTGTGATTTTCTTAGAAAATCCTCGGAAAAGGTACTAAATCAGGTATTTTGAACAGCCTTTTCTGACGATAGGATTCCATGTGCATGGATGCTGCTTTTCCTACAAAAAAGAGTAAGAAAATTCCTGGAATCTTAAGGTTTTCATAATTGACGGTGAATAATCAGGTGGATATAATTTGTGTTAAATAATCACCCTGTATATCATATTTTTGTTGTTTACAGTATTTGGTATATGGAAGTTATGAGAGGAAGAAACAGGAAAATTGAAAATTTTTAATGAGAAGGGAGAATAGGATGAAAAGAGGCAAAAAAACAGGATGGATAGTTTTTACTGCGGTATTCCTGTTAGCGATACTCTGCGGAGCAATCGCACTTGGAGTTCCTTCAGAAAAAAAGACAGAAAAAGACAGCCGGAAAAACAAATCCAATGAGGAGCTTCTGGTGGGAGTCTCCGGAACGGAAGCAAAGCTCAATCCGGAGTCAGAGGGAGAAAAGATAGAAGAAACAGCTAAGCAGAGTACTGAGAAAAAAGAAACTTCCACAGAAGAGGAAGAAGAGAAAAAAGAAACAGAAAATCTGGAAACGGAAGAAACAGAATTTGTTTTTCAGAACGGGTTTACAGTGGCCATTGATCCGGGACATCAGGGAGCCTGGGTGGATATGAGTGATAAGGAACCGGATGGGCCGGGCTCAGAGAATTATAAAGCAAAGTCCACTGCAGGGACAACCGGAAGATTTACCCAGGTTCCGGAGTATGAGCTGAATCTGGATATTTCCCTTTCCCTGAGAGAAGAACTGGAAAACAGAGGGTACAGGGTAGTGATGACAAGGGAAGATCACGATACAGCAATCAGCAACTCAGAGAGAGCCAAGCTGGCTGCCTCTGAGGGCAGTGATGTCTATGTGAGAATCCATGCCAATGGAAGTGATGACCCTTCTGTAAACGGGGCGCTGGCTATGGTGCCCTCCCCGGAGAATCCTTACGTAGCGAATCTGGCAGAGGACAGCTTCCGGCTGGGAGAGGAGATTTTGACCAGCTATTGTGAAGCTACAGGATTTCAGAATCTGGATGTGCAGTACTATGACAATATGTCAGGAATCAACTGGAGCAGCATTCCTGTGATGATTCTGGAGATGGGATTTATGACCAATGAGACAGAAGACTATGCCATGCAGGATCCGTCCATGCAGGAGAAAATGGTTCAGGGAATTGCAGATGGCATTGACCATTACTTTGAGATCGACAGTAAAGCGCTGCTTTTGGAGTATGAGGATGCTTTAAAGTATGAGATGAGCGCAGTGGAGAAAGATCAAAAGAGGGAAGAGACAGAGGATGGAGATCAGGAAGGTCTGATCCAGGAATTATCCGGCCCCCAGGAGGAACTCTGTGAAGCCTTTTTATCTGACCGGGAAAAAATGGGAGAAATCTGGTCTTTTAGTATAGAGGATCTGGAAAAGGATGCGGTTTATGAATATCAGGCCAGTAAAAAAATGCAGTCTGCCAGCGTGATCAAAGTCTTCATCATGGCTGCGGTGTATGATCGGATGTGCTATCCTTCCTCACCGAAAAAACTGATTCCTGCCGGAGAATCCTATGATGGAGAGCTTCTGGATCTTCTGACGCAGATGATCACTGTCAGCGATAATGGGGCTGCCAATGAGCTGATCACCAGACTGGGGGAGGGAGAGTTTGAAAAGGGAGCCCAGGTGATAAATGAGTTTTGTGAAGAAAATGGTTATTCTTCCACCTCCATTGGAAGAGCTTTTCTGGAGGAGAATCCAAAAGGAGACAACTATACCAGCGCGGCAGATGGAAGAAAGATTCTGTCTGATATTTATCATGAAACCTGTGTCAATGAGATTGCCTCTGAAAAAATGCTGGAAATTTTAAAGGGACAGACCGTAAAGACAAAGATTCCCGCAGGGCTGCCTTCCGGTACCGTTTCAGCCAATAAAACCGGGGAGATGCCGGAAGGCTATGGGCTTGGATGTATTGAGAATGATATGGCTATCGTATTTTCAGAGGAGGGAGATTATATACTTACTGTGTGTTCCAATGATCTGGAAGGAAGAAACAGTGAGGCTATTGAGGTGATACAGCATATTTCTTCCTATGTTTGGGAACATATTCCAGAGTGGAGAAACGGTGAGAAAAAAGAAAATTAGTATGGCATATATAAAGGGACAGTCCTATTTGTTTGCCTGATGATCTGAGTATTAGGAACTGTTTAACCGTTGGATTAGTCGGTGATGGAGCCGGAAGCGGGGAGATGACAATAGAGAAACTATCGAAAATGCTGCGTTTCATTACGGAAAATATGGATGTTGTTGGTTTTACAGCAGCGGAGTATGATATTCACAGAATGAGAGGCAAATAAGTTGATAAAAAGAATTGCCCTGTGGTGCTGCGAAACCGGAAACCATGCATGAGGAGAAATATAATGAAGCAGATAGAAGAGATCATTCGAAATACAACTGAAGAAGAACAGGATGCCATGCTGGTTCTGAAGGATATCCTGGCTCATGAGTACATGGATAACCGACCAAAGAAAAACAAAAAACACAAATAATAAATCTCAAATTACGCTTGCCAGGTGTCGGATCGCAGCATTTGAAATAGCGGTCGAGCTTATTGAAAGAGAGATGGAGTTATGAGCATAGAAGAACTCGCTTTTTTCGATAATCGTCCGAATGAGCTTGAAATGTATGAAACGATTTTGGACAGATTATCAAGATTTGGATATGAGTACAGTATCAGGGTACAAAAGACGCAGATTTCTTTATCTAATCGATATATGTTTGCCTGCGTATCTTTTGCTCGTGTGAAGAAGAAGGCGGAACTTCCTCCTCATTATTTGGTTGTAACATTTGGTCTGAATTATGCAAAGGATTCTGAAAGAATTGCGGTTTGTACAGAAGCAGCGCGAAATCGGTGGACGCATCATGTTGTCATCGGCAGTGTTTCTGATGTTGATGAAGAACTCTTGGGATGGCTTCAGGAAGCATATGAATTCAGCAGCAGAAAATAGCACCGCCTTTACCTGCACAGAGACAAGAACCGGTCTTGATCAGGAGCTTCTTCTGAAAGTCCTTTCAAAACCGGAGATGGCAGCACTTCTTACGACTCTGTCCAGACAGCTTCCAGGTTGTATAAATGATTATTACAAATTAAAATAATAGCAATGATACTAAGCAGGAGATCAAAAAAGGGTCTCCTGCTTTTCTTTCCGGTTATTCAGCAGGAACATGACAACGGAAGCTCCGATGATGATCGTGTAACCAATAAAGCTGTAAATATCCGGCAATTCCTGTAAAAAGATCAGTCCCAGGAGTGTGGAGAAGATGATCTGGGTATAATCATAGACAGAAATCTCTCTTGCCGGAGCATAGGAGTAGGCGGCTGTAATGGAAAACTGTCCGCCGGCTGCAGCTAATCCTGCTAACAGGAGGAAGAAAAGCTGGGAGCCTGTCATGGGATGATAGTCCAGAAGCAGAGGAATCAGAGTGACCAGGCAGGAAAAACCGGAAAAAAAAGCTACAATGACAGGTCCCTTTACGCCACGCTTGCTGGCTACCCGGACAAAGGTATAGGCCACGCCGGCTCCCAGGCCTCCAAGCATACCGATGAGAGAGGCTGGATGCTGGAAAATGGAGGCAGTGGGTTTGATTACAAAAAGACTGCCGAAAAAGGCAACGGTGATGCAGGCAGTCTGATAAAAGTTCACTTTTTCTTTTAAGATCAGATAGGAGAAGATCACCACAAAAAATGGGGATAGTTTATTCAGCATGGAAGCATCTGCAATAGCAAGATGATCCACTGCGTAGAAATTGCAGAGGATTCCAAGGGTTCCCATGATGGAGCGGACAAGAAGGGGGCCGATGGAACGTCTCGTAACAGTAAAGGGAACTTTGTTTTTCACAATGATGATCAGTGCAAAGAGCATAGCAATAAAATTCCGGAAAAAACTTTTCTGTATGGAAGGCAGGTCGCCGGACAGGCGCACAAAAAGATTCATGCAGGAAAAACAAAAAGCGGAACAGATAATAAACAAAATCCCCAGATTCTTTGATTTTTTCATATCTAACAATCTCCTATTGTTTCAGTTATATTTTATGACAGATTCTATCATCCCCTATCCTGCTTTTCATTTTGTAAGATCGTATTCTTTCTGGTAGGTAAAGAATGGAAACGGTCTTTCTGGAATAGGGGGAAGGTACTGCAAATTTTGAGCCTTCTCTATTATATTCCTTTTTTTTAATTATGCAACATGTGCAAGAGAAAATACAATCCTTTACAAAGTGACATTCTAAACGTTGAAAAAATAGAGCAGATGAGTTATAATGAAGAATAATTGTGAAAAGGGAGAAAAGAATGAAGTTACGCAGGACTGCTGCAATACTGACAGCAAAGGCTTTAAGCTTTGGATGTAAGCTGGCCGGAAAACAGGGCGTTACCATGGCGGGAAAGCTGGCGTTGAAGATGGATCCGGATATTTTAAAAGATCTGGCCGGACAGGTGAGAGAGAAGATTTTTGTGGTCTGCGGCACCAATGGAAAGACTACGACCAACAATCTTCTGTGCTCTGCCCTTGAGGCGGAGGGAAAAAAGCTTGTGTGCAATCACACCGGCTCCAATATGCTCATGGGAGTGGCGGCAGCCTTTGTACTGGCGGCGAAATGGAATGGAAAGCTGGATGCAGATTATGCCTGTATTGAGGTAGATGAGGCTTCCACAGTTCGGGTATTTCCCCATTTTCAGCCAGATTATATGGTGCTGACCAATCTGTTTCGGGATCAACTGGATCGATATGGTGAGATTGACATTACCATGAAGCTTTTAGATCAGGCTATGAAGATGGCTCCTAAAATGAAGGTGATTGTCAACGGAGATGATTCTCTGTCCGCTTATTTGGCGATGGAGAGCGGCAATGACTTTGTGACCTACGGGATCAGCGAAAAGGTTTTTGATGATGAAGAAAGCCA
>ENA-ORTM01001609-ORTM01001609.1-human-gut-metagenome-genome-assembly--contig:-NODE-1609-length-22540-cov-3.506738_pt1 | contig 22540 bp, 19 predicted proteins | sample MGYA00241909_ERZ509182 | MGnify/ENA primary metagenome ERZ509182 (study PRJEB26280, sample SAMEA2338855) | human gut metagenome | biome: human gut; feature: human-associated habitat; material: faeces...
CAAGGGCTTGAACCATGCCCTTACTGGATCTTCTCAAAGTCCTCAGCGCCATGCTTACACAGCGGGCAGATATAATCTGCCGGAAGCTCTTCACCTTCATATACGAATCCGCAGATCTTACAGATCCATCCCACCTTCTTCTCATCTGTAGGCTGGGGCTTTGGTTTAATATGATCGAAGTAATACTGATAGGTCACACTGGGAACATCTGAGATGATTCTCGCCTCTGTCACATCTGCCACAAACAGGGTATGCGTACCGTAATCCCTTGCCTCAATCACCTGTCCGGAAATCACAGCATTGCTGCCGGAAGTAAGGTAGTACAATCCGTTGGCAGAGCGCTGTGCATTCTCATAGCCTGCAAACTTGTCCACATCTCTTCCGCTCTGGAAGCCAAAATGCTGGAACATCTGGAAGGGAGCATCTGTGGAAAGAACAGAAACATTGAATACACCGGTATTCTTAATCATATCATGAGTAGCATTTGCCTTATTCACTGCAATGGTAATGCGCTTCGGGGTATCTGTAAGCTGTACAGTTGTATTGATAATGCAGCCATTATCCTTATCCCCTTCCTTTGCAGTGAGCACAAACAGTCCGTAAGAAAGCTTGAACATGGCATTGGCATCTACCTCACCTGCTGGAACCTGACTTACTTCTGTCTTTTTAGGCATGGTAGCTGCAATCTCTTTCACCATCTGATCGATCACTGCCATCTGATCTGCCTTTACAGAAGATTTCACAGACAGCTCTGTGTCAATGAAGGTGATATTCTTGCATCCGGACAGGATCTCTCTCATCAGCTTGCCGCTGGTAGGCGCCCAGGATCCATTCTCAATCAGAGCTACCGTACGGTTCTGGATATTATGAGCAGCCAGATCATGAAGCAGCGCTTCCATATTTACAAAAATACCTGCATTGTAGGTAGTGGAAGCGAATACCAAATGGCTGTAGCGGAAGCAGGCAGAGATAATGTCAGATGCCGGTGTCACAGACACGTCAAACATCACGGTCTTAATACCGACCTCACGAAGCTTGCATGCTAAAACCTCTGCTGCATTCTCTGTATGTCCGTATACAGAAGCATAGGCAATCATCACCGCATTCTCTTCCGGTGTATAGGTACTCCAATGCATATATTTGCTGATAAAATCGCCGTGACCTTTTCTCCATACAAACCCGTGCAGCGGACAGATCATATCGATCTCCAGGGCAGACGCCTTTTTCAGGATAGCCTGTACCTGTGTGCCATACTTACCAACAATATTGGTGTAGTATCTTCTTGCCTCATCCAGATAGTCGCGCATAAAGTCCACTTCGTCTGCAAACAAAGCGCCGTTTAATGCGCCGAAGCATCCGAAAGCATCTGCGGAAAACAGAATCTTGTCTGTAGTATCATAGGAAACCATAACCTCCGGCCAGTGAACCATGGGCGCCATCACAAATACCAGGTTGTGCTTACCGGTATTAAAGCTGCTGCCTTCTTTCATTAAGACCGCTCTGGAATCCACATCAAACTCAAAGAACTGCTTCATCATGGCAACCGTTTTTTCATTGCAAATGATCTTCATATCCGGATAACGGCGCACCAAGCCGTCCAGAGTCGCAGAGTGATCCGGCTCCATATGATGGATAATCACATAATCCAGACTCCGGTCTCCCAAAACAGCTTCCACATTTTCAAAAAATGTATCAGAAACCGCCTTATCCACCGTGTCAAACAACACGGTCTTTTCATCCATTAATAAATAAGAATTGTAGGAAACTCCATCCGGTACGGAGTAGACACCCTCAAACATAGCCAGGCGTCTGTCGTTGGCTCCTACCCAGTACAGATCTTCCTTTACTTTTCTGTAACAATACATGGGAATAACCTCCTTTACTTTCGTGCCCTTATTATACCATTAACCCACTTCCGCGTCTACGATATTATTCTTCCCCTGAAAAAATTTTTGCAATAGGAGAATCGGAATCTAAAATCAATGTCTTGTTTCCTCCGGAAAGACTGGCTCTTGCCGCATCCAAAGAACGGACAAAACTGTAGAAAGCGCTGCGTTCCGGATCATTGTAGGCATCCGAGAGAATCCGCATATACTCCGCTTCCCCCTCTGCAATAATTTTCTCCGCCTCTGCTTCCGCCTGAGAAATGCTGATGGCCACATCTTTGTCCGTGGTATTGCGAATCACCTGGGCCGCCGCTTCCCCCTCCGCCGTATACTGAGCCGCAATGTTCTGCCGCTCAGAAATCATCCGGGTATACACTGCCTCTTTGTTGTCATCCGGCAGATCCAGCTTCTTTACCTCCACGGTAACGATCTCGATGCCGTACTGGTCATAGACATCGTCAATATTCTCCATGATCTCCTCCGTCAGAGATTTGATCTTTACAGTCTTGGCCTTCCCCTCTGTCACAGTCCCGTCGTCATCCACAACCAGGTCGTTTCCGCCGCTCTCCTCCACCTGAGCCTCTACGGTAAACTCACCGTCCCGGCTTCGGATCACTTCCTCCTGGGTCATATTGGAAATCGCATTTTTGGTAGCATTGTACACAATAGTGTCAATCCGATTCTCTGCGTTTACTGTGGAAAAGCTCAGCGTCTGGGCAAAGCGCAGCGGATCTGTCACCCGCCACAGCACATAGCTGTCCAGCACCATGGTCTTCTTATCTGAGGTAATCACATCAGAAGGTGCCAGATCGTAGAGCTGAATATCCTTTGGAATCGTATTCACCGTCTGAATCACCGGAACCTTAAAGCTGATACCGGACTCATCGATGGTTCTCTGAACCTTACCAAACTGCCGGATCAGCTTGTACTCATTATCATAGGTAACAATCAGTGAAGATAAAAATAATCCGCAGGCTGCCACCACACCAGCTCCTATAAGAACACGCTTTACGATTTTATTCATTCTACCACACCCCCTCTGTATCCTCTAACAAACGGTCGTAATTCGTAACAGGATCTTCCTGCTCATCCGATTTCTTTGCGCCCTCATTCTCTTCTGTTTTCTCCTGCTGCTCCTCATCTCCCTGACTGAAACTGTCCAGCGGCAGAAGCGGCTGTACTGATGACTGATCGCCGTCTGTGATGACCACCTTCAGATCCGGAAGAATATCCTCCATGGCCTCGTAAAACATCCGCTGCTTTGTGATGGCCGGATACTTTACATACTCCTCATACATGGAATTAAACCTGGCCACCTGTCCTTCCGCCTCATTGATCCGCTCCTCTTTCTGAGCCTGAGCGTCCTGCAGAATCTGGTCTGCCTTGGCCTGGGCTGCCGGGATCTGCTCGTTCCGGTATTTGTTGGCATTATTTACCGCAGTATCCTTTCCCTGCTTAGCAGTCTCCACTTCCTTAAAAGCAGTCATCACTTCATTGGTTGGCGGCTCCGCGTCCTGGATGGTAATATTGATCAGCTGAATACCGATGTCAATCTCCTCCAGCTTCTGCATCAGCATTTCTTTAATGTTGGCCTGTATCTCATTCTTTCCGGTAGTAAGCACTGCGTCCACCGGATAGGAACCGATCACGGTACGGATACAGTTCTGGGCTACGTTGTTCAAAATCCCCTCCGGATTTCTGGATGCATACACCGCTTTCACCGGATCAGAGAAACGGTACTCCACATAAAAATCAATGTTAATGAAATTGTAATCTGAAGTAATCATCAAAGATTCTTCTCCCGGCTGAATCTCAGACAAATCTCCCGTCCCGTCTGCATATCGGTCTGATTCCCATCCAATCGCAAATCCCTGAATCGTAGTATTTACCTTCTGGACGGTCTGGATCAGCGGGATCTTAAAATGCAGCCCCGGCTCTGTCACTGCAACCGGTTTCCCAAAAGTGCACACCACCGCCTGCTGCTCCTCCTCAATGGAATACCAACAGTCGGAAAAGAACATCATGGCAGCCACCGCAGCCACCCCAATGCCAACGCCCCAGGCGATCTTTTTTTTGTTGTTCTTTTCCCTTATTCTCCCCTGCTCTCCAGGTTCGTACGTCTCGTAGGGTTCCTTCTTTTTTCCCTTCCAATGAAACATTTTCGCCATAGATTTCCTCCCTCCTGCAATGCTCTGTATTTTTTATTTTGCTTCTGTTAACTGATGGCTGCTTTTTCTTGGTATCAGCTTTTGATTTTTATTTGCCGCCCTTTATACATAAAAGACCTGCCGCCTTGTTCTGCTTCCAAAAGAAGAACTGACCGTTCAAGGTTCTGGCAGCTCCCAGACCCGCTCATGGGCAGTGTCACAGATCACGGTCGAATAATCCTTCCGGCACTCCATCTGACGGAACCGCTCCACCACCGTATCATCTGCCCAGAAATGCATAGGAAAAGCATAGTGAACCTGCAGTTTCCGCAGATACCAATCCATTCCCCAGAAAAAATACGCCTCCTGCCTGTCATCCAACGGAAGAAAGGCGATATCCACTTTGCGGCCGGCCATTTTCTCCACCTCTCTCTTAAAGTTGGCAGTCATGGTGCCAAGCCAGCCCTTGTCTTCTCCTCTCCACATCCACCAGTTAAGATCTCCGGCATGGTAAAGCGTAACTCCGTCCACAGTCACCAAGAACGCCACTCCTTCATCTGTGGATCGAAAGGTCTCTACTTTCATATCCTCCATTTCAAAGACTTCATTGGCCCTAAGGGAAATCAGTCTCCCGTACTCCCCTCTTTGCGTTTTTTCCCCAGCCTGCTGCAGCCAGTTGCCATCATCCGAAGGTACTGCGGCATCAGAAAATGCGCCAGAACCCGAAATTTCAGCCGTCTCTGCCTTAAGCCCCCAACGGCTTAGATTTTTTTCTGTGAGCCGAATATCAAAGGACAATACATATGTCACCTTCCGCCCCTTCCCGGCTAGCTTAAAAATCTCCGGATTGAAATGATCTTCATGGCGATGGCTTACAAATACGTACAGCGGTTTCTCCTCCGGCAAATCCGGCAGACTTCCCTTATAGTAGTCAAACAAAAGCAAATGCTTTTCCGTCTCTGCCAGGAAACCGCTGTGACCGATATAAGTGATCTTTGTCACCTGCTGCTCCTTTCCTGTTTCTTATCCATAAGAGACTTGTTCCCTATGGATAAAATCATGTTTCATTTCATTGAAGTAAATATACCCTATTTTATCATATCTTTGATTTTATAGTTATTAATTTTTTAAAAAATCTGTCCCGCAACTTTTATTTTAAACAGCTTCACTTCAACGCAGTATGATCCTGTAAAATAAAAAATACCACTCTGAGACAACCGAAAATTACCGATCTTTTCGCGTCAAAGGGTGGTATTTTATTATAGCCAATCATTATGAAGCAACAGAAACAGAAAAGAAAACTTTACTCCTCTACTGTCATATCGCCAAAATAGTATACATAAGTAGCAGCGCCGCACTCGTTTACATTGCCTACCCGGTTGCTGTGCACTGCGTACATGGGATTGTCATACAGAGGAACCCAGGGGCACTCTACTGCCAGCTGATTTAAGGTATCGATCACAGCTGCCTCATGCTCTTCTTTATCCTCAATCAGGGGTACGGTCTCTACTTTATTCACCAGATCATCTGTGATATTCTTAAAGGGATATCCCTGCTCCGGGCTGAACATAGAGAACATACCCTCAACAGAAACCATATCGGTTCCCATAGCCAGCAGTCCCATTTCCATATTTCCAGACTGCAGATTTGCAAAGAAAGTATTTGCATCCGTCTGGCTGATATCTACATTGATTCCAAGCGCTGCCAGGTCTGCCTTCACGCACTGGGCAACTGCTGCAGAGTCCGCATCCATCACAGACAGGGTAAAGGTATGGGAAAGATCCGTCTCTGACTTGGCAATACACTCTGCTGCCAGCTCCGGATCATATCCGGTAAAGGGAGCTTTGTCCAGATAGCGATCCATAGTCTTTGCACTGTACATATTGGCAGCCGGAGTTCCGTTGCCATCATTGCAGATTGCAAGAATCGTCTCCCGGTTAATGCCATGGAATACAGCCTGACGGAAAGCCTCGTCTCCAACAAAGTTCATAATACCCATAATCTGCCAGCCGTCAAATGCGATGGCTTTCAGATTCGGATCTGCTGCCGCCTGATTGTAGGCATCTCTTCCTACCTGAGCCAGCAGATCTACTTCTCCGGTCTGCAAAGCCACCAGTCCGGTAGCATTGTCTACTGCTGCACAAACCTCTACTGTCTTAAACTCTGGAGCCCCTCCCCAATAGTTGTCATTGGCTTTCAGAGTAACGGTCTTTGCCTCATCAATTCCCACCAGAGTGTAGGGTCCGGATCCTACCGGCGCCTCGGTGAGGTATTCTTTTCCTTCTTCATAGCTGGCCTCTTCCACAATGTAAAGAAGCTCTGCCAGGTAATTCTGCCATTTATCATAATCATTATTCAGGTGAAGGGCAACTGTATAATCATCCACCACTTCCATGCCGCTGGAAATACCGGTCATATTGTAGCGCAGGGTTGGATCCTTAAGAACCTGATTATAAGAAAATACAACATCCTTTGCTGTTACCGGATTGCCGCTGGAAAATACCGCATCCTTGCGTAGATGAAGGGTAACCTCCAAACCATCCTGCTCATAAGTGTCCACCAGCATGGGAACCACGGTTCCGTCGCTTTCAAATTTGAACAGACAGTCAAACAGCGCATGGTTTACCAGCTTGTCCGTCATAGTGGATACCAGCGGATCGAAATTCTCGGCAGATACCATACAAACGGCGCGCAAAGTGGGGTCTGCGGTAGCTTCCGCTGCCAAAGATGTGGTTACTGTGCCCAGGGCTAAGGCCAGGGCGGTTGCAAGTGCTACTAATTTCTTCATATTTTTTCTCCTTTTCTTTATTTGTATCTGCCAAAAACCGGACCGGCTCCCAGCAGTTACTTTTATTGTTTCAGCGGATGATGGCAGGCGCAGAACCGGCCATTTCCATAATCCTTCATTTCCGGCTTCGTCTCCTTGCACTCCTTGGTGGCAAAGGGACATCTGGTACAGAAACGGCACCCTTCCGGAGGATTGACCGGAGAAGGAAGTTCTCCTTCCAAAAGCATCCGATTCTCTCTTGAAAAATCCGGATCCGGTTCTGGCGCTGAATCGATCAGCATCCTGGTATACGGGTGTAAGGGATGTTTGTAAGCATCCTCAACCGGGCAGATCTCACAAAGCTGCCCCAAAAACATAACGCAGACACGGCTGGCCACATAGCGCACCACAGCCAAGTCATGGGAGATAAATAAAAAGGTAAGGTTCGATTCCCTTTGCAGCTTCCGCAGAAGATTTAAGATCTGCGCCTGAATCGAAACATCCAGTGCAGACACTGCCTCATCGCAGACGATCAGTTGGGGATTGGGGGCCAGGGCTCTGGCAATTCCCACTCTCTGGCGCTGTCCTCCTGAAAACTGATGAGGATACCGGTAATAATGTTCCGGCTGAAGCCCCACACGCTCCAGCAGTTCCAATACCTGCTTTCGCTGCTCCTCCTTGGAAAGCCCCAGATTCCGCAGCGGCTCTGCGATTACCTCACCCACCGTAAAGTGAGGATCCAGAGAAGAAAAAGGATCCTGAAATACCATCTGCATCTGAGACCGGCATTTCCGAAGTTCTTTTCCCTTCAGAGCGCTCAGCTCTTCCCCATTCATACGGATGCTCCCGGAAGTGGGATCCATCAGCCGAAGAATCAGCCGCCCCAGGGTAGACTTTCCGCAGCCGGATTCTCCTACCAGAGCCAGGGTCTCTCCCGGATAGATCTCCAGCGAAACATCGTCCACTGCCTTTACCCATCCTGCTCTGCTCTTAAAATGCTTCACCAGGTGTTCCACCTGTATCAATGGTTCCATTATTCACTCACCTCCCTGAAACAGCGAACCAGATGACCGTTTCCAATATCCACAAGAGGCGGATGCTCCGTTCTGCACCGCTCTGTTGCAAGAGAACAACGTTCACAGAACCGGCAGCCCTTAGGCATATCAGAAAATGAGGGTACCGTTCCCTGAATGGTATAGAGTTCTTCGTCCATTTTTCCCCTCACTCTTGGAATTGCCTTCATCAGCCCCAGCGTATAGGGATGTCTTGGATTATGGAACAGTTCCGCTTTCTGGGCGTGCTCCACAATCTCTCCTGCATACATGACATTTACCTCATCACAGATATCTGCCACCACACCCAGATTGTGGGTGATCATGAGAATGGACATGGCATGACTGCTCTGCAGCTGTTTCATCAATGCCAGAATCTGAGCTTCCACCGTCACATCCAGCGCTGTTGTCGGCTCATCTGCAATCAACAGCTCCGGCTCCAGCACCATTGCCATAGCAATGCAGATTCTCTGCCGCAATCCGCCGGAAAGCTGATGGGGATATGCTTTATAGCGAAGCTCCGGATCCGGAATTCCCACATCCCGGAACATCTTGATCACCCGTTCCTTGGCCTCTTTTTTGGAAATCTTCTGATGAAGGAGAATCGCCTCCCGAACCTGCTTTCCCACGGTAATAGAAGGATTCAGCGCAGTCATGGGCTCCTGGAAAATCATAGAAATCTTCTGCCCCCGGATCTTTCGCATCTCCTTCTCGGTCAGCGCCGTCAAATTTGTTTTTTCAAATTCAATACTTCCTTCTTTAATGGAAATAGGGGTGTCCAGCAGCCGCATCAAAGAGCGGGCTGTCATGGATTTTCCGCAGCCGGACTCTCCCACCAGCCCCACCGTTTTTCCCTTGGGAATGTCTAAATCCACTCCGTCTACAATGACCGTGTCCCCGCCTTCTTTTCCCGGAAGCACTACCTTAAGACCGGTCGCCTTCATTAATATTTCTTCACTCATACTGCCATCTCCTCCTCATCGATTTTTGGGATCCAGGGCATCTGTGAGCCCGTCACCGATCAGATTAAAACAAAGTGAGGTCAGCACAATGGCAATGCCCGGAAAGATGGCCAGATACGGATAAGCCCGAAGAAGCGGTGTTGCATCACTGAGCATGGCTCCCCACTCCGGCGCCGGAACCTGGATGCCCATTCCCAGATAGCTAAGGCTGGAAGCTGCCATAATACAGCCAGCCACACTCATAAGCACATCCACAAGAATAGGGCCAAAACAGTTGGGAAGGATATGGCGGACAATGATTTCCCCATGGCTGGTTCCGCAAGCCACCGCAGCCTCCACATATTCCTGATGTACCACGTTTAAGACAATCGAGCGGACAATCCGGGAAAATCCAGGAACAGAGGTGGCAATCAGCGCAATAATAATACCGTTCATTCCTTTCCCCAACACGGCAACCAGCGCCAGCATCAACAGCATGGAGGGAATACACACAATCGAATCCATCACCCTCATCATCACAATATCATAGATTCCTCCAAAATAAGCGCAGGAAGCTCCGATAATAATCCCCAGAGTCATGGATACCGCAGAGGTCACAATCCCTATAAAAAGGGAATATCGAGCTCCGTAAATAACCCGGATAAACACATCTCTTCCAAAAGCATCTGTTCCAAACCAGTGGGCAGCGCTTGGACTTTGAAGGCGCTCCGCCGGATTTAAACCTACCACCTGAGTATCATAGTCAAACAAAAAGCCGGAGGCTACTGCCACCACCATCATGGCAAGCAGTATCAGCAATGCGGTCAAGGCAACCGGATTTTTCCGGAAGTTTTTCCATACCTGCAAAACCGGATTTGTTTTTCCTGCCATCTGCGCCAGCGCATCCTGACGCTGTTTTCTACGTTTTGTCATTCCGGTCTCTCCTCTATCCTAAATTATCCCTGATCTTCGGATTCAACATGGCATTGATCAAATCCATCAGCAGCATAATTAACATATACAACAGGGACAGTATTACTGTAGCGCCCAGCACAACCGGGGTATCTTTCTCATTAATTGCCGTCAAAATTGCCTGTCCAAAACCTGGCAGACCGAACACCTGCTCCGCAATCACTGCGCCGCCCAGAAGGCCTGCAAAACTCATACCAAGAGAAGTAATCACCGGCAAAAGTGCGTTTCTCAGCACATGAACAAAAATAATCCTCCCCGGGCCTGCCCCTTTTGCCTTTGCTGTCCGCACATAGTCAGAGTTCAATGCTTCCAGCATGGTGATCCTCACCATACGGGCCAGAAAAGCCGCAGAAGGCAGAGCCAGTGTTGCCACCGGCATTACATAATGTTTCCATGTGCCAATCCCAAAGGTAGGCAGCCAGCCAAGCTTCAGGGAGAACAAAAGCATCATTAAAAGCGCCAGCCAGAACCCGGGAATGGATGCCAGAATCAGCGAGATCACTGTGGTTCCCGTATCCAGGACACTCCCTTTTTTCACTGCTGCCAGCACTCCTAACGGAATGCCAATCAGCGCGGAAAAACACACTGCCAGCAGCGCCAGACGAAAAGTGGTGGGAAATTTAGGCATCAGCAGCGCGGATACCGGAAGCTGAGATTTATAGCTGTTGCCCAGATCCCCGTGCAGGATCCCCTTCATATATTCCGCATACCGCACCATCATGGGACGGTCATACCCAATCTCATGGTTATAAGCCGCGATATCCTCCTTGGAGGCGTTGATGCCCAACGCTACGCTTCCCGGGCTTCCGGCTGACAGGGACATAATGGCAAAGGTCATGAATGTAATGATCACCACAGAGGGAATCATAAACAAAATTCTCTTTATGGAAAATTTAAGCATAGTTTACTCTCCCTTCAAATGCTCTTCCAAAAACAGATGCATCTCGCCGATAGTTTTCCAGAACACTTCGCCCTGTCCTCTGTCATGACTTCCCTTTGCCAGCACACGAAGAAGGATAGGCGCATCACTTTGATTTTCCGCCTGCATCCTGGCAGCAAATTTCTTTCCATGATAGGGCGGCACGTTATTATCCAGCTCTCCGGTCTGAATGTACACCGGCGGATATTCGGTCTTTCTCACATTGTGATAGGGGGAATAGCTCAGCAGATACTCAAACATCTCTTTGCTCTCCCTGGGGTTCCCATACTCTGTGATATACATAGGCCCTCTGTCATCCTCTGCAAAATGAATCATATCCGTATGGGGAACCGAATCAATGACACATCCCCACAAATCAGGCCGCATAGTTACCAGCGCAGACATCAGAAGCCCTCCGTTGGAGCAGCCTACAATTCCAATCTTTCCCTTTTCTGCCCATCCGTCCTTAATCAGGGCTTCTGCGATTCCGATAAAATCCTCATAGCAATGGCGTTTATTCTTTCCCATGCCTGCCTCATGCCACCGGGGGCCGTACTCGTTTCCGCCCCGCAGATTGCAGTTCACATAAATTCCGCCATTTTCCACCCATCTTGGGATCTGCATCTGGCTGACTGCCTCCACATATCCCGGTGGCATACTGATATTGTATCCGCCGTAACCATACATCAAAACAGGGCCGCAGGTTCCAGGCACGGCATCCTTTCTTCGCACCAGATAGTAAGGGATCAATTCTCCATCTCCGGTAGAGGGAGCAAATTTCTGCTCCACTACAAGCTCCGGATGCTCCTCCTCTGAGGAGCTCCGCACCGTCTCCATAGTTGTTCCGTCAAACCGCAGAATCTTGGGCGCTGTTACAAAAGATTCCAGCTTTAAAAAGACGCTGTCTCCCTCTCTTCCTGCCAGTTCCAAAGAAGCGTAGGATTCCGGAAGTGCTACCTCTTCTCCCGTATCCACACAGATCAAACAGCTACTCACATCCCTGCATCCCAGAACAAAAAGCTTTCCGCCGCTGGAAAATCCATGATCCAGAATGTCCTTGCTCTCCGGCAGAACCACCTCCACCTGATCCGGCGCCAAAACGCGGATCACTGCTCCGTTGGCTGCCTCTGACACCGTTACAAAATAGTGAGCGCCCTTCTTGGTATCTATGTATTTCCACTCCACCGGCTCCCGATTCAGCAGCAATGTTTTCCCTGTAGCAGTCTCAATGGCGATCCACACTGCCAGGGCATAGTCTCTGCACACCGTAGCCATCACATAGGAACCATCCGCGGAAACTTCCACCTGACCAAATACGGAATATCCCTCGTCCTGATATACCAGAGTCTCCTGATCCGCCAAGGGATCGTAACGGAAAAATACGGAACGGCTTTCCTGGGTCACAGCATCCGCCTCTGTAGAAGAATAGTAAAGGCAGCCGTCTCCGGAAGACCAGCAGCTGCTGAACACTCCGTCGATCTCCTTTAATACTTTTCTGTTCTCCACATCACACACTGCAATTGTGGGCCTTGCAGCTCCCGGCTTTAAAACCCTCATGGCCAAAATTGCCGCGTCTCTGGGACAAGGCTCTGCCCCAAATACAGAACAATCTTTTAGTGTTTCAAACTCCGGCAGTGTTCCCGTTCTCTGAAACTTCCGATCCAAAACTGCCAGCTGATAATCTCCCTCTATCACCATGGAGGCTAAATAACTGTCCTTCCATGGCGTGAGTTCTCTTGGCAGCTCCGGCAGCTTTTCTGCTTTCAGCTGCGCGATCTTTCCTGCCAGCTTATCTCCCTGCTGTTCAAAATATGCGTCTGTCCATGCATTCTCTCTGGCTACAAAATCCAGCACCTCAGGATCATTTCTGTCCCTCAGCCATGCATAGGGATCCGGCAGCTCATGCCCGAACCAGTTTTCTGTTTTATCTACCGTTTTACATTCCGGATACTGATATTTCATCTTCTTCCAGCACCTCCCTGTCAGCTCTTATATACACATTCTCCGTCAACAAACACCTGCTCCAGAACTGCATCTGTGGCACAGGAAGGAAGATCGCTCCAGATCAGGATATCCGCATCCTTGCCTTCTTCCAGGGAACCAACCCGATCCTCCACGCCGATGATTTTCGCCGCAGTGCTGGTTACCATGGCCAAGGCTCTCACCGGATCCATACCATTGCGGACAGCCTCTCCCATCTCAAACAGAAGCATATTCACTACCGTCACCGGGCCGTCTGTCATCACTGCAATGGGTACTCCCCGATCGTCCAGCCCTTTACAGCATTCCGGATCCAGCTTACCGCCCTCTCCCGGAAACAGGCTCTCAGCAGTGGGCCCAAAAATCACCCCCTGCACATGGGGATCCTGCAGCTCCTCATAAAAATCGCTGGCTCCCTGGGCATGATCCAGGGTAATATAGATATCAAATTCCTTGGCGATTTCCAGCACAGTCATCATATCATGCATATAGCTGTGGACTTTCATGGGAATTTTTTTCTCAAGAACCGGGATTCCATGTTCCAGCCCCAGATCAAAGGGAGGCATCTTTTCCGGATCTCCCGCTGCGTCCTCCTTCTTTTTCATATAATCTTTTACATTTTTCAGATAAGTCCGCATAATATTGGCAATGGCCATACGGGTCATCGGTGCCTGATTGGTCTTGGAATAACAGCCTTTGGGATTGATACCCATTGCGCCTTTCATTGCCACCGGACGTTTTACCACCCGATCGCTTCCCGCTGACTTGTAAGCCATCACCCAGCCGCAGACCACATTGGCAGAACCGGGAGCCAGACAAGAGGTCGTAATCCCCTGTTTAAGAGCAATCTCAAAATTTTTATCATCTGGATTAATTCCATAATAAGCATCCAGCTCCGGTGTCAGAGGATTGGTAATCTCATTCAGATCCTCCTCTGTGCCGGGACCAATCCCTCCAATATGGCTGTGGGCATCCACAAATCCGGGAGTCACACATTTTCCAGAGGCATCGATTACTTTCGCTCCTTCTTCCGGAAGATTCTTTCCTATTTTTTTAATTTTACCATTCTCAACAAGAAGATCCGCCTGTATTACTCCCGGATGGCCCATAGTATATAAGGTTCCATTTTTGATCACATACATGTTTTCTCGTCTCCTTCCTTATAAATAACCCTTCCCGCCTGGTAAGTGCGCACCACCTTTGCCTGATAGGTTTTCATAGGATGGCCGCTCCAGATCACGATATCTGCCCGTAGTCCTTCTTTCAGAGCGCCTACCTGATCCTCCATTCCAAGAATCTTAGCCGGAGTGCTGGTAATCATAGAAAGCACCTGTTCCGGATCATGAAGCACACGCATCATCTCTGCACCGTTCCAAAGAAGATCTTCCCGAATTGGCAGACTGTTGGTATAGGTTCCGCTAAGCGCTACCGGAACTCCCTTTTTTGCCAGCGCCGCGATGGCCTTTAAATCCAGGGTCATGGCGTCCTCTTCCATGGGATTGGAAGCTGTGCGGACTATCAGCGGGATCTTCCGCTGGGCGATCCATTCCTCCTCACCCGTCAGTCCAAAACCATTGACCAAAATCAGTTTCAGATCCGGATACTGGTCTGTAATCTCCCGAACCCGCTCAACTGCAGTAAGAGAATCGCAGGAAACAAACAGGGGCAGTTCCCCTTTCACCACTTTCTGGAGTGCTGCCAGCTTATCATCAGCCGGCTTGTCCTGCGTCTCTTTATATTCGAAAGCCTTGCGGAGCTGTTCTGCAAAATTGGTAAAGATCCACATTCTGGTCATGGGCGCCGCAGGCCTTGTTCCATAAGTCTTTTTTAGATTTGGCGTCACAGAAGCCATCATGCCAATGTTCCGTTTCAAACACATTTTATAGGGATTTACTCCTTCCACTGCAAAAGCTGCAATGGTTCCTCCAAACAGATTGTTATCGGAAGGAGCCACGCCACAGGAAGTAACCCCATAGGCTCCCAGCTGCTGCACACTGGCCGCACGTCCATTAAAGGCATAAAAAGCATCCAGCTCCGGCGTAATGGGATTGCTCCTCTCATCATTGTCATTGGAAGAAGGACGGATTTCCTGCATGGAACCGTTCACTCCCCAAAGGGAGATGGCCTGTACAAAACCAGGAAGCACCTCCATTCCAGAAGCGTCAAATACCGCTTCTGTCCCTGCCGCCTCAAGCTTCTCTCCTATTTGTGCGATCTTTCCATCCACAATGCGCAGATCCCCTTTCTTTACGGAACCACAGCCATCGTGAAGATTCCCATTTTTAATCAGCATAATTGTCTCTCCTTTCTCTTTTGCCTTCCTCCTGATCAGAGGGTTCTCCCATAATGCCGTATTTAAAAAATGTATAATAGAAATACTTTTTAATTCTCCAGCGAAGCTTCATATCGTCTATTCCAAACTTTTTGAAATAGAGCTGGAGATTATACAAATTAGTAGCATACATAAAAGCAATCAGTTCCGAATCCACATCAGCCCGCAGCTTTCCTTCATACTTCAGTTCTGTCAAAAACTGCTTATACATCTGAAAGATCCGATCAAAATTTTCTTCCAAAAATACTCGCTCATATACCCCATTGGACATCTGGTCAAAGACTCGCTGTCTGTGCTCTATGGCAGCAAACAGTTCATCATCCGGCTCCTGAGGCTCAAACACTGCACTCAGCTTAGGATCCTCCGAGTACGCTCTGTCCGCATAGACAAAAAAAGCCGCTGTCACATCATCCCGGTCTTCAAAGTACCGATAGAAAGATCCCACCGGAATTCCCATGGCCTTAGTCAAATCCTCCACCCGGAGTTTGTCATAATCCATATTCATAATGCAATCCCCTGCTCGCTCCAGCAGCTCATTCTGCCGCTCTTCCGGCAGCCGTTTAAATGTTTTTTTTGGCATTTTTTTATCCCCTGTTCCATAGATTGGGATTATATTCGCAAATTTAGAAAATATTTATCAAAAATTTGCGAATTTATTCGCTTGTTTTACATGATACTACATTAAAGCATTAAATACAAGTGGAATTTTAATATTTTTCCTATTTTTTATTTTTTCCTGAATTTTTTCTCCCTTTTCAACAAAAACACCATTATCTCTCACTCATCTAAAATCATATCCCGAAAAGAAATCTACTCGCAAACCCGCCTTCCTGGGCCTGAGCGCCTCAGCAGCATCGTTCCTGTTCGCTCCAGTGAAATCCTGCGGAGCATTTTCGTTTTATAGGAAATTCTTTCCTAATATAAAATGAAAAAAACCTTCCCCCTCCGCCAGATTCTTCCATATTTTCATCTGACAGAGGGAAAAAGCCCTCTCTCTACGCTATTCGATATCATTTATAGGGAATATAAATCAACTGCCGCTGAAAAGCAAAAACATTCCTACACCAGAAAAAATTCCGTCAAATACACTGCCAGGCAGGCTCCCAAAGCCACCCGAAAGAGATTGCCGTCAAAGTAGGCAATCAGAACTGCTGCCAAAAATCCTGCTGCCGCAGAGATCAGGCTGCCTGCGGCTGATAAAATGGCCGGAAAGGTCATCACCGCCAGGGTTACATAGGGCACATAGCAAAGAAAAGACCGGATAAAAGGACTTTTAATATCCCTGCGGATCAGCGTCATAGGCAGCGCCCGCACTGCATATAAAGTCAACCCTGCAATCAAAATATAAAGATAGTACCTAGTTGCCATTCTGCCCCTCCTTTTCCACAGGAACAGGCTTGATAAGCGCCGCTGCCCCTGCAATCAAAAACGTAAGTATCATAATACGAAAGCCGGAGGAGATGTCCCGCAGCATGGGAAGTACCGAAAACACATAGCTGGCCGCCATAGAGATTACCACCACCGCTGCGATCACCTTATCCTTCTTTGCCGGTGGAATAATCACCGCCAAAAACATTCCATACAGGGCAATATTCATGGCATTGGCCATCCGCACAGGAAGCACCGCGCCAAGAGCGGCTCCCAAAAAAGTGCCTGCTGTCCAGCCGGGTCCCGCCACCATTGCCATCCCATATTGATACCAGGGATTTAACCGCCCCTCCACGCCGGAGGCTGCCCCGAAGATTTCATCCGTCACATAGTAGGACATCACCAGGCGATGTCTCATCTTTGTGGATGGAGAAATTTTTTGGGACAGGGAACAGGACATAAGAAGATATCGAAGATTTACGATCACTGTGGTAATCACCATCTCCAAGTACCCGGATCCGGAGGCCATCACCGTCATAGCCGCAAACTGTCCCGCAGATGCGTGCATCGCTGCGGACATCACCGCAGCCTGCAGAGGGGACATTCCTATATTCTTCGCTGTGATTCCCATGGTAAAAGCTACTGCAAAATATCCAAGGGCAATGGGAATTCCATCCCTTAACCCTCTCAAACACCATCTCCTATTTTCATTGAAAATATTCTCTTCCCGCTTCATCCTGTCTGTATCCTGCGCTCCCTCTGATTTTTAGTAACAGTTCAGCCATACATAATGTCACAAAATTTAAGTTCAAATTGGTTTGAAAACGAAAATTTTTGTGTACTTTGTATATAGCGTTCTGCCATAAGCGAAAACGGCTGTGAAACAGCCAATTCGAGCTATTATGGCTGAACTGTTACAATTTTTATTTGTTCAAATTATACCACTGTTTCCCAGGAGTGCCAATGATTTTTCTAACGGGCGTTTCCTTCTTTGCCGCCTCATCCATACTTTTTCCACCTGCTTTTCTCATCCAATCCTTTCTCTGGCTCTCTTTTCTGTTCCCAATACCTTTTGTGTTTTTTCCCTTTCCCGATTCGGCAGGCAAACCCCTGGTACAGGGCCGGTATCAAAGCCAGACTGAACACGGTATACAGCGCAAAAAGAAGCGGCACCGCCCCAAAGATTCTTCCACCCAGGGAATAAAGATTGAAATAACGCATGGCAAGGCCAATCTGCAAAAGCTGATCTGGCAGCAGCGCAATCACCTTTGTCACTATGGAACCTGGAAGATTAGACAAAAAAGAGGGCACAAAAATCAGCAGCACCGGAACCATTCCCGCCAGTACGTTGGACTTTGTTTTTGCTGATACCCACATGGCCAAAAGAGAGAAAAACAGACACCCTATATAACCGCCCAGTACCATCAGGACATAGGTCTGCCATACTGTAAAATTATAAAAAGATTTCCAAAAGCCCTGATCCACCTGTATCTGACACTGCCAGCCATCTGATCCCAGATAGCCCAACACCACTGCCGTGTACAGAAAGACCAAAACAAAATAGACTCCAGTGACAATGCCCAGCCCAGCCTTGATCTTTGCCCTCACACCGCGATTCCGTCCGCAGGCGCTGGCAAAATAGACCTCCTCTGCCTTCCAGGCAAACTCGTTAGAAAAAATTCCAGAAACCAGGTAACCCAGCACCAGCACCGCCAGCATTGCTATGGTAGGAAAATATTCAAACAGCTGGGACCAGCCGGTATGATAATCGTAAAACAGAGGAACCGCAAGCTGTTCATACCTGCTTATCAGCCAGTCCTTTTCCTTCCTGGAAAACTGATCCTTGGCATCTCCCTCCAGCCATTCCTTCAAAAGACGAACCCGGTTTCTGTAAAAATCCCCTGCCTCCTCCTCTGTCACTCCGTCTGCCCTTCGATAGTCATACTCCTGAAAATCTCTGGCAAAGGCCCGGTTCATCAACTCTCGGATATCAGAAAAGCCTTGCCTCCAACTGTAGGCAATGTCATTCTGATTAAAATCTTCCGACTGATACTCCGGGGTTGCCATAATTCTCTGATTTTCCCGAATTACAAGACTCAGCTTCTCTTCATCCAACGGACCGCTCCATCCCTTCTTTTCTGCCCGTAAAGCTGCTACTGCCCCTGGCCCTTTCTCTGCATCTCCATTTTCATTCACCCTGGAGACATTTGTGGCAAAATAGCAGGTAAGCCCCAGCACTGCCAAAAGAAGCAATACTGCGATTCTGCCTCCGGTTCGTAAAAATACTTTTTTCCACTCAAATGCCGTCATGGCCGTCACCGATCCTCTCTCCAAAACAATCCAAAAACAAATCCTCCAGGGTAGGCTGTTCCAAAACTGCCCCCGGAGCCGGACAGTTTTTGGCCAGTACACGAAGTTCCACACCACCGGATACTGTTTTCAGATTAGCCACCTGGTACTCTCTTAAATACCATTCCGCCTGGCCTTGAGAAATCAGAAGACTCCACACCCGGTTTTCCATCCCAGAAAGCAATTCCTCTCCGGTTCCGGAAGACTCCAGGCGTCCATTCCTCATCAAGAGAATCTCCTTGGCAATATACTCCACATCCGACACAATGTGGGTGGACAAAAGTACCAGCCGATCTCTGGCCATCTCACTAATCAAATTCCGAAACCGGATTCTCTCCCCCGGATCCAAACCAGCAGTCGGCTCATCCAGGATCAAAATGGCAGGATCGTTTAAAAGAGCTTGGGCAATTCCAACCCGACGCTTCATCCCTCCGGAAAGTTTTTTCATCTTTCTGCTTTTCATCTGCTCCATTCCCACTTGTTTCAGCAGTTCCCGGATTCGCTGACGGGCTGTGACCGGACGCAAACCCTTGATAGATGCAATATATTCCAAATACTGCTGCACCGTAAAATCCGGATAAAAGCCAAACTCCTGAGGCAGATAGCCCAAAAGTTTCCGGTATCTCTCCCCCATCTGAAAAATATCCTCCCCATCCCAGGTGATTCTTCCCTCCGTAGGAGAAAGCAGCGTACACAGCATCCGCATAAGCGTGGTCTTTCCAGCTCCGTTAACCCCCAGCAGTCCGTACACCCCGGGAGTCATGGTATAGGAAATGCCATTCACTGCCATGACCTGGTGAAATTCCTTTTTTAAATCAGTAATTCTCAATTCCATAGCAGACTTCCCTCCAAAATTTCCTTGTAATGTCTCTGTCCTCGCTGGATCACATAAAACAGGTATCCTGCAGAAATCCCCAGCATCAGCCACCAAAGAGGCTGCGCAATCGCCTGATAGACTGCCTCATTCAATACAATCTCCGTCCAAAGTACACACCAACCGCCGCACAGGGCAACCGCCTGCCCTATTCCTGAAAACCGTTTCCCATACAGACTTTGAAAACATAGGCCGCAGGTTACAAAATAAGGCATGAAAAACTGTATAATCAGCTCCTCCAGCGGATAATTCCCTTCAAAAGCGCTAGCCGCAAAAAATACGGCCAGCAGCAGCGCATCTACCAGTGCAAATACAAATATCTTTGCTCCATAGATCTGCTGCAGTGAATAATAGGCTGCACATTCCACTTCCACAGACTGAGCGCTCCTATTTTTCCAAAGCTCCGGCAAAATCAAAATTCCAAACACCGATGCCAGCACTCCTAAATACCGTGAAATATACCTGGGACTTCCAGTACTCTGAAGTAACCACCACAGCATAAGGAGCGCTGCTCCCTGAAGCAGCCACCACCTCTTCTGGATATACCGGCTCTGCTGATACAAAAATTCTGCTCTGGACAAAACGCTTCCCTGTTCTGCCTCATACAGTGCTCTTGCGGAGGCTTTGAGCGTCCTCGCCAACCCCTCCTGATATCTTTGCTCCTCCTCCGGCGTCCGATTGCTTCCCCCCCTCTCTGAAAGCCTTCTTTTAATCTCTTTATCCAACAGTTTCATACTTCCTCCTTCCCGGCTTTAGACCAGCGAGCCAAAACTTTTTTCAGTTTTAAATAGCGTTCTGAATCTTCTTCCTCCACAATTCTGCTCTATCATCTGTTTTTTCCGCAAACGCTCCGGTTCTGCTTCATCATCTGTTTTTTCTACAAATTCTCCGGTTCTGCCTGCCAGGTTCTCAGTGCTTCCTTTCAAGGCTCCTCTTGAAGATAAACAGACAAAAGCTCCCTAGCCCGCCGTATTCTGTATTTTACCAGAGACAGTTTGATACCCAGGATTCTGGCAATATCCTTTTGCTTCTGTTCCTGTACAAAAAAGAGAATAGCAGTCTCCCGAATCTCTTCCGGCAGTTGAGCAAGAGCCATCTTTACCGTGATCCTAGTATCCCAATCCTCCTGTTCCTTTCCTGCCTCTCCCAAGGACTGCTGTAAGAAATACAAAGAATCCACCTTCCCGGTCCGACCTATTCCATAGCTATCCACCTGCTCCGTCAAACTCTCCAGTAAAAGCTCTTTTCTCTTCCTGTGATAATCCCTGCAAAGATTTCCGGCAATTGTGTAAAGAAAGTTTCTTGCCTTTCCCCGATGATGATAGGAAGGCAGGGCATGAAAAAAACGAATAAAAGTTTCCTGGGTCAAATCTTCCCCATAACTGATATCCTGGGTATGAAGCCGGCAGTATGTAAGAATCTGGGAATAATATTTTTTCACAAAATCCTCAAGGGCCTGCTCATCTCCCATGCGCATCTTCTCTATAAGCCAAAAATCGGATGATTCCCTCTTCTCCAATTTCCCCGCCTCCTTTCTCCCGGTTTTGAAGCGCTTCTATCTATTATAACGTGCCAAAAACAAAAAAAGATAGGGGCTATTCCGCCCCTATTCAAAATAAATCCCGTTTGTTCTCCAATAACAGAAAAACCCCGGAAGCCTTACGGCTCCGGGGCAATCTTACGCTTGGACTCACGGTATCTTACGATACCTTTCTATTATATAATTTATTCTATTCGCAGTACATACCTCGACTTCGCTGCGCTCCATCTCGGTCACAGACATTCGTCCTAACAGACCTTCGTCAAATATCCTTCTGTGAGTAAACTCCTACCAGATCCTTTCCTCGGTCTTGTACTGCTCCCTGCTAATCATGCAAATTACTCGATGATGGTAGCAACACGGCCTGATCCTACAGTACGTCCGCCTTCACGAATAGCGAAGGTAAGACCCTGCTCCATAGCGATGGGGTGGATCAGCTCGATGGTCATCTCTACGTTATCACCAGGCATGCACATCTCGGTGCCTTCGGGCAACTGGATCAGACCAGTAACGTCAGTAGTTCTGAAGTAGAACTGAGGACGATAGTTGTTGAAGAACGGAGTATGACGGCCACCCTCGTCCTTAGTCAGAACGTATACCTGAGCGGTAAATTTGGTGTGGCACTTGATGCTGCCGGGTTTGCAGAGAACCTGTCCACGCTGGATCTCTTCTCTCTTGATACCACGAAGCAGAGCACCGATGTTATCACCAGCCTGAGCCTCGTCCAGAAGCTTACGGAACATCTCGATACCAGTAACGGTAGTCTTCTTGATATCCTCTTTGATACCAACGATCTCAACTTCCTCATTTACATGCAGAGTACCACGCTCAACACGACCGGTAGCAACAGTACCACGACCAGTGATGGTGAATACGTCCTCTACAGGCATCAGGAACGGCTGATCAGTTGCACGCTGCGGATCCGGAATGTACTCGTCAACAGTGCTCATCAGCTCCATGATCTTGTCGCCCCACTCGCCGTTGGGATCTTCCAGAGCCTTCAGTGCAGAACCTTTGATGATGGGGCAGTCATTGAAGCCGTACTCTTCCAGCTGCTCAGTGATCTCCATCTCAACCAGCTCTAACAGCTCCTCATCGTCAACCATATCGCATTTGTTCATGAATACAACGATGTAAGGAACACCTACCTGACGGGACAGAAGGATATGCTCTTTCGTCTGAGCCATAACACCATCAGTAGCAGCAACTACCAGGATAGCGCCATCCATCTGAGCAGCACCGGTGATCATGTTCTTAACGTAGTCAGCATGGCCGGGGCAGTCAACGTGAGCGTAATGTCTGCGTTCAGTCTCATACTCAACGTGAGAAGTAGAAATAGTGATACCACGCTCTCTCTCTTCCGGAGCTTTATCAATGTTCTCGAAATCAGTAGCTGTGTTACCAGCAACTCTC
>ENA-ORTM01001617-ORTM01001617.1-human-gut-metagenome-genome-assembly--contig:-NODE-1617-length-22490-cov-3.412659_pt1 | contig 22490 bp, 16 predicted proteins | sample MGYA00241909_ERZ509182 | MGnify/ENA primary metagenome ERZ509182 (study PRJEB26280, sample SAMEA2338855) | human gut metagenome | biome: human gut; feature: human-associated habitat; material: faeces...
GAACCGAAAGCGTGAGCGCGATTCGATGGCCAATGTTCTCCGAAGCTCTTGGAATCTTTGATTCCCTAGAGATTCGTGAGGTTATTATAACATACTTTCCTCCAGCCGCAATCTCTTTCTCTCCCATTATGCAAACGCAATTTATATTCATCCATTTTATTCTAGTTTCTCAAAATTATCATGCAAAGATTGCCTCCTCCTGCATAAACAAACCTGTAAAGTAAAAAAACTTTTCAGTGTTGAAAACTCTGTGGAAAGTGTGGAAACTCGTTTTTATAATTCTAAATTGAGAATTATAACGCCTTAAATGTAAAGATTTTAACTTTACTTTCACATAGTTTTCCACATCTTTGAAAAAAACAGGCTCTGTATATACAAAATGCATATACAAGGCCCGTTTTGATGCAAAGCATAGCATTGCCCTTCAGGCATCATATGAATCCGTTTTTGAGCAGGATGGAACAGCGCACGCAGCGCTTTTCTACCCATCCATATAATGATCCGCTGGATAAAAAATTGCGTATTTCCCAACTTTTTTTGCTTTTTCTCCATGTGGAGTGTTCTGTATGGCGCAAGACCGGGCAGGCACAACTTTTTGATCTGTCAAGTAAATGGCTTGTCGGATATAAGCCTGATCTTTTTCTTAGATTTTCCAATCAATCCGTTATTTTTCAACGAATCTCTCTATCTGTAAAGTTATTTATCTTTACACTATTCCAAGGCCATATGATCCTCAACCTGTAGTGCCTCCGGAACTCCAATCTCTTCCTCGCAAGTATAAGTGCCTGTGATAACGCAGGCCTCCTGCGTAAAATGCGTTTCCACCTTCTGCTCCAGAATTGTTGCCTCCCCCAACTCCGCCCTCACCTTTTGCTCATATTCCGCCGCTGCGGCCAACAGCGCCTGCGCTTTGGGGAGCGTAACCTCCTGTTCGATATATTCCCGCTTGAGATATGTTTCCGTGTAAACGGGCAGCGGAACCTGATTCATGCGCAGCGTATTACGAAAGAAAAAGCTCTCTGCCTCCCCTTCCGGCTGCCGGTCGAAGCCAAAAGGAATCCGCAACCCAAAAAAGGAAAGCCGATAACGCTCGCTTTCCACTCCGGTATATTGTCGTGCCTTTTGCCGGAAAGGGAAGGTATGGCTCACCGTGTGACGCGTCTGCGCGATCGCAACACCGCGCGCGTGCTTGAAGGAGACAGAAAGATCTTTGTTGGTAACAACACTGCTAATCAACAGATCCCCTTTTAGCACAGCCTCCCCCTTCTTCACGGCCGCTTCTCCTTCATATACCTTCAGGCTGAGGATCGTGCCATCCTGTGAAGCAAGGATATTACGCGGCGTGGTATCATTCTCCACCTGAGGAGCAGGGATACGCTCGCGCACCTCAATCACGGCAGCGCTCCCCTTGATATTCAATGCCAACCAAGCAAGATCGTTGAGCCTCCTGGCTGCGGTGCGCTGCACCTCCTCCACATCGATTTTAGAACGGCGCGCCCCGATTCGGACGCCCAGCTCTTCAAATACGGCCAATATTTCCGTATCTGAAACGGCTTCATTTCCTTGCACGTCAATTGTCCAAATCATGGAGGAAAGGATGCAAACAATTAGCACGGCTACCGCTGCGCCGCAAAGCAGGCCAATTCGGCGCTTGTGGCGATGCAGAAAGAATGGAAGCCCATACCGCCCTGCCACCCGCGGCCGCATGCCGGATTTGCGCGCGCAGGCGCGGATGCGGTGATACCCACGAATTGTTGTCTTGGCATACATTTCCCCCTTGCTGCCGCTGATGTCCCACAGGGGAATATTCTCCTTGGAGCATAAATTGATAAAGCGCTCCGGAAAGCCACCCTTTGCACGGAAACGCACATATCCGCATAAAAAACGGATGAGTTTAATAAAAAGCACCTGTGTCTCCCCTTCCCGCCTACCCAGGCAACCACTTAATTAGAAAAATCAATGGAGAGGATATTGCCGGTGATAATCGCCTGCTCCAGCGTTAAAGTGCGGATGCTCAGCCCAGTGCCTGTAAACCGCACGATATTTTTGCCAAGATTCAGGCGGATAATCCCCTCGTCATATTCCACAACACCCTTACAGCCTTCAACGATTGCCTCCCGGTTACCGGAAAGCTCCATATGGGAAACGCCGCGTAGAGCGGCTTGAGGGATCTCCAGCTCCTGCGTTAGTTTTTCTTTGGTGGTCAGCCCGCTGTTTGGCGCGCCGCTGCCCCGATGGCTGCGTATTCCTGCTTTTCTCATGGCCCCAACCTCGCGTTTCCTGATATGCCGGGCATGTTCCCCCGCCCGTTCCTCATATATATGCATCAGGGGGGAAGGACTATGAAAAAGAAACGGCTGAAAACGCTGCAAATCCTATTATCCGCATTTGGCGCCGCCGCCTTTGGGGGCGGCATTCTGATTGCGCCACAGGCTGCCTCGCAAGGGGTGCGGGATGGACTTACCTTATGCGGGCAAGTTGTGATTCCATCTCTTTTTCCGTTTTTAGCGCTTTCGTCCTTCCTGGTGCAATCCGGCCTTGCGCAACGGGCAGGCCACCTGCTGGAACCGATCACCAAGCTACTGTTTCGCCTGCCAGGCGCGGCAGGCAGCGCCATCCTGATGAGCCTGATCGGCGGCTATCCGGTTGGCGCACGCATGACGGTGCAATTGCTCGACGCCGCTCTGATCACACAAAAGCAGGCGCAGCGCATGCTGTTCTTCTGCGTCAATTCCGGCCCTGCCTTTTTAATCAGCGCCGTTGGCTCCGCCATGCTCCGCAGCCGACAGGCCGGGCTAATCCTCTGCGCGGCACTCACTGCCAGCGCGCTGCTGATCGGGCTTTGCATGCGCTTTCTCGCATCCAAAGAGACGATGAGAGAAAGCCCTGTTGTTCCCCCTACCGGCCCGTCCATGGCGCAGGCCCTGGTGGACGCCGCTACACAAGGCTGCGCAGGCATTGTATCTATCTGCGTTTGGGTCATTCTATTTTCCTGCATTGCTGCGCTGTTCAGCCTTCTTCCGCTGCCCAGCACACTGCGTATTCTTTTACAATGCTTTTTAGAGGTAACCTCCGGCTGCGCCAGCGCAGCCGGAAAAGTGCCTCTGCCCGCCCTTGCGCTTGTGCTCGGCTGGGGCGGAATCTGCGTGCATTGCCAAGTGCTGCACGATGTATCCAAAACAAAGCTTTCCCTGCCGCTCTTTTTTTGCGGCAGGGTGGCAAACGGCTTGCTTGCCTGCCTGATCAGCGCAGGGCTTTTCCGGCTGTTTCCCTGTGAAACGCCAGTTTTTTCTAACCATGTGCAGGCGTTACCGCAGGCCTTCGCCGCCTCTGCGCCGGTGGCCGCCGGAATGCTGTTTATGTGCGCCCTGCTGATTTTAGAGGTTGAAGGCCGTCGAAAAACATGCTAAACTAAGGCGATACATGGGAACAGGGCGAACCCAAAAGGGTTGGCCATCCATCATCTGGACAAGGTCGCCCGTATCTTCCCCATTGCCAGCTGCATAACGGCACGCCCTGTCCTCTCAGCGATACGGCAATTAATTGATCACTTTGACAAGGCGGTAGATACGATGCAAAAAACATTTTCCCAAAAAATGACCTGCGGATCTGTAAACCGCAAAAAAAGGCTGGAGGATCGAAAGCGTTTCTCCAAATCCCGCCGCCCGGCGGATCTTCTGCTCAGAACGCGGATCGAACGCATGACAGAAGCTTTGTTTGACCGTGCTTATGAGGTTACCGGGGCGCTCCAGGCCGACGCTTATGTGAGCGAGGAGCCCCTGCCCTTTGCAAAAAAGGAAACCGGCAGGCTGATGCAACATCTTAAGCCTGGCGACCGCTGGGCGCAGCACACGTTTGACTGCGCATGGTTCCATGTGACGGGAAAAATTCCGCCTGTGCATCGAGGGGATCACAATGTTTATCTCATCAATATCGGCGGCGAGGGCTTAATCTATCAGCCTGACGCAACCCCTGTGCAGGCAATCACCTGCTATGCCTCTGAATACGACTATACACTCTCCCTCCCCGTTAAGCGTGTCGTCAAGGATTTCTCAAAGGATGGCGTGATCGATTTTTGGATCGATGCCGCGGCAAACGACCTGTTCGGCAACCTAAAAAACGGCGCGCGCATTGGCGAATTATCCACTGCTGTGTGCCATGAGCATATCCGGGCGCTCGCCTATGACGTGCAGGCCCTGATTTCTGTTTATGACACCAACCCGGATACAGAATTTACCCTTGCAATCCTCCAGCAGCTTTCCGCGCTTTTGCAGGTGTATCCAACCATCAGCGACGCACAAGCCGCCGCATACCGCGAAAAGCTCCTGCCTCTTTTTGATCGGCGCAATCAGGAGCCCGGCCATTTCCAATATTACGCGATCGGCCATGCCCATCTGGATCTCGCATGGAAGTGGCCCATCCGGGAAACGAAGCGCAAAGGCTTGCGGACTTTTTCCACCCAACTACACAACCTGGAGAAATACCCAAATTATATCTTCGGCGCATCCCAGGCGCAGCTCTACCGCTGGATCGAGGAAGGGGCCCCTGAGCTTTACCAGCGTGTCAAAGCAGCTGTGCAGGCCGGCCGTTGGGAGGTGCAGGGCGCCACTTGGGTAGAGATGGACTCCAACCTCATCAGCGGCGAAAGCATGCTCCGGCAGTTTTATTACGGCAAGCAGTTTTTTCGCAGAGAATTTGGGCTGGATATGAAAATCCTCTGGCTTCCAGATAGCTTTGGCTACTCCGCCTGCCTGCCGCAAGTGATGAAGCTTGCGGGCGTGCCCTATTTCTTAACGCAAAAGATGAGCTGGAATACGGTGAATAAATTCCCCTATCACACCTTCCGCTGGCAGAGCCCGGATGGCTCCGAGGTGCTGGCTCATATGCTGCCGGATGAAACTTATAACGGCCCTGTCACAGCAGAGCGCATGAAATTTGGCGAGCGTAATTACCAAGAACGCAAAATCAGCAATCAGGCCATCATGCTCTTTGGCATCGGCGACGGTGGCGCAGGCCCCGGTTATGAGCATATTGAGCGCATGGAGCGTTTTCGCAATATCGAGGGGGAGCCTGAGGTGATCCCCTCCAAAGCGATCGACGCCTTTCAAAAGCTCGATGACGGCACCGTTTACCCGGTCCATCAGGGCGAGCTATATCTGGAAAAGCACCAAGGCACTTATACAACGCAGAGTGCCAATAAATTTTATAACCGCAAGTGCGAATTTGCCCTGCGCAATTATGAGCTGCTGATGCTCCTTGCGGGCGGTAAAACGGCGCTTCCCCTTTCGCCCGAGCGGTTGGATGCATTGTGGAAGGAGATCCTACTCTATCAATTTCACGATATCCTACCGGGCTCATCGATCAATCGGGTGTATGACGAAAGCCAGGCGCGCTACCAGGCAATTTATTCTGAAGTTACGCAGGCGGTTGCCGCGCTTTCCTCCACTGTTTTTGGCCGCGGATTCTTTAACTTTAACTCCTTTGCCGATACGGTCACAGTCAAGGAGCATGGCAAGTGGTATCAGGCTGAAATTCCATCCCTCGGCTTCCTCCCAAGGGAGGAGTTAAATGAGATTACCACTTTCCATGCGCACGCAGAAAAGGATTTCATTGAAAACGACTGCGTTAAAATCACGTTTGAAAACGGATTTATCCGCTCTTTCTATGATAAGCGGATGGGACGAGAGTTCACAGACGAGGCAAGGAGAATGGCTGTCATCGCACAATACCGCGATGTTGGCGACTGCTGGGATATCCGCCCGCAGAACTATGCCTCTTCGCGCAGGGAGGCACGGTGCGTAGGCTTTGAAACGATGGTCGGCGGCCCGTGCGCAACGGCCAAGGGTTCCTACCGCATTGGAGACAGCACGGTTACCATGGATTATCATTTGATGGATCACAGCCCCGCGCTGCAAATAGAGCTCACTATTGACTGCCATCAAAAAAGCCGGATGCTGCGCATTGAATTCCCTACCTCGATTGAAACGGACGAATGCAGCTTCAACGTCCCCTTCGGTCATATCAAGCGAAAAACGACTGAAAACAACAGCGTTGAAAAAGCGCAGTATGAGGTATCCGGCCAGAAATTTGTTGACCTGAGCTGCGGGGAATATGGCCTGTCGCTCGTGAACGACTGCAAATACGGCTTCCGCTGCAAAAACGGCGTGATTGATGTAAACCTCATCCGCTCGCCTAGCGGCGGCCCGGGGCATAACGTAGACCAAGGCGTCCATCACATCAAGCTTGCACTGCTCCCGCACGAGGGTGGCCTAAGCCGCGAAACATATGCCCTAGCCTATCAGCTCAATAATCCGATTTATGAAACAGCGGGGGATGCCGCGTCGGGCCCTGCCAGCTGCTATGCCTCTTCCAACACCAATATCGTGTTGGAATCGGTCCAGCTTTCGAGGGATGGCAACGGCGCGGTGTTGCGGCTTTACAACTGCTCTGAGGCCGCGCAGGCCGCAGAGATCTCCCTCTCCGGTTATCGGAACGCGGGGCTCACCGATGTGATGGAGGATACGCTGGAGCCCTGCCAGGGGACGCTCTCCTTCCGGCCTTTTGAATTAAAACTGCTCAAAATTGAAAAGATATTATAAAGCCCCTTGCAAGCCTTTCAAGAGAGGACGGTTTCTATCATGAAATATCAGCTTTTCAGCCCGGAGATTGAGCCTTGCTGCGCTTTTTGCGAGCATGGGCGCACTGCGCCGGATGGCAAAACCGTTTTATGCATCAAAAAAGGCGTCGTCCTGCCGGGCGACCGCTGCCGGAAATACCGTTATGATCCTCTTCGGCGCGAGCCGAAGCCGCGCCCAAGGCTCCCGCAATACGACCAGAGCGATTTTGAAATTGACTAAGCTTGTTTCGGCTTCATACACACTTTTAAAAAACGTGGCTTTCGGCGCAGATACGTCTGTGTATCTGCGCCGAAGCTTTGCCTCTGGAAAGCAACAACGCATTTTTGAAAGTGCCTGTGGGGCAGCCCTATTTTATGCGGCCGGTTGGGTTTCCGCCGCCGCGCCCTGCTTGGGGAATTGCCGCCCCGCGTGGTCGAGCGTATACTCGCCCTTACAGAGCAGCTCATCCAGCGTGACGAGCTGATACCCATCCTTTTGCAGCGCTTCTATGATGGCGGGCAGTGCTTCCGGCGTATGTTTTGCCGCATTGTGGAACAAAATAATGGAGCCGTTGCGCACCTTGGGCACCACTTTTTGATACATTTCACTGGCTGTTAGGTCCTTCCAGTCGAGCGAATCTACATCCCACTGCACTGACGTCATCTTCGCCGCATTAACTGCCTCAATCACAGCATTGTCATAATCCCCATACGGGGGGCGGGCCAACGTGGGCCGCACGCCGGTGACTTTCTCTATTTTATCGTTGCAGGCATTCAAATCCTTGATGATTTCATCACGGCTGAGCTTTGGATAGTGCTTGTGTGTGTTGGAATGGTTTTGGATGCTGTGGCCCGCATCATGCAGAGCCTTCACGCTTTCCGGGAATTTATCCACCCACTCGCCCACCACGAAAAAGGTTGCCTTTGCCTGATATTTGCCCAGCACCGCAATCAGCTCCTGCGTATCCTCATTGCCCCACGCGGCGTCAAAGGTGAGGCAAGCCTTTTTCTCCGCTGTTTCCACGCTGTAAACAGGCAGCAGCTTCCTGCTTGCGGCAGTGACCACACTCAGGCCCTGCGCTGCCAGCACAGCCACCAGCAGCCCTGCCGCGAGGCAGCTTGTCAGCACAGCCAACCGCCTACGCGTAAAAATCATAACCTTCATGGCATCCCATCCTTGCAGAAAATTCGGCGCGAAAAGCGCACCTGTTTAATCATGCATATGCGGTGAGGGCTTGTCACCATGTTATTCATTCAAATTCCATGAAAAAACGACTCCGAGCGCAAAAATCAGAAAAAATCACATAAAAACGCTGATTTCTTCGGTTTTCGCTCTCCAATAGCTGAAAAAATCTAATTTCGCCTTGATCCCCCCCCAAAACAGCATACAATAAATGAATTCTGATATCCGCTTGAAACTGCTTTCGCGCAGTTGTACCCCTGCCTTTCCGGCAGACTGAAAACAGAATAGAAACGAGGAAACCAGTGATGCAGCTCATTACCCAAAAAAATATTAAGCTTCAAAATATGATGAAAGTTTTCCAAGAAATTTACCGCCAGGGCTCTATTTCACGGCAAACGCTAGCCTCCAAAACAGGGATCAGCCTGATGACGGTGGGGAAAATTGTGGATCAGCTCGTTCGGTGCGACATTGCCTCTGAGGAAAAAAAGGATACTACCAAGGTGGGCCGCAAGGGCAATGTGGTCTCCATCGTTCCGGATCGCAAAAAAATAGTATTGATCGATCTAGAGCAGCGTGATTTCCGACTCGGCCTTTTGCAAATGGATTTAAAGCTCAAACCAGATCTTTATCAGCACCAATACGACCACAATCAAAGCTATGAGGAAAACCTCCGCAATGCGGTCTCCTCATTTTTGCGCGAGCAGTTGGAGGATGAGATGGGCAACACGGTCGGCGTAGGCGTATGCGTGCCCGGCCCCTACTATCAACAGGGCGATAGGGTGCTTCATTCGCGCATCCCAGAGCTTTCTTCCGCTAAGCTAAAAGCAACGCTGTGCCCTTTCTTTTCCGATCAGATTCTTTACATCGATGAAGATGTGAGATGCGCTGCGCAATTGAACGGCAGCCTTACATTGCAGGATGACCATATTTTTTACGCTCTCATTAGTGAAGGTGTGAGCGGCGCAATTTTTTATCATGGCCAAGTTCTTAACAGCGCCTATTCCTGCGCGGGTGAGATTGGCCGAATGTATACGAAAAGCGGCAAAATGATTGAAGAAGCCGTGGGCATTGGCGGCCTGTGCAGGCTGTTTACGAAGCCGGATGGCTCCGTGCCCTCTTTTCAGGAGGTTGTGGCAAACCATCGGGAAGACCCCCGCCTGTCCGCCTATCTGGAGCAGGCAATTCCAGAGCTTGCGCTTCTGTTTGCCAATGTGACCTGGCTGCTCGATCCGAAAACGATCATTGTGGAAACCCCTTATAGCAAGCTTGATCCGCAGTTTATCGATAAACTGCGGGAGGCATTTGAAACGCTGCTTCTGCCGCAGCGCGGGGATTTTATGCCGGAGCTTCTGCCAAACAAGGAGGAGTTCCGCACAGCGTGCTACAAGGGCGCGGGGCTGGCGATCCTCGAGCGGTATTTTTACGATCTGGAGCGATAAGGATAAATTGGGGGATTGGTTGAAAGGGAAGGTGCTGCGTTTAAGCTGCGCAGACGCCTTTTTTATTGCGTAGGGTTTGCACGAACTACAGGGCAAGGGATGAATCAAAGCGGGCGCCCCTACGGTGGGGTTCGCGTCAGCCGAAGGATGGGATGCATCAACAAAACGGGCGAACACAGTTCGCCCCTACGGTGGGGTTCGCGTCAGCCGAAGGATGGGATGTATCAAAAAAGCGGGCGAACACAGTTCGCCCCTACACGATGTAAAAGAAAATACCCACAACGCAAAGGACATTCCCACAACGCAAAGAACATTCCCACAACGCAAAGAACATTCCCACAACGCAAAGAACATTCCCACAACGCAAAGAAAATACCCACAACGCAAAGAACATTCCCACAACGCAAAGAACATTCCCGCAACGCAAAGGACATTCCCACAACGCAAAGAACATTCCCACAACGCAAAGGACATTCCCACAACGCAAAGAACATTTCCACAACGCAAAGGACATTCCCGCAACGCAAAGAACATTCCCACAACGCAAAGGACATTCCCACAACGCAAAGAAAATTTCCACAACGCAAAGGACATTCCCACAACGCAAAGAACATTCCCGCAAAGCAAAGAACATTCCCGCAACGCAAAGGACATTCCCACAACGCAAAGGACATTCCCACAACGTAAAGAACATTCCCACAACGTAAAGAACATTCCCACAACGTAAAGAACATTCCCGCAAAGCAAAAGAAAATTCCCCGCGTACACCGTCGTGCACGCGGGGAATCCCGTAATTCATAGAAACCCGTCCATCACGCCGTTCCAAGGACGTGTGTCAGGAATGGGAAGCAGGCATCCGGCCAAGCCGCCGCCTCACTCCCACTGGGCTACTACCGGGCGGAAGCTTCCTATGCAAACCCGGCTCACATTCCCGCCTGTCGACAAAGCAGAAACATGGAGCGCCCATTTCCGAAAACTCTTTTTGCTGCGACCGCGCCATTCAAGCACGCCTATTCCACCGTGTGATCTGTCGATTTCCATTTTCCGCAAACATGTCATGCGCCGATTCATCAAATGGTTGAGGACGTGCAGTTTTTTTGGAAAACAGAGAATGCAAACGCAGGCATTCAGGGCGCCCGGCCGGTGCGGGAGCCGCATGAGAGCTTATCGGCTTTGCCATACCCGAGGCAATGGCAACATAGGGCAGAATGAGAGCGCAGCTTTTCCCCCCGCTTTCGGAACCCAGGCCCTTCCTTCCATGTGGCTCATGAAAAAACATCAGATTTCTTATGTAAGACTCTGAAAAGCCCGCACACCGTGCTCGGAAGATGGAGGCCCCCGGCGGCCTGCCCAACCGCCGTTCACCCCCTGGAGGCGCAGCCCGCATGCACAAGGCTTTGCGGAAAACGCCTATCTGGTATCATAACCTCGCCTGGATGCTTGGGGAGATGGGGAGTCCCCAGGCAAACCAAAGCCAAGCCGGTTGCCCGGCATTGGAAGAAATAAGGTGGCTGCCAGGCGAGGTTACAAACTAAAGAAAAGAAAGAAGATGGAATCAGGAGAGCGCGCCCAAGCCATTGAAGATGCCTTGGATCCACTCCACAATCTTCATGATGAAGCTCAGGATGGAATTGCCCAGGTTCTCAAAGAACAGCTGGATGGAGAAAGAAGCCTGCGCTTCCACCTTGACCGCTTCATCAGGCATCACAAAGGAAATATCCCTTTGTGTAAGATCTTTCACGCCCACATCGATGGTGTCTCCGTTTGCGTTGGTGATCTTCCAGCTCTTGAATTCATAATTCTTTTTGATGGACTCCGCATCAATCATAATATAGACGGTGCTGCCCGCCTGATAATCGCCGGAGCCGCTGCCGCCGGTGACCGCAACATTGTGGAAGAAGCTGATATCCAACTGCTTCGCAGCGGAAGCATAGTTGCAGGGATCCTTTTCCCCCGCCGTATACGTTGCGGTTACGGTATACGCGCCGCTCTTTGCGTTATCATCCAGCTGGAAGGTTGCCACATCTTGAACACCCTTGCCCTCGATGACGAGATCCTCTGCCAGCGCATCGCTATGCAGCGTATAGGTGACGGTGCCCTTCGCATCGGAATTCCCTCTGCCGGTGACGATGATCTGGCGCGCGGCCGCATCCATCTCGCAAAGCATCGGGAACTCCTTGGACACTGGGTTGACAACCACCTTCACCGGGATGAAGGTTGCGGCATATTTATTGTTATAGATGGTATAAGCGCGAACCAGGATATCGTCATACGTGCCGACTGCCAGAACCTGGTCAGCCCGCGGGTCGGATAGGGAAGTGGGGCTGCCGTCGGCCCCCGACCAATCCCAGCTAACGCCGCTCGCCGGAATCGTCTCCAACTCACGGAAATCTCTAAGAGATACATTTTTCAATCTTGTGCCGTACTCAATGGTAATCACCGGCGTTTGCAGAACTTGAATGTCGCCCTTCGCCACGCTTACAGATATGACACCCGTTGCAGGTTCCGCAACCGTCGGATCGGCGGGCGTGAAGGTTACGGACACTGAGTTATTCCCCACGCCAAGAGTCTTATCGGGTTCCGTAAAGCTGAACGTTCCCTCTATCGGCGCGCCGTTCACGGTAGCTTTGGCGCCCTCTGTATTCATTGTCAAATCCGAAACTTTGAGGCCTTCTGTATACTTGAGGGAAGTGGAATCAATGGTCGGCAATGTCTCAATGACTGCCTCCGGAATACCGCTGCCTTCCACGGCCTCAAACTCATAGTTGACTTTCACCCAAATGCTTGGATCAGCTGTTACATAGATGATAACTTCTTCTGTATTGGTTCCTGCATGTTTTACAGTATCTTCCTTATTAACAAACTCCACTGAGCATTTAGTTGCGAAATAATTGATATACTGGATTGTCCCAGGCTTTGGCACTTGTAATGCTACACCAGTTTTGTCAATTGTACAATCGCCGAGCTTGGAGCCCACTGTATATGGCTCTCCACTGAAGGGTCTAAGAGCTTTATAGAGAAAAACATCTTCCCTACTTTTCTCAAGAACCGGCCCAGCATCCTCTCCATTTGCCGCAAAGGAAACCAATGGAACTGCGCAGAGGATCATCAATAATGATAGCACTATCGATAACACCCTGCACCCTAGTGCACTTTTCTTCCTCGTCATCAGGATAATCTACCTCCAAAGATCAATTCTAACGAGAATTTCTTTAGAACTCCCGCTAAAACAAATCTATCATGTCAAAAGTAAATAACTCGTCGAATATTGATTTATATCAAATAACATCCAAAAAATAATATAGAATTTCTCAATGCAAGCAAAAAAAATTATGCACAGGCAACCACATTTAGAAGATTCCCTATAAGCTATCCGAAACGCCAATTACTTTATAAAATGGATGTATTCTTTTTGATTTCGCCTTATTCTACCATACAAATTTTGGAATTGTCAAGCAATTTCCCTGATTTGTCCACCGATTTTCCAAAAAATATGTTTTTTTCATTATCATATACAGCATTCGAACATTTATCTCTATGGCAATATACGGATGCTCCCTGCCCGCCCAGAAACATTCCAGGCGGGCAGGGCTTTAGATTTAGAGGTAGAGTTACGCAGTCGGCAGAGCATTATTGCCAGTCTGATCGATCACATACGTTCCAGCCATGTGAGCATCCATAATCGCCTTATCCGTTGCGTCAATCTGACCGTCGCTGTTGAGGTCCGCCGCGGTAAAGAACGGGCCGCCGGAGAAGAAACCGGTCCGGTCGCCTGTGCCATCCACCAGCCCATTCAGAATGGTCTGGTCGGCAGCGTCAATCGCACCGTCGCCATTCAAATCGCCAAACAGAACCGCCGTATAAAGCGCAACCTGCTCTAGGTCTGTATCCTTGAGCACCATCACCTTAATGTAGGAGCCAGTGGCAAGAGCGTCGCCCTGAATATCATAATCCAGCGTTGCGCCTACAAGCGTGGTCGCCATTCCCTCGTCTACAAGATCCGTCAAGCCTTCTGAAAGACCGTAAATAAACATCCGACGGGAATCCACAACCAGGCCGGAGCCTTCCTCTGGGATAATCCATTCCGTCTTCAAGTTCCGATAGGCCTTCATGAGCTCTACGCGCGCCGTGTTGACCTTGGCCTGAATGGCTGCGCTATCCGCCTGCACCTCAAGGGCAAAGGCCTTTGCAGCAGCATAATCCGCCCAGGTATCCGGCGCCTTGCCGGCCTGCGTTTCATTGCCATAGGTGGTGAGCGCCGCATTGAGCGCTGTCTTATCGGCCGCCTTGGTGATCATGCGGGGGTAGAGCAGCTCCACCATATGCTTGGCATACTGGATATCAAGATCGCGCACTGCGGGCGCCGTCTCGCCTTCCGCAACGTTCTGCGAATTGACGATGCTCCAAGCGCTGTTGAACCAAGACTGCCAGCGGCGGAAGGTGAAGAGCTCATAATTGACAAAGTCAAAATACTCTGTGCCTTCCTGCGCCTGCAAGGTGGCCTTGAGGTCTGCAACGGCTGCGGCATTGGTGGGCTTCACCTTTGCATCCAGGGCCGTTACCGCCGCGTTAATGGCGTCCACAGCCGCCTTATAGGCGTTGGCGGAGCCATCCGGATTGGCGGGGTCTGCAAACATCTTGCTGTGATCGGGGTTGCCCTGCGTGAGCGCATAGCCCGCTTCGAGCGCTGCAAGGTATGCATTCCACTCCGCATCCGCGCTCGCCTGATAATCGGCGCGCTGGCGGCTTGCGCCCATCACGGTGCTCAGCAGCCCGGGCAGGCCGAAATCGTTATAGATGACGATCTTGTGATCGATCGCGCCCGTGCGCCCAACGTTGCCCTTCTCATTGCGGATATCGAACTGGAAGGTGACGTCATAGATGCCATAGGGCTGCGGGTCGTTCACATTACGGTTGACCGCGTAGGGGGATACTCGGCCATAAGAGCTCTGGCCCATGCCAACGCCGTCCAGCAGGAGGATATAATCATATTCGCTGCCCGCCTCCGGCGCATTCGCGCTCACGCCTGCCGGCAGAGTGCCGTTGACAACCGCATTGAGAATGCGCTGCGAGCCATTCTGGCCCTGGGTCAGGTGATAATAGTGGCGCGCCATCACGTTGAACATGCCGACCTGATTGACATCCGTTGTGTAAAGATAGGTCGGATAGCCTTCGATGAGGACACAGTTTGCATGGTTGGCATCCTGCTCGCCCGCCGTATTGGTGGCTTCATAGTTGCCAGCCGTTTTATAGAAGTAGGAATAGGTGGAAACCACCTGCGGCGTATCCGTGAGAACCGCGCCTGTTTCATCGAGGATATCATAGGCAAGGTCAAAACGGACTTCCGTGTTATTCGCCACGGAGCCGGAGATCGCAACATCGATGGAGCCATTCGCATCGATGACGGTGTCGGCCACAGCGCCTGTGGTCAGGCCGGCCGTGTTCGTCAGGGAGACGAGCTTCAGCTTATACATGGCGTCCTGATGGAGCACACCAGCGGCATCGCGCCAACCGCGGTTGAGGCCGTTGGAGAGGTTAGAAATGCGCATGGTCTGCCCAGAAGGAACGTTGCCGCCATCACAGTAAACGCGGGAGGCAAGGCTCAGCCCAGCTTTACCGAGGGACTGCTCATTGCCAAAGCCTGTGATGGAAATCAGCAGATTGAGCACGGTGGGCATCAAGGTTTCTTTCTTCGAGGAGAGCTGCTCAAGCAGGTTTTGGAAAGCCGCCTTGAGCGTTGCTGTGTTCAGCGCATCCTCAAAGCTCGAGATAGTGCTCGGGATCGTGCCAGGCGCAAGGCCGTTGACGATGCGTGTTACAAGGCCGATGATAACGGATTTCGCCGTGGTGCTATTCAGGGAGCTGTTTGCGCTATGATCAAAGAAGGCGAACAGCTTGTCGAAATTAACATTAAGCAGCGTATCCATGACGTAATTGACGAGCGTTTTCGCCGTCAGATCTGTCTCACTGCCTGCGCCATCGGCATCGCGGAACATCTCTTCATAATTGAACCAGCGCCTGTCAGCAATGGCGAAAACAGCGGTGTCGATTTTCTCCCAGACATTGGCCGCCGTGATGCCGTCCTTGGAGATGGCAAGAATGCCATCCGCATACTGCATGCCCCAGCTCAGAAGAGCCGCAAGGAAGTTATCGAACGTATCATTCGCAGCTGTGGGATGATAGTCGAAATCAAAGAGATTGTTGAAATAATAGGTGCCGATCACCTTTGCGCAATCGAGGATTGCCTCGTTGGTATCCGCAACCACGATGCTGTCATACTTTTCGGGGACGATTGTGGCGATGAATTCCTTCATGCCGATCACCGCGATCTCGCGCAGAGAGGCATCCGCCGGAATCGTCACATGCTTGACGAATTCCTGCACGGCGGAACGCGCAATGTAAGTGGCGAGCGCCATCGTGTCCATACCGCTGGTGTCGATCGTATCGCCGCCGAGCGGAATGATCACTTTGATCAGGCTGCTGATATTATCTTCCACAAGCTGAGCCTGCGTTTCGCCAGCATTTGCCGTCATCCGCCAGGTGAAAAGCGTCTGGCCGGGCTGAAGCATTTCGTTGACATAGTGGCCCAGGATCGCATTGAGCTGCTCTGTGAAGCCCTTCGCGGTGTCGAACCCGCCCGGATTCTCAGCAGATTTATCCGGATAAGCCGTTACGATGTAATCCGGATTAACGAGGGCTGCCAGATTGCCGCCCTTCTGAGAATTGGTGGTGATGGCATTTTGAATGACGCCTTTCAGGCCGCTATTCATCAGCGGAACCAGGAACTGATTCAACGCGCGGAAAGCAACCTCTTCAATGGCACGGTAGCCGTTGGCCGTGGCTAGATCCAGATCGAAGCCGGGCAGGATGCCATCGAAGCCGACTGCCGCTGCGTTTTTGCCGCCAACCTGGTTATCCAGAATATACTGGACGATTTGGTCGAGGGTTTCGCCCGCGGGCATCGGATCGCTCGTGGTCGGGTGGACGAGATTCCAAAGGGTTTCCTTGATGAAATTCGGAATGTCGTCGATGATAATGCGGATGTTGGAGGGCAGGTAGCTCTTCACGATGGCCCAGTTAAAGGAGCCATCCACCAGCTTGGAGAGCGTGCCCGCACAGTGGCCGAGATAGGTCACGATGGAGTTGAGCACATCCACATCGGTTGCACCTGCTGTTGAGCGGCGCACAGAGGCAATGTCAGCGCGATGCGTTTTTAAAACCGCAAGATCGCCGACTGTGGCGGAGCTAAAAAGGATGTTGCCAGTCACGCTGTAAATCGAGCTCAGCGCGTTATCGATGGATGTGAGATTCAGCGTGCCGACGACGGAAACATCAATGACGATGTTTGCATCCGCCAAGGCGCGATCCACTTTGTCGAGCAGCAGAGAAGCCTGCTGCGCTTCGGTCAGGGTGACCTGATCGATCGTGTTGTAATTGTCTGTTAGGGCGTCATCCAGATACGGCGCATATGCCGCCGTAACGCCAACAGAGATGGATCCAAAGATCATCACCACAGCGAGAATGACACTAAGGAGACGAGCCGTTCTATGCTTTTTCACTAGAATTCTCCTTATCTACATTTGAAATGCACGCGCGTGCTGTTGGCACGGCAGATGCAACGCGGCGTTTTTCAACGCAGACACGCCTCTACCGCTCCCATTCCCTTGGATCGGGCCCTCGCAGGGCCTGCCTTCCGCAGGAACCTCCGTTGGGGATGCAGCTTTCACTGCTCTGCGCCACACGCGGGCGCAACGATTGCACGTTGACGAGCCGGCAATGGCACACTCTCCCCTTCTTCTTTTTTATGTTTCACACGGTTGAACCAGGCGTTTTTCAAATTCATCGCCTGGAGGCGCAGGGTGTCGCTAGGCATCGCAAGGCCGGGGCACGCACCCGTGTGGGCAAATCAAACCAACTGAATTCAGTCGATCAAAGCCTGATCTATCCCACTATTCCCTTTCTTTTCCTGATAATCCCCTGCTTTTTACAAATTTTTCTGGACTTTTTTCAGTTGCATTTTTTGACTGCACTATGGGGCCAAAATTCAGTCTTTTTGCAGGCAAAATGGCTTCATTCTGACTTCATTGAATGCCGTTCAACCTTTTTGCAAATGGGGCCAAAAAGCAGTTATTATGAAGTCAAAGTGACTTCATTGAATGCTGTTCAACTTGTTGCAAACGGGGCCAAAAGGCAGTCATAACAGCCCCATTATGACTGCATCCATTCCAGAACTTATGGGCTGTTTTTCGTCTGCTGCGAGGCTAAAACTCAGTCATTATGCAGTCATTACGACTTTATTTTGACTGCATTTCAGCCTGTAATTGAAGTTTTTTTAAGTCGCACTTTTCTCCTGCATTATGGGGCCAAAATTCAGTCTTTTCGCAGTCAAAACGAATTCATTCTGACATCGTTTTTTCGTTTCAACTTTTGTGAAAAGCCAGTTCACAACGCCATATGCCGTTTCCAAATCATCACTCCAGGCCAATATTCCGGCTTCAAGCAGCATTTTTAGCCTTTTCTCTTCGATCAAAGAGCAAATTTCCAGATACGGCTCGCTCAATCCCAGCCTATCTTGGCGGGCAAAGCGTTGAAAATTTGGCGGGATCTGGACGAAGCAGAATGTTTTCGGATGAAGGCAACCCGAACGCCCACGGTAGAAGGGCAATCCGGTTTCCGCGGCTGCAACGGCCACTTTGAAAGCATCCGGAAATGGCAGTTTTTTTCGCACAACTGCCGATTCACACGAAACCACACGCAGAAATAAACGAAATCCACTTCCGAAAAAGCGGCTTCCGCCTCCTGCTACGGCCCATTTGTTTCTGCTTTTTGCCTTCATTTGAGCGAACCAATCGCCAATGGGTGATTCGCGCGCGTATAAACGCGCCTCCCGCAAAGCATGCGGGCATGTCCAAATTGATAGCGCGTATTTGCCATCTTAGTCCATTCAGAATCATAAGCTCATGAATCAAGCGGCATCAGCGCTCACCATAAGCCATTGGACTCACCTCCCTCTTCCATATTCACGCGCCCGGCTCAGCCATTCTAAAGAAAAATAACCGAGAAAAAAGACATGTGGCCAACACATGCGCTCATAGGGGCCGGAGCACGCGTCCATTCGTTCCATTTTTCTCTCACCACGGTAGTATGTGAAATAAGACCACATTATTAACATGGTATCTCCCACAAAAGGTTCGATTTCAAATGACAACTTTCCCCTTGTCGATTTCCAATATAAACCTTTATTTGAGCTATGTCAACATTTAATTTCCCAAAAATATTAGAATTTAATGTTTTTTATATACAAAACCACATATAATGGGTTTATGTCGAGGAATTATGTGTATGAAACGGAATAATTATCCTTGAAATTAGTAATATAAAGTTATGATATATAATTTGCATAACATCTCTAAATCTTAATTCGTGATTGCTATAGAGCTGTATTCGCATAAAAAAGCCTGATTTATCTAAAAAATTACGTGTAAAGTAGTATTGCATTACATAAAATAAACACATAAAAAAGGAACCGCTGGCAGAAAACGCAGCGGTTCCAAATCAATCCATGTTAAATTTTTAAAAATTTTCACTTTGTGATACAGACTCTGCCCCGTAGAGAAACCTGAAAATTATTTTTCGGCCCGTTTGCGCAGCATTTTTTGATATGCCTGGCGCATCTCCTCCGAGGATTCCTCCGGCGCGCGCGGGTTGCAATGCGCCCATGCACCTGTTTCACTGGATGCGTTGAATTTTTGCTTATCCGCAGAGCGCATCGGCGGGAAAAATTCAATATGGAAGTGATAATCCTTGCTATAGTCCCCTGTGTTTACGGGAGCGTTATGCATGCACATCATGTAAGGGAACTGATAATCAAAAAGATTGTCAAACATCGCCACAGTATCGCGGATGGTAACGCCGAGGGCGAAACGCTCCTCTTCATTGAGATCCGTCATATAAGGAACGTGACGGTTTGGGAAGATATATACGCCATACGGGTATTCGCAGAAAAAGGGCAGGAATACTGTGAAATACTCGTTACGGAAAATAATCCGTTTCTCCGCAGCCAGTTCATGCTCCAGCATATCGCAAAAAATGCATTTGCCTGTTTGCTCATAATGCTCATGGGCAGACTGTGCCTCCAGCTCCAGCTTTTTGGGAACATAGGAATAGCCATAAATCTGGCCGTGTGGATGCGGCATGGAAACACCCACGAGCGCACCGCGGTTTTCAAATGGAAATACATATTTAATCTTTTCATCCGCACGCATCGCTTCATACCGCTCGCACCAAAGGGCAACCAGCTTTTGCATATGCTCGTCCGACAATTCAGGGAGCGTGACCGTATGGCCGGGAGAATATAAAATCACTTCGCATTTGCCATAGGAAGGGCGCACTCGAAAAAAGTCATCCGCCACATCATCCGGCTCCGGCGGATTCTGGGAAAGCGCGGGAAAATCGTTATCATATTTCAGCACTTCATAATCGGGCACATTGCCAAAGCTCGGGCAAAACGGGCAATAATCCTTCGGCATATTGGGCCGGTTCTGCCGGTTGCTCGCAATCATCACCCAATCCTTGGTCAAGGGATGCCATCTCAATTCAGCCATACAAGTCGCTCCTTTTCTGCACGTTGTGAAAAAACACAAGGTTCCTAATTCTTATTCTAGCCGATTCGCCCAGCGTACGCAATATTTTCAGGCCTTGAAAAAAGCCTGTTTATGTAGAATAAAACCATTTTATTCGATAAAAATATGTGCAAAATAGGATAATCCCTAAAAACCATAGGAAAGCAACGCACCTTTTCTATTTATAATGAAAAGAATTTCCCGTTTTCTATTCCCCACTTATCCAATTTTTTCTCTCTCATCGAGCGGAGAGCGCCTGACGTTTCAAAAAACAATAGGCGGGCACTCGAAAAAGGCCCGCCTGGAACAATTCAACCTTTGTTTTTATGCCCTACATGCTTAATCACGGAAATTAGAAGGTAGCTTTGGCAGAAAAAATTGCGCTGTTCCTTTCAACCTCATATACGGGCGCGGATTCCATAATTGCGGCGCAGCAGGATGGACGCCCAATGCTGCAAGCATTGGCGTCACCATTTGAAACCGCCGCTCAAAGCTCTCCGCATTGCGCCGTTCTTCCCGCGTCCAGCCCGCCTCTGCGACGGCGGCAAAACGAGGATAACACATTTCGCTCATGTGCGCAAAGGTTTCGATATATTCTGCCCAAACCGGTGCTTCCACACCCAGAATGTTTTTTTGATAAATTGGCCTGACTTCCTTGAGCGCCGGGCGGTAATGGTACGTTTTCCGCAACGGGGTCATCGCATAGGGGTAGTCACAATAGTAATGATAAAAATCGGATACGATGAGTTTGCCGCCACCATTTGCCCAGCGCGCGCATTCCCCGTTTTTATCCATCCACATCTGCACCACGGCAGAGGGGGCAAGGTTGCCGCCACGCAGGGATTCGTTCCAGACAACAGCCGCCCTCCCCCGGTCGCCCAACCAGGATATGATGCGGTTCATAAAATAGCCCTGCAACGCTTGAAGGCTTGAAAGCCCCTCTTCCCGCATTCGGGCCTGACAATCCGGGCAGGCCTTCCACCGCGCCTTCGGCGCTTCATCGCCACCGATATGGATATAGCGGGAGGGGAATACAGCAAGCATTTCCTCCAGGACGTCAAAAATGAGACGAAACGTCTCCTCCTTGCCTGCACATAGAATATCTTTAAAAATCCCTTGCTTTGTTTGCACCTGAAACGGCCCGCCCGTGCAGGAGAGAGCCGGATGCGCCGCCAGCAAGGCCGAGGTATGGCCCGGCATGTCAAACTCCGGCACCACCTCAATATATCTCTCGGCGCAATAGGCAACAATTTCCTTCATCTGCTCCTGTGTATAGGCCCCACCATAAGGGCCGGCCACATGGATTCCGCCAAAATCGGAGGAACGCCGCATCGAGCCTATTTCGGTCAGCTCCGGGTGTTTTTTTACCTCAGCGCGCCAGCCCTGATCATCTGTGAGATGCCAGTGGAACACATTCATCTTAAACAGCGCGGCGGCATCAATCATTTTTTTCAGATCCGCGACGGTGAAAAAATGGCGGGCGCAGTCAATCATAAAGGCACGATAAGGGTAGGCCGGCTCGTCACAGATGCACATGCATGGAATCCGCCCTACGCTAGTGGCTATGAGTTGCCTGACCGACTGCATCGCGTAAAACAGCCCGCGCGGCGTGCCGGCGCTGATTGTAATCCCCTCCGGGCGGACATGCAACCGGTAGCTCTCCGCGCCGGATAACCGCGTATCGATCATACGCGTGACAAAATCCTCGATCCGCCCTTCACGCGGGATCGTAAAAAAGCCCTCCCTGGGCTGAATCTGGTTGGGGCGTGGCACAATATTGCAGCGATACATGTTCGTCGTCCTTCCCATAATGAGAAATGAAATAAAACAGGATATGACCTTATCCATTATAATGCATCGGGCTAGGCCGATGCAAGCTAAAGCTCTTTTCTTAAAAAATGTTTCATTCTTCTGAAACTTTTTCGACTGATTCAGACGCTTCTACAGTGAACGGCGTCAAACCGCCATACAGGTTTCAGCACGCCGCCATCAAAGGAAAGGGAGGCATTGGAATGGCCGGCCAGGCAATCGAACCCCTTTTCAATCAAATGTACGATGAAACGAGTCAAAAGGTTCTCATCTATATCACCTCAAAATGCGGAAACCCTTCTGATATTCAGGATATCTTTCAGGAAACCTACACAGAGCTTTTTTTCATTCTGAAAAAAAGGGGAGGCGAATATGTCCAAAACTCGGAGGCCTTTGCCATGCAAATTGCAAAACAAAAGGTCTACCGGCACTATACCCTGCTGCAAAAGTTGAAAAACGGGCTTCCCATAGAACGGGAAAACCGGGAGGGCGAGCCGTTCGAGGCGGCCCTGCAAACGCAGGAACCCTCCATTGACGACCGCTTGGTCACCGACGCGCTTCTCGCTGAAATACGCCTCCATCTGCGCGGCAAACCTGCCGTTACCCAAAAAATATTTTATCTTTTCTATAATATGGAGCAAACAATCCCGCAGATCGCGGCGGAATTGCAGATGACCGAATCCAACGTGAAAAACCGCCTGTATCGCACGCTCTCCGAGCTGCGTGCGAAATATCAGCCTTAAAAAACGCTACAGCCGTACAATCCCCGGCATACAAAGAAAGGAAGGATGACTCTCATGCAAGAACGAGATTTGCTTCGG
>ENA-ORTM01001629-ORTM01001629.1-human-gut-metagenome-genome-assembly--contig:-NODE-1629-length-22336-cov-4.895247_pt1 | contig 22336 bp, 19 predicted proteins | sample MGYA00241909_ERZ509182 | MGnify/ENA primary metagenome ERZ509182 (study PRJEB26280, sample SAMEA2338855) | human gut metagenome | biome: human gut; feature: human-associated habitat; material: faeces...
GGTTACCATTCATGGTATAGACTGGCAACGGGAAAAATGGAAATCAGGATTTGGCTCTAAATTCATCCGGCAAGGTGAAAAGAATGCTGTAAAGTATGCAGATGAAATCATCGTTCTGAGTAAAGGTGTTCAGGATTATTTCAGAGATACCTATGGCAGGGAGACACATTTCATTCCGAATGGTGTGAATAGACCAGAAACCCGAGAAGCTGGTTTAATAACAGAAAAATTTGGACTGACGAAAGATTCCTACATATTATTTCTTGGTCGACTGGTACCGGAAAAAGGTATCCGGTATTTGGTTGAAGCGTTCAAGGATGTCAAAACAGATAAAAAATTGGTTATTGCTGGTGGCTCTAGCGATACGGATTCTTTTATGATGGAACTGAAAGAGCTGGCAAAGGATGATAATAGAATCATTTTTACCGGATTTGTTCAGGGGCAGATGCTTGATGAATTATATAGCAATGCGTATATCTACACATTACCTTCTGATCTGGAGGGAATGCCGTTGAGCCTGTTGGAGGCCATGAGCTACGGTAACTGCTGTCTGGTGTCTGATATTCCAGAATGCGCAGAGGTAGTAGAAGACAAGGCTTTGATTTTCCAAAAGTCGAATGTAGAGGACTTGCAAGAAAAATTGCAAGATGCCTGTGACCATCCTGAAATGGTTATGGAAATGAAGAAGCAGGCAGCTGACTTTATCTGCAAAAAATACAACTGGGATGAAGTCGTAAAGGAAACGATGAAACTGTACAGGAGAAAACAATAGATGAGAGTATTGATAATAAATAATCTCCTCTAACCGAACGCAGGTAGTGAGATGTACATAGTGAAAACGCTTGGAAAATAGCGTGGTTACGGCACTTTTTGAGAGATGGGTAGAGCTGCGAGAGTGGTTTTTATCTCGCTACCTAGGTTCAGTAACAGCAGATGATTTTATCATAAGAACTTTCAGTATCACTACCTGCGTTTGTATGGAGCACTCTGGTTTATGAACAACACATTGGAAGTGCTTCATCTGAACAGAGGTAGTGAAATTAATAAAATCACAGTACGAAAAAGGAAGTAAGGAAGTTAGGATATGCGGATTTTACTTGTAAATAAATTTATATTTCCCAAGGGTGGAGCGGAAACGTACACATTCGATGTGGGAAAAATGTTAGAAGAACATGGGCATGAAGTCCAGTACTTTGGTCTTGAAAATGAAAAAAATACAGTAGGAAATCGAATCGGTTCATATGTAACGAATATGGATTTTTCTCAAGGAATAAAGGCAAATTTAAATGCACCTTTTCGCATTATCTATTCAAGAGAAGCACGCAAAAAAATTCGTGCAGTTTTAGATGACTTTCAGCCGGATGTAGTGCATCTCAACAATATACAGTATCATCTGACCCCTTCTATTATTCTGGAAACTAACAAATGGCGTAAAGAAACAAGGAAAGAATGTAAGATTGTTTACACGACACATGATTATCAGCTTGTTTGCCCCAGCCATGGAATGTTCGATGTGAACATGAAGCCATGTGAACGATGCCTGGATGGTCATTATATTCACTGCCTTCAAACTAAATGTTTGAAAAATTCCAGAGCAAAAAGTCTCCTTGGAACGTTGGATGGATATATGTGGAAATATAGCAAAGCATACTCATATGTAGATGCCTATATTTGCTGTAGCTTTTTTCTTAAATCAAAACTAGACACGCAGAAAAGATTCCGTGATAAAACCATCGGGTTGCATAATTTCAAAAAAGAGATGCCGCACTTGGATAACATTCAAAAAAAGGGTTATGTATTAGAGTTTGGCCATCTTTCGCGAGACAAAGGAACGGATACTTTGCTTGAAGTAGCCAAAAAGATGCCCAATACCGAATTTGTGTTTATTGGCTATGGTCCGTCGGCTGATAAAATGAAGGATATTCCAAATGTGAAGTATCTGGGATTTAAGACTGGAGAAGAACTTTATCGCATTATTGCTGAGGCAGCAATCAGTGTCTGCCCGTCTGAATGGTATGAAAACTGCCCGTACTCTGTTATGGAGTCGGTACTTTTGGGTACGCCTGTTGTTGGATCTAAAATGGGAGGTATCCCTGAATTAATTGAGCCTGGTAAAACCGGAGAACTGTTTGAAGCAGGAAATGTGGAAGAACTAATGAAGGCGATAAAGAAAGTTCTTCAAACGCAAGATGTATTGGAAAGATATACAAAGAATTGTAGTCAGGTGAATTATGAAACGACAGAGAGCTACTATATAAAACTGATGAAAATTTATCGAGGAGAAAAGAATGCGGAACAAGTTTCTTCGTAACCCACTTCATATTGTCAAAGATTATGAGCTGAGAAAACTGCTTTGGCAATCGGGGGGTGGCACAGCGGTTTGTAAAAAATATCTGAAGTTCAGAGATATCGCTCCTGAAAAGCTGACGTTCCCAGAAACCAAAGTAGATGAACCCATTTGGTTATTCTGGAATACAGGGTTGGAGAAGGCACCTGAGATAGTAAGGACTTGTTATCAATCTGTAAAAAAATATGCCGGCAGACAAGTTGTTTTGCTTACAGAAAACAATGTGCAGAACTATATAAATATGCCGGATTATCTGAATGAGAAATTAAAAAGCGGAGTCCTTCCATTAGCGATTTATACAGATTTGATGCGTGTAGCATTATTGGAGCATTATGGTGGGACATGGATGGATGCAACAATACTGCTAACAGATGAAATTCCACAGGAAATATTAAATAGTGATTTTTTTGTGTTTCACAATTCACTCGGCGAAATTGATAATCCCGTATTGTATCCGGTCTGGTTCATCCACGCCAAGCAACATAATAGAACGATTTGTGAGATTCGTAATGTTCTATTTGCCTACTGGAAACGAAATAATCATGTACCAGAATATCTGTTTTCAAATATTGTAATTACACAAATAATGAGGTCATCACCAGAGGTTGAGAAAATGATGCCTTATTTGAATAGTGACTACAGCGAATATCTGGTTAGAGTATTAGGAGATAAATTTACAGAGGAAAAATTTAATTGGATTAAGCGGCTTACCGGGATACATAAACTAACCTATAAATTAGAACCATCAATTGATAAGGAGGAAACAGTTTACCATTATCTGGTGCGGAATCTATGAGCCTTTTGAATAGTAGTTTCTGCAAGATAAAGGGAGACAATTAAATTATTATGCTGAATGACTACTATCAAAATATTGGCATGAAAGGATTTATTCAAAGATATGGAATTGTGAATGCCGTCAAACGAGGGGCATTTATGTTTATCAAATTGCATCTTGTCAAGGATTATGAGGTGCGGAAGGTATTGTGGAAGGAACATGCTTCTTCCAAGATAAAACCATATTTAAAGTATAAAGACACAGATGTTTATGGACTTAGCTTTCCCCAAAATGATGTAGAGAATCCGATCTGGATTTATTGGAACAAAGGTATTGAACAGGCACCGATCATTGTTCAGAAGTGCTATGAATCTGTATGTAAACATTCCAATCAAAAAATCATCTTGCTGAACGATCAAAATCTTGCAGATTACATTAGATTGCCAGATTACATTGAAAAGAAAAAGGATACTGGACAGATTCCGATAGCGAGATATGCGAATCTAATAGAGTTCGCATTACTGGAGCATTATGGTGGAACATGGATTGATTCCACGGTGTATCTTACAGATCCTATTCCAGATATGATTTTAAATAGCGATTTTTTTGCAGTACGAAATTCACTGCTATTGATAGATAACCCTGTGCTATATCCTGCATGGTTTCTTCATGCAAAAAAGGAAAATAATACAATTCGAGAAATAAGAAATGTTGCATTTGCATATTGGCTGAAAAATGAACACGTAATTGAGTATCTGTTGCCGAATTTGATTATCACATTGGTGGTGAAGAGCAATTCGGAAGTTGAGCAAGCGATTCCTTATATGAACAGTGATTATAGCGAGTATCTTGTTAAGGTTTTAGCTGATGATTATTCAGAAGAGAAATGGAATTGGATCAAAAAGCTTACAGGGATTCATAAACTGACATATAAATTGGAGACTGCAATTAATCGAAAGGATAGTTTTTATCAGCACATAATTGCAGAAAAGAATAAATAAAAGAAAGCTTATTAACAGTTTAACAAAAGGAAGGATCAATCATGAAGATTATTGCATTTTATTTGCCGCAGTTTCATAACATTCCGGAGAATGATGAGTGGTGGGGAGACGGTTTTACAGAGTGGACTAATGTGAAAAAGGCAAAGCCACTATATGAAGGTCATATGCAACCACGTGTTCCGTTGGGTGGAAACTACTATAATTTGTTAGATGACAATGTTAAAATATGGCAGGCTGATTTGGCCAAAAAATATGGAGTGTATGGCTTTTGCTATTATCACTACTGGTTTAATGGAAAAATGCTTTTGGAAAAACCGATGGAACAGATGTTAGCAAATAAAGAGGTGGATATACCGTTCTGTATTTGCTGGGCAAATGAACCATGGACAAAGGCATGGGTTGGAGATGAAAGAAAACTGCTTATAGCACAGGAGTATGGGCAAGAAGAAGAATGGAAACAGCATTTTATGTATCTTTTACCTTTCTTTAAAGACGAACGATATATTACAAAAAATGGAAAACCATTATTTGTGTTTTATAGACCGGATATTGTGCCCTGCATGAAAGAAATGATTGAAACATGGGATAAACTTGCCAAAGAAAATGGGTTGAGCGGTATTACATTTGCATTTCAGAGCGGAGATTATGACTGGAATAATAGTAAGGAGGCAAAGTTATTTGATTATGATATTGAGTTTCAACCTCCCTATGCAAGTCACTGGCTCTATTCTAATGATGGAAAAATTGTGTCGGCGTTAAAAAAATGTCGCAGACTATTAGCCGGCTGGGCAGGTAAAAAGTTTGGCATTGACCTATACCGATATGGAACTGCTCAGTATAAGAAAATGACCGGACAAACCGTGGCAAATTATGATTCCATGTGGCAGAAGATTATTGAGGCAAAGCCAATGCGTAGTAATAGCATCCCTGGTGCATTTGTCAAGTGGGATAATACTCCTCGTCATGGTGAACGAGGACAAATTAATGTGGGAACTCCAGAAAAGTTTGAGTATTATCTTTCTAAGCAAATCAAGCATGCACGAGAAGATTATCACGAGGATATGATTTTTATGTATGCGTGGAACGAATGGGCAGAAGGTGGTTATCTGGAGCCGGATGAAGATGACAAATATGGGTACTTGGAAGCAATTAAGGCAGCGTTGGAAGAAAATAACGAATTTCCGAAGTTTCAAAGTAAAAAAGCATGAGAATAACGAGGTAAAATGAAGCGAGAAAATCAGATTGGATGGATTGCAATTTGTGGGACCTTTTTGTTATACCCAATATTGCCACAGTATATCTATATTTTTAAAGGATTAAATATCGTTAACTTTTGTGGTGCTTTGACAATTGTAAGCGCCATCATAGGCGGAGTGATTTACAAGTGTAAAATTCCGTATTTGATTTTTCCATACATATTGTATGCAACTTACTATTTTATATCATACTGTGCAGAGGGTGCGTGGTTAAGTGCACTTTCGCTTGCTATGATGATGGTAGTTATTCCTTTACTTATTGTAGGTTTTGTGAACACGAATAGAAGATTTGAAACGGCGATAGATTTATTGATCGATGGCGGCTTTGTATTGTCATTGTTGGGAATAGTAGAATCAATTACAAAGATAAATTTATTTCAGCTATTTTCGAATGCGAACGGTTTGACATTTTTTCATGAAGTTAGATATGGCTTCTTAAGAATAATGGGAACTTTTGGACAACCAATTTCTTATGGATTATATCAGGTCTTTATCATTGCATTGATTATTTATAGGCTGAAAAATTATACGCAGTATTCACAAAAACATACGTTTCTTAAAGTGGCATATTTACTTAGTGTTATCAATATCCTACTAACGGTTTCGAGAATTCCTATTATAGCTTGCATACTTTTGCATATCCTACTTTTATATAAAAAGTCAAAAAAAGAGTTTATAAATTATGCAGTTGCCATTTCTATATTGCTTTTGTTATTGATAATATTTAACGATACAGTAGGAATGAAAATTCCGTTGATAAGTGATCTACTATCTTCAATTGGAACAGTGACATTTGATAATGAAATCAATTCTGGAGGTGTAGGAGATAGATTTGTTCTTTGGCAGTGGGTGGCACTCTCTGTAGGAAATAAGTGGTTACTCGGAAAAGGAATATCTACAGAATTTGCGTATAAAGTGTATGAATGGCAAACAAAGACATCAATTGAAAATCAGTATTTAAATGTGTTCTTTCATACGGGAGTAGTTGGAGTTGTTCTTTTATTATTTAGTTATGTTGCTGTATTAGTATATGCAAAAAGGAAGAATTCAAGCTGCTCAGGAAGTTGCTCGTTTAATACAATTTTTTTCTCAATGATGTTAATTTACTTTGTTTGTGAATTGGGTGTTCAAGAAACTGATTTAGCCAGAATGTATTGCATATGGATTTCACTACTTATTTCTTATAATAGAATTGATCAAAATAATAGAATGGAGAAAGATTTATGATAAAGATCGGATTGCTTGGATTTGATTTCAAAGCCCCTAATAAAGGGTGCGAAGCGCTTTCATATGCTTTTATCGAAATGCTAAGTGATATTTCGAATGAAAGCATGGAAATTCACGTGTTTTCTTATGGAGAACTAGGTGATATTCCCAGACAATATCCAAAATTTAGTTTTGTATGGCACAGGCTAAATATGAAAAATCCTATTTTTTTAATTAAAATGAAACAAGTATTTGATGATTGCAAATGTGTATTTGACATTACTTATGGAGATGGATTTTCTGATATTTATGGTAAGGTTTGGAATGCCAATACAGATCTTGCAAAACAAATTGCTATTATGTCAAAGGCACCATTAGTTCTGATGCCACAGACATATGGACCGTTTTATACGAATGTGTTAAAAAAATGGGCGATTCATCTTGTTAAAAAATCAGATTTGGCTTTTTCTAGAGATACACAATCTGCACAAGAAATGCACGAATTAGGAGCAGGAAATGTTGTGGTGGCAACAGATTTGGCTTTTGCACTGCCATATTATAAAGAAAAATACGATTTGAATTCAAGCAAAAGAAAAGTGGGAATCAATGTTTCTTCATTACTTTGGGATGGTGGACATAATATTAAGTTGAAAGTAAATTATAGAGAGTACTGTCGTCAAATCATAAAGAAATATAGTGAGGATGATAAAACGGAGATACATATTATTCCACACGTTATTGATGAAGATAATTATGATTCGTTAGAAAATGACAGCAGAGTATGCAAGTTGTTAAAGGAAGAATTTCCATGTGCAGTTTTAGCACCAGATTTTAAAGATCCAATTGAGGCAAAAAGCTATATCAGTAATATGGATGTCTTTATCGGTGCAAGAATGCATTCGACAATTGGAGCAATTTCCGCAGGCGTTGCTACAATACCTTTTTCATATAGTAAGAAATTTGAAGGTTTGTTTGGAAATTTAAATTATCCATTTGTAATATCTGCAACGAAAATTGATACTGATGAGGCCGTTCAACAAACAGCACGTTATATAAATGACAGGTGTATTCTGAGTAAAGCATACGGGCGAATGATGCCTGAAATTAATGAAAAGTTGGAAAATGTAAAAAAACGAATAAAAGACATAATGATGCATTAAGGAGAGAATAGAAAATAGATGGATACAGGTGATTATAAGAAGGCAAGTACATGCTACTTAATAGGTAATATATTTAACAAGGGCATAGCTTTTTTGACAGTGCCAATTTTTACAAGGATATTATCGACATCTGACTATGGCATTGTTACAACTTATAATTCGTGGATAGGAATCGTATCCATGCTATTAGGATTTGCACTGCACATGGCAATTAGATCGTCGTTTATTGATTACCGTGAAAAAGTGGACGAATATCTGACATCGACTTTATTATTCACTGTTGTTTTTTCTGTAAGTATGACAGCGATTATTTGTTCAGCATCGGTGTTGTTAAATTTATCTATTCCGTTTATACTCGTTCTCCTATGTATGCTTCAGTCAATGTCGGCAGCTATAATTGAAGACTATAGTTATTACTTGATGATGAAGTTTGACTATAAATTTCGAACGATGTTAATGATTGTTCCGAATTTACTGTCAGTGGTATTATCAATATTAGCGATGTCGTACGTTTTTAACACAAATCGCTATTTGGGACGAGTTATTCCAACAGCTATCGTAACTTTGCTTTTTGGCGTATTTCTTGTATTTCTTAGCATTAGAAGAAGTGGATTTGTTTTCAACATCAAATTTCTAAAGCACGGTCTCAAAATATCCACTCCCTTGATTTTGCATGGTATTGCTTTAAACATTTTATCCCAGTCTGATCGAACGATGATTACTTGGTTGGCAGATGCGTCACAAACGGGAATCTATAGTTTGATTTATAATTTTAGCATGATTGCAACTGTTATTACGACATCTTTAGATGGTGTTTGGGTACCGTGGTTTACGAAAAAAATGAATAATAAAGGGTACAGGGAGATTAATAAGGTTGCAGTAGATTACGTTAATTTGATGACTTACGCAATGTGTTGCCTGATTATGGTAGCACCCGAGGTAGTGAAGATTCTTGCAAGTAAGCCTTATTGGGAAGGAATAGTGATTATTCCTCCTGTTGTCTTATCAAATTACATTATTTTCGTATATACGATGTATGTAAATGTAGAACATTATTACAAGAAAACAGTTCGTATATCTTTGTATACGGCAATTGCGGCTGTGATAAATTTAGTATTGAACTATATATTTATTCCTTATTTTGGCTATGTAGCTGCTGCGTATACAACGATTGTGTCGTATGTTGTTGCACTAATTTTACATGCTTCTTATGCTAAGGAATTGAGACCTGAGATATATCCGATTAAAACTTTCTTTGTCGCTTTAATGCATATTAGCTTATTTACGGTTGCTTTTTATGTTTTAATGGAACAGGCAGTTATGCGGTGGGTACTTATGATTGTGTACTTCTTCGCCATGTTATTTAAGGAAAGAAATAGAATTGTGGAATTCTTTCCGCATTTAAAAAGAAAAAGATAAGATGAAGGAAAGGGTCAGTCTATGAAGGAGAAAGAGCTAAATAGGAAAGAGAAGTTCTATTCTGAATATTGCTCCGGATGTGGCTTGTGTAAAGCGGTTAAAGGTGTTCAATATGTGGATTATAATGGATTTTCTTATCCAATGTCCATGACTAAGGAGCAAGTTGAACTGTGCGAAAAAATATGCCCAGTAAATGGTATTAATTTTAACAAGCGACAGGATAAAGAGTTATGGGGTCCAAATTATGGAGTTTATAAAGGCTGGTCCCTAGACGATAAAATAAGATACGAAGCTGCCTCGGGCGGAGTTATTACCGCGATGGCTTGTTTCCTTGTTGAAACAGGAAAATGTGATGCTGTAATTCAAATTGGTCCATCATCGGATGATCCTTGCGAGTTAAGCCTTTATGCCAATGAAAAGAGAGAACAGATTATTTCATGTGCGTCTTCTCGCTATATAACTGGAATTACATATGATACTATTTTGAAAATTATCGATTTCGATAAGAAATATGTGGTGATAGGGAAACCATGTGATATAGAAGCTCTTATCAATTATACAAAGCTTGATGGGGAACTGAAAAAATGTATTAAGTATACAATGACATTTTTCTGTGCTGGAGCACCAAGCAAAAATGCAACATTAAAATTGGCAGAAAATCTGGGAGTGCAGGCAGATCAGATAGATAGTGTCCGCTATAGAGGAAATGGGTGGCCTGGTAAGGCAACAGTGACACTTAAGGATAAGTCAGAAAGACACATGGACTACATTGATTCATGGAATCAAGTATTAGGACGTAATATAAGAAAAATGTGCAAGTTTTGCGTGAATGGCGTGGGGACGTATGCGGATATATCCTGCGGTGATTTGTGGAATTTGAATCAAAATCAAAGACCGGAATTTACAGAGGGAAAAGGGCAAAATATAATTTTTGCAAGAAGTAAAGCGGGAAGCGATTTATTAACAGAAGCTAGAGATAGCGGATATATATATATGGAGGATTATACTAAAATGGACGATTTGAAATACATTCAGCCGAACCATTTTAATATGCAAACAACGATGATTGGGAAAATTATTGGCTTGAAACTTTGCACTGTGTGTGGGGGGGGCGGCAGTTTAGTTCCTAAATACAATATCGAAAAACTTTATAAAGCATCTAAAGGGACGTCTAAAATCAAATTGGTCAGGACTGTGATTGGAACTGTAAAAAGGATAATCAAGGGGTCGATTTAATAGATTAGCCATGATTTATCTCCCATTAGATGATTTAACTGAATCAGTAAAATGTGGAGGAATAGTATGTCTAGTTGCACTGATGAGCGAAATGCTCAGATTTTAATTCAAGTTTTAAAAGCACATGGTATAAAAAAAGTGATTGCTAGTCCGGGAACTACAAATGCGTGTTTAGTGTCAAGCATGCAAAGCGATCCATTTTTTGAAATTTATTCTGCACCAGAGGAGAGATCGGGTGCTTACATGGCATGTGGAATGGCGGCAGAAAGTGGTGAACCGGTTGTGTTGAGCTGCACTGGAGCAACAGCTTCGAGAAACTATATGCCGGCATTAACAGAGGCTTTCTACAGAAAGCTCCCAATTTTGACTGTTACTTCGTCTCGAAGGAATGCATATATAGGGCATAATTGCGATCAGGTTACTGATAGAACGGTTTTGCCTAATGATGTGGCAAAAATTAGCGTACAAATGCCTATTGTATTAGATGATGTTTCGGAATGGAATTGTACTATTAATGCCAATAAGGCGGTTTTAGAATTATATCATCGAGGTGGAGGACCGGCACATATTAATTTGGAGACTACTTATAGCAAAAAAAAAGTAACAGATATTCAACCAGTAAGAATTATTAGACGATTCATGAAATATGATGAGTTACCTAATATTACAACACAGCGAGTTTGTATATTTGTAGGCGCACATGTAGAAATGGATGATAAATTGGAGAGGGCAATTTCAGAGTTTTGTAAAAAATACAATGGAATTGTTCTGTGCGATCATACAAGCAATTATCGAGGAGAGTATAGAGCATTTTGCAATATCGTAGCCAATCAATACTATTGGAAATCGACAATTCAAAATGTTGAGTTAATGGTACATATTGGTGACATTTCATCTTCTGACTATAAAATACAGGCAAAAGAAGTATGGCGTGTTAATCCTGACGGTGAAATAAGAGATACATTTCAAAAACTATATAATGTTTTTGAAATGAAAGAAGTCGAATTTTTTGAATATTATAATAAGAAAAAGAAAGATTATAGTAATAATGAATTGTTGATAGCTTATCATCAAGAAGAAAAAGAAATTCTTAGCAGGATGCCAGAATTGCCGTTTTCTAATATTTGGATTGCAAGCGTTACAGCTAAGAAACTTCCAGCTGATTCTGTGCTGCACTTAGGAATTCGAAATTCATTGAGAAGTTGGAATTATTTTGATACACAAGAAACTGTTACCGGTTATTCTAATACTGGTGGCTTTGGAATTGATGGTAGCTTATCGACTGTGATCGGTGCAGCTCTTTGTCATCCAGATAGGCTATATTATTGTGTGCTGGGTGATTTGGCCTTTTTTTACGATATGAATGCGCTGGGTAATCGCCATGTTCCGTCTAATATTAGAATCCTTGTTGTTAACAATGGGCTTGGTTTTGAAATGAAATTTCCGGCCTCTTGGGGATATAGTATTGCAAATTCTATCGGTGTATCAGAGGATAACTATGTCTGTGCGGCTGGGCATTATTCATCTCCAGATTTAATAAAATCCTATGTTTATGGATTGGGTTTTGAGTATTTAAAGGTATCTACAAAAGATCAATATTTCGATTGCTTACCGAAAATAGTAAGTAATGAAAAACAGGATAGAACACTTGTTGTTGAAATTGTTGTAAATTCGGAAAATGAGGATGCTGCTTTAAATTTGATTGGATCCATTATGGTGGATGAATCTAATGCTGCAAAGGCGGCAATAAAAAAAGCAATTGGGAAAAAAGGAATTGATGCAATTAAAAAAATGATGGGGAGGTGAATTATGAATATTTTAATTTTAGGAGGCACCGGTTCGATAGGACAGGCCTTAACAGAATTGCTGAAAAATACAGCTTGGAATGTATATGTCACTACCAGAACAAAAAGAGAAAATGTACAGAACATTACATTTTTACAAGGAAATGCACATGATGAGAAATTTCTTGCAGAATGCGTTACAAAAAGACATCAATTGTAATGCGCAGATGACAACGGAACTCATACAGAGATATTGTGTGCTGGATAAAGACTCATTGACGCTGCTGAGAGAGACCAGTGAAAAGTATGGATATAGTGCCCGTGTGATCCACAAACTCTTAAGACTTGCCAGAACCAGTGCGGATCTGGATGGAGAAGATAAAATCCGCCAAAAAGATATAGAAAAAGTTCTGACGTGCCGGGAGCTGGACAAAAGCAATAGTAAAATGGTGGTGGTTAAATAATGATATACTGGATATGGCTTACGCAGATACCATTTATCGGCCCTGTTACAACCAGATACCTGATAAAAGAACTGGGAGATGCGGAAAAGATTTATCAGGCTGACCATGAAACCCTAAGCGGAATGTCAGGACTGTCTGCAAGACAAAGAGAAAGTATCATCAGGAATTATTCATTGGAAAAAGCGAAAAGGATCATGGATGATTGTCAAAACAAAAATATCTCTATCTTATGCTGGAATGATGAGCGTTATCCCTTGCATGCCAGAGAACCTGCTGATGCACCACCAATGCTATACTATAAAGGAAACATCAAGAAAATGGATCAGACAGTTGGAATAGTAGGAGCAAGAAGATGCAGCCAGAAAGCAAAACAGGAAACGGTATTTCTGGCATCGGAATATGCAAAGACCCGGATTGCAGTTGTCAGCGGAATGGCCAAAGGAATCGACAGCTATGCACATACTGCATGTCTCAACGCCGGTGGCTATACAATAGCAATATTAGGAAATGGTCTGGATATCTGTTATCCAAGCGAACACCACAAACTGATGAAGTGTATAGAGGAAAAAGGTCTGCTCCTGTCAGAATACCCACCCGGAACTCCACCATCCAGATACACGTTCCCCAGAAGAAACCGCCTGATCAGTAGCTGGTCCGATAAATTAATCATAATTCAGGCCGGGAAAGGTAGCGGAGCATTGATAACGGCAGAATATAGCAGAAAATATGGGAGGAAAGTGGAAATGAAAGAAAGCGGATAATTGTAAGTAACCCGAATATTAAGGTTATCTGGAAGCCGTGGTTGGGTGATTATTTATCGATTGGATTAAAGGATATTAGAATCTGTCGATGGAAAACTACAGGAGATTAACATAGATTCTTGTAATCAATATTTGAATATGGTATGATAAAAAACGAAAACAATAGGTGAGGGTCGGCTAAAGGATACCTATTGAGGATTTTGATGAATCGATATTTTAGGGCATTCTTGTGAAGGTTATGAATTCATAGGAATGCCTTATGTATATTGATACTTATTAATGGAAATATTAATAAAATGTGAACTTTCAGTAATTTTTTCACCTTGTTTTGTTAAAAAAATATAATAGATTAAAATTCATCTGGATTAATTGGTGTATTGACCTCATTTGCGAGAGGAACTTGATGTGGAAAAACTGGATTAATCATATCCGTCCGTTAAACATAAACAGAAATGAGCTTGCGGTGACCGTTCGCGGAAGCATTTTTATTTGGTAGAAAAAATACGTATATAGAAAGTATTTATGTATTCCCGATGGGAGATTCACTGGATTATGCAAAAATGGCAATGGTGCAAAACTAATCAGATTTATGTCATGGGAATAAATCTGATTAGTGACAAATTGAGAAATCAGCAATAATTATGAGAAAAGGGATATAGATGTTAGGATGGAGAAATTTTTAAATAAATGGGAAATACTTATTACTATAATTATTTCTATTACGAGTATTTTTTTAGCTATAAAAGCTAATGAAATGACAAAAATACAAACAGAAGTGGCAAGAAATAGTTCATTACCCAATATTCAAGTAGTGGAAAAAAATTTAATTAATGAAAAGACGGGAAAAACAGATGATTCAATAATACAGATTTCAAATTTAAATGGAAGACTTAATAATTATGAAAGTAGAATTGTAACATTTTTAAAATGTTCTTATTTAGATAATAAGAATAATGTTTATGAAGAAGAGATTCCAATATTTAATTATTATATAATTGGTCGTCAAAGTGGGAATACTGAAGGCATTTTGGAAGAAAAAATAACAGGAAAAAACAGTAATAAGATAAAAAAGATGATGGAAAAAATTCTTCAGTATAATGATTCAGACAGCTCTTTATATGTAGAGATTGAATCTTACCTGTGTGTTTCATATATAGATATATTAGGAGAAAAACACAGAATATACTATTTAACAGATGTGTTTGAATCTAAATTAATAACTGAAAAGGAAGGACAAAATAAATTTGAAATTTATGATAAATTGTTTAGTTTAAATGAGGGGATAGACCCTAATAGGGAAGAGGAGATAGATATACAGGGATTAATAAATAAAATTTATGAGGTTTCAAATTTAAACATTGAAAAAGTAGTAGAAAAAAATGAAATACAGAATAAAGGAATGATAGATGCAATGACAGAAATAATTGGTGTATTTTTGGCTTCAATTTTAGCTCATGTGTTATGGATAGTGCAAGAAAGAAGAAGAAATAAAGAAAGTAAATCACATGCGGCATCTATTTTATATTATGATTTAAAAAGTATTGAAGGATATTTAGTAGGTGAAAGAAGTTCTGTTAATTTAAGATATTCCTCCGAGTGGCAGCAAATGGTTGCAGGGTGTTCTTTTTTGAAAGATGAACAAATCAAAGAGTTATATAATATATATGATGAAGTATATAATTACAATTATTTTTATAAGCTTAAAGAAGATAAAAAGGAAGCGGTTATAAAAGAAGATATACCTCAGTATAAGGCATTGAAAAATGTTTTTGTGAATGAGTCTGAAGACAACACAAAATATGCAGAAATATTGAAGGAGTTAAGAGCACATATAATGGTTTCTAATATGTATGTGGATAAGAAAAGGGAATAGCCGGGGGCAGACCGTGCGTCCAACTAAGGGTATTATAGTCTGGTGGGGGGAATCCCCATCAAATAAACTGCTAACCACAGCATTTGAAGTGAGTCTTGAGTCTGTCGCGGTAACGTTGCAGGCTAAGCGTAGACAGCAAGATAACAGGGATAGCTATTGAGCACCGAAATCCCGGAAGAAATGTAGGGTCAGACCCCATAAAGAAAAAATAAAGATTTCTGAAAAATTTATAAACAAGGGGAGCGGTAGTTCCCTACGCTGCTGTTGATTTACACTCTCTTTTGACCCACTTTTACACTGAATATTGACCCACTATCATTTCCCAAAGTAGCTGTCAGGAATCAGCCTAGACAGCCACTTTAGAAAATAATTAGCAAGTAGCCAAGGCCATAAGGCCAATTTATACCATGGGTCAGTTTTAAGCGTTAAATCTGGATCAGTTTTAAGAATGATTTTGGGGTCAGACCCCGGCAAGGAATAAGCCACGTAAAAAAGACTATTTTATGGATCATGGAATGCATATAAATGTTATTGTTTTTCGTAGAAAGACTGGAGGCTGATTATGGTAGTAGAAAAGTGCAATAATCGAGAACGGGTGACTCAGAAATTATTATCATTATTTTGCGAAAAGGTTGATGAATGCTTGAAAACAAAGGAATTAGTTAAATTTGCAGTAGCTACGGGAAATACATATTCTGGATTTTTAAAACGACTGCATGAGATGGACATTCCTTTTAATAAAATAGATTTGTTCGTAGTAGATGAATACGCTGGAATCGATTATGACGATGAACGAAGCTGTACAATTGATTTGTGCAGGGATTTGAAGTACATTGAAATGTTTCATCAGACTTTCTTTTTTAATGCGGAATCATATCTTGAACAATTAAAGAAAATGAACGCCAAATTAGATGATGATCCATTGGATATTCTATTGTTAGGAATTGGCAATGATGGACATTTTGCATTTTGTAATAGAAGCGAGGAATATTCAAAGAAGGATACATACGCAATTGTGCATTTTACAAATAGTGACATTGCAAAGCAGGTAGAATATGGATGGTTTTCCTCTAGAGAAATGGTGCCAAAGGAGGGGATTACTATTACTAAATATGGTGTTTTGAAAAGTGGGACAGTTATTTTGTCTGGATTGCAGAAAGAAAAGGAAAAAATATTAAAGATGATTCTTGCTGATAATGTCCCGAAAGAGATGGCAATTTATGATATTATCCAAAGAAATGATGTTATACTAGTATCAGATTGATAGGAGATTTAGCATTCGTATGAAAAAGATAGAGATTAACGACAGAGAAGTGTTCGAAAGGTATCATGTTAATTCAATTATTAATTCTGAATATCAGTTTTCTACGCTTTTTATATGGCAACATGCATATAACTTTGAATATGAAGTATATGGACAGAAAAAGCTATGATTTTTGAGATATTGTCCTTGTAAAAGATATTGAGAATAGCCTCTCGGGGTCAGACCCCATGAAATCAGGCTCTCGGGGTCAGACCCCATGAAGAAGAAATGATTTTTCTCTAAAGAAACTATAAACGAAAACGAGAGCATAGGCTACTGGCGCTGCTCTAATAACTACATAAAATTTTGTGGAAGGCACATTGGGCGCTACAAGGTATGAAAAGGAGAATTATGAAAACAACATTACTTATCATGGCAGCTGGTATTGGCAGCCGCTTCGGAACAGGAATCAAGCAGTTAGAGCCGGTGGATTATGCTTTCCAGGACATTAACGATATTCCGGGGACTCTGCCGGAAGGCCGTACAAAGCCGTGGGGAACTGGTCAGGCCGTGCTTGCAGCGAAGAAGGTCATCAAGACCCCGTTCATCGTCATCAATGCAGATGATTACTATGGCAAAGAAGGTTTCAAGGCTGTTCATGAGTATCTGGTGAATGGCGGCAAGTCCTGTATGGCAGGTTTTGTGCTGAAGAACACGCTGTCTGATAACGGTGGCGTGACTCGCGGTATCTGCAAGATGGATGAGGATTACAACCTGACCGAGGTCGTGGAAACGAAGAACATTGTAAAGACCGCAGCTGGAGCAGAGGCAGAAGGAATGGCTGTTGATGTTGATTCTCTGGTTTCCATGAATATGTGGGGCTTAACTCCTGATTTCCTTACAACGCTGGAAGAGGGATTCAAAGAATTCTTCGAGAAGGAAGTGCCGGGTAATCCACTAAAGGCAGAATATCTGATTCCTATCTTCATCGGTGAACTGCTGGAGCATGGGAAGATATCTGTGAAGGTTCTGAAAACAAATGATACATGGTATGGCATGGCAGATTATCTGGCGGAGCCGCATGAGGAATATATCTGCTTTTCTAATTATCCTATTGGAGATAAAATTGCAGATTTTGTAGTGCTGACATCAAGATCAAAAATGAAAGTCTGCATTGTAGAAGTCAAAGGTGCAGATTTTAAAATTGTTAAGGCCAATCACTATCAGGGTTTAAATGTACATATGAATGATGCAATTACACAATTAAAAAATCATATGGAATACATAAACAGAAATTACAGTTCATTCAGAACCCAGATACATGAAGATAAGGATAAAGCAATCAATGAGGAATATAGTGGAAATTATTTAGTGGGTCCTCGAAAAACCCTATTGGTTGACCCACAGAAGGATATAGATGTTAAATATATAGCTATAGGTGGAGTTGAAAGAGAAGACAAGTCAATTGAAGAAAGCCACGAAATTGTAAAATGTAAACCAGCAGATAATTTAGAGATAGCTTCGTGGAATTCTTTTGTGCGTAAGTTGGATGAATATCATGGACATCATCCTGTTCAATAAAAAACGCTGGACAGATTACCGGAAATCATCTAAGGAAAAAATCTCATTGTAACAGGCACGCATCAAATCCACAAATCTGGATTACCTGAATAAACTGACCAAGAGAAAGTAAAATATGTGCGGATACAGTCCTTGTAATAGGGGTGTATTGATGTTAAGATGGTAGTATAGAAGATGTGGATAAGCTGAGAAAAGAAGGTGTTACCAATGAATGAGGAAGAAAGATTTGATTTTGAGCAAAAGCACGAAGAAGACCTTCAAAGATTACGTGGCTTTCGTCTTTTAGATGATGATTTTATGAGCAAAGTATTTGAAGATAAGAATTGTGTGGAATTTTTATTGCAGATTATACTAAAACGAGATGATCTTAAAGTTACAAGTGTGAGCAGTCAATATGTAATAAAAAACTTACAAGGGCGTTCTGTTCGTTTGGATATTCTCGCAGTGGATCGACAAAATCAGGTGTATAATATTGAAATTCAAAGAGATGATAAAGGTGCAGGTGTGAAGAGAGCTAGATATAATAGTAGCTTGATTGATGCAAATGTGACAGAACCGGGTGAACAATATCAAAATTTAAATGAAACGTATGTGGTTTTTATCACAGAAAATGATGTGTTAGGAGAGAATATTCCAATATATCATGTGGATCGTATCGTTAGGGAAACAGGAAAAATGTTCAATGACCAATCGCATATTATATATGTAAACTCTCAAATAAAAGATGAAACAGCATTAGGAAAACTTATGCATGATTTTACATGTACCAATGCTAAAGATATGTACTACGAAGTGCTGGCTGACCGTGTACATTATTTTAAAGAAGATGAGAAAGGAGTGGCAATTATGTGTAAAGCTATGGAAGATATGAGAAATGAAGCAGCAAGAGAAGCAGAAAAAATGAAAGCAATTCGTATGGCTCGTTTAATGATAGAAGATGGTAAACTTAATTATGAAGATATTGCAATGTACACAGAGCTTACTCTGGAAGAAGTAGAAAAAATAGCTTTGGAAAAGAAAAGTGCATAATAAAAGACATAAAACGAATGTTTTGTTTTGTGGAACAACTATGCATCCCAGATTGCGGAGAAGTAGCAAAGAAAGCTGAAGCCGAAGCAGTATTTAAGGAGCTGCTGGCAAGCTGTACATCCAGACTGGCAAGAACAACTCTCGGGGTCAGACCCCATGAGGAAGCTTTATTTGATATTATCCGAGGAAGTATCATGAATTTATATAAACGAGACTATATAAAGAGCGTTCCTACCAAACAGGAAATGCAACTGTATGAGGGTATTTTGTGTACTGAAAGAAAAGCTGTCGGAGACAGAGGATTTGGGAAGATAAATCATAGGCGATTGTATCCAGCAGCAGTTCGACACTATGATAGTTTGTTCCCTAACAATCATATTGAGTTGTTTGATTTCCAGAACGAAGGTAATATGGAACAACTAAATGAAGAATTTTGTGCCTTGATTCATGATGCAAATACAAACGAAAGAAACGTTCTTCGCTTTATTAATCACAGACCTGCTTATCATATTATTGCTGGTGTATTTAAGTATTATAATTTTGGTCACCACGATGCATATGTCTTCCCGGAATTTGCTTTAGGTAAGTACATTGCCGATTATTTGTTGATAGGAAAAAGCTCTGGCGGATATGAGTTTGTATTTGTCGAGCTTGAACACCCTAATGGAAGAACAACCTTGAAATCTGGACACGAGGGAGAAACCTTTAGAAAAGGTACTTATCAAATTTATGATTGGAAAGCAGAAATCGAAGCACACTTTTCTGCATCGTTTGTAACGATCACCAAGTACAGCAACAAATCCTCACTTCCGAAGGAATTTTCAGAATATGATTCAAGCCGCTTCCACTACGCTGTGGTCGCAGGCTTGCGTGAGGATTACAACGAAGCTACTTATCGTGATCGTCGAAACAAAGTAACCCAGCAAAACATTCTGACTTTGCATTATGATAATCTGTACGATAAAGCCTGCGAGTTAGAAACAGCTCAATCATTTTAAATAGCAAGTGAACCGCTCATGTTAACGGTTAGGATGAACGTGTTTCTCCCATCGTTGACATGGGTACCTGTCTTTTGAAGAGAAAAGAACAAGCAAGATATGAAACCAGTATTGATGGAAAATGCCTTTGAAGCGTGGGCGGCTGCCATACGCTTTTGTGATGATAGAAAAACTCTCGGGGTCAGACCCCATGAAGACAAAACTTCTCAATAAAGAAGAAATTAAAACTAAGATGATGGAGCTTACATATATCCAGGAAAGATTAGCTGAGGAATAAAAAGTTATGGAGGAGTAACCGGCTCCTCCATCTTAGCATAGAAAATCCGGCACTTTTGGAAAAACTCTCGGGGTCAGACCCCATAAAGAATGGGAATTTATTTGAATCCAGGAAAGGATTCTTCTTTTGGACTGGCTATGCTTACAGTCCGAAATCTGTTGTTGATGCCATGCTTAAGGAACTTATATATATACAGGAAAGAATCCTATGAATAGCAGTATGAAATAATGTATGGCAAAATATGAAAGGATAAATTTATGAAGAACAGTTCTGAACGCAAAAGATATAAGACGAATCCAAATTTCGATGCATATTTATTATATTCTTATATACAAATGAAAAGAAATGCATCTGATAAAATAAGCCGCGATAAAGCAGATAAGTTGATTTATGAGTATTTGAATAATTATATAATGTATGAACTGTATTACAGTTATCGTAGTACACTCGAAAAATGCGAATTTCAGGAGTTATATCAGTCATTATGGGTTGAAGTTTTAGCAGACTTGCCCAGATTTAATCCTGATCTCGGAAGAGCGACTACATTTTTTCGCTATTCTATAAAACATGCTGTTTGCATTTTCGTAAGTTTCAAAAAATATAATACAACTCCATATCTAGCTAATCAACTGGAAAAAATCAAAAAAATTCAGCAGGAATGTGAAGAATCAGGAACTCCTTTTACTGTTGAATTAGCCAGTAAATATTTACATTGCACAATCCCTACTGTATTAAACTATCAGGTCAAACTTGGTATAGAATCCTCTTTCTCTTATGAAGTAATATCTGTTACAAATAAATATTTTTCTTACGATTTCTATGATGAGGAAGCTACAGATTCAAAACCAATATCTTCATATTCTGATGCGGAATTGAGAAAATTAGTAAAGGATTTTTCTGAGAAAGAACTATGTTTACTCAATATGTATCTGCAGATGTGCACACAGGAGAATTCATACAATATCGAAGAATTTCGCAAAGCGAAAGCTTCCCAATCTGCAATGACAAAGGCTGAAACAGAACAAGCTATTATAAAGATAGAAGATTTGTTCAAAAAAATCGGGATTAATAAAGCACTGCGGGGTCAGACCCCATGAAGAGAGTGTGGTTAAGAGATTATTAGCCGGCGGTATGAGTGCGGACGAGATTCTTGAAAAACTGAAATAAACAAGAACCCAAGAAAAATAAATGCCGTGTGGACAAACTGAACTCCAGGAGTTCACACGGTATTTTTTGAAGGTTGCCGTATAGTTTATAACGAAAATAAAAGAAGAACAAAATTTAAAGAAGTGGAGCGTGAGAAAATGAACTTATCAAAAATACATCATATTGCAATCATCGTATCTGACTACGAAGTTGCTAAGGATTTTTATGTGAACAAGCTTGGATTCTCTGTCATCAGGGAAAACTACCGTCCAGAGCGTAAGGACTGGAAGCTAGATCTTCGTGTCAATGAGCACACAGAGCTGGAGATTTTTGCAGAAGAAAACCCGCCGAAGCGTGCGAACCGCCCGGAGGCCTGTGGGCTGCGTCACCTTGCATTTTGTGTGGAGAGCGTGGAGCAGACGGTGAATGAGCTGGCGGAGGTAGGGATTGAATGTGAACCAATCCGCATGGATGATTACACCGGCAAGAAGATGACTTTCTTCCATGACCCGGATGGACTGCCGTTGGAGTTGCATGAGTAAAATGAAGAAAACAAGAAAACCAGGCGGTGGCCGGAAGAAGCTGAAGCCTGAATACAATGCCGGAAAGAACCTGAAAGAGCAGATGGAAAGTGCTGTGGCACTTTATAATCCAAAAACACAAACTATTTTACACTACCAGAGGATCTTCCGGAATACTGCCGTACTAAACTGAAAAAATAATACTAAGCCATCTGATAGAGAATCTGGCAGACAGCCAGGAGCAGTATCAGATGGCTTT
>ENA-ORTM01001637-ORTM01001637.1-human-gut-metagenome-genome-assembly--contig:-NODE-1637-length-22301-cov-3.398499_pt1 | contig 22301 bp, 17 predicted proteins | sample MGYA00241909_ERZ509182 | MGnify/ENA primary metagenome ERZ509182 (study PRJEB26280, sample SAMEA2338855) | human gut metagenome | biome: human gut; feature: human-associated habitat; material: faeces...
GGTTCTGGGGAGTTTTTTATTTCATAGGAAGGAATTTCCTATGAAATAAAAATGCTCTGCAGGCCAGGCGGTCAATAGCTTCTTCTGCAAAGTGAAAGACAATCTCCTGTACTGCTTTTATAAACGTAAATTCTTGCTGCGCCGGATCAGCCAGAGAATCAGCCAGAGTAAGCTGACGGGAAAGGAAAACAAGCTCAAAATAAGCAGTCCGGCTCCAAATGATCCGAACAGGGACTCACCGGCTGCGATATTGCTGATGATTCCGAACAGCGCGAGACAGAAACTAAAAGAGAGCCAACAAAAGAAAGCGAGTTTGCTTTCTTTGGCATTTGCGGGGACTCTTGCTTCTTCCTTTTTGCTTCCAAGCTGTTTTTTTAACTGTTCACTTAGAAACTGCTCCTGTTCCTCTAATTCGGTGTCTCCGATTGCTCTTGCGTAGTCTGACCGAAGCAGGTGATATCCCATTTTATCCTGCGTATTTTTGGCTTGACGCAAAAATTGTTCTAAGGTTTCTTCAGCTTCTTCCCAGCACTTTTGTTCCAGCAGAGCGGAGAACCAGTTGGCTGTTATAATATTTTTGGAATGTTTGCTGAATGCCCAGGGACGCCAGTGATTCAATCCCTGTTTCAATTTTTTTAGGTCGTGGTCGTTTTGATAAGTTACTACATAAGGGTTCAGTTTTTTTGCCAGCCAGCGTTCATATTTACAAGATACCCAAAAAACAAGAGCCAGCAGCGAAAGAATCGCCACAACTGCAATCCACATGGTCTCATAAGAAAAAAAGTGATCATAAATCAGGCATGCTGCGCCGGTGAGGGCCGCAATGCCGAAAATTGGCCATGGATTTCTCATAATAGCATATCTCCAATCATCTGTTTGCATAAAGAGTTCAATATGGACAAATTGTCCTGGTTATATGCACATATTATAGCATTTGAGCGGTCTCTCGTCATCATTTTCCAGCAGGATGACGGGAAATTTCATAAAGATTTTTACAACTTTTCAGGATCTCGTTTCCGAGGCGTTTTTTGTTCAATGGGAAGCTGTAATTGTGTAATGTATTCGGTTTCATCGGAAGTTGTGTGGATATCAATCCAAAGAATTTCTAATAAGTTGCCTAGAACGGTGAAATTGTGGGCGTGAGCGTATTGCGTAAGCTGCTGTCCCCAGTAGGCGCTTTGCCTATAATTCCCGCGATAAGTGACGCACAGGTAATTCCCGCCATCAATGACATCAGAGCCCTCTTCGTCTATCAGAAAAACAGATTGGTAGGACAGTTTTTTTTTCTCTAATAGCATTGACAGAGAAATTACGGTTCCAATTTGATTACTTCCAATAATGTATAAACGATTTTGATTTAAATTGATCAGTCGTTTGATCAGAAAATCCATTTCTTCTTCATTTTCATATCCTTCAGGTAGATAGTGGCAATGGCGGGGAGGAATGTTCATTAAGCGGATTTCACCCAAAGGAAGAGATAAGGCGGAATGAATGTTGTCTAATCGGTGTGCTACGTTTTTTTGCAGCTTTTGCAGATACTCCATTTGTTTTGCAATGGCTTCTTTTTCATCCTCCAGCATAGAAAGGGAAGACGAAACGGTGTGATGTTTTAAGTATTCGTGGATTTGTTCCATCGTAAATCCAATGGAACGCAGATCCCGGATGACATTTAATCGCCATATATCGTGGATACTGTATTGCCGATATCCGGAGGCAGAGCGCTGTGGTTTGATAATTCCAATCTCTTCGTAGTAACGTATGGAATCTACTCCGATACCATATAATTTAGAAATTTCACCAATTTTAAAAAACTTTTTCATATTTTATATTTCTCTCCTTGACTCTAGTATTATACCAGAGTTTATAATTGCTTCATAGCGGTTTGAAAAATAAATTTTAGAAAGGATTTTTTAAATGCGTTCAGTTTTCAAGGAACTTAAAGTATCATCCATATTACTTTTGTTGTTGGGAAGCGCAATATTAGCTTTTGGACTTTACAATATTCATTCTGTGTCCGATGTTACAGAGGGCGGCATCCTGGGATTAACCCTTCTTCTGGAATATTGGTTTGGTATTTCGCCATCTGTTTCCGGTTTTGTACTGACAGCAGTATGTTATCTTTTGGGTTGGAAATTGCTGGGGAAACTTTTTCTTGTATATTCTTTTATTTCTTCTATTGGATTTTCTTTTTTTTATAGAATCTTTGAACAGTTTGAACCATTATTTCCTAACATTGGTGAAAATCCACTTCTGGCGGCAGTTGCGGGAGCATTGTTTGTAGGTGTGAGCGTCGGGCTATGCGTCCGGGTGGGCGGGGCGCCGACGGGAGATGATGCGCTTGCAATGAGTTTGAACAAAATACTTTCGCTGGATATTCAGTGGATTTATTTGATCAGTGATTTGACCGTATTACTGATTTCTCTGACCTATATTCCAATAAGCAGGATTGGATATTCGCTTTTAACTGTTATTTTATCAGGCCAGATCATTGGCCTTATGCAAAAGATTCCATTTCCTCAATTTATGGGACTTGGAGAAGCAGTAGAGGATTAAAGCGGAATGGCGCATGCCAGGATGTTGTCGAATAGAATCCTGTTTTGTATCGAACGCTTAATTTACTCTTGTCAGATAAACGACTGTTTACTATACTCAAAAAAGGAAATCGTCGTTTATCGGTTTATGAAAAGTCAAGCTTTTTTGAAAAAATATTTTTTGCAGCAGGATCAAGGCAGAAAGGATGAAGGGCAGAATATTATGGAACAGAAAATTGTGATAAGAAATGAGAGACAGGATGATTGGGCAATCGTTGAAAAGATTACGAGGCAAGCGTTTTATAATCAGTATATTCCAGGTTGTGTGGAACACTATTTAGTCCGCAAGATGCGAAAACATGAGGATTTTATTCCAGAGTTGGATTTTGTTCTGGAATTAAATGGAGATGTGATTGGCAATATCATGTATACAAAAGCAAAGCTTACAGATGAATCTGGAAAGGAAAAGCATATTTTGACGTTTGGGCCGATTAGTATTCTTCCTTCCTATCAGCGAAAGGGATATGGGAAAATACTCATAGAGCATTCATTTTCTGAGGCGGTTCCATTGGGGTATGATACGGTTGTGATCTTTGGCAGTCCGGCCAATTATGTCAGCAGTGGCTTCAAAAGCTGTAAGAAATATAATGTATGTATTGGCAATAAGAAATATCCTGCGGCAATGATGGTAAAGGAACTGATTCCAGGCGTGCTTGCCGGACATGAATGGGTTTATCAGGATAGTCCGGTTATGGCAATCCGGGAAGAAGAAGCACAGCGATATGATGATAGTCTGGAGCCCATGGAAAAGAAATATTTGCCAAGCCAGGAGGAATTCTATATTATGAGCCATTCCTTTTTGGAGAGCGGCGAGTGACAGAAGAAGATATGGATTGCAGAAAAGGAAAAACAAAGAGCCAATGAAATGATGCGAAACGCAAGCCGTAATCCGGAGGATGGGATGCAGAACGGACATTTTGCAGGATGATTTGGAATAGTTTTTCAGCAAAGAAAATGGAGATGTTGCAGAATGCCAATCCCAGCGGCCTTTCGGTATGTTTTTCCCGGAAAACAGGTTCGTTTTCGGAGAAAAATCACTCGGAAGGATGCTGCTGGAGGTATTTTGCAACATCTCCTTTTGCAAATGAAAATATAAAATTAAACAGTCCTCAGTGATGCTCCTTGGGTAGGGTGATGTTCAGCAGAATAGCTACGATCACTGCAATGACCACAGGAGATTTCCCGAAGATGGTAGTCACCCAGTCGGGAAAAGCTGCCAGAGAGGAGGATGCCTGTGAGACACCCATACCCAGGGCAGCGGCGAGCCCTACAATGGAAGTATTCCGATAATTCATTTCTTCAGACATTACCAGCTTGATGCCGGTCATGGCAATGGAGGCGAATACGGAAACGGTAGCTCCGCCCAGCACTGCATAGGGAATGGTGGTCAAGATGGCGGAAAACTTGGGAAGGAGTCCGGCGAACAGGATGATCACTGCGGACATTCCCAGCGTGATGCGGTTCACTACTTTTGTGGTGACTACGATTCCCACATTCTGGCTGAAGGTAGCTGTGGGAAGACAACCAAGGAACGCTCCGACAATGTTGGAAATACCGTAGCCGGAGATAGCCCCCTGCAATTCGCTGGTGGAGGGTTCCCGATTTAAGCCTCCGGAAGTGGTGGCAGAGAAGTCACCGATGGCCTGAATGGCGTTTACCACAAATAAAATTCCCAGAGCCACACAGGAAGAAACTTCAAATTCAATGCCAAAGTGCATGAGCTGCGGAAGCTGAAGGACTCCTGCCTGCGCCACGCTGTCAAAGTTTACCATTCCAAAAGGAATGGAAAAAAGGTATCCGGCAATCATACCGAGGAGGATGGAAGCCAGCTTGAAGAATCCTTTCCCAAAGTGATTTAAAACGGTAACCACAATGAGCGTAAAGATAGCAACCACCCAGTTTTGCCATTCGCCATAGGTCGGCTGTCCTGCACCCCCGGCCATGTAGTTGATGGCAGTGGGGTATAAAGAAAGACCTATGGTGAAGACCACGGTTCCTGTGATCAGAGGAGGGAAGAAGCGGCGAATCTTTTTGATGGCAAGTCCCACGGCAATGGCGCAGAGCCCTCCGATGATCTGAGCACCGAAGATGGCAGCGATTCCATACTGTTCTGCAATGGCCTGCATACTGGGTACATAGGCAAAGCTGACACCTAAAATAACCGGCAGTCCCGCACCCAGACGAAAACTTCCCTTTTTCCCAAGCGGGAAGAGCTGCAGCAGTGTGGCAAGGGCGGACACCACAAGTGAAGCCTGGATTAAGAGAACCCGATCCGGAGTTTCTAATCCGGCTGCACCGGATACGATGATAGCAGGAGTGACGCAGCCTACGATCATGGCAACTACGTGCTGCAAAGCAAGGGGAAATGCCTGGCTTAGTTTGGGAACACCATCCATTTCAAAAAGTGAGGCGTGCTGTTTTTCCGGTTTCATAATTTAACTCCTCCTTTACGCTAAATGGATGTGCGTACCGGTTTTGCCCTGGATACCGTCTTTTGCTTTCTCCAACAACGTAATGAGAGATGTGCGCCCTGATTTTGATTCGGCAAATTTTACAGCGGCCTGAACCTTGGGAAGCATGGATCCGGGCGCAAAATGTCCTTCCGCCATATACTGCTTTGCTTCTTCTGTGTTCAAATCATCCAGCCATTTTTCCTCCGGCTTTCCAAAGTTGATAGCGACTTTTTCTACAGCAGTGAGGATGATCAGGAAGTCTGCCTCCAGATTTTCGGCCAGCAGTTCACTGGCAAAATCTTTGTCAATCACAGCACTGGCCCCCTTCAAATGATTGCCCTGGCGGGTGACCGGAATTCCGCCGCCACCGCAGGCAATCACCAGCTGTCCGGAATCTACCAGGCTGCGGATAGCGTCGATTTCTACGATCTCAGCCGGTTTCGGGGAGGCAACTACCCGCCGGTATCCACGGCCGGCATCTTCTTTTGTAATGTAGCCGTATTTTTCCTCAGCAATTTTTGCCTCTTCCCGGGTCATAAAATGACCGATCGGCTTGGAAGGAGTTGCAAAGGCAGGATCATCCTGCTCCACCCGTACTTGGGTGATCATAGTGGTCACAGGGATATTGAAAATATTTCTGTTGTACAGTTCCTCCCGCAGTGCGTTCTGTAGATCATATCCAATGTAGGCCTGGCTCATGGCAACGCAGACGGAGAGGGGAGTATTGGGCTGATTGGCATCTTCCCGGCTTAAAGCAGCCATAGCATTGTTGATCATTCCCACCTGGGGACCATTTCCATGGGCCACAATAACCTCGCAGCCCTCCTCGATGAGATCCACAATGGCTCTGGCTGTGATTTTTACAGCCTGCATCTGTTCTGGCAGAGTGCTGCCCAGCGCATTGCCCCCAAGGGCAATGACAATACGTTTCTTTTTTTTGTTTTCCATAATTTGTTTAACCCCACAGTAAATGAAAAAATTTCTCCAAAAAGAATTGTCCGTGTTAAAAAGCTCCTGTTTTAAAAGAACCCGGTTTTATAAAACCCCCATTTTATAAAACCATGATTATTTCATAGAAAATTCCCTCCTATAAAACAATCATGCTCCGCAGGATTGCACTGCGGCGGACAGGAAAGAGATCGATGAAGCGATCCGCCGCAGGCGGAAGGGATGTTACAAAATACCTCCGGCGGTATCCTTTCGGGTGATTTTTCACCCAAAATCCGCCGGGATTCGTATTTTGCAACCTCTCTTTTATTTAAATACTCTTGGAGTTCCTTTTTCGTCCAGTTTTTTCAAAAGATCAGCAGGATCAGCAAATTTAGCCAAAAGGATCATAGCTGCAATGATATAGGGTTTGTAGCTTGCTTCTTTGTAGAGGGGATCTCTGTAACGGTCAAATACGGAAGCTTCCACCTCTCCGTCTTTGCAGCTTACATCGTTGATGTCAGCGGGCAGGCAGTGGAGATATAAAGCTTTGCCGTCCTTGGTAGTTTTCATTAGTTCTTCAGTGCAGCACCAGTCTTTGTGCTCTGCATTCTGAGCCAGCAGCTCTTTCTCCAGAGCTTTGATGCCCTCTGTGTCACCGTTGCCGTACAGCTCGGTACGTTTTTCCATAGCTGCGAAAGGTGCCCAGCTCTTGGGATATACGATATCGGCATCCTTGAAAGCCTCAGCCATGCTGTTGGTCTTTGTGAAAGAACCGCCGGATTTCTTCGCATTTTCTGCTGCCACAGCTTCCACTTCCGGGAATACCTCATAGCCTTCCGGATGAGCCAGAACCACATCCATACCGAAACGGGTCATCAGTCCAATGACACCCTGGGGAACGGAGAGGGGTTTGCCGTAGGAAGGAGAGTAGGCCCAGGTCATAGCCAGTTTTTTGCCTTTCAGATTTTCCACACCGCCGAATTCATGGATAATGTGAAGCATGTCGGCCATGGCCTGAGTGGGATGGTCGATATCGCACTGTAAGTTCACCAGAGTCGGTTTCTGCTCCAGGATGCCGTCCTTGTGCCCCTGGGTCACAGCGTCCACCACTTCATGCATATAGGCATTTCCTTTTCCAATGTACATATCATCACGGATACCGATGACATCAGCCATAAAGGAGATCATGTTGGCAGTCTCGCGAACTGTTTCGCCGTGAGCCACCTGGGATTTGCCCTCATCCAGATCCTGTACTTCCAGACCTAACAGGTTGCAGGCAGAAGCGAAGGAGAAACGGGTACGGGTAGAGTTGTCGCGGAATAAGGAAATACCAAGACCGCTTTCAAATACCTTGGTGGAAATGTTGTTTTCTCTCATATAGCGGAGCGCATCAGCTACGGTAAAGACAGCTTCCAACTCATCATCTGTTTTCTCCCAGGTGAGGAAGAAATCATTTTCATACATTTCTTTAAAGTTCAGTTTGTTCAGTTTGTCGATGTAACTTTGTAATTTTGCATCCATTTTAAATATCCTCCATTAAAAAATATCCTGTAGTTGTTCTATAAGGACACCGCAGGGATCATCTGCCCGGGTGGCTTACACGTTCGTAATCGTATTTTGAAGCTGCCATGTTGAGTTATTCTATGGCAGTTGGGAGGAAATTGTCATAAACTGCAGAGACAGGAACTTTTTGTAACAGCAATTTAAGCTGTTATAGCTGAATGGTTACAAATTCTGTCTGGCAGCAGACTTTTTTGACAATTTCCATCCCGGTTGAAAAAATGGTAATATCGAATAAAAGTAAATTATTTACAGTAAGCGGCGGGCAGTGCTGCATAAACGGCAGCGCAGGTCACCAGATCCTGTTTCCAGGTTTTTTCATTGGGAGCGTGAGCCTGAGCCTCTGCTCCGGGGCCGAAGCCAATGCAGGGGATACCGTTGCGGCCCATGATGGATACGCCGTTGGTAGAGAAGGTCCACTTGTCAGTAAGAGGACGGGCCTGCCGCATTTCCAGAGTTTCAGCAGCGCCGATTCTCTTCTCACCGTACAGGCTGGTGTAGGCTTCCTCCAGAGCCTTGGTTACCTTGTGATCCTTGGGGATGGCCCAGGTGGGGAAGTAGCACTCGATTTCATACACGCATCCGGTGTAGGAGGGACGGTCGTAGTTGTACATGGAAACCACTACATCATCTCCATATTTTTTTACGCTGGGCAGGTTGCGGATTTCTTCCAGACAGCTTTCCCAGGTCTCGCCGAAAGTCATGCGGCGGTCTAAGGATACTGCGCAGGAGTCAGCTACTGCACAGCGGCTGGGAGAGGTGTAGAAGATCTGAGAGCAGGTAATTGTACCTCGTCCTAAGAACCGTGCCTCTTCCCAGTCAGGATTGTATTTGGGATTTAACATTTTTACAAGACCTTTGATTTCAGTCTCATCAGCGTCATCGTTTTCGTTCAGGGCGCGGACATCCTGAAGGATATCTGCCATTTTGTAGATCGCGTTGTCGCCACGCTCCGGTGCGGAACCGTGGCAGGAAACACCCTTTACATCTACACGGATTTCCATACGGCCTCTCTGGCCTCTGTAAATACCACCGTCTGTGGGTTCTGTGGACACAACGAATTCAGGACGAATGTTATCCTCATTGATAATGTACTGCCAGCAGAGACCATCACAGTCCTCCTCCTGGACGGTACCTACTACCATGATCTTGCAGCCTTCCGGAATCAGATCCAGATCCTTCATAATCTTTGCACCGTATACGGAGGAGACGATACCTCCGCATTGGTCGGATACGCCTCTTCCGCCGATCTCTGTATCGGTTTCATAGCCTTCATAGGGATCAAAGGTCCAGTTATCCAGGTTTCCGATCCCTACAGTGTCAATATGAGCATCATAGGCAATGATTTTGTCTCCGGTTCCCATGTAGCCGATGACATTACCCTGAGGATCGATGATTACTTCATCAAATCCCACCTTTTTCATTTCAGCAGCAATGGTGTCGATGTGTGCTTTCTCGTCACAGCTCTCGCCGGGATTCTTTACGATGGCTCGCAGAAATGCGGTCATGTCTTTTTCGTAGCCTGCAGCAGCTTCTTTGATTTTGTTCAAATCCATGATTCTATTCTCCTTTAAAATAAATTTCAAATCTGTTTGATGATTTTTACAGTTTGGAAGACTGTCTTAACCTGATAAGCGGAAGGGTTCTGTCCTGGAACTTTTTGTCAAGTTTGTCCCGGGGAAATTTTATTTTTCCTTTCCTTCCCAGACAATGTTTTTATAGCGTTCAGGATCCGTATCTCCCTCTGTGGAGAAGAGCAGTACCCTGGAAGTTTCATCCAGTCCAAGAATGTTTTTCAGCTCCCTGTAGTCTTCCATGGTGGTTATGGCAGCCAGAGCGCCAAAAGGTGCGGCTCCGGACTCACCGGAAGTGATGGGAGCATCTCCTTTCATAGGAGCAGCCAGCATGCGCATTCCCTTGGCAGCTACCCAGTCGGGGGCAGAGAGAAATACTTTTACATGATTCTTCAGGATATCCCAGGAAATCGTGTTGGGCTCGCCGCAGGCCAGTCCTGCCATGATGGTCTGCATATCCCCGTCGACTATGCGAATCTCGCCGTCTCCGGCTGCAGCGCCTTTGTACAGGCAGGCAGCCACATCAGCTTCCACCACCACAAAGACAGGCGGGTTGTCTGCATACAGGTTGGAGAAATAGCCAACCACTGCTCCGGCCAGGGAACCTACGCCGGCCTGAACGAAGATGTGAGTGGGACGTTCGCAGCCTGCAGCCTTTAACTGTTCTCCTGCTTCCATGGCCATGGTTCCATAGCCCTGCATGATCCAGGCCGGGATTTCCTCATATCCATCCCAGGCAGTGTCCTGAACGATCACTCCTCTTGGGGTTTCGCTGGCTTCCTTGGCAGCCAGACGCACGCAGTCGTCATAGTTCATTTCCTGAATATCAACGGCAGCCCCTTCTTTGGCAATATTTTCCAGACGAGTTTGGGTGGAGCCCTTTGGCATATGTACTACAGCCTTTTGCCCCAGACGATTGGCAGCCCAGGCAACTCCTCTGCCGTGATTTCCGTCAGTGGCGGTAAAGAAGGTAGCCTGACCAAACTCTTCCCGAAGCGCATCGGAGGTGAGTACACAGTAGGGAAGCTCTGATACATCCTTTCCGGTCTCGCTGGCAATATAGCGGGCCATTGCAAAAGAGCCGCCCAGAACCTTAAAGGCGTTTAAGCCGAAACGGTAGGATTCATCCTTAATATATACTTCTTTTACGCCCAGATAGTCGGCCATATGTTCCAGCTTTGTCAGGGGTGTCTGGCTGTACTGGGGAAAGCTTTCGTGGAAAGTCCGGGCTTTTTTGATTTCCCCCAGTCCCATGATGGGCAGATTTTTGTCTTCTGTTTTGGGCATCCGATTGACTGCCCACAGAATCTTTTGATCCATTTTAAAATCCTCCTTTTAAATGAATGTATTCGGTGTCAGTTACGCAGTGGCATCTGTTTCTTTATGATTATTTACATCAATGTAGCTGTACAGGGTATATTTTGAAATACCAAAGTATTTGGAAACTTTATCTCCGGACCGTGTAATAAGGAAGGCGCCTGCGTCATTTAGAAACTGAATTGCCCGCACTTTATCATCCTTATTCATCAACGCCACCGGTTTCCCCACTAAAACCACAGACTGTTCTATGAGACTGTCCAGCAGATCATTGACATTCGTAACGATCTGTTCCGGCTGCTTTTGCTGATCCTCTGAAGGGTCAGTAGTGATTAGTCCCTGGAGAGAATGGCCGATTGCCAGCAGGTTGGTGATGTCGTAATTAATAGAAAGAATGTAGTCAATGGCAGTGCCGTCCTTACTGTGGATGTAAAAGGTACTGGATTTCAGAATTCTTCCGTTCGGGGATTTGGTAAGATACCCGATATGATCTTTTAAGGAAGCTGGATCCGTGCTGTGAAGTGTCTCCAGTACAACCCGGGAAGGGCCGTCTCCTACTTTTCGGTGAGTGATATGGCCGTTGGCAATGTAGACAATGGAATGCTCCGTATCATGCTTGCGAAGATCATGAATCACCACTTCACAGTCCGGGCCGAACTGTTTGGCAAGCCCTTCTGCTATCTGAAATAACATGTTTGATGTAAAAGCCAAGGTGCACACCTCTTTTCTGATGATAAAAATAATAAATTGTCAAGTTGCACAAAAAAAGTTTGATAAAACCAGTTGACTTGTTTATAAGATTATCATAGCACAAAAAAAATGAAATGCAAGATGTTTTTACAAAAAAAATTTGTATACCTAAAAAATTTTGTAATATGTCTTGCAAAACAAAAGAATAGGTGTTAGTATGTAACTATAGAGGGGCTTAAAAATCAATAGAAACAGGCAAAATATATAAAAGTAAAGGAGAAGGCTTATGTTGATGATTGGAAATGGACGGTTGGTGACAAGAGATTCCGAGCATCCTTTTTATGAGGATGGAGCGGTAGTTTTGGAGGGGAATACGATTAAAAAGGTGGGAACCACCCAGGAGCTTCGGCAGGAGTTTGCAGACGCAGAGTTTGTAGACGCAAAGGGAGGCGTGATCATGCCGGCCTTTGTGAACACTCATGAGCACATTTACAGCGCCATGGCAAGGGGGTTAAGCATCAAGGGCTACAATCCCAATGGATTTTTGGAGATTCTGGATGGAATGTGGTGGACCATTGACCGTCATCTGACTCTGGAACAGACCAGACAGAGTGCAAGAGCTACTTATCTGGATTCTATTAAAAATGGTGTGACCACGGTATTTGACCATCATGCCAGCTTTGGAGAGATCCAGGATAGTCTCTTTGCCATTGAGGATGCAGCCAAAGAGTTTGGCATCCGTACCTGTCTGTGCTATGAGGTGTCTGACAGAGACGGCATGGATAAGTCCAGGGAGGCCGTGATGGAGAATGCCCGGTGGATCAAACATGCTCTGGCGGATGACACAGACATGATCGCAGGCATGATGGGAATGCACGCTCAGTTTACCATCTCCAATGAGACAATGGAGCTGGCTGCGGCAAACAAACCGGAGGAAGTGGGATATCACATCCATGTGGCAGAGGGCATTGAAGATCTTCACCACTGCCTGAAACATTATGGCAAGCGGATCGTAGACCGCCTTATGGATTGGAACATTCTGGGAAGCAAGACACTGTTGGGTCATTGTATCTATGTAAATGAGCATGAGATGGATCTGATCAAGGATACCGACACCATGGTAGTGCACAATCCGGAGTCCAATATGGGAAATGCCTGCGGCTGTCCGCCCACCATGGCGATTGTACATAAGGGAATTCTGACCGGTTTGGGAACAGACGGATATACACACGATATGATGGAATCTTACAAGGTGGCAAACGTGCTGCATAAGCATCATCTCTGCGATCCAAACGCAGCTTGGGGAGAGGTGCCCAAGATGCTCTTTGAGGGCAACCCGAAGATTGCGAACCGTTATTTTAAGAAACCCCTTGGTGTTTTAAAGGAAGGGGCAGCAGCGGATGTGATTGTTCTGGATTATATTCCTCTTACGCCTATGACCAAGGACAATATTAATAGCCACGCAGTGTTTGGCATGACAGGACGCCATGTAGTGACTACGATATGTAATGGAAAGATTCTGATGAAGGATCGGGAGATGGTAGGCATTGATGAGGAGAAGGTACTCTCAGAGGTAAGAGCAGAGGCTGTGAAGCTGGAGCGCTCCATCAACGGCTGATTCGACGGAGAGAATGACTTAAGAATGGGTATCAGGATATCTTCATAATTCAAATTAGAATATTGCAGATTTGAATATCATATAAGAAGCAGGATGTTATAGAAACGGAAAGAAAAGAGGATAAGGAGGAGACGATTATGGGAGACAGAATGACACCGATTCCTTTTGGGAATTTAATGAATTGGATTTTGGAGGAGAAAAAGAAAGGAAGTATTTTTGGAATCCGCAGACCTTTTGTGGCAGATCCGGATCATGCGTATGAGATTTTTGGCAGAAAGCTGGAGACGCCTTTCGGGCCGGCAGCCGGCCCTCATACCCAGCTGGCTCAGAATATTATTGCAGCCTATGTGGCCGGCAGCCGTTTCTTTGAGCTGAAAACCGTGCAGAAGCTGGATGGAGAGGATCTTCCGGTGAGCAAGCCCTGCATTAAGGCGGATGACGAGTGCTATAACTGTGAGTGGTCCACAGAGCTTTATGTAACTCAGGCCTTTGATGAATATGTGAAGGCATGGTTCATCTGTAAGGTGCTGGCCAAGGAGTTTGGTCTTGGGGCTATGGATGGTTTCCAGTTTAATATGTCTGTGGGATATGATCTTGAGGGTATCAAGACGCCAAAGATCGATCAATTTATCGAGGGCTTAAAAGACGCCTCCCAGACACCGATTTTCCAGGAATGCAGACAGTGGCTGTTAGACCATGCAGATTGCTTTGAAAAGATGACAAGAGAGGATATTGAAGGCATTTCCCCCAAGGTGTGCAACTCCGCCACCTTATCCACCCTTCATGGCTGTCCGCCTCAGGAGATTGAGCGGATTGCCAGATACCTGCTGGAGGAGAAGCAGGTTCACACCTTTATCAAGTGCAATCCCACTCTTCTTGGCTACGAATATGCCAGAAAGCTGATGGACGATATGGGCTATGATTATGTGGCTTTCGGAGATTTCCACTTTAAGGATGATCTTCAATACAGCGATGCGGTTCCCATGCTTCATCGGCTGCAGACTCTGGCAGATGAGAAGGGGCTGGAGTTCGGGGTAAAAATCACCAATACCTTCCCGGTGGATGTAAAGGCCAATGAGCTGCCCAGCGAGGAGATGTATATGTCCGGCAAATCTTTGTATGCCTTATCCCTGTCTGTAGCAAGGATGCTGTCCAGAGATTTTGACGGCAAGCTGCGAATTTCCTATTCAGGCGGTGCAGATGCACGGAACATTGAGAAGATTGTAGACAGCGGTATCTGGCCGGTGACCATGGCGACAACTCTGCTAAAGCCCGGCGGATATCAGAGATTAGAGCAGATCGGTAAGATCTTTGCAGAGAAAGAGGTGCAGGTATTTAAAGGGATTTCCGCAGAGGCTGTGAATGCGCTGGTGGAGGGTGCAAGGAAGGATAAGCACCATGTGAAGGCAGTGAAGCCTCTTCCTTCCAGAAAAATCAATCGTCCAGTGCCCCTGGCTGATTGTTTTATTGCTCCTTGTGAAGAAGGATGTCCCATTCACCAGGATATTACTACCTACATGAAACTGATGGAGGAAGGAAAATGTGAGGAAGCTCTGAGGGTGATTCTGGAGAAGAATCCGCTTCCCTTTATTACAGGAACCATCTGCGCCCATAACTGTATGAGCAAATGCACCAGAAATTTCTATGATGCTCCTGTAAATATCCGCAGAACCAAGCTGGAAGCGGCAGAGGGCGGTTTTGAGGCAGTAATGGCGGACTGGAAGTCTCCGGAAGCAAACCTTGGCAAACGGGCAGCAGTAGTAGGCGGTGGCCCGGCAGGTATGGCAGCAGCCTATTTCCTGGCAAGAGGCGGCGTGAAGGTTACTGTATTTGAGAAGGCTGAGAAGTTGGGCGGCGTTGTGAGAAATATCATCCCTGGTTTCCGTATCTCAGAGGAGGCGATTGACAAGGATGTGAAGATTCTGGAGGCCATGGGAGTGGAAATCCGCTGCAGTACGGAGATTCGTTCCGTGGAAGAAGTGAAGAAAGATTATGACTATGTGGTTCTGGCAGTAGGTGCATCCACTCCGGGTGTGCTGAAGCTGGAGAAGGGGCAGGCCGTAAATGCACTGGAATTTTTAGCTCAGTTTAAGGCTGCCAATGGAGCCGTGGAATTGGGAGAAAACGTGGCGGTAATCGGAGGCGGAAATACCGCTATGGATACTGCACGGGCAGCTAAGAGAAATAAAGGGGTGAAAAAGGTTTCTCTGGTATACCGGAGGACAAAACGGTATATGCCTGCAGACGCAGAAGAGCTGGAGATGGCTCTTGAAGACGGCGTAGAATTTGCAGAGCTTCTTTCTCCCATAAAGGCAGAAAATGGAGTCCTGTTCTGTAAGAAGATGGTTCTTGGAGAGTTGGATGAGAGTGGAAGAAGAGGGGTTGTAGAGACTGAGGAAGTGGTGGAAGTACCGGCAGATACGGTGATCGCAGCTGTGGGAGAGAAGGTTCCGGGAGATTTCTATGAAGCAAACGGCATTGCCTTGGATTCCAGAGGACGGGTACAGGCAGATCAGGCTACCTGTGAGACCAGTGTGACCGGGGTCTATGCAGTGGGTGACGGTCTTTATGGACCTGCCACTGTGGTAGAAGGAATCCGGGACGGCAAAAGGGCTGCAGAGGCCATTGTTGGGAGAGCTCTGGCAGAGGATCTTTTTAAAGAGGCAAAGGAGGATACCGTTTACGGTCGCAGAGGCGTTCTGAATGAAGAGAAGGAAGAGAAGACGGATGGCGGACGCTGTCTCTCCTGCAATACCATCTGTGAGAACTGTGTGGAGGTTTGTCCCAACCGGGCAAATATTTCCATTGCAGTGCCGGGAATGGATCGCCACCAGGTGATTCATGTGGATTACATGTGCAATGAGTGCGGAAACTGTAAGAGCTTCTGTCCCTGGGCCAGCGCTCCCTACCTGGATAAGTTCACTCTGTTTGCCAATGAGGCAGATATGGAGAACAGCAAAAACCAGGGCTTTGTAGTGACAGACAGGAAGGCAGGCGCCTGCAAGGTTCGGCTTTTAGGCAAGATGATGGATTACACAGCAGGTACAACCCGTCCGGAGATCCCGGAAGGACTGGCAAAGATCATGGATACTGTGATCAGGGATTACAGTTATCTGATACTGTAATTGATCGGATACGGTAATGCTGGAGCGATCAGAAACGGTCATCATTAATAAAGAAAGCAGTGATTCGGCTGGAACAGATGGCTGGAAAGGCTGAATGAAAGAAACAGAATTGGGATGAGGGAAGATATCGGTTATTGGGGCGGTATCTTCCCTGGTTGGCCATGGCCGGGATGCGGCTGCGATCCCATGGAAATGGAGGAGATTATGGGTTTATGCAAAGTTTGGATCAACGGTCAGGAGATAGAGGCGGATGCTGATCGGAAATTAATTGATGTGCTGCGCAATGACTGTCGTTTAAAATCTGTGAAGGATGGCTGCAGTGAGGGAGCCTGCGGTACCTGTACGGTGCTGGTGGACGGAAAGGCCACGAAAGCCTGCGTGCAGAAAATGGGACGCATGGAAGGAAAGCACATTCTCACTGTGGAAGGTTTTACACAGAGAGAGAAGGATGTGTATGTGTATGCTTTTGGAGAGGCGGGAGCAGTTCAGTGCGGCTTTTGTATTCCGGGTATGGTAATCTGCGCCAAGGGGCTTTTGGATGTGAATCCCAATCCCAATCGGGCTGAGATTGCCTTTGCTATCCGGAATAATTATTGCCGCTGTACAGGGTACAGAAAGATTATTGATGCCATTGAGCTGGCAGCAAAGATCTTTCGGGAAAACCTGCCTCTTCAGAAACAGGAAAAGATGGCAAAGGTAGGATCCCACGTTCATAGAATCGATGTGGAAGAAAAAGTTTTAGGAACGGGACAGTATGTGGACGATCTGGACGAAGTGCAGCTTCCGGGAATGATCTATGGAAGCGCTGTGCGCTCCAAGTATCCAAGAGCAGTAGTCAAAGCCATTCATACAGAGAAGGCCAAGGCTCTTCCAGGTGTGGTGTGCGTGCTTACTGCAGAGGATATTCCGGGGAACAACAAGGTGGGGCATTTAAAACAGGATTGGGATACTCTGATTGCTGTGGGAAGCATCACGCATTATCTGGGGGATGCCATTGCCTTGGTGGCGGCAGAGAGCAGAGAGATCCTGGAGCAGGCCAAAGCCCTGGTGGAAGTAGAGTATGAGGAGTTGGAGCCGGTAACCTGTCCGGAGGAAGCGCTGAGGGAGGGGGCACCTCTGGTTCACTCTGGAGGAAATATTTTAAGTCATGAGCATCTGGTGAGAGGAAATGCGGATGAGGTGATTGCCAGTTCCAAATATCAGGTTACCAGACATTATGAGACACCCTGGACAGAACATGCGTTTCTGGAGCCGGAGTGTGCGGTAGCCATGCCTTTTGGAGACGGCGTGTTTATCTATTCTTCCGATCAGGGAACCTACGACACCCGCCATGAGACTTCCATTTTGCTGGGACTGGAGCCAGAAAAGGTGATCGTGGAGAATAAGCTGGTAGGAGGAGGATTCGGAGGCAAGGAGGATGTAACGGTGCAGCATCAGGCAGCGCTCATTGCCTATCTGACCAAGCGGCCGGTGAAAGTAAAGCTTACCAGAAAAGAAAGTATTCTGATTCATCCCAAGCGTCACCCCATGAGCATGGATCTTACCACTGCCTGTGATGAAAACGGATATCTCACAGCGCTGAAGGCAGTGGTAGTGGCAGACACAGGAGCTTATGCTTCTCTGGGAGGCCCGGTTCTGCAAAGAGCCTGTACCCATGCAGCAGGTCCCTACAATTTTCAGGTAATCGACATAGACGGGACTGCGGTTTACACCAACAATCCTCCAGCAGGCGCTTTCCGGGGCTTTGGGGTGACTCAGACGATTTTTGCTTCGGAGATGAATTTGAATCTTCTGGCAGAAATGGTTGGGATTGATCCCTGGGAGATCCGCTATCGAAACGCCATTCGTCCGGGGCAGGTGCTGCCTAACGGTCAGATCGCAGACCCGGCCACCGGCCTTGCGGAGACGCTGGAGGCCGTAAAGGAAGAGTATTATCAGAATAAGATTGTAGGAATCGGCTGTGCTTTGAAAAATGCCGGTGTGGGCGTGGGCCTTCCGGATATGGGGCGAGCCAGGCTAACGGTGGAGAACGGCGTGATTCATGTTCATGCAGGCGCTTCCTGCATTGGTCAGGGTCTTGGCACGGTACTTACTCAGATGGTAGCGGAGAGTGTGGGAACCAGTATGGACAATATCTGTTATCACAATCCCAATACCTCGGAAGCGCCGGATTCTGGAACAACTTCAGGTTCCCGTCAGACGCTGATTACCGGGGAGGCAGCCAGAAGAGCTGCCAAAGATCTGAGAAAAGAGCTGTTTGCCCTGACCGGGCGTACCTATCACTCCAGTTCCTATGATCAACGGTATCTGGAGAATGTAGTTCTTGAGGTGGAAGATGAGGAGACTGCAGCAGTTACGTTCACCAGGGAAGAACTGAAGCTCTTAAATGGAAAAGAATATTATGCAGAATATCTGGCAAAGACGGACAAGATGGGTGCCGATGTACCCAACCCGGTATCCCATGTAGCCTATGGTTATGCCACTCAGCTCTGTGTCCTGAATGAGGATGGAACCATCAAAAAGATGGTGGCGGCTCATGATGTGGGGAAGGCAGTGAATCCCAAGAGCGTGGAAGGGCAGATTGAGGGCGGAGTGCTTATGTCCTGCGGTTTTGCGCTGACAGAGCAGTATCCTCTGGAATGCTGCGTGCCCAAGGCTAAATTCGGAACCCTGGGTCTGTTCCGGGCGGATAAAGCGCCGGAAATTCAGAGTATCATTGTGGAGAAGCCGGGAGTAGATGTGGCTTACGGAGCCATTGGAGTTGGCGAGATCACAGCCATCCCAACAGCCCCTGCTATCGCAGGAGCCTATTATAAATGGAACGGTCAGTTCCAGACATCCCTGCCACTTACAGATACCCCTTACAGTAAGAAAAAATAGAAGTTTGCCCTGCCGCTTCTGGTGATCCGTTTGCCAGTGAACGGCAGGGCAGATTTCTTTTTGCTATCGAGGCTAAAATCTGGCTTATAGGAGAACGCATATACAAAGTACACAAAATTCTTTGTGTTCAAACCAGTTTGAACGCAGAGTTTTGTGACTTTGGGCAGGTCTGAACGGCTATGATAGAATAGAAAAAAATATTGAAATTCACAAGAATAGAAAAAATATAGACATTTTATTGACAAAAACAGAATTTTGATGCAGAATAATAAAAAAGTTTGACGGATAGACAGAGGAAAATAAGAGATTTTTATTGGGAGGCTGGTTGTCTGGAAGACAAAAATAGGGGGGGATGCTTATGGTATTTGGAAAGAAATTGCCTGCGGAGGCGTTTTTGACAGGTGATGTGCAGGTTTACGGATTGCTGACTCATGAGCTGGATCAGCATCAGATTCTCTACCGAACGGAAACGATAAGTTCCGGCTCGCAAAACCGGATGACCGGCACGCTGGCAGGGCGTATAGGAGAGCGGAACAAGGGAAGCATCCTCTATTATATCTACACCAGCAAGCAGGATGTTCCTGCAGTGCAGGAACTGGCCCAGAAGATTTTGCGGGAGAGGAGACCATAAGGAACGAGTGCAAGTCTTTTGGGCAATCTGGCAGAGGGCGTTCGTTCATAGGGCTTTTGACATCCTAATCCGATACAGAAAAAGTCTTCGCTGGCACAGATTGCTTCATGATGTCTGACCTGTTTTCATGGTTGATCTATTTTAAAAACACATATTTTTCAGGAGAGGAAAGTTTCTCCTGGAATCGATACCCCAGGCGGCTGAAATTTTTGGCTGCCTGGGGTTCTTCGATCTGACATTCAGCCAGATAGCGCACCATTTCGCCCCGGGCCATTTTGGCCTGGGTTCCTTTTTGAATTACTTTTCCGTTTTTCCATTCTCCAAAAACAAACGTGATAAAAAGATCCTCAGGCTGCAGATAGGCTTCCACAGCTTTTGAATATTCTTTGGAAGCCAGATTCAGAATCGTCCGATCCGGGTCGGATAAGGCCTGATACAGTTTTTGCCCCCAGAAATCGTAGAGACTGCTGCAGCAGTGGTCCTTTTCCTGAGACGGATTTAATTTGTTTTCAAGCAGCTGCCATTTGGCCTGCATTTCCAGCCGATAGGGTGTTACTCCGTCCAAGGGGCGCAGGATTCCATAAAATCCTGATAAAATTCGCACATGCTCCTGCACATATTCCAGCTCTTTTTCTGAAAAGACCCTGGGTGCCATGTACTGGTACTGGATCCCTTCGTAAGAGATCAGAGCAGGAGTAAGATTTTTGCGCAGATCCATGCCCCGGAACCTTTGGAAGTTCAGATCGGCAAGTTTATCATTGCAGGCCCAGAGTGCTTTGGCTTCCGGATAGCTCAGGGCTTTGATCCAGTTCATCAGAACTTCCGTCTCAGAAAGAAATTCCGGGAATTCTTTATAAGGCAGAAGATCCAGATGCGTTTCCATTTTTTTCGCAGGTGAGAGGATGATTTTCATTGGTCTTTTATCTGGCACCTTTCATTTTCCAAATTTTTATATTTTATTTTATACCTTCTGTCTTAAAGAATTCCTTCACCAGTTTCACTACTGTGCCGGATAACAGGAACAAAGCGATGAGGTTAGGAATGGCCATAAGCCCGTTGAAGGTTTCCGCTATGCTCCACATCAGTCCGAGATCCATAGTTGCCCCAAGAATGGCAACCAGGGAGTACACCACCATAAAGGGCTTGATCACCTTAGCGGAAAACAGGTACTCGATACAGCGGGCGCCGTACAGTCCCCAGCCGATGATAGTGGAGAAGGCGAAGCAGCACATTGCCACAGCAGTAAAGATGGAAACCCAGCCGCCGTAGGTGGAGGTAAAGCCGGAGATGGTCAGTTCTGCCCCGGCAGCCTGGCCATAGGGAATCTCCACTCCGCTGCACAGAATCACAAAGGCAGTGAGGGTGCAGATGACAATGGTATCAGTAAATACTTCAAATACACCGAAAAATCCCTGCTTTACCGGCTTTTTAGTATCTGCGCAGGCGTGGGCGATAGAGCCGGTACCAAGGCCTGCCTCATTGGAGAAGATGCCCCGGGAGACACCCTTTTGCATACTTAAGAAGAAACTTCCCACAATACCGCCTGTGACAGCAGCAGGATGAAAGGCTCCATAGATGATGGAAGAGAATACAGCGGGTACTCGATCGATATTTAAGATCACAACCCCCAGTGCCAGAACAATGTAGAGCAGAGCCATAAAAGGTACCAGTTTTTCAGTGACCCGTCCAATGCGCTTGATACCTCCAATGAGAATCATCCCTACCAGTAGGGCAATGATAATTCCAATGACCAGATTGCTGGTTTTGACGGCTTCTTCCGGAAGAAGTCCATAGTTGGTGAGGGCGGAATTAATGGCGGAGGTGATGGTGTTCACCTGAGTGGCGTTTCCGGTGCCGAACACGGTGAGTACGCCGAAGGCGGAAAACAGTACAGCCAGCCAGTGCCAGTTCTTGGAGAGACCGTTCTTTATGTAATACATGGGACCGCCCACATAGTCTCCGTTCTCATTGACTTCCCGAAAATGAACCGCCAGAGTTACCTCAGAAAACTTGGTACACATACCTAAAAGGGCGGAAATCCACATCCAAAAAATGGCTCCCGGGCCGCCGATGGCGATGGCACCTGCCACTCCTGCGATATTTCCGGTTCCTACAGTAGCGGCCAGAGCGGTACAGACTGCCTGGAAGGGAGTCATAGCTCCGTCTGAAGCATCTTTTTTGCGAAAAATTCTTCCCAGAGTAGTTTTGATTGCATAGGGAAAATGATTGATCTGAATAAAGTGGGTGCGAATGCTTAAATACAGCCCAACTCCAAAAATACAGACCATGGCCGGAACCCCCCAGACGAAGTTGTTTACATAGGTGTTGATGGTTTCGATGATCTTTAACATTGTTTTAACCTTTCTCTTTCTTTTAGATACTTTTATAGATACTGCTTAAACCTTCCAGCATAGAACGAAAAAGGGTAAAAAGCAGCATATTTAAATATAATATCATAGGAAAAGAAAAAAGTACAGAATAACTCCGGGTTTGGTAAAAGAAATTCGGCAAAATTTTCAAAATAGCAAAGAAATTTAAGCAAAAAAGGGTAAGGATTGCCAGAAGCTGGTATTTTTGGTATGATACAAATATAAATTTTGGGTATTGTAGGAAAGGGGAATGTTGCAAAATATGAATTTTGGTGGATTTTCGGTGTGTTTTCTACGAAAAGATGCTATTTTTCGGAGAAAAATCACCCGAAAGAGTACCGCCGGAGATATTTTGCAGCATCTCAGCGGAGATGTGATACCGAAGGAGGAAGTTTTATGACACAAGAGCGCAGAATGAAGCGGGTAGAGGACTCTTTGACAGAGCAGTCCCATCTGCTGTTTCCCAAATCGCTGAATTCCAATGGCAGGCTGTTTGGAGGCCAGCTTTTAGAATGGCTGGACGAGATCGCGGGGATTGTGGCAAAGCGCCATGCGGAGTGCAA
>ENA-ORTM01001639-ORTM01001639.1-human-gut-metagenome-genome-assembly--contig:-NODE-1639-length-22292-cov-3.576247_pt1 | contig 22292 bp, 12 predicted proteins | sample MGYA00241909_ERZ509182 | MGnify/ENA primary metagenome ERZ509182 (study PRJEB26280, sample SAMEA2338855) | human gut metagenome | biome: human gut; feature: human-associated habitat; material: faeces...
ACTGGACGACAGCTCCGCCTGCGGGATGCTGGAGCCGGAGCTCACCTCCGTCCACATCGACTGCCGCCGGATGGGGGAGTTGAGCGTGGCGCGGCTCCAGGCGCTGCTGGCAGGGGAGACGGACGTCCCCCAGGTCACGGTGGTGCCCACAGAGCTGCGGGTGCGCGGCTCCAGTTGACCCGTACTTTGGAAAAATACAGAATGCCGCGGGTGCGCGGCGGGAATTTTGCCATGCGCAAAAACGAGGAGGAGAGGATATGAAAGCGAGAAAAAGAGCCGGGACAGTGGGAAAAGTCCTGGGCTGCGCCCTGCTGTTGGTGATCGCCCTGTTTCCCATCTATTGGCTGGTGGCCATGGCCATCCGCCCTACATCGGAGATGCAGGGGCATATCTCCCTGATCCCGCAGTCCCTCACCATTGAGCATTTTATCAGCCTGTTTGTCAGCAAGGGCTTCGGCCAAGCCGCCATCAACAGCCTGCAGACCACGCTGAGCTCCCTGGTGCTGTCGCTGATCGTGGGAGTCTGCGCCGCCTATATCCTGGCCCGGCGGAGATTCCGCTTCGGGCTGAAGCGGCCAATGACCTATTGGGTGCTGCTGGTCCGCGTGCTGCCTCCGGTGGCCTTCACCATCCCCCTGTACACCATGTTCAGCAAGATCGGCCTGTTGAACACCAAGATCCCGGTGACGCTGGCCTGCGTGCTCATCAACGTGCCGCTGATTATCTGGTTCCTCATCAGCTTTTTCCAGGACCTGCCGGAGGAGGTGGAGGAGAGCGCCAAGGTGGACGGCGCCACAGAGTGGCAGCTCTTCCGCAAGATCGTCCTGCCCCTGGTGGCGCCGGGTATCGCCGCGGTAGCCATGCTGTCCTTCATGTACGCCTGGAATGAGTACACCTACACGGTCATCTTTACCCGCAGCCCCAGCAACTACACCGTGCCCCTGGCGCTGTCGGTGCTGAACACGGAGGACAACCTGACCAACTTTGGCCTGGTGGCCGCAGGCGGCGTGGTGTCTGTCATCCCCATCACCCTGTTTGTGATCTTTGCGCAGAACTACTTGATCTCCGGATTGTCAAGCGGTGCTGTCAAAGAGTAACAAAATACATCGCACTTCCGATCCCTGACACAACATCAAGCGGAAAAGAGTAGGAGGAAACGAAATGAAAAAACTGCTTACCCTGGTCCTGGCGCTGGCCATGACGCTGTCTCTGGCGGCCTGCGGCGGCGGTGGAGAGGACACGGCCGATGAAGGCAGCGAGGGCAGCACTTCCGGCGAGCCCACCAAGATGACCCTGATCCTGCGGGGCGGCGCCTACGGCGAGTCCCTGGAGGCCAGCCTGGCCCCCTTTGAAGCGGAGCACAACGTGGACATCGAAGTGATGCTCATGTCCTTCGACGACCTGCACACCGGCATCGCCCTGGATGCCGTCAACGAAGTTGGCACCTACGACCTGTGCATGGTGGACGGCTCCTGGATGGCCGAGTTCACTGAGAACGGCGTACTGGCCAACCTCAGCGAGATGGGATACAGCTTTGACGACGACATCATTCCCGCCACCACCACCATCTGCAAGGTGGGCGAGGACATCTACCTGGCTCCCTACTACGGCAACGTGACGGTCATGATGTACAACAAGCAGCTGCTGGCGGACGCCGGCTACGCCCCCGAGGATATCGACTCCTTCGCGGATCTGATGGACATCGCCCAGAAGACCAAGGCGGCCGACTCCAACAAGAACGGTTTCCTGATCCGCGGCGGCAGCGCCGACAACATCCTGTCCGACTTCCTGCCCCACCTGGTTGTCCACGGCGGCTGGGTCGTGGATGAGAACAACAACCCCACCGTTGACACTCCCGAGTTCAAGGCCGCCATGCAGGAGTACCTGGACCTGTACGCCCTGGGCAGCACCCTGGACAAGGACGACATCGTGGCTTCCGTGACCTCCGGCGAGACCGCCCTGGCCCAGATCTGGCCCGGCTGGTACACCCCCACTGCTGACGGTCCTGCCAACTACACCACCATCCCCACCAAGCTGACCGACGACTCCGCGCCTGTGGACGCCGTGGCCCTGCAGGGCGTGTGGTGCATCGGCATCCCCGACAACGCCCCCCACAAGGACCTGGCCCTGGAGCTGCTGGAGTACGTCATGAGCCCCGAGGTGCAGCTGGCCTCCATTGAGAACAACGGCGTGCCCTGCCGGTACAGCTGCCTGACCGATTCCACCGTGCTGGAGACCTATCCCCACCTGCAGACCGTCTGCGGCGCTCTGGAGACCGGCGTGTACCGCCCTGTGATCGAGGAGTGGACGGAGTTCACCAACATCCTGGGCACCGAGATGGACAACATCATCCAGGGCACCAAGACCATGGACGAGGCGCTGGCCTACGCCCAGGAGCAGCTGGAGCAGCTGATGGCCTGAACCCAGCCTCTCTAAAACAGAAATGACACGGCCGGCCGGGGCGCCGTCTGGCGCCCCGGCCGTTGTTCCAAAAGCCCCGGAGCCGGGCCCTGGGGCCACACCTCTCGAGTTTGTGAGGCCAATGTATGAAGAGAAACGAGATTGCAAAACTGAATAGCGCCCAGGCGGCCACAAACCGGTTCGGGATCGGAATGCTCACGCCCACCCTGATAGTCCTGCTGGTCATGACGGCCTATCCCCTGATTTTCACATTTGTATACAGCTTTACCGACTACAACTACCTGAAGGGCACGGAGAACGCCTCTTTTGTGCTGTTCGATAACTACGTCTCCCTCTTTAAAAACGGATATTTTCAGCAGGCGGTGTGGAACACCATCAAGTTCACTATCCTGGCGGTGGTACTGGAGATGGCCCTCGGCCTTCTGATCGCAGTATTTGTCAACTCCCTCAAGCGAGGGCAGAAGATTATGCGGACGCTGCTGCTCCTGCCCTATCTGCTGCCCGCCGTCACGGTGGCCCTCAGCTGGCGGATGATGCTCTCCGCCAACTACGGCATCATCAACCAGTTCCTGAAGGGACTGGGCCTGCCGGTGTTCAACTGGTTCATGGACACAAAAACGGCCTTCGGCACGATCCTGCTGATCGACGTGTGGCAGAACGTCCCCTTTGTGTTTCTGCTGCTGTACGCCTCCCTCCAGTCCGTGTCGGAGAACCAGTATGAGGCCGCCCGCATCGACGGCGCCGGCTTCTTCCAGCAGTTCTGGTACATCACCCTGCCCAACATCAAGGGCAGCCTGGCCCTGTGCGCCCTGCTGCGGACCATCGACACCTTCCGCCTGTTCGAGAAGGTGAACGTCCTCACCGGCGGTGGCCCGGCGGGCACCACCACGACCATCACTCAGTTCTTGTATACATACGGTATCAAGTCTCTGGACTTCGGCTTCGGCAGCGCCGGCGCCATCGTGATGACATTGCTGGTGCTGATCCTGTCCAGCTTCTACATCAAGCGGGCCATGGGTTGAGCGCCTATGGAAGAACTGAAGCTGACATTCGTCAACGTGGGCTATGGGGAGGCCGCCCTGCTGGAATGTCCCGACCCGGCCTTCCCCGGCGGTACCTTTGTCATGGTGATCGACGGCGGCAGCGCCGAAGCAGAAGAGTACCGGGACAGCGCCACCGGCCGTATCCCCTTGGACCAGTATCTCTCCCTGCGGGGCGTGGACCACATCGACCTGATGGCAGCCACCCATGTCCATGAGGACCACCTGTGCGGCCTGCTGCCCGCGGCGGAGAAGCTGCCTCCCGCGGCCCTCTGGCAGACGCTGCCCCCGGAGTTTTGCCGCTCCATGCGGACGCTGGACATTCCGGCGGAGGGCCTGACGCCCTCCCGGAGCAAGTTTCTCCGGGCCCTGAACGACTACCGCCGCCTCTGCCTGGGGCAGAGCTGCCCGCGCCACCGGCCTCTGGCCGGAATGGAGCTCCGGCTGTGCCGGGATCTCTTGGTTCGGGTGCTGGGCCCCTCCCGTGCACAGGCGGAGAAGCTGGCGTCCTCGTGCCGGGCACTGTATGAGGAGGCGGACCCGTCCGCTTTCTGGCAGCGCCTGGACCAGCTGGACGTGGCCATGAACAATTACAGCCTGATCCTCCTGCTGGAGTACCGGGGGACCCGGATCCTACTCCCCGGCGACACCAACTACATGGGCTATGGAGGGCTGGACCCCGCCTCCCTGCGGGCCGACCTCTTCAAGGTGGGCCACCACGGCCAGCGGGACGGTATTTCTGCAGAACAGATCCAGGCCATCGCTCCCCGGGCGGTGGTGTGCTGCGCATCCAGCGACCGCCGCTACAACAGCGCCGATCCGGCCATCCTGCAGATGATGGCGGACAGCGGCGCACGGCTGTACTTTTCCGACTGCCCGCCCGGTCCGGACGGCGCAGTCCCGCCCCCCCATCAGGCCCTGACGTTCACAGTAGGCGCCGGCGGCGCAATGGAGGGCACATACCTGTCCATCCCGGATTGAATCCCCGGTCAAATACGACATATCCGTCCGCTCCGGCACTCCACATTCTGCCGGGAGCGGGACGAAAAAAGGAGGAGAACCCCGCCTGGCTCGCGGTGCGGCAGTGTGGAGACCTGCCACAGAGGCGGACCGGCCCCGGCCGGCCGTGAGGGAACAGCTGCGGAGGCGCTGTTTCCAGAGCCTGATATCATGGCAGAAGTTATTCTGAAAAACATCAAAAAGGTCTATCCCCACCAGGAACCCGCCAAGAAGAAAAAGGGCTCTGAGGAGAAGAAGACGAACCTCCAGATTACGGATGAGGGCGTGCTGGCAGTGCAGGAGTTCAGCCTGAACATTGCGGACAAGGAGTTCATCGTGCTGGTAGGCCCCTCCGGCTGCGGCAAGTCCACTACCCTGCGGATGGTCGCCGGCCTGGAGGAGATCAGCGGCGGCGAACTGTATATCGACGGCAAGCTGATGAACGATGTGGCACCCAAGGACCGGGATATCGCCATGGTGTTCCAGAACTACGCTCTGTACCCCCACATGACTGTGCGGGAGAACATGGCCTTCCCCCTGAAGCTGAAGAAGTACCCCAAGGAGGAGATCCGCAAGCGGGTGGATCAGGCGGCGGAGGTTCTGGGCATCACGGAGTATCTGGACCGCAAGCCCAAGGCCCTCTCCGGCGGCCAGCGCCAGCGGGTGGCCATTGGCCGGGCCATCGTGCGGGAGCCCAAGGTCCTGCTGATGGACGAGCCGCTCTCCAACCTGGACGCCAAGCTGCGCAACCAGATGCGGGCGGAGATCATCAAGCTGCGCCAGCGGATCGACACCACGTTCATCTACGTGACCCACGACCAGACAGAGGCCATGACACTGGGCGACCGGATCGTCATCATGAAGGACGGCGTCATCCAGCAGATCGGCACGCCCCAGGAGGTGTTCGACCATCCCACGAACCTGTTCGTGGCGGGCTTTATCGGCACGCCCCAGATGAACTTCTTTGATGCGGAGCTGGTGAAGGAAGACGGCCGCTATGCGGTGGTTCTGGAGAACGCCCGGGTGGAACTCTCCGAAGCCAAGCAGGCGAACCTGGCCCGGAAGCAGGTCCAGCCCGGCCCCATCACGCTGGGCGTCCGGCCGGAGCACATTTCCCTGGCCGGGGATGCGTCCCAGGCGGTGCGGGGCACTGTGGACGTGGCGGAGATGATGGGCTCTGCGGTCCATCTCCACGTGGACGCCTGCGGGCGGGACACCATCGTCATCCTCCAGACCATGGATCTCCAGGGGGCGGGGCATCCGATTCCCGCCACCGGCAGCGCCCTGCCGTTCACCTTCGGCGGGAACGTGGCCCATGTCTTCGACCGGGAGACCGGCCGGAATTTGGAGGTCTGATCCGCCGCCCTGCCGTGCCGGATGCACCACGGTCAAACTCTGCTGTAAAAGGAGACGCGCTTTTCAGCGCGTCTCCTTTTTTTAGTTTCAATCAGGGCGCGGCCAGCGGCACGGCAGTGGCTGCGGGACCGTGGAAGCACAGAAGGGGACCGGCTGTTTGGAGCCGTTCTCTGGCCGCCGAACGTCAAAAACCGGCGGCCTCTGGATATCGTTCTTTTTGGGCGGGAACGGTTCGGTCAAAATCCACATTTTCAGCACCGCCCTTCCAGTCGGCACGGGCGGCGGGCAGGTGTTTTCCCGGAAAGCGGATGCCTAGCGCAATGCAAATTCATTCACCCGCGTATTTTAGAGCATCGGAGGGCGGAGCCATCCCTCCGGACAGCGAAACCCGTCAAAAGGGACATCCCAAAAAGATGCCCCTTTTGATGGCAGGGCCGGTTGGAGTCGATATTACCTCGTGAGTAAGATAAAATCGCCGCAAAGCGGCGGACCCAAACCGAAGCCCAGTGAAGTTGGTTCAGTTTGGAATCGAAAAGCAGCAGAACGAGCGCACGATAAGCTCTGCAATGAAATGAAAAAGCTCACCGCAAGCGATATGACGCTTGCGGCGAGCTGGTGCGGGTAACAGGACTTGAACCTGCACGGTTGCCCAATGGAACCTAAATCCATCGTGTCTGCCAATTCCACCATACCCGCAGAGATGATGCTGGGATAGTTGCAGTATATCACATCTCTTCCTCTTGAACAATAGGAAAATCTACGATACAATGAAATGCAGTCTGTTCAAAACCATTGAAAAGAGGAAGCGTACCATGATGACCCCACGCGTTGCTGCCATTCATGACATGTCCGGCTTCGGCCGGTGTTCTCTCACTGTGGCCATTCCTATTCTCTCCGCCATGGGGGTCCAGTGCTGCCCCCTGCCCACGGCATTTCTCTCCACCCATACCGGCGGGTTCGAGGGGTTCACCTTTCTGGACATGACCGACGAAATGTCCAAGGTGGCGGACCACTGGGCCAGCTTGGGCCTGACATTCCAGGCTGTATACAGCGGCTTCCTGGGCAGTGAGCGGCAGATCGGCGTGGTGGAGAACTTTATCTGCCGGTTCCGGGGACCGGACACCGTGGTGGTGGTGGACCCGGTGATGGGGGACTACGGCCGGGTCTACCAGACCTACACCGCCGCCATGTGCAGCGGCATGGCCCGGCTGGCGGAGCTGGCGGACGTCATCACCCCCAACCTGACGGAGGCAGCGCTGCTGCTGGGCCAGCAGGATAACCAGTACGACAACCGCAGCGGCATCATCCCTTACAGCCAGTTCGTATCCTACAAGCCTACGCTGGATAAATACGATGTCGCTAAAACGGTGCTGGCTGGCGATCAGATGCTGAATCCCACCAAAGCGATGAAGGACGCGGGGATCAGCGCGGTCAGCATTCCTTCTGATGAAAAACTAAAAACCTACTTCGACAAAGAAGTCGGTAACGCCTTTGCCTACAGCGCGCAGGCGCGGCAGGTGGCGTGGGGTAATTTCCGGTCAGCATACGCGGCACTTGCCTATCAGTCTGGCGATGCATCTAAAACTAATACGGTCTCTCCCGACAGTGATATTGCAGAGAAAGCCGCGCAATATGCTACTGGTGGCGTGTACAAAGGCCTGAACGGCAGTGACGTAGTCATGCCTTTCGGTATGGATAAGACCACCTTCCGGGACCGGTACACGGCCGCAGGGCGAGAGGCTATGACTCAGGCGGGATTAAACCCTTCATCGTTGGAAAACTTTAAGGCGGTAAATGTCGGCAATAACCAGTATCGCCTCGTAAACGGTAGCGGTCGTTGGGCGACAGATCCGCGGACTAACCAGCCGGTAACTGTGAGGGTTGAATAATGTCAGACCTTTTTTCTCTGGTCCCGGAGGGCCAGGCATGGCTGGATAATCAGGCTATGGAAAAGCCCTCACGCCCTGAAGACTTCGAACCGTCGGCATTTCAGGGTGGCGCGTCGGCATTTTTCCGCGGCGCCGGAGAGGGGGCTTTGGGCCTGGCTCAGTCTGCCGTAGGATTTAGCAAGCGACTGATAAGTGACCCGGCATTTACCGACAATGTCGCACCTACCATCAACATGTTCCGCGTCATGTTCCCGGATGCCGACAAAGCGCTGAATGAGTCATATGACGATTTCGGTAAGCAACTGAGCAGCGCCAGGGAATACATCAAGCCCGAGGCCGGAAGTCAGGGCATGGCCGCCCAGGTCATTCACGGGTTGGGCCAGTTTGCACCTGCGATCGGTGCTTCAGTTATTGGCGGACCGGTGGTCGGCGCAGCGGCGGCGGCAGGCAGCACCTACGAGCAGGCCTACCAGGATGCTTTGGCAAAGGGTGTTGACGAACAGACCGCACGCGCCGTGGCAGCTGAACAAAGCGGATTCAATGCGGTAGGTATGGGATTGCCAGCGGCAGTAGGCGGAAGACTGGCGACAAGACTTCTCTCCGGTGTAGGCATCAACGCGGCATTCGGTGGCCTAAACCGCTTTGCTGTCGGTGAGACTCTGGAAGAGAACGGCTATGCAGATATGGCGAAGCAGTACCGTGTCTTTGACAGTCAGGCCATCCTGATCGATTCCGTACTCGGGGCTGCGTTTGGCGGCGCTCATCACTTTGCAGCGCGCGGTAATTCCGTTGATGCCATGGCTGATGCGCCGCCGACAGTTGATGAAGGTACTACGCCGCCGCAGGATGCAACGGTAACAGCAGAAACGGCGCCTGCACAGGAATCTGGTGTTGTGCCTGGTGCTGATACCAGTACGCCAGGTGCGACGTATGATTCACGGCTGGCAGAACTGCAGCAACTGGCCGGGCAGGTTTTATCTCGCGGTGACCGTAAAGCTCTCACCGACGAGATATATCGGGCAGAGTATGAAATTGCACGGATAGGAGAACAGCGCCAGGCACTGCGTGACCAACGCGTGGGAAACAGCAGCAGCCGTCGCATTCGTAACCGGGAGTTGGCGGCGCTCGATCAACGAGAGCAGGAAATCCAGCGCAGGATTGAACCCAGCAGGCAGGCCCTGGCAGACAGCACCCCCGGCGGGCGTTTCTATGATGCCCGCTCGGATCTGTCAAGGCTTCAGCAGGGTATTATCCCGGAAAGCATGCGCGGACTGATCCCGGAATCATCAGTTAAGCCGAGCGACATCGATGCGGCTCATTCCCTGAATGAAGGTCTGCACTATGACATTGAGTCAGCACCTGTTCTGCACGGCAGCGAGGCCAGCATTAACAGCCACGTTGCGGCGATGGATGAGGCAGCAAGACAGTTGATGGCCGGGCAGCCGGTGAACGTTGGCATGCAGGCGCGCGGACTTGATGGCGTTGTACGCCCTGATTTGCTGGCCGATGCCTCGGAGCAGCGCGCGGCAATGGAGCAGGTGTATCGCGAAAACGGGATACCTGTTAACCAGCCTGAAACCGTCAGTGAATCACCGGCGAGAATGTCCGACAATAGCGCGTTCTCCGGGAAAGAAGACTCCTCGCAGGTTAGCGTTGATCCTGATACGGGGGAAACAATTTCCTCTGGGAGTTACGACCTGATGGCGGCGCGCGACCTGGCCGGCGTTGAGCCGGATATCACCGTCGCTCACCCGGATACCGGGCAGCCGGTGAAGTTGTCAGATTTACTTTCCGACCTTGATAACCAGATCGCCACCGTCAAAAACGAATCCCGCGTCTACTCTGTGGCCGCTTCCTGTTTCCTGAGGAATCCGTAATGAAACAAGCATGCATCGACGCAGTAGCCAACACGCTGGGGCGCCAGCCAAAAGCGGACGAAATAAAAAATATTGAAGACCGCATTAAAGATGCCGTGCGAGTCATCTCGCGCCGTAATGCCAGGGATGGTAAGACCGGGATCCCTGACGCGGAAACATACCGCCAGGCGGCAGATCTTGCCGCAGCGCAGGTAGTGCATGCGGTGTTCAAGAAGCGCCAGCGCGTGGCGCAGAATGCCATTGCGATCGCCAAAGTTCGCGACACGCTGAATAACTTCATACCCGAAAATGAGCAGACCCCTATAGCTCTGCAGCAATTTATTTTCTCTGGGAAAAGCATAAATGATGGCGTCCCTGAAATTGGAGTTATATCAGCAGAGGAGCTTTCAAATGGGATATATCAAGATTGGAATAGACAACTTTCTGCAGAAATAACGGCGGCTGGTGAAGATGTTGAAAAGTTTTTTTATGAAAGCCAGGCCCTCGGTGAGCAGAGGTTGCGAAAATTATTACCGTTTGACCGGGAAGCATCACGTTCTGGTCAGTTGCAGATCCTGAAGGAGGTTTATGGAGAGGACACAGGCAACCCGGCGGCGAAAAAAATAGCCAAGGCATGGAAAGGATTGACTGATCGCATTCCTCAGGAAATGAATGATGCTGGATTTGATATAGCGCGTAGAGAAGATTACCACATACCTTATGTAGATGATGCTGAATTAATCAGGGGGGCTGGTCGTGATGAATGGCTCGAATCACTTCCTTTGAAGGATCGGGCTATTGCCAGAGTTGCTGGTCGCCAGCCGCCGCAAGATTTCGCGCGGCAGGCTTGGATTGATGACGTATGGAACACGCAGGACCGATCGCAGTATGTAAACCTTGACGGCAGCCCGATGAATGATATCGAGTACCGCCAGGCGCTGGAAGCCATCTTCGAGACCAAAGTGACGGAAGGGGCAAACAAGATTGATCCTGGTTCCTTTATGGGAAGCGGCGGCATTAAGAACCGTGGATCGCAAAGCAGGGTGATGGCGTTCAAAGATGCACAATCCCATTTTGCCTACATGGAGCGCTACACACAGCAGCCGGTTGTCGGCGTGATGATGTCGCACCTGCAATCATCATCACGCGATCTCGGCGTTGTTAAGGTGTTCGGTCCAGACTCCGCTAGCAACTTCAATCTTCTGATGGACCAGATTTATCAACGTGCAACGTCTACCGCCGGCGGTGGGCATGACGTTGGTAAAATGAACGATCAGCGCAAACTGGTAGAGCGGATGTTTAACTCTATGGCTGGTCTGAACGGGGTTGCATCGTCAAGCGTTTTTTCTTCTGCTGTCGGTGGCCTGCGCAACCTGATGACTTCGGCAATGCTGGGTACCAGCGTGTTCACCGCCGCCAGCGATCAGGCTATCATGCGCGCCAATGCGCAGGCGCTGGGCTTCGATCGCAACGGCATGCGGCTGTCGGCCAGTACACTGCGCAATCTCTTTAACGGCGATGCTAAACGCGCCAATGCCGAGCTCGGGCTGCTTGTTGATGCGCATGCCGCTGTGGTATCAAAGATGGGGGGATTTGACCTTTCCCGAGGGATCACCGGATGGTTCGCTGAGAAAACGTTGAAGTGGTCCGGCTTAATCGCAATGGACCGGGCAAATAAAGCGTCATTCGGCGCTCTGATGTTTAAAAATATAGGGGAGTTATCTCGGAAATATAAAACCCTCGACTCCCTGAAAGAAAGTGATCGCACTGTCTTGGCGAATAAGGGGTGGAGTCCTGACGATTGGGCAATAATGAGCGCGGCAGAATTGCGCCCCCTAAACCGCAATGGGAATATGGGTATGACGCCAGACGCAATTTATGACGTGCCAGAAGAAACTATCCGCAATATCCTGGCTGACAGAATAGAGCAAGTTCGCGCCGGTAGCGATCAGGCGTTGTCTGCGCTGGGCGGTATGACCGATGCGAAGCGGAAGGCACTGAAAGAGGCTTTCGACGCCGAAGTAGAGCAAACAGTTAATCGATTAATTCGCAATGCACGCGCAGAGGCGGCTCAGCATCTGCTAGGTATCACTCACGGAGAGATGACTAGCGCCGTCACGACAGCTACCGGGCTGGACACTTATGCTCGCGATACTTCTGGTGACCTAATGAAAAGCTTTATGCTCTTCAAAACAACGCCGATGGCCGGCATGCGGCAGTTTGTCACCAGGTTACAGGATCTGGAAACTATGCCAGCAGTAAAATTCTTTGCTTCATACGTTGCTGGCACCACCCTGGCCGGGATGTTCGCTAATCAGATGAACGCGCTGCTGTCAGGCAATGATCCGCTGGATATGACTAAACCGCAGACCTGGCTGCAGGCGTTGCTGAAAGGTGGGTCATTCGGTATCTATGGCGACTTCCTGTTTCAGGACCACACGCAGTACGGATCTAGCATTGCCGGTATCGTCGGCGGCCCGGTGCTTGGTTTTGCAGAGCAACTTTCTAAAACGGTGCTGACTAACTCGCAGAAGGCTATGGCCGGAGAAGAGACGACATTCACAGCGGATGCATTAAAAACAGCCAGGATGATTACGCCGTTTGCCAACCTGTGGTATACAAAAGCGATAACCAATCACCTGATCCTGCAACAGCTTCAGGAGATGGCAAACCCTGGGTATAACGCCCGCGTGCGTGACCGCGCGATGCGTGAGTTTAATACAACTAGCTGGTGGGAACCTGGCGAAGAAGCGCCACGGAGAGCGCCGGATTTAGGTAAGGCGGTAGGGAAATGACAAAAAAATACTTAATCATATCATGCATTTTTTTTCTTAATGCCTGTTCATCACAGCCAAATGAGAGGGATTTAAATTACTGCGCAAATATTGAGCCATCTTTAAACTCGGCCAGCAATAATTTCTGGTCTTGCATTAATTCTAACACTGACAGGTTAACCGATAAAACAACACCCCCAAATGATATTGCCACAGCGGTAATTTATGCATGTAATCAACAGGTGAGTGAGATGTCAGCGTTATTAGTAGAAAAAACTAACTGTTCGCAGAGTGTTAAATTTGGTAAGAGCCTAGCGTATATAAGAGAGAATACTCCTTTGAACAAATCAAACGCCACAAAAATTATGTCTGAAAAAGCAAGGGCCCCAATAATAAACAGAGTATTAGAAAACAGAGCTAAGTAGGAAGGCCGCTTTCGCGGCCTTAATTATCACTGACCGCCGGGGCGGGAGTCAGCAGAACGGCCGCCGCAACGTGAGCCATCAGCTGCAGTATCATCAGGATGCTGGCAGTTACCAGCGAAAGCTTGTGTAGCTGAACCCAGAGACAACAGAACAAACAGCACTGCTAATGCTTTTTTCATTTTCACTTACCATGTGTAGACCACTGAACCGTGGCTTTATGATTGTAGCGCTGTGCTCAGATTTCATCCATCAAAAAGCCCGCGGCCCGGGCTATTAAAAATACTTATCTAAACCAGCGTCTTTCAATATGTTATTTGCTGTGTGTTTCGATTTCACAGTAAACGGAACAGAAAAATTTCTTGATGACAATGGACTATACCATATCTCATGACTGCCTTTTCCTTGCCTTACAAAATAACATTTTGCAGACTTAAGGATATCAACGAGCTTGGGGTATAGTCCTGTTCCCATACACTACAGTGCCATTCTGTCAGTGAAGTTCTGTTCCTGAATGAAGGATAAATGCAGCCGTTTGAGGTTGCCTTTGTATCCGTTCATTTCATATAGCTCAGGAGCTATCTCCCACACTCTTTCGGTCAGATCTTCGTAAGAGTCAGCTTCGGTGGAGAGCCCAAGATCTTCACAGTATGCCACCCATACATTCTCTTCAGTATCGTGACACACATTTACTTTGAAAAGGCTCGAGAATTTCAACACATCATCAGTTCTCATGGTCGCCTCCTGTTTTACCTTATTGGTAATACTAAGCCACTCATGCAATCCGTCAAGAATTATTTTAAAGGCGCTTCCCTGCGCCAACAGTCTCAGTAACCCTTGGCCTTAGCCATCACGTACTGAGCATGCGTCTCTATGTCGCGCAGTACGGTGCCGATACCAACAATGTAGCTGAGCATGGCCGTGACCTCTGCGGCGGCGCCAGACACATCATGCCCGTCAGCATCGAGTTCGCGGAGCAGCTTCATCACCATTGAGCTTTTCGCCAGTTCACGCAGGCCATCAGGTGAATGGATATGATCCTGATAACGTCGGTTAAGAGGAAATGTGTAGTGCTTCTGCTCGACCTGCAGTGCATCCATGATCGCCGGCAACATGCTGCTGGTCATCTCCTGCGCCAGCATGCGGGCTTTATCAGCCTGGGAGAGTTCTTCCCGAACGTAGCGGCCAGTCTTGCGGATCTGCGGCAGCACCTCGCTGGTTACCCATTTGCGGAAGCGGTAGGGGATAGACCCTTTTTTGGTAGCATCACGGCAGCGTAATATCATAGTGTAAAGGCCTGGTTCAGATATCACACTCAGGCTTTGAGGCCCCATTCCAGGCTGACTGTCGGTTAAACCGACGGTATCTTTTTCATCATCATCAAGCTTGAGAAGAGCATCACGGTTGTTAGAAATTCCCAATGCATTACACACATCAATAGCAACAAACCATGGCTCACCGTTAATGGTAAATGTGCGAATTTTAACCGTAGAGTCGAAAGAGAAAATAGACAGTGCATTTTGTGCAGTCATAGTGATCACCTTTGTAGTTAGGTTAATCACCACCGGAGGTTCCAATCTCTGAGGTGGTGAGACGTACAGGGTTGGAACTACCGGCTACAAAGGACCCGGCGCACCTTTCGGTGCCCCTGCACGCCCCACCATAATTCGAATGTGGCCGTGCTGAACGCATAAAAAAACCGCTTGCGCGGTAAGTGCGCCTTTGTAGTCATCCGGGGTTCCAATCCCGGCACCGGATTTTGCCGATGCCCGATCACTATGGCACAAGGGAAATGGGTTGTAAATTTACCATTTTGGTAATAATAAACCCATCATTATTTTGATTTCAATCACTATCTGAGTTGTTGCCTGATCTGCATTGTGCAGAAATCCAGGTGTGTTTGCAGCTCCCGCATAGACAACTGCGAGCTTGTCACATAGTTAACCAGTGCCACCAGTTCCGCCGCCGCACCGCTGACATCGTGGCCATCTCGCTCCATCTCCCTGAGCAACTCCATCAGCTGTGATTTTACAACCAGGGATCTGACCCCTTCCGGGGTGTGAATACGATCCGCAAAACCTTCGTCGACAGGATACTGGTACCGCTCTGGCATTAGGATTACTCCGATAAATGCTGTATATATATACATATATCAAAAGGTAACAGGGTTTTCCAGAGGGTTTTTATTTACCTTAATGGTAATGTTTTTGCTCTTTTCGATCTGTTTTATTCATATATGGTTTAATGGGTAATAGAATGCTTCTATGCACGCGCGCCAGCGCTGACCACTGGAGCAGACTATGACAGTTTCAACGCAGGTAAGCCGTAACGAGTACACCGGGAACGGCGCCACTACCCAATACGATTTTACGTTCCGCATTCTTGATAAAAGCCACCTGCTGGTGCAGACCCTGGATACCTCCGAAAGCATCGTGACGCTAACACTCGGTACCGACTACACGGTTACCGGCGTGAACCGTTACAACGGGGGGAAGGTGGTTCTGACATCAGCGCTGCCAGCTGGCTACAAAATCTCTATCGAGCGCAGCACGCCGGTTACGCAGGAAGCCAGCATCAGGAACCAGGGTGGCTTCTTTCCTGAGATCCACGAAGATGCTCTCGATAAGTTGACCATGCTGGTGCAGCAGGCATATGGGTGGTGGTCCGGTCTATCTCTCAGGAAGCCATCGTGGCTCGCGAACTATTACGACGCACTCAACAACCGTATTCGTAACCTGCGTGACCCGTCACAGGCGCAGGATGCGGCTACTAAAAATTATGTTGATTTAACATCAAATTCAGATAGGAAATATGTTGATGAAGCAATTCTTAATGAATCTAATGATAGAATAAATGGTGATAATAATCTTCAAAACCAAATAACAAAAGAAGTTTTAGAACGCATAAACGGTGATATCAACACCCTTGATCTGGCAAAGGCATATATACGCGGTGAAATAGTAAATCCTAGCCCTGTAGACTCATATATAGGTATGTGGGTAGAGAGCGTTTCTCAACTTCGATTGTTAAGCGTGTCATATGGGGCAATTCGCGCAAGAGGATTTTACAATGCCAATGATGGAGGTGAAGGAACATGGTTATTTACTGGAAACATAGACCCAGTAAAATCAGGAACCCATGATATTAGCTCAGCAAAGGTTTATGATGCTGTTGGCCATGAATACCAACTCCAGGTGGGTGTTGGAATGGGGGTTATAAGCCCAAAGGCCAACGGTGCCAAGGAAGTAGCTGATTATGATGAGTCCCAAGAGGATACAGATGATTTTGTGTGCCTCGGACAGGCCATTAACGGCATCATTAGATCCCTGCCTCTGTGGATGCAGCCCGGTAATAACATTAATGACCAGAGCACTTATTCTGTCATTACATTCAACATTTCGTCAGGTATTTGGCGTATCGGGAAAGAAGCTGCGAAGCTCCGTTCCAATGTGATCTACAATCTCGGCGCATCTACGATCTACGTTAAGGCCAGTGCTTCTCGTAAATTCCAGGTGACTGGTAAATACCTGAACGGGTTCGAACACTCGGTAGAAGATGTCGAGCAGGTCTACACAGCACTCGGAAATCAGCTCTACTGGGAGTCAGTTAGTCTCGGTTTCGTTACGTTCACTGGTGGTAAAATCATCGGCGACCATGTTCCCGGTACGCTGGATGCTGACTGTACTGCCGGTGTCGGTATCCTGGCACTTAACCCATGGTACTGCTCTTTTGAAGACAGCCGCGTAGAGAATTTCCGTGTCAACCTCGTCGGGATGCAGGTTCGCATTGATGAGGATGGTGTGATGTCTAGCGATATCATCCCATACAAATCTAGTGTCCTCCCTGAGAAGATTGGTAACTTCTACGGGTGTACATTCAAGAATATGTATATCAGTACAGCCCGTTACTGCTGTGTGCGACTGCATATTGACTGGTGTCAGTGGATTGGTGGGACTATTTCCAACAACGGGCGGTGGGCGAGCTCAGTCAGCGGCCAGCAGTGCGACTACTATTTAATCGAAACTGGTCATGGCTTCCATTGCTCAGGTGCATATCTCAGCATCCCGGCGTACAACCCGACCGAACGCAAACCGAACAAGTCGGTTATCGCTACTGCTGCTCGTGGCTCCGTCTACTCTGCGTGCTACATGGAAGACACCCCGTCCTACGTCACCATCCTGAACAAGTGGTGGAACGACGGCAACGAGAAGGGTTTCGGTTTAAATATCGACTGCATCGGGTCGCAGTACCGCCCAGACAGAACCTATAAGTACCTAACTTTCGAGCCAGGTGCGTTTGGTTATTACGATGCCAACGAAAATTGGGTGCCGCCGGCAGGTTACGGTTCATACCCGTCGACAAACGGTATCGACTTCGTTCGCTTCGGTAGCCCGACCCACGATGTAGGCGCGTTCCCTCACGGTGGATTCGACTTCAAATACGGCACATACGGTGTGATGTACAGCACGAATAGTACGTATGTGAATCCGCCTGATGTAGATTCACTGCGTGGACACAAAACCACCAAGGAGATGTTTTCCCCATACGGATTGCTGGCAGCAAATGGCATCCTGCAGCTGCCAGTGCTGTCGCCTGCGCTGCACAGCAATATCTGCATCTGGTACAAGGATTTGACTGGCAATTTTGACCTGAACAACGTTGTGCTGTGGCAAGGTGCAAACATCGACCAGCTCACTACAGATGACAGCTATAACTACAACCTGTTTATCGCTAAAGCGGAACTGGCAGTGGATTTTGGTAATGGCTATAAAATGGCGATTATCCAGAACCTGAAGTGGAACAATAACGACGGCGTTGGTACTGCCGGGAGCCAGCAATCGCTGCAATTTACTATCCCTGACGCAACTCCAATAACCCTCAAATCGGTACAGGCGTTCACGGGTGGGATCCCTGTGTTTCCTGCTGGACTGGATTATCGTCCCGAGTCATCTGATTTGTGTGTGTGGGGGCATGTCAACCCAAGTAACGGGTTTAAGTACAACCTGTTTAAGAAGGTTGGTGGCGGCATCTTCATGCCAGAGGATGTAGTTTACCCGTGGACAGCGCACCAGAGGGCGAACACGGACTATAAGTTTGCAACAACTGTGTATGAGGACTACGGCCACACGAACCTACCGTTGATAATCAAGGGGGGGCATAGCCTTGGCGCGTACTTTGCCAAGGAGTTCACCGTATCAATCGTTGAGGTTGATGCCACCAACAGCCGGACGACAGTGGATGTTCCCGCTGCGTATAAGCCGTACGTTTTTATGGGCATTCCTCTTAATATTACGGGAGGGTCTTCTACAGGGTATACCGGAGAGGTGCGCATCCATAAGCGCAACTTAAAGGTTGATGGGAGTCTTAGTGGGCAGTATGTCCTTGATGCCGTGGTTGGTGCTGTTGGTGATACTCTGAATATCAACCAGCGGACGCTAACAGCGCGTACTTATCGTCGTGACTACACCGCAGACGCTTTGACCGCAAACGGTAGCTTTACCCTGCGGGGGACTACCATGCGTTTCGGGTATAACGCGGGTTCTACAAGCACGCGCGCGGTCGAGTTTTATGTCGGCGGAGGCACTACTAAATCCGCGGATATAAACGCATACGGGACATCTCTCGGCCTTAACGCCTCAAGCGTTGTCTTTGGTGGGAACATCGGCTTCAGCGCAACAAACACCTGGGATATAGGTTCTGCGGGTAATACCGTTAAAAACATCTATGCCCAGAATGCGGTAACTGTCGTTTCAGACCGTAATCATAAACCAGTGCGTGAGAGCATCCCGGATAATATCCTGGATATCTGGGGGACAATATCAGCACAGCGTTATAAATATGACTGGGCTATTGAAGCAAAAGGAGAGGATAACGCTCGCTGGCATGTTGGCTACATTGCTCAGGATATCGTAGAGGCGTTTGCTGCTGCTGGTGAGGATGCGACCAAATGGGCGCTTGTGGTTTACAACGAGTGGCCTGCGGAGGATGCGATCATCGAGTCTTGGGATGACGAGTATGAAACCGTACCGGCGCAGTATGACGAGCAGGGACAGCAGATATCTGAGGAAACTCAGGTACTGGTACGACAGGCAGGCTCCCGCGTTGTAAAAGGTGCCGTTCCAGCCGGGGGGGAGTGGCGTCTGGTAATGGATGAGTGCAATGTGCTGGAGGCTGCGTATCAGCGCAGGCAGCTGGAGCGTTTAGAATCAGCGCTCGCGCAGTTGCAGAAGTAGCCACATTGCCCGGGAATGGATTCCCGGCAGCAGGTAGCCGATGTGATAGGGGGAGACGGCGAAGCGATCGAGGGAGATGCTCTCGACGATGTCACTGTCATCGGTGTCGTGACGTTTACTATCTGCGATGTTCGCGGGGACAACACCGTTGTTTAGTTGCTGTTGGTTGTACCGGCGGCGGTGGCGCTGATAGCATCATGGTGTTTGAAGAGCTGGGAAAATGGCTTACTCACCTGCGCGACCATCGATGAAATCAGCCCATCACTTCATTATCATCACTGATGGGCTTTTTGAGAGCAGAGGCTGGCAATTCTGGGGCAGATTTTGGGGCAAATCGGCGTTTGGGGCATGATTTGGGGCAACCAAATGTCCGCATTTGTCCGCATTTGTCTTGCCATTAATTTTTGTATCTTATTGAAATGTGGCTATATCATTGATTTTTGAACGGTAAGTTTTTTCTTGCCATAATAAAGTTAAAAATCCGGCAAGCTTTTTTATTTGGCTGTTATTAAAGGTTTTTATGCTTACTCCCTTCAGCCAGGGGCACTCCTGGGTCACAGGGCCCGGAAAGTGTTTTTACTATTTTACAGGAGTAATATCTATAGGGTGTTACGCTACGAAGGAAAGGGCGTGATTATGGTGTATCTTATTGATAATTAAAGATTTAAATCATGCACGCATCTATAAAAACGCTCCCTCTCCGTCTCGGTTAAAATCTCAATGTCGCCTGAGGGTATAATTTGATGCTGATTATTGCATCGCAATCATCTGAGGAACACAGGTTAATATTAATAAATAGAAAGTCAGTGAAAGAATTATATTTTTACAGGGATGAACTGTTGTTTTTATCGATCGGATATACATCTTTTTCATCCCACCCAGAAAAAATAGACCATGAGAGGCGCCGACTGGCTGGAAGATATTCTGAAAAATAGCAAAAAAAACCCAGTGACTGGCACTGGGGTGTAAATTTACTCAGGGTTGCATGCTGTTCTCAAGATAATATTCGAGTCTCGAAGTATGGGTTAACCAAAGGTAACCATCAACTTCCATACAGACTACATGGGAAATATACTGTATTAAATAACCAGGAATCCACCCTTACTTTTGTGCTATTTATCTTACCTGGGTAATCACGGCGGGGGTAAGTGGTATATAATGCAATAATCAGTATTTGAATCTATAGCGTTAAACGAGCAGAGCCTGGTAGAGGACTTTACTTTCCCCGGAAGGATTTGAAAAAGGCGGTTAAAATGAATGACTGATAAGGATGGCCAGCATACTATCGCGGTGCTATCAAAACATCCCTGCAAAACGAAATAGGGATAAAAGAAGCACTGGCGAACTGCAGTCTGGAAGAGCGAGTCGTAGAGCTCGATATGGAATCGGACGAGAAGGGTAGGAGATTACCCGGGAAGAGATGTTAACCTTTTCATCAAACCGGCGTGATTAATAACGGGCAACAGAATCAGAGCGGCCCGGGGTTTTGAGAGCAATACTACTGTAAAGGCCACGGCTGTGGATGCGCTGTTATGAATGTATTTGTAAAATTTATCACCATCCAGAGTCGCCTTGAAAAAAAAAGCCCAGCGACAGGCTGGGGTGTAATTACACGCATAAAGGGATATGCCATTTTCAACACAATATGCGAATCTTAATTTATGGAATAACTGCGGGTGAGCTACCCGCTTCCATAAAGATTGCAGGGAAACTATACTGTATTTAATGACCAGGAATCCATCCTTATCGATGTGCTATTTTTCTTACTTGTGTAATACGGAAAGGGAAAATAGCCCGATAAACTATCTTTTACCGATATGCCGACTAAAACAGGGAAGCCGTCTGCCTGTTTATCCAGTGGGCGAATAATTCATATCATTAGCTGGAGGCTCTCCCTTCCTGACCTCAATTCCTGATGGTGGCGTATAGAGGGGATAGCTGATTGATATCCTTTATCAAGGAGATTGCGCCTCCATCGGCGGAATGCTGTGGCAATCGAAGCCCTGCTGAACATGGCGATCGGGCAGACCCGATGGAGAGAAAAGTGCGGGCGTTGTTGCTAATTTCCTGAGACGGGCGTAATGACCGTCTCAAGCATAGCCCGGGAGTTCTCAACTGCATTTCAGGCGTAAATAGGGCCTACAGAACCTTCAGGTTTATATTTAAGCGTCTGAGACTTCTACAGCAGCAAGCCAGATGTGGTTATTGTGAGTTCGGAAGTTGAACTGGGCCTCATGGAATACAACCGGGCCGACATTTTGAGTTTTGTGAAGGGTATCAGCAGTAATAACCATCCCCGGTTCTCAGGTGAGGGGGGTAGGGGCGAGGCGACTGGATATCACTGGCCAGGCTTTCGCTTACCCCACACGCCCCCGCCATAATGTGAATCTATGACCAGGCAAACCACGATGAAAGACACGCTTGCGACGTCTCTTTAGTAGCATTTTTCCCGAAGAGAAGTGAGATATGTCATTGAAATTTCGGTGACTAATTGGTTTTGAAAGGCGATTTTTTTCTTGCCATAATAAAGTTAACATTAAGGCGATTACGATCAAAAAAATTGTTCTGATTAAAGCACAGCGGCATGTTATTGCGTAAACTTTAAAAACTTTACCAACTCGCTGTTTCTTTAAGGTCATTTGTACGCTTTACTCACCGGTTGCTGCGGCGCGGTCAGAGTGGCGCGGCATATTTTGTTTGGAAAGGATACTTGGGTGGCTCTTATGATGCATGACGCTTTTTCCCTTCGCGGCCTCGCGGCAGGTTGCGCGCTGTTATTTCTTGTCGCACCTGCGGTGCAGGCTGCGGAACAACTCCCCGACGCCCCTTCAATTGACGCTCGCGCCTGGATCCTGATGGACTATGCCAGCGGGAAGGTGCTCAGCGAAGGCAATGCCGATGAAAAACTCGACCCGGCCAGTCTGACGAAGATCATGACCAGCTACGTGGTAGGGCAGGCAATAAAAGCGGGAAAAATCAAACTGACCGATATGGTGACCGTTGGACGCGATGCCTGGGCGACCGGCAACCCGGCGCTGCGCGGCTCATCGGTGATGTTCCTCAAGCCTGGCATGCAGGTTTCCGTAGAAGATCTGAACAAAGGGGTGATCATTCAGTCCGGTAACGACGCCAGCATTGCGATTGCTGACTACGTAGCGGGCAGCCAGGACGCTTTCGTTAGCCTGATGAACGGCTACGCCAAAAAAATGGGGCTGACCAACACCACCTTTATGACCGTCCACGGCCTTGACGCGCCGGGGCAGTTCAGCACCGCGCGCGATATGGCATTGCTGGGTAAAGCA
>ENA-ORTM01001640-ORTM01001640.1-human-gut-metagenome-genome-assembly--contig:-NODE-1640-length-22290-cov-7.020283_pt1 | contig 22290 bp, 23 predicted proteins | sample MGYA00241909_ERZ509182 | MGnify/ENA primary metagenome ERZ509182 (study PRJEB26280, sample SAMEA2338855) | human gut metagenome | biome: human gut; feature: human-associated habitat; material: faeces...
GCTGAAAAGTGGCGTGTTTCCGGGCTTTTTGTAAGGTTAGTATCATCAGAGAAGCCTTGCAGAAAGCTCGGTTTTCTTATATGGAAACATATCCACTAAGCGAATTTACCGGACAGCAAAAAATGAGTGGTAGGGTTTAGGCTGTGGATTAGATGTCAGGGGTTGTGGCAGTGATATGGATAACAAGGCTGACCGCAGTTCAAGCCACTCGACACTAAGAGACAGACTTGACAGTGGAATTGATATTTGGGAAAAAGGAGTTCAAAATGGAAAGAAATTTACTCGTAGGTAACGGTATTAATATTCAGTTTGGTGGGAAAGATGTATATTCTAGCTATGCAACTATGAGTAGAGTAGTTGACAATATAAAGGCTGGAAAATACACAGCACTAACAGAAGGCTCGTTATCAACAGAAGAACAACTCGGACTTTTAGAAGGACTGGTAAATGTCATTAATCAAATCAAAAATAAAAAACTCAGAGGAAATGCGGACGGCCTGTTTATGGTAATGGAGTTGGATAGAATATCACGAACATATCCTAAAAACAGTGAAGTGTTATCTGTCTTTTTAGAAGATTACTTTTTAGCTTTTGAGATATTTAATAATTGCTTTAAAGAAGAAGATGGAGAAAATCAAAGTGAAAGATATAGGAAGATAGGTTTTGACTTTCTTCGCCAAATGATAATTGATGGTATATACAATAACGGTGAAATCAACGATGTATATAAAAATTTTTATCAAGGAATAAATAATTATCTAAATAGATTCGATAATATTTTTACAACGAATTATGATTATAATTTGGAAAATGTATTAGGTAGTACTGAAAGAGTTTGTCATCTTCATGGAGAGTTTTCAAAATTGGCACCTGAATATAGAAACGATAGCATTTACTATCAGAAACATACAATAGAATGCGATGACTTGATATCTAAAATGATTCCGGGAATGGAACATTGTTATAGTGATGCGGTTATGAGTTGGTCTTGGTTGGATAAATATGGAGAATTAATTGAGCCTGACACTAAGTATAAAGAAACTCTTTTCAAATCAATCGGAGGACAATTGGAAGTGGTCGGACTTGCGCCAGCAAACGATGAACACTTATTTTTACTTATTAACACAAATCCGGAAATAAAATCAGTAGTATATTACTATTTTAATGATGAAGAGAGAAATGAATTGCCATACCATCTCAAAAAACCTGTAACATACAAAAAAGTAGAAAAGTTATGGAATTCTATGAAATAATATTTTTTCAAAAAACACTTGACGGGGACAAAGTCCCTATTCGTTAAAATGCGTCTTGAAAGGAGGTCGATTTATATGAGACCAAAAGAAATTCAAGAAAAGCTCGGTATAGATGCCGACAGAATTAAATTTTTTAAGCGAGAAGGTATATTTTCTCCTGAGAATCCACCATCAGGTAATAGAGGAACTAACTATACTGAAGAGGATTTGGAAAATTTAAGACTTATAGTTGTATTAACGAAGTCTGGTCTTACCTGTAGAGACATAAGAAAAATGCAGGATGGAGAGTGTTCGTTACATGAAGCAATTGTGTCCCGTATGAACAGCATAGAGACAGAAATTGCCAGAAAACAAAATGCATTGTCACTGCTTTCAGAAATACTTGATGATAAGGCTGAATTCGAAACGTTTGAGACAGAACATTATTGGGATGTTATTGTTAGACGTGAAGCTGCTGGCGAAGAATTTGTTGATGTCGAAGATATGTATGGATATCAAGCGGTATCGCTTATTCGTAGAATACGTTGCCCTCACTGTGGCAAAGAGTACGAGGTTGATTTAGAAGACTACATGTATGATCAGAGTAGTTATGAAAAAGAAAATGGAATGGGGCCAGATATAGTATATAGCTTCAATTCAGAAAATAATTATGAATGCCCGGATTGTGGAACGGTGATTCAAATTGAAGGGTGGATCCGCGAATACCCTATGGGTGCTTATGATTCAGAAGATATTAATGTTGAAGTAATTGAAGGTGAGGAGGACTAAGGATGGGCTTATTTGGCAATTTATTTAAGAGCGGATTTGAAAAATGGGCTGAAGGAGCTTCCCATGAGGAGTTATCCGATGCATATGAGGCTGAAAGACAAGATTGGATTAAGAATGGTTTTAACAATGGAACAGGCGAAAAAACAGCTAAAATGAAAAGACTCGATGCAGAAATAAGCAAGCGTGTGGCCCAAGAATGGGAAAATGATCCAAGAAGAAATAAAGATCTGAACTTCCGTTGGACAGATGCAAATCGTTGGGATAAAGATTAAATCAAATATGTATATGAAAAGCTCCCCATCACCGGATTAGTTTCCAGTGGTGAGGAGCTTTTGCGTCTATGGACTTATGCCTGAATATCAATACTCAGTCCGGATTTCAGTTCCACAGTGAAATGGTCATCCCAGACGGTTATCTGCTTGACCCAGCGTCGTACCAGTGACTCGTCGAACTCGGTGAGGTGGGCGGTCTGCTGTGAGATGTAATCTTGCAGGTCGTTGATTCGCTTTATCTGCTCATCTCTTGCAGCCGTGTCAACGGTGGTCTGCTGGCGGAGCTCTCGGAGCCTGAAAATCTCATCGGCAATCTCGTCGTAGACTTCTTTGCTCTGAGCTTTCTGGATAAGCTCTTGCTGCAAGGCCATCAGCTTTTCATCGATGTTTTCAACGGAAGTGGCCTGTGAAGCTCGGATAACCGAGGCTATATTAAGCTGCAGCTGTGCTTGATAGCTACTTTTATCACCAAGCATCTGGTTGATTGCTTTGACGACGGCATCCTGAAGGACCAGCTCATTGATGGTTCGGGCGTGGCATTCCAGTCCGGTTGATTCCAGTCTGCTGATGCAGCGCCAGACGATGGACTTGACACCTCGGTTATTCCAGTGGAGCCTGCGGAACATTTCACCACATTCGCCGCAGATGACAATTTGGGAGAAGCAGTGGTTGCAGCTGTAGCTACGTTTCTTGCCGTTGGCGCTGGTCTTGACTACTCGCCTGCGGACCAGTTCTTCCTGAACCTGCAGGTAGATTTCCTTCGGAATAATGGCTTCGTGGTTACCTTCCACATAGTACTGAGGCATGAGGCCGTTGTTCTTAACTCTGGTTTTATTCAAGAAGTCGGTGGTGTAAGTCTTCTGGAGAAGAGCATCACCGATGTATTTCTCATTTCGGAGAATCTTGTTGATGGTGCTGGTATGCCACTTAGCTTTGCCTGCTCCGGTGAGAATGCCGTCACGCTCCAGACCGGCTGCAATCTTATCCATGCTGAGGCCTTCCAAGTATTCTCGATAAATGCGCTTTACAATTTCCGCTTGTTCCGGGTCAATGACAAGGTTGCCGTCCGCATCCTTTGTGTAACCGAGGAAGCGGTTATGATTGATTTGAACTTTTCCTTGCTGATAGCGGAACTGGATGCCCATCTTCACGTTCTGGCTCAAGGATTGTGATTCCTGTTGGGCCAGTGATGCCATGATGGTGATTAGGATTTCTCCTTTGGCATCCATTGTATTTATGGATTCCTTCTCGAATATGACCGGAATATTCATGTCCTTGAGTTCTCTGATATATTTCAGACAGTCCAGAGTGTTTCGGGCAAATCGGCTGATAGACTTGGTAATAATCATATCAATTTTACCGGCCTTGCAGTCATCAATCATGCGGTTGAATTCTTCACGCTTTTTTGTGTTGGTGCCGGATATACCGTCATCGGCATAGATTCCGGTGAATTCCCAATCCGGGTTTTTCTGAATATATTCTGTATAGTGTTCTACCTGAGCTTCGTAGCTGGTAGCCTGTTCATCGCTGTCGGTACTGACACGGCAGTACGCTGCGACTCGTAGCTTTGGTTTTTCTTCTTCCTTCTTGCGAGCGTTACTTCCAACTTGGCGTCTCGCAGGAATTAACATTACATTTCCCATTATTGACTCTCGCTTTCTATGAGGCTGTACAGATATTCGGCTTGTCTCACGGGATTATCATGCAAGGCAACGCCATCCTTCATATAGAAGTGGGTAGGTATCTGTATTTTCCTCATCTGTGTTTGCTTATTGTTTCGTCCGAGCTTTGTGGCCCGGCGCTTGCGTTCTTTTTGCGCTTTCTGGTAGGTGGTCTTATCAATGATAGCTGGGTAGAAGTCATCACCAAGATAATGGGCTGTTTCCATCAATCGCTTAGCGGTTCCATGATAGGTTGGAATTCCGGCTTCTGCAGCTGCCTTCGATAAGGACATACCACTCAAATAATTCTTATAGAGCTGTCGGAGCTTAGCGGCAGATGGCTCGTCAATGACGGCAGTGCCATTTTTAATCCGATAGCCAAATGGTGTGTGACCCATTTAATCACCAATCCTTTCTGTGAATGTCAGTCCACATTTCATAACAAATCGAATTTCGTTTCTGCTAATCACCTCAATGTGGTCTGCGTAGCTTTCAAAAAGCTCCTCACTGTAGGCTGTTAACATTTCGGTATGAGATACGAAGTGGAGCAGCAGGTTTGTTTCCGTAACCTTTGCTGAGTCACCGGTCATGCAAATGGTGATTGCCTCGATATCAGAGTGGTAAGTCTCTGCCTGCAGGAGGAGTGCATTTGTCTCCTGATTGTATAAAATCTGGTCGATGTAGCCCTGCGCCATCAGCTTTGTTAAGGTTTCTCGCTGCTCGCTATTCTGGGCCAGAAGAAGCTCCAAGTGCTGAATTCGCTGTACCGCTTCATCTCCAGAAGAATTCTCAAGGGCTTTCAGATAAGGAGCAAGTACTAGGCGATGCCCGTAGATGAGCTTGTTTAGCATCGTTATAAATGCAGCTTTTATCTCATCATCCCTTGCATACTTCATGCCGCAGGTGGCCTTATCCTTCAGGTGGGTATTGCAGGCCCATGCGACATACTTGTAGGTAGTGCAGGTATGAATCCTGCGCTTGAAGGTGTCGCCACATTCTCCGCAGATGATTTTTCCTGAGAATGCGTAGCGCTGCTGGTATTTACCATTGCCTTTTTCGATACCTTTCTCAGAAGCTCTTTGTGCGACCAGTGCATTGGCAGCGTCAAAATCTTCATGGCTGATAATCGCTTCATGGTGGTCTGGAGCCATGTACTGGTCAACCTCACCGTAATTGATGTGACGATTGAAGTTCTCATCGGTATAGGTTTTCTGAAAAATAACATCACCGGTATATTTCTCATTGGCAAGGATAGCTCGAATGGTAGTAGCGGTCCATTTGCTGTTTTTCTTGGACACAATACCATCTGCATTCAATTCATCAGCGATAGCCTGAGTTCCTTTGCCGGAAAGGACATCAGCAAATATCTTTTTTACAATTTCGGCCTGTGCTGGATTGACGACCATATTTTCTCCATCCCAATCGTAGCCGTAGGGCGTATAGCTCAGCTTGAAGGTTCCGTTCTGGAAGCGGCGCTTAATGGACCACTTGGCGTTTTCGGAAATGGAAGTGGATTCACCTTCAGCCATACTACTGAGAATGGCAAGAAAGAGCTCGCTTTCCATTGAACCGGTGTTTATATTTTCCTTTTCAAAGAAAAGCGGAATATCCAAGCTCTGCAGTTTTCTTACAAGTGCCAAGCAGTCAGTCGTGTTTCGAGAAAAGCGGCTGATAGATTTTGTAATAACAAAGTCGATTTTCTTTGCTTCACAATCTGATATCAAGCGAAGTAACTCCGGACGTTTTTCAGCCTTGGTTCCTGTGATACCTTCATCGAAGTAGAGACCGGCGAACTGCCAATCCTCACGGGAATTGATGTATCGCTCATAATGGGTTTTCTGTGCTTCCAGACTTTCCAGCTGAGCATCACTGCCTGTTGAAACACGGCAGTAGGCAGCGACTCTGAGTTTCTTCTTTTGGGTGCTATTATTTTGTACACCTTCGATTTTTGTTACCTTCTTCACGGTAGTTCACCTCCCTTCGTTAGTGTCACATATTAGCTCTGAAAGCCTTATATATCAACGGATTTCGGGCATAATCTCCACCCAAAATGGAGAGAATGTCTCACGATTTTTCAGCGATAATTTGTTGAACTCTGACAAGGAAATAAGTCCAAGCTCCAACATGTTTTCAGCCACTTTCTGCGCCTGAAAGAAGTTATAATCCTGCTCGATATCGGCCTGCTGGATGGGCTTCGGAGCAGCAGAAACTGGAATTGTTGTTGTGATATTTTCTTGCATAATTGCCTCCAATCTGAGGAAGTTCCTCACTACTAAATGGAGGCGATATAGCGGTTTGGCCGAAAAAGATAAAAATATCTGCCTCCACTATCCAATGGAGAAGAGAGGCCTGTTTTGACGAAAAAATATGAAAAAAAGAGGGCCTGTAGGAGACAATTCCCACAGACCCTGTGAAAAGGTGTGCCTTATAACTTCTTTGCAAAATCAAGAGAAATCCATCCAGCTCCGGATTTGAGCTTACCCCAAAGAGTAGCGCCTGCTCCATTGGACTCTTGAACAATGGTAAAGATGCCCTTGCCAGTGAACTGACCGGTTCTGTCGTAGTTGGTACCCGGACCCTTGCGGATATTCAGATTGGCGATGCTGACCTGAACCTTATAGGACGTATCCTTGGAAGTGGCAGGATCCGGTGTGAGTGCTGCCGGATAGACAACATTTCCAGAGGCATCAAAGACCTTGTAGCCAGAATTCTCGTCTACCTTTTTCTTGGCATTGTCCAGTACCTTATAAGCTCCAATCTGACTCTTGGCATCAGACCAAGACTTGCGTACACGGTACATCTGAGTGGTAGGAGCAGTGCTGCCGCTACCAGAAGTAGTTCCAGAAAGCTCTGCGGTAACCTTCGCAGCCAAATCTCCAAGTCTGGCATAGAGCCAGTCACCCGGACAGGACTTGTTCGCAAACCATCTGTGGACAGTAAGTACCATCTCATCAGACTTCGGTGCATAATTTAAGGTTTTGTCCTTATTGGCAAACCATAAGAGCTTCTTCTTACCGTTACGCTTGCAGATATCCACGCAGAGCTTGATGAGAGATGCGTAGACTTTATCGTTCATCCAGTAAGGCTCCTTGGTATCAGAAGCGCACTCGATGGTAACGGCTCTCTGGTCGTTGGCATTGGAAGATGAGCACCAAGAACGGTTCTTCTCCTCGACATACAAGCCGACTCTGCCGTTTTTATCGATACCGTAGTTGCTGGATGCCTGCGTAGAGGCCTTGGCAAACCAGTCACCAAGGCCTTCTGCAGTACACTGACCCACAACACAGTGAGGTGTGATGCGGTCAATGGAATGAGTTCTCTGTCCAGAATGATTTGGACTCAGTTTGGTATACGCTACCATTTTGCTGTTTGTGTAAGCCATGTTAGTTTTCCTCCTTTGCACTTCTGTCGTGAAGCTGTTCTAATACGACCTTGATTTTTTCAGGGACCGGAAGTCCGAGACGGGCTGCATTTTCCAAAATGCTGACACCTTCATTGGAAATGTAGAAGAAGATGACTGCTGTACGAAGAACACTGCCAGAGCCGATGACGTGAGCATCAAGAATACTGCCAATGCCAACGAGCAAGAAAATCAGCACCTTTCTACAGATACCTTTGAAGCCTACTTCGCTGGAGAGGGTGTGATTGCTAATGGCGCACATGACGCCAGTGACATAGTCGATGGCTACAAATGCGATGAGTGCGTAGAGCAATCCATCCCAACCTCCGAGGAAGTAGCCGAGCCAGCCGCCAATGCCGGTAAAGATGAGTTGAATCGTGTTCCAGAATTCTTTCATGATAAATTCCTCCATTTCTGAAATTTGGTATAAGAAAAGCAGCTACCAGATGATAGCTGCGGATAAAAATTAAGCAGTCCTTTTCCACATGTAGCATGTGATATAGGGCTGCAAGTTATTGTGGGCACTGCCGGAACCAGTAGCGGCAGTGGAACCAGAGATAGTGTGCGAGTGAGAACCGGCGCTGGTAGTTGTCTTATTGCTGACAGCAGTGTAGCCGGAAGTGGCGTCGATAAGCACTCGATTGCCACCGCTGGTACCCCATGAGGCTTTCTGGTTCTTTAAGTCATGGGTATGCCCACCAGCGCTTGCTGTTGCCAGCGTACCTTTTGCATGTGTATGGGAAGGCATCTGCGCTGTGGTCAGTGTGACAGTAGAAGCACCACCTGTTTTTTCTACTGTTGCAAAGTTTGCGTCGTTTGCATTCACGCCGACTGGAACACGGCCCGTTCCCCAAGCCACCCAAGTGCCTCCAAAGTAAGTGGAAGGGTTGGTGTTCTTGACACTCATGTAGATACTTCCGACAGGATAAAGAGCACCTGTGAATTCCTTGATGTAATCCTTCAGCAATTTGCCGTAGACCTTTACATCCCATTTTTCAGATACCTCAAAGCAGTTGTCTGTTTCAGATACCTTACCAACGGCCACACCCTTGCCACCACTCTTAAAGTCCATGACTACCGACGCTGTAGATACGATGTCTGTGATGCTGATAGTTGAGAATGCATCCTTCAAATCATAGCGGACCTCATAGGAGGTCTCGGTGGAAATCTTACCGCCACCAAAGGTGAAGGCCGTACCGGAATTGAAGCTGGCAGAGGCATTGGTCCACGTGCTACTTCCGGCGACTCGGTAGTAGGTGGAGCGAGTCACTGTATTCTTGGAGCTGCATGAAGCAAAGCTGTAGGATACCGTTCCTTTGATGTAGGTTCCATCATCGGTGAGTGTGCCTCCGCTGTTACAACGCTGCGAGTTGTAGGAACTAAAAGAAGGTGGACTGTAGGCGACGACAGAAATCGACACGGTTGCAGCAGCAGAGGTTCTTCCTCTAGAGTCCGTTACGGTTGCTGTGAAGGTAATCGTTCCGGATGAGTTAAGGAAGCCTGTCGTGAGTGAACTCTGTGTTCCAGAGTAGCCGCCACCACTGATACTGTAGGACTTTATAGTGGAGCCGTAGATTCCGGCAGCGCCATTTATCGTTAGTGTTGCTTTCGACTTCGACTGCACATAGATACCCCAAGCGGCAGGGACAGAGCCATCCACACGAGTAGCAGTCAGACTGCTGATGGTAGGCTTGACGGAGGAAGGAACCGTCAAAGTTAGCGTGCAGGTTTTTGTTCCAATCTTAGATGAACCATTGTAGGTATCGCAGGTAATTGTACAAGTTCCACTTGTGGTACTCGGTATTTGGTTTGCCAATGCGAGAGCAGGTGTCCACGATACAGATGTGGAAGTAGTCTTTGTTGTGATGGTTCCAGTAGCACTACCAAAGGAATAGGTCAACGTATGGGTGAATGAGGAAGATGCCCTTGAAATAGAAATTGTTGTGGCACTTCCCATGTTCACTGGTGTTGCCGATACTGAAGATGCTCTTGGAATCGTGTTTAGAGTATGGGTCCCACTTGCGGATACATTGACTGCGTAGCTATAGACACCGGCCTCACAGCTTAATTTGAAAGATTTTGTTCCATCTGCATTATGACTGATTTTTAAGGAGCCCGACGCTACAATGGTTCCGTTATAGAGCTGAATACGATTATCGGTTGAAGTGGAGTAGATGGTTGTACCGTTGATGACAGCCTTAAATCCACCGGACATGACCCAGCCGCTTGCAGAGCCAGAACCTTTGAGGGTCCATGCAATAGTTGATGTATTGTTTGCTATATTCTGACTGGACAATGTCCAAGAGAGAGTAACAGAGCGGCCTTCTTTCTGGCCGGTTGTAATACTTCCGCTGGAAGCCATAATGAATCACTCCTTTACGATGCCGGGCCTCTCCATTTGATAGAGAGGTTACCGTTACTTCTTGGGATAAAGTCAAACCATCCTCTAGTCTCATTTCCAAGGGATAATTTGTTGCGAATCTCCGCATTGGTGATGACCAAGCTGTTATTGGAGATATATGCGATTTTCTGACCGTTCTCTTTGAAGGCCAGTTCATTGTTGGAGAGCTCGGCAGTGAAGGCATTTCCTACTTTGCCAAGTTCAATAAGAGCTCCTTTGAAGCGGATATATTCTTCAAGGAGCTCCTGATTAGTTGCGATATTGTCCTTCAGTTCATCTGTGATAGTGGAGAAGTCCATACGGATTTCGCTACTGTTTTGAGTAATCGTAGATTGAAAATTCTGCTGGATAGTTGCCATTTCTGAGCGTGAGATATAGTCTTCACGGACAGCGAGACGAATCTGCTCTGAGAATTTTGAAATCTCCGAATAACACTCACGCACATTTTCCCGAATGGCTGCGATGTCATCCTCGTATCCGGCAACATTCTGGAAAGAGGCCTGACAGGAAGTGATAAGTGCCATAGGATCACCTCCTACTTGGAAACATCACACTGCAGTGTCAGCAAGCTGTCGATATCGGCAGCGGAGAGATAGATGACCTTGCCAGTTTTACCAAAGTTGACTGCATTGCCATCCTTATCCTGTGCGTACCAGTTATAGGTCAGAGACTGCTTTTCTGTTGCATCGGCCCAAGCGCTACCAGAATATTTCTGGAGTGTGACGGTCTTTGCTGAGTGACTGATTTTATACCAGAAGGCACCAGTCGCAGGATTGGAAGGTGCTGTCTCACCGATAGGGCCGAGCAACGCATCCACTTCCTGCTGATTGGTGCGGACGATGACGTAAGGGCAGACACCACCCTGATTGTTCTTTACCGTAAAGCCTCCGATAGAAAGAAGCTCTGATACATACGGGTCAGATTTATCTTCAACTGTGATGACATCCACATAGGACTTGCCGCCATAGGTCATCGTGCAGCGGTAGGACTGAATGTTTACGATGTCGCTTCCAGATACCGTCAAGGTAGCAGAGGTCGCACCGGAGATATTTGTCCATTTGCCACCAGTGTATTTTGCCCACTGATAAGTAGCACTGGTGATAGCAGTCGTTCCAGAATAGGCAGAGGTTGCAAGTGATAGGCTTCCGGACTGGTTCATCACGATAGTGCCGTTGGGCGCATAAACGGAGAAAACAACAGCACTGGTGCCATTACTTCCTCTGGTGGACTTCGCCCATGCAAACTTCTTCACGACTGTTTTTCCAGAGATAGTGAAGGTCAAATCAACGGTACCGTTGACAACATTCGCACCGCCGAGTGTAGCAGAGGCTGCAACAGAAAGAACGATGGAACCAGCAGCAGATGCAGTTGCCGCAGTATTGGTCTTCAGGGTCATACCAGAAGGCAGTGTTCCAACGGAGCAGGTACAGGCAGTCTGTGTGATGCCAACATATCCGGTAAATGGAATCGTGATATCAAGGGCTGCAGTTGCTGCACCAGAAGAGGAGCACGCAATGGTCTGGGCCTCATTACCGAGAATGATAGAAAGTCCGCCGGTTCCTGCTACACCCGGAGACCCCGGAGAGCCTTTGCTGCCGTCATACATTTTGGTAATGGAAATGGTATCATAGACATCGGCATCGTCTGTAAGGAGCTTGATTTGAGCGACATTATCGACGAATACGGTGTGCGCAGGCTTTACGACGAGCGTTCCACCCGTGATGCTGGTATTGTCGGAAGTTGTCGGATAATCTGCCCATGCACCAGAGCTGTTTTTATACTGCCACTTGGAAATGGAGACACCCTGAATCTGTGCTGTCAACGTTGCCTGAGAAGCACCAACGAGCGCAGAAGAAGCATTGTACTTGAATACATAGGTATCTGCTGTCGCATAAGCGAGCTTTGCATTCTCTGCATTACGCACCAAAGTGTAGGTAATATCCGATGTGATATTGACCGTGTTCTTGGTCTCGGAATCGTAGTAGCTGATATAGCAGATGTAGGTAATCATCCCTGTGGAAGAGACAGCCAGCACATTGCTGTTGACCTTCAGGATTCCTCCGGTAACTTTCTCATTGGAATTCAGTGCTGTCTCAGCGCCGCTTCCGTCCTTGCGTTTCCATGTGATAGTCAGACCAGAGGAATTGAGTGCAACATTGGTCTGGTCAAGGAAAACGACCGGCGTAAGTGTAAGATTTGTGCTGGCCCAGCTTGGTGCGTAGGTGTGCGGCAGCACATTCGGGTTTTCACTCTGCGTCTTAGGCAGATTGGAAGTGATATAAGCCGACAGCTTTCGTTGGTCTGTAATGTCCACGAAGGTCTGCTGGCTGGAAGTTAAGATTGTAGGCATTTTCTGGCCCTCCTTTATACAGATACTTCACAGTAGAAGGATGCGTTATCTTGCACATCCTCTGTGGTTATGATGATTGATTTCATTCCAGTGTGGGTGGAATCCCACTGTGCATCCGCCTCTTCATTACCGGATTTCCTATGCCAGACAAAAGCAGAATCCGGAAGAGTTGTAGTGATATCCTTATCCCATGAGTACACCTTGCAGGAAAGACGACTATTCTGGCCCTTGTCCTTAAAGATGCTGATGCCATCCACGATGAGCTCCGTGCGGTACATCTTAGAAGCGGCGATGCCATCCACCTTACCGGAAATACCTTCAATAGTAGCAGTCTGACCGAGCAGTTCATCCTCGATGGCTGTAAGGTTTTCATTTTGCTTTGCGGAAATCGTAGTAAGCTTGATACCGCTGGCCCCAATGGTGATGGTGTTGCCAGAAGGATTTAAGTAATCTACGGTCTTGCTCATGCAGGCGTAGCGCCCATCAATGCCATGAGGCGGAGACAGGCAGTCCACAAATTGTCTGGCGTGGATGCTGCCGATATCTGCTCCGGTGTCTGATTCGTCTACAATGGTCAGCTCCATGCTTGTGATACCGGCGATAAGTTCTGCCAGACGAGCATTGGCTTTGCGGAGCAGGTTTCCCGGAAGCGTGACATTTTCCCAGACTTCTGTTGTCCATATCCATCCGATTTCTTTTACAGCGGCATCATCGTAGATATAATTTTGACCACCGTTTACAGAAGTGATGTCGATACGTTCATCGGATTCGACCTCGTTTCCTTTTTCATCGGTGGTCTTTTTCTTAGCCCCAAGTGGGATGAGAGCTGTGATGCGCTCGGTATGGTCACGGGTGATTTTGACATCCATGAGGTTTTTGCCATATTCCACGGTCTGGATAGAATGTACATTGAACTCAGCAAGGTAATCCAGAACCTTCCCGGAATCTGTGTAACGGACCATCAAGTAGCCGCCATGTGTATTGATGAGCTTACTTTTGATGGCATCCAGCGTGCAGGAATACTCAGAATTGCTGTAGCTGATATAGTCATTGTTGTCCGTGACTGTGATATTCCCCAGTTTGAAACGTTTCTTTTCTTCAACGGCCTTATTGTGCACGGACAGGAAATACTCCAATAGACCTTTGAGGGTCCCCTTATAGGAGAAGGGCGGCTGCTGACTATCCTTGAGATAGGCCAGAGCCGACTCACAGGTCCAAGTATGCGTATTGTAAAAATCACTGCCGTCATTTAGAGCACGGCCTTCAAATACGGTGTTGTCACCCTTTTTGCAAATAATGGTGGATGCCATCGGGTGGATGGAATCCAGATAGGGATGATTAAAAGGGGCAGACAGTGTCAGGCTATCGATGTTCTCTGCGTCCTCGGTCATCTTTGCTTCTGTAATAGCAAGCTGAGAAAGCTGCGGATGATAGAAAAGCTGACCATCAACATATATACGAAAGATACTCATAGGCGGCCCTCCCTGAAGCGGAAGGTCGTCGTACCGGTTCCTTTGATGGTGACGGTATTTCTGCCAGCTTGTAATTCAAATTCTGGAAGCGTCCAAGTGCCAGCACTGAGAGACTTTCTAAAAGTATCGCCGCTGATGCTCCAGCTAAGAGCTGTTTCTGCCGTGGTCGTGATAATAGGGACCACAGGCATAAAGTCATTTTCGATGATAAGAGTACCGGAACCAGTCAGATTAACAACCGTCTCATCAACGTGGTAACGATAGGAGTCGGCATCTTCACTGGAAATTACCAGCTGACCTTTTCCGGAGATAGGGTCATATTCAGAAGTAATCTCCAAAGTTCCGATGGCATAAAGCTCAGGTTCTTCGCTGGTCGATACCTTTACGAGTTGACCGGCATAGCGGTTTGCCATTTCAGCAACCATCTGGTCATATTTTGTTCTGGTTCCCAGCATGGAAAATGTCAAAGAAAAGCTCCGAGGCTGATACGATACACGCCCCAGAGCTTCTGTATAACGAATGGGAGAATTCCTTCCCGGCACCATAATCGTATTGGTCTGCGACTGCGGCACGGGAAAGGAGATAGTTTCTCTGAGCCAGCCCATGCCAGCGACTGATGCTCCGTTTAATTTGATGTCAGGTGTCATAGACTGAGCCTCCTTTGTAATTTTTGTGCTTTACCAAGCTCACCGTCGATTGCCGGGAGCAGGTGTCCAACCAGTGTACCATCCTCAAGGTAGATACCTTTGCTGGAATTATCTGCGATGACCGCCAGATATTTTTCCATTGCACTGGTATTGAGATGACTAGAAATCATCGCTTCCAGCTGCTTGTAGAAACCGGCCAGAGGAAGGATTGCTTCTGCACCGGCCTCACCACCAGCCATCAAGGAAGAACCGTTCATACCAAAGATGGTAGGGCTGGTCATGATACCACCTTCCTTGTACCAATCGATAGAAAGATGAGGAACAGAAGGTGGAGCAATGGAAAGTTTACCGGATACTCTAAAGTGTGGCAGCTTGATATGCGGCAGTGAAATCTTCATGCCAGAGAAAAAACCCTTGATGGCATCCACCACACCTTTGACCTTGTTCTTTGCGGCCTCGATAGGAGTAGTGATAGCAGATTTTATGCCGTTCCATACCGAGGTGGCGGTCGATTTGATTCCATTAAAGATGCTGGTGACAGTGCTCTTTACGGAATTAAACACACTGGTGACCGTCGACTTGATAGCATTGACCGGAGTCGTGACTGCAGTTTTCACTGCATTCCACACTGTGGTCGCCGTGCTCTTTATCGCATTGAATACTGTCGTTACGACAGATTTGATGGCATTGACGACTGTGGTCACCACCGTTTTTATCGCATTCCATACGGTAGTAAATACGGTCTTGATGGCATTCATCACGGTGCTGATAACGGACGCCACTGCATTGATGACTGTCGTCACCTTGGATTTAATAGCATCCCAGACTGCGATGATGATTTCTTTACAGTTCTCCCAGATAAAACGGAATGGGAGAGTGATGATATCAACCGCAGCTTCCAGAATGGAACCAATCAGCATGATGCCAGTCTGGACGATATTCTTGATGGTCTCCCAGATTCCAGTGAAGAATGAGACGATGCCATTCCAGATTCCTTCAAAGAAGGCCTTTATATTGGTCCAGACCTCATTCCAGCTAGTGCCAAACCAGCCGAGGACAACGTCAGCAACACCCTTGATAACATTCAGGATATTGGTGAAGAAACTGCTGATTCCGTTCCATATGGAAGAGAAGATTTCCTTCACTCCAGTCCATGCTTGGGACCAGTTTCCGGTAAAGATGCCGATAAAGACATCAAGGATACCTGTTATGACACCAGTCACAGTGGAGAGAATATTGGCGATGTGATTAAACACTCCTTCAAAGATAGGAGCGAGAATCTGACAAAATCCATCCCAGACGGTTTTTAGTACATCCACGATATCTGTAAACTGAAATCCTAGCGCATTTAGTCGGTCTACGATTCCTTGACAGAAGCCGGAAATGGTATCTTTGATACGATTCCATGTTCCGATAATGGCATCACGGAAGCCTTCGTTGGTCCTCCAAAGATGAACAAAGGCAGCCACCAAAACAGCGATGACTGCAACAACTGCCAACACGGGAGCAGAGACACCACCAAGTGCAGCGCCCAGCTTACCGAGGATACCGGTACCACCTTGGATGGCAACTTTTAATTTACTGACGCCATTGGCTAGTTTTTCAAAGCCCTGCATCGCCACACCAATTTTCGATATGGTCGTTCCGATGATAATTAGTAGCGGTCCGATTGAGGCGACCAAAAGAGCAATGGTAACAATGGTCCTCTTGGTACCGTCATCCATCCCATTTAGCTTATCCACGAAGCCTTGGAGTTTCGAGACGATAGAACGGATGGCAGGCATCAGAATATCACCAAAGGAAATGGCAAGCTCCTGAAGCTGTGATTTTAAGATGGTCAGCTGACCGGCAAGGTTGTCCTGCATGGTTGTTGCCATTTTCTCAGAGACACCATCGCAGTTTGCAATTGCACCGGAGAGCTTGTCGACATCCGCAGGGGCGGCATTCATCAGTGCAAGAAAACCGGACATGGCATTTTTACCTACAAGGGATTCAGCTGTCTGCGCTTTTTCTGACTCTGTGAGGCTGCCAAACGCTGTTCGACAGTCGCCTAAGATATCAGAAAGGCTGCGCATGGAACCGTCTGCGTTTGTGGTTGCAATGGTGACATCTCCGATGGCTTTACCGCTGATTTTTATATCGCCGGAAAGGTTGTTCATAATAGTACGAAGTGCAGTACCGGCCTGCGTGGATTTGATACCGGCATTGGCCATAAGGCCGATGGCTTCAGCAGTGTCTTCAGCAGAAAAACCAAGGGCACCGGCAATCGGTGCACAGTATTTAAAGGTTTCTCCCATCATAGAAACATTCGTGTTCGCATTGGAGGATGCAGCGGCAAGAATGTCAGCAAAGTGACCGGAATCCTTGGCGGTAAGGCCAAAAGCGGTGAGGGCATCTGTTACGATATCCGAAGTTGTCGCAAGATCCTCACCGGAGGCGGCAGCCAGGTTCATAACACCTTCGATGCCATCCAGCATATCTCCGGTTTTCCATCCAGCCATCGCCATGTAATTCATTGCCTCTGCAGCTTCTGTTGCAGAGAATTTTGTTTTTGCACCCATTTCACGGGCTTTGTCTCGAAGGGCATCAAAGTCATCGCCGGTAGCACCAGAAACAGCAGCCACCTGACTCATAGCAGAGTCAAAGTCAGCTGCTGTCTTTACTGCGGCGACACCAACACCACCAATTACAGTGGTGATGCCCATCATCTTTTTACCGGCCCCGGCGATAGAATTACCGACGGATTCCATTTTTTGTCCAGCTACATCAATTTTTGAAAGCGTAGTGCTTGTTGTGGCAGCTTCTTGCTGCAGGCGTCGTAATTCTTCCTCGGTTTCTATAATTTCACGCTGAAGTGCGTCATATTTGTCCTGACCGAGTTCACCGTTTTCCAGCTGTTGTTTGGCCTGCTCCTGTGCTACCTTCAGTGCATCCAGCTTTTCCTTGGTGGCTCCGATTGCATCCTTTAAGAGTTTTTGCTTTTGTGCAAGAAGTTCTGTGTTTGATGGGTCCAGCTTCAAAAGTCGGTTGACGTCCTTTAAGGCAGACTGCGTTGTTCGGATGGAAGTATTGACCGACTTTAATGCTTTATCAAGGCCGGTAGTATCGCCACCAATTTCTACGGTGATACCTTTGATTCGGTTTGCCACGTGTACGTCACCTCCTTAGAATTTATCGAAGTCCTCCTGTGTTGCAATTTGCTGGTATTTCACATCGTCGTTTGCCTTTTCCGTCCAGATGTCCATCACCATTCCGATGGTCAGAAGGTCAAGGTCTCGGATAGAGATACCGATTTCTATGCAACGCAGGATGAACAACGGTGTGGTCATTTCCCTGCTACTGCGATGAAGTTTTTTTTAGATTCGATTTCGGTCTGAAGATTCATGCCCCAGAGTTCAAGGATTTCAGGAAGCACCTCGTAGATGGAGAACATCTCGAATTCATCCAGCCAGTCATCGATGGTGGCAGGGATGCTGTGGTCTGCATGGTAGGCCATGATATAGGCCACGTTCTCGAAAATCTCCAAGTCCTCAATCTCGAAGGAGGAACCATCATCCGAGTTGCCTTTGTAGGAAGACTCAAGACGTGAGAGGTCCTTGAAAATATCACGCTTGAACTTCATACGATAGAGTCTGGGGATAGTGGCGGAGGAACGGAATTTGACCTGTTTATCACCAATATCGATTGTTTTTTCTAACATGTCTTACGTCCTCCTTATCCTTCTGTCTTAGGCACCGGCACATAGACCTGCTGGTACCAGTTCTTATAGGTTTCTGCGTCAGTTTCATCACCGGTGCGGCTCTTTACAAGACCATCTTCTCTAGGGTCAGCAGTAAGCGTGAGCTTCTCCTTACCCGGCTCAATGGTATCTTCCTTGGTCTCAGACTCGATGGACGGACGAGAGGAAGTGCAGTTATAGAGCACATGACGGATGCTTCTGACATCGCCATCAAACTCGAAGAGCAATGCAAACTTCTCAAGCTCGGTGATGTTTGCCTTTTCAATAAGCACGCCATTGGTGTCCAGTTCTTCCTTCAGAATTTCTGTACGGAACCATTCAGGGATGAGTGCGATTTCCAAATCACCGCTGTAACCGTTGTTTGCAGTGGAACGGAAATATACGATACCGTCAGCATAGAACGGAGAGCTATCGCCCTCGGCATCCAAGCTGATGCTGACTGCGCCGGGGATAGCTTTCGGCTTTGCGTAGGTAAAGGAGCCGTCCTCGCCACGAGTGAGCTTGGCGGCATGAACATTTTTCAGGTTATATTTGACTTTATTACCCATGTTGATTAAACCTCCATTTCAAATGTGTAGAGGACTTCATAGAGCTTTTCGCTCTCAATCCAGACCTCTGTTTTGTTATAAAAAATGCCGTGTTCATCAAGCACAGCTTCAAGTGTTGCTTCCAATGCCGGGTCTTTGCTATCACAGTAGAGCTCGATATGGACCTCATTGATTTTGTAGTAGACACGGCCATCTGCGGAGAAGTTATCACTTCCCGGAAGCAGGTAGCAGATGAAGGGTGGATTTGGCGACTCGCCCTCAGAAAAGTGGTCATAGGCAAAGGGCAGGGCTATCTCCGATAGGATTTGCAGTAATCTATCCATTTTTCAGACACCTCTCAATCTCAGATTCCAATTCTTTGATACCGGCTTCTTCTGCAGGAGCGATATGGGAACGACCAGCCACACGGCCACCGCCACGCTTGGCATGACCAAATTCCAGAAGGTGGGCTAACTGATAGCGATTTCTGGAATACACCGTGACCTCCAGCGATTTGGAGGTTTCCTTGGTGTTCTTCACAGACCAGCTTTTGCTGTAGGCACCGGTGTCTTTTGGAGCAGAACTTTGGATTTGCTTCTTTACCGTATTACCGGCTTTTTTGACAGCTGCCTTCATATCTACTGTGGCGAGGTCTGAATATTTGGTCAGTTCCTTCATAACGGCATCAGCAAGGCCATCAATCTTAACTTTCTGGGCCATGTCATCGCCTCACTTTCTGGCAGGAGAGCTTGATGCATTTCCTCTTGAAATTCATGTGGTCTACAGCCAAGATGTCGTATAACTCGCTTCCAAACTGCACCCGGTATTCAGTTGAGGTGAGCGCTGCAGCTTTCTTACAGTAGCGGATAGTGAAATCAATCTTAGAATCATCGACCACAAGACCGGCATCGGTGGATTCCTTTCCGGCTTCCGCACTAACAGTGGCATAGCAGGTGTAGTAGTCTTTCCAAGCGTTCTTTCGATTTCCGATGGCATCTGAGATGACCTCATTCTTCTGGATGAAGATATGGACATTGAGTAGCTCGATATTCATCAGAAGGCCTCCTTTCTGGAAGCGAAGAGAAGAGAGCGCAAAGTCAGTGTCAGAGCATGGTGGTCTGCTTCCTCACGGTGCTCGTAGAGATAGGCCACAGCATAATAGACTGCTGGCTTTGCGTTTTCGCTTTCTTCAAAGGCATCTTCATCTTGCCTTGTGATATCCATGCAGAGGCGTGTAGCTGATGTGATGAGCGTCTCGATGAGAAAATCGTCATCATCAAAATCCACTCGGAGATACTGCTTCATTTCTTCTAAAGTGACAATCATCGTTTATCGCCTCCAATCATAAAAGGAAGGCAACGCCACCTGGAGATGACGCCACCTTTATCCTTAGCCCTTAGAAGAACCACTGAGTTTCAAAATCTGTACTGCTTCCGGAAGAATCAGTTTACCATCGACACGTTCCTTTGCTACATAGCCAATCATACCGTTGCCTGCAAAAAGCTCAGTGAGTTGCTTGAAGGAACGAGTACCACGATCACCAATGTTGTAATAGCTGTAATCACCGAAAGCGATAGCATTCTCCGGTGCATACGCAGAGGTATGAACGGCATAGCCAAGTACCTTATCCGGTTCACCGGACTGATAGGAAGGCTGCCAGATGTATGCACCATTGTTGTCCTTCAGCTTGCGGAGCTGTGCCAACGTCTTATCATTCATGATGAAACTTGCATTCTTGCGATACGGACGCTTAAGAGCGTATACCAGGTCAAGTATATCATCAGACTTGATCGCAGCAGAAAGCGTACCTGCTATCGTGCCGCCGCCAGTCGCAGCGAAAAGGCCGGTCGGTTTGCCGGAACCGTCACCGTTGAGGAATGCATCCTCCTCGGCATTTGCCAAAGCCTTACCAAACTGATCGATGATGTAATTTTCAAGACCGAAGGCATTATCATAGAGAAGTTCTTCGGTGACCTTGATAGCTACATGGAGTTTGTGCGCATCCAAAAGGATCTGACTGAAGGTCGCATCAGAAAACTGAAGTGCGCCACCTTCCTCAATCCATGCAGCCGCAGGTTTCGTAGCAGCGATGTTGATCTTATGCTCACCGGAAGTCGTGATAGTGTGTCCAAGACTTCTCATGATGTTTTCTTCGGTAAGAACATCAATCAAACGACTGTCATATTCCTCCGGCACAAGGTAGCCACCATCGGCATCAACACCTTCCTGCAAGATGTTGGATACCTGACGGAAGTTGGTGCGGAGTGCCTGAAGCATACCATTCTTGTATTCATCAGAAGCACGACCAGTTTTTACAGGTTTATCTGTGGCAGAATTCCCCGGCTTAGAAGTGAGAGGCTTGTTTACCGGCTTATTAAGCTCGGCCTCCAATGATTCTTGTCTTTCAAGACGAGCAATTTCCTTACCAAGATCGGCGATTTCCTGTTCCATTCTGGAATAAGTAGCATCGTCCTCGGCAGTAAGAGTACCTTTCTCGGTACGGTGAGAATCAAGAAATGCCTTTGTAGCATTCCATGCAGTGTTGCGCTTTTCACGCAGTTCTAAAATAGTCATAATCGAATACCTCCATTAAATGTGTTGTTTGATTAGGGCAAGACGCTCCATGAGTGTATCTACGGAGCGTTCCGGTGTTTCAGGTTTCTTGATGCGGCATTTGGCAGCCAGCTTATCCATAAGGGAGTTGGTCACAGCTGCACGGGAGAAGAGCATCGGACCAGTAGCGTTATTTTCTACCGGTGTTTCCGCTGGTCTTGTCAGGATTTCATCGGCAAAGCCCATATCGATGGCCGTATGTGCATCCATCCAAGTTTCTGCATCCATGAGATGGGAGAGCTTGGCACGACTCATACCAGTCTTGATTTCGTAGGCATTGATGATGGATTCCTTGACTTCATCTAGCATGGCGATAGCCTTCTGCATCTCAGTGGTGTCACCCATAGCTGCAGTCATCGGGTTATGAATCATGAGCATGGATACCGGAGATACCAGCACCTTTGTACCTGCCATAGCGATGACGGATGCAGCAGAGGCTGCGATGCCATCAATCTTTACGGTGACATTGCCGGGATACTCCATCATCATGTTGTAAATCTGGGCTGCGGCCACACAGTCGCCTCCCGGAGAGTTAATCCAAATGGTGATGTCTCCGTTTCCGGCAAACAGCTCATCTCGAAAGAGCTTAGGTGTGACATCATCGTCAAACCAGCTTTCCTCTGCGATGGTGCCGTTTAGAAACAGCGTCCTCTCCAGTGTCTGCTCCTGTGTCTCCTGATTGGTCACCGTCTGCTTCTTCCACTTCCAGAACTTCTTCATCGTTCTCGTCCTCCTTTCCGGCAACAGTGGTCGCTGCGAATATTCCTGCATCCTCCAGCTTGGTCATGTTTCCGTTGATGAGATATAAGTCACCACCAAGTTCCGGTGGGATGAGGTCTAGGTTTTCAAGTTCACGGATATCATTTGCGGACATCCAGCCGTTCTGTCTTGCCGTAGCGTAACCGTTCATACGGCTTTGATAATCGCCACGTAAGAGGCCGTCGACATTGAACTTTACAAAATAAGCAGCCTTCTCCGATTCAGATAGAAGGGCACGATTGATGGACTGTTCCCAACGGACAATCCAAGGTTCCAAGGTGTACTTCACAAATTCGAGAGATTGCTGCTCAATATTAGAAAAGCTTGATTTCTCTAGGTCACCGACCATGTGGGGCGGTACTCTAAAGATTCGAGCTATTTCATCAATCTGAAATTTTCTGGTCTCCAAAAACTGTGCTTCATTCGGG
>ENA-ORTM01001643-ORTM01001643.1-human-gut-metagenome-genome-assembly--contig:-NODE-1643-length-22238-cov-10.319208_pt1 | contig 22238 bp, 24 predicted proteins | sample MGYA00241909_ERZ509182 | MGnify/ENA primary metagenome ERZ509182 (study PRJEB26280, sample SAMEA2338855) | human gut metagenome | biome: human gut; feature: human-associated habitat; material: faeces...
TGCGACCTCCTGGTCCCAAACCAGGCGCTCTAGCCAAGCTGAGCCACACCCCGATATCAGTTTTATTTCCTTGCCCCTGCGGCTTTGTGTTTCTTTCGTATCTCCCGCAGCGACAAGATATATTATATGGCATGTTTCTCAGAAAGTCAACAGGTTTTTTAAAGTTTTTTTACTTTTTTACGACTGTTTTTTTACCTGTTTTTCGCAAGAAGAGTGTGCAAATTGTTTCTTTTATTTTAGTTTTCTGATAATTAGAACAATTATAGATATTTTTGCTCAAAACTCAATTTTCCGTTCCCATCGACTTCCATGATCATATAGCTGCCTCGTCTTCCCTCCTGACGTGGAAAAGATAGACTTCCCGGGTTTAAAATTGTCATTCCATCCTTCTGAAGAAAGAAAGGACGATGTGTATGACCAAACATTACGAGATCCGCTCCTCTTGTTCTGCCCTCTTCTATGATAGTTTCCATCCCCATGGACACATAATAATAATGTCCATGGGTAATAAATGCATGATAAGGGCCAATCTCAAACTCCTCTTCTCTCGGAAGTTCTGTAAAAAAGTCGTTATTTCCTCTTATAATATGCTTCTCACACTCTACGACAGCCTCCAGATAGTCTTCTCCGCCTTCTACATCTCCAAGATGGATAAACATATCAATTTTCCCAGCCTCTTCTAATGCGCGGTCCAGTGCCTGGTGTCTTCCGTGTGTATCACTGACAATCAGAATTTTCATGCTTCTTCCTCGTTCAATTTCTCTTCAAGCAGGATTTTTATTGCTCGAAGTGCTTTTCCTCTGTGGCTCAATTTATTTTTCTGCTCCGGTGTCATCTCCGCTGTTGTACATCCGAATTCCGGAACATAGAAGATCGGATCATAACCGAATCCATTCGCACCGACAATCTCGTGTCCAATTTGTCCTTCAATCGTTTCACGGACTACGCTTGTTGTTCCATCCGGAAATACTGCTGCAACCGCACAGACAAATCTTGCGGTACGCTCATCGTCCGGAACCCCTTCCAGTCTGTCCAGAAGGATTCTGTTCTTTATATCATAAGAAGTATCCTCTCCGGCAAATCTCGCAGAATAAATTCCAGGTGCCTTATCCAGATAGTCAATCTCAAGACCTGAATCATCTGCAAGAACAATATCGTTGACCAGCACTCGTGATACAGCTCTTGCCTTGATCTCTGCATTTTCTTCAAAGCTCATTCCGTCTTCTACGATTTCTTCATCGACTCCTGCCTCACGCATCGATACGATCTCCATACCAAGATCAGCAAGAATCATCCGGATCTCTTTCATCTTATTTTCATTTCCTGTTGCAAATACAATTCTTCTCTTCATTTTGCTTTCTACCTTCTATTCTTTTTCACCAACAATCTGGTACAGCGTTTCTTATTTCTTCGGTCTCGGTGGCTTTGGTCCCTGGAACTGATAGAAATATGTTTTCAGCATACCATTATAAATCTTACGGTTCTTATCTGCTTTTCTTCCGAAATAACGTTCTGCGTCTTCATAACTTGTGATCATGTATGCAGACCAGCTGTCAAGTTTCCTAAAGCTCTCGCCAAATTCACGATATAAACCAGGAAGTGCCTCTTTCTCCTCAAGACGCTCTCCATACGGCGGGTTTGTTATGATAAATCCATATTTCTTCGGATGACTCAGTGCACTGACCGGTCTCTCCTGGAAATGGATCAGATGATCCACACCTGCATTCTCTGCATTCTGTCTTGCCATCCGCACAACATCCCCATCAATATCATATCCCTGGATATCCGTCTCAATCTGATCATCGATCAGATCATTCGCCTCATCAATGGCCTCATACCAGAGTTTCTTATCAATCAGATTTGCCCAGCTCTCAGCCGTAAAAGAACGATTCATTCCCGGTGCAATATTTGCTGCCATCATTGCTGCCTCAATTGGAAATGTTCCACTTCCGCAAAACGGATCCACTAAGATACGCTCTTTTCTCCACGGTGTCAGCATGATCAGTGCTGCTGCCAGTGTCTCAGAAATCGGTGCCTTGCCGGCTGACGGACGGTATCCTCTCTTATGAAGAGAATCTCCCGATGTATCGATTCCGATCGTAACGATATCCTTCATCAAAAATACTCTCAGTGGATAAGAAGCTCCATCTTCCTGAAACCACTGTACATGGTATCTACTTCTAAGACGATCTACCATCGCTTTCTTCATAATTGACTGAATGTCCGAAGGGCTGAACAGCTTACTCTTTACCGATGAAGCTTTCGCCACCCAGAACTTCCCGTTCTTCGGTATATAATTCTCCCACGGAATTGCTTTTGTCTTCTCAAACAATTCATCAAAGGTAACTGCTTTAAAACTTCCTGCCTTGAGCAGAACACGTTCTGCTGTACGGAGAAATACATTCGCTCTGCACGCTGCATCTGCTCCTCCGTAAAAGGTAACTCTTCCATCTTCCACCTGTGCGATCTCATATCCCAGATCCTGAATCTCCCTTTTTAATACTGATTCAAGACCGAAATGACACGGCGCAATCCATTCCATTCTTTCCATATCTACCTCATATTATCTTTATGTACTTATTAATTACTGTTAACTGATTCTTATTTTACAGTATTATAATTTGATGTAAGTGTCAAAAGTATAAATTGCGTTTGTGCTCGCACAAATAAGCAATTCATACTTTTGACACTCACATCATAATTTTACTATAAATGAAAGGCAGAGTAAAGTGCGATTGCCTTTCTTCTCTGCCTTGTTACTGTTTATAAGAATCTTATTTGTTACTGCTCACAGTATCTGTTAATATCTGTCTGACTCATCATAATCATCTTTTCCGCCAAAGCAGTCATCTGCATTTTTGGAATTGCAGTTTGTGCTGTTCTTATTCTTATTTGAATAAGAATTTTTGCTGGAATTCTTATTCGAACCTGAATTAGATGTTGAATTTCTGTTCTTACTCTGATTTTCTTCCTTCGATGAATAGAATCCATTCTGAGAATTTTTACTTGTGTTGCTATAATTTTTTGCCATGATGCTTCCTCCTTATTTGGTGTTACTGTTCTTATTAACTGACAGTAACTATTTAGTACAATCTTTATTATCCCAAACGGAGGTCTTTTTATGCATTTTGTTTCAACCATATTTTGAATATTTTGCTTGCTTTTTCCAAATGCATATATTATACTGATTCATGTAGAAAGATTATTTTCTACAACCCCTTATTAATTATTTATACTCCCCTCAAAAGACCGATGGCTCCCCCATCGGTCTTTTACTTTTCTTTTTTCTAATATCGTCGGTTCCCACCGATCAGTCTGATCACGATCATAATGATCAGAAGAGGAACAAGAACCGGTGCCAGAAAACTGATAATTCCTGTTATAACAGACACAACTACTACGACTACAAATACAACTGCAAGAATCAGCAAAGCCTTCTTCCACCAGGTATCTAATCTGAACTCATGATAGGAACCATAAGAATGCTCTGTTCCATATTCATCCTTCTGTCCATAACCAGTATAGCTGTTCTGTGCCTGCGTTGTCTGGTTGTACGAATTATTGAATGGACTCCTGTTCTCATAAACCACTTCTTCGTCTGTTCCATCACTTGCATCTACAATGGTTTTCGCAATTGCCCACGGATCTCCGAGCAGTTCCAAGACCTCCTGCTCGCTCTTTCCTTTTCTCATTTCTTCTATAATATAATCATCATAAAACTTAAGATGATCCTGAATTGTTGCGGCATCAAGCTTTCCATTCAAAGCCTCCTGTAATTTTCGGATAAATTCCTGTCTTGTCATATTCAACTGTTACCTCCTGTTCCGAAGGTTACTGTTCACACGATGTGCGACCAGCAACGCATCTCGCCATTTTAAATCGCCTTTGGCGATGGGGCGAGATGCATTCAAGTCAAAACACGCATCCTCCGTGTCAATCAGCGGAGTGATTGACACGGGAGTGAACAGTAACTTCCGAAGTTTTCTTTAGATGTAGAATACCACACTGCCATTCTTTTTTAAACCGTTATTTTCCACTACATCTGTCGTTCATAATTTGTTCATTTATCATTTAAAAATCTTTCATCTTCTTATCACTTTTTCTTCATTTCTCTCACATATACTATAAGCATCAAAGGAAAAAACAAAAAACTTTGAATAAACTTTTTCATAATACATGCCGGGAACCAGTAAATGGTTACCCGGCATCCTCCCTTTTATGGAGACTTTTTTCTTATTCCGGAACAACCGGATCATTTATCACTTCTTGTTTCGTTTCCTGTTTTATTTCCTCTTCTACAGATTTTTCCGCAGTTTCCTCTGTTTGCTGTTCTGTCGTTTGCTCTGCTTCTTCCTTGTTTTCCCCGTTATTCTCTTCTTTCGTCGTTTCTTCTATCTTCTTTTCACATGCTTTGACCGATTCCAGAATCTCCTGAACCCGTTCCTCCATCTCTTTCTTCCATTTCATATCTTCCAATGCTTTTTTTCTGTCCTGTTCAGTTTCACTATGTTCTTCTGGTATTGTTTTTACATCGTCTGCTTTCTGAGCTTGCACTACCGTTTCACTTTTCCCAACTGTATTGTTGCTTTCTCTTCCCCGACTCATCCCAATTCCTGCTGCCGCAATTACTGCCCCGGCAGCAAATAAAAGAACCGCCAGTTTGACATTCCGAAATTTTACTTTCTGTTCCAGATTCCATTCCTCGCGTTCCTCCGGAAGATCACGTATCACCTGGCTGATCTTATCATAATGCCGTCTTCCGCCACCGGTACAACGTTCAATGATCCGCTCCAGTTTGCGTTCTTCACTTCTGCTAAGTTCTGGAATCTGCTCTGTATATGCCAGTAAAAACTGCAAAATTTTACCATATCCGAACAAATCTACGGAACAATTTTTCCTGCTGCCTGACGCTGTCGGGCGGATAAAATGACTTCTCACCGCTTTCTGCTGCATCTTCTTCATAACAAATTCATTTTCCTGTGCATCCGGATTTAAAAGCAGCAATTCTCCTTCTTCTGTCACAACAATACTATACGGCGTCAGACATCGATAATTCTGCCCGCGTTTCGACTGCTGGTACTTTCTTATTTCCCCGGCAATCTGTCGGAACCATTCAAACAACACCGCTTTATCCAACTGTGTATTATCCCGCAGATAATAAATCAAAAGTTCTCCCTGCAGGCAATCGATCCCCGGCTGGCATTCTGTTCCTTTTTCCACGAAACGAAGTACTTCATACATTTTTTCCATATTTAATTCTACTGCAATCTGTCATCTAAACGTGTGCGGCCCCACACCGCACACGATACAATACCTGTCCAATTGAAAATTATCAGAATCTGATACGAACTACTCTTCAGAATCTTTCCTGATTCTTCAGTCAGAACGACTGAAGTGTGACTCTCATATTAATTGAATTCTTCCAGTCTGTCAAGAGCTGCGGCAACAACTTTATCCATGTCATAATATTTATAATCTCCCAGTCGTCCGCCAAAGATTACATTTTCTTCCTTTTCTGCAAGCTTCTTGTATTCTTCAAACAATGCATTATTCTTCTCATCATTTACCGGATAGTATGGTTCCATGCCAACACTCCATTCTGATGAATACTCTCTGGAAATAACCGTCTTCTCCTGCTTGCCAAACTCAAAATGCTTATGCTCGATAATTCTTGTATACGGAACTTCACGCTCTGTGTAATTGACAACAGCATTTCCCTGATAGTTCTCACAATCAAGAACTTCTGTCTCAAATCTGACAGAACGATACTCCAATGCTCCCAACTGATATCCAAAATATTCATCGATCATTCCTGTAAAAATAATCTTCTCTGCAATCTCCGGATTCTCTTTTCTGAATTCAAAGAAATCAATCCCTGTGCGAACTTCTGTCCCTTCCAGCATCTTCTCAACGATTGCTGTATAACCGCCAACCGGAATTCCCTGATATCTGTCATTGAAATAGTTATTATCGTAAACAAATCGGAATGGCAGACGTTTGATAATAAATGCCGGAAGTTCTGTACACTTTCTTCCCCACTGTTTCTCTGTATAACCCTTGATCAGCTTCTCATAGATATCTCTTCCACCAAGAAAAAGTGCCTGTTCCTCCAGATTCTGTGGATCTGTGATTCCTGTCTCTTTGCGCTGTTTTTCAATAATCTCTTTTGCTTCCTGTGGTGTGCGGATATTCCACATCTTACTGAATGTATTCATATTAAATGGCAGGTTATAAAGTTCATCTTTATAAACTGCTACCGGTGAATTGATGTAATTATTAAATTCCGCGAACTGATTCATGTAATCCCATATCTTTTTATCAGACGTATGGAAAATATGTGCACCATATTTATGTACATGGATTCCTTCTATGTCCTCACAGTAAATATTTCCTGCAATATGATCTCTTCGGTCAATCACAAGACATTTCTTCCCTTTTTTCTTTAATTCATGTGCCATGACAGCTCCATAAAGACCTGCTCCGACAATCAGATAATCGTATTCTTTCATTTACTCCTTCTTTCCGCAGAACGATTGTCTGGATCCGGTAAAATTCAGAGATAACCTTTCTGCCCTCTTTTTTTTCATGTTACGGTGCGTTTATGATAACACATTTTCTAATAAATTTGAATCTCTATCAAAAATACGGTATACTTAACAGCAAAAGGAGGATGAATTATGCTTATAAAAAATGGTTTTCTAATTGATCCTGCATCTGATACAGAACGTCTTGTCGACCTTCGCATCACAGACGGTCTGATCCAGACATTCGCAGATGCCGGAACTCTGACACCTGAAAATGGAGAGGATGAGCTTGATGCTGCAGGACTTATGATTTCTCCAGGACTTGTTGACACACACATTCATTTCCGTGATCCCGGATTTACTTATAAAGAAGATCTCCATACCGGATCTCTAGCAGCTGCTGCCGGTGGATTTACTTCCGTGATCTGTATGGCAAATACTTCACCGGTCATCGATTCTGTTCCGGTTCTCAAAGAACTGATGGAACGGGAGGCTTTGGAAGACATCCATATTTTCCAGGCTGCTGCTGTCTCCTGCGGACTCAAGGGTGAAGAGATGACTTCTATGAAGGAACTTGCCGCTGCCGGTGCCTGTGGATTCACAGATGACGGAATCCCTCTTAAGAATGCTGCCTTTCTCTATAAGGCAATGGAAGAGGCGAAGGCTCTTGACCTTCCGATCAGTCTTCATGAAGAAGATCCTGCATTTATTGAAACAAACGGAATCAATCACGGACCTGTATCTGATGCGCTGGGCATCTACGGATCTCCTTCGATTGCTGAAGAATCTCTTGTTGCCAGAGATTGTCTGCTGGCGCTTCGTTCCGGTGCACAGGTCGTGATCCAGCATATCAGCTCCGGACAGTCCGTTGAACTGGTACGTACCTTTAAAGCTATGGGAGCAAATCTGCATGCAGAAGCAACTCCGCATCATTTCACTTTGACAGATGAAGCTGTATTAAAATACGGCGCACTTGCCAAGATGAACCCACCGCTTCGTACAGAAAATGACCGCCTTGCTATCATCGAAGGTCTCAAAGACGGTACGATTGATCTGATTGCTACAGACCACGCGCCACACAGTACGGAAGAGAAATCCCGTCCTATCACACAAACACCAAGCGGTATTATTGGTCTTGAGACTTCCCTTGCTCTCGGAATCACTTCCCTTGTACGTCCGGGACACCTGACATTAAGCCAGCTGATCGAGAAGATGACGATCAATCCTGCCAGCCTGTATCACCTGCCGTGCGGTTCTGTCGCAGAAGGAAAATCAGCTGATCTTGTACTGTTTGATCCGAATGAGAAATGGACTCCTGAGACTTATGCTTCTAAGTCTTCTAATTCTCCTTTTACCGGATGGGAATTGTATGGAAAAGTAAAATATACAATCTGTGATGGAAAGATTGTATACAAGGATTAATCTAAGAGGTCCCCTGCGGAATCTTTCATTTCCGCAGGGGACCTCTTCTTTGCTCATTAATCCTCGATCGCTGTTACTGTATAATCTTTGTCTTCGACTGTCTTTTTCAGCACTTCATTACTGATTTCGGAATTCAGTGTTACAACTGCTGTTCCGTCCTCATGGCTGACTTCTGCTGTATCAACCTGCTCAAGTGCCTCGAGAGCTTTCTTCACAGCCGCTTCACAGTGTCCACACATCATTCCTTCGATTTTCATTGTCTTTGTCATCTTTGTCTCCTCCTTGTTTTCTGACTCATTTTTGTCTGCTAAGACAATATCTGAAACAGTATTTTCTGCTGTTTCTACCTTTTTCATCTTTCTTTTTCTGTCTTTTCTGGCATCGTACATTTTAAACAGATTCAGTCTCAATGCATTTGTTACTACACAGAAACTGGACAGGCTCATTGCCGCCGCTCCGAACATCGGATTTAATTTCCAACCAAAGACCGGGATCCAGATTCCTGCTGCCAGTGGAATTCCTATCGCATTATAGAAAAATGCCCAGAACAGATTCTCATGAATGTTGCGCAATGTTGCACGGCTCATACGGATTGCCGCCGGCACGTCACTTAACCGGCTCTTCATCAGCACAACATCCGCTGCATCGATTGCAATATCTGTCCCCGCTCCAATGGCAATTCCCATATCTGCCCTGGTCAGTGCCGGTGCGTCATTGATACCGTCACCTACCATCGCAACCTTTCCTTTTTCTTTCAGCTTGCGGATCACCTGTTCTTTTCCTTCCGGAAGAACACCTGCGATCACTTCATCCACACCTGCCTGCTCACCAATTGCCTTCGCTGTACGCTCATTATCTCCGGTCAGCATAACAACATGGATTCCCATATTCTGAAGTTCTTTCACTGCCTGTGGACTATCTTCCTTGATCACATCCGCAACTGCGATCATGCCAAGGAACTGCTCATTCCTTCCAAAGAACAGCGGTGTCTTTCCTTGCTGTGCCAACTGTTCCGCCTGTTCTTTTATGCTGGCAGAAATCTTCATTTTTTCAGAAATGAATTTAAAATTGCCTCCGTACAGCCAGTCCTCTCCAAGTTTTCCTGACAGACCATTTCCCGGAACTGCCTGAAACTGTGTAATTTCACTTTTCTGCTCTGCTTCCCCATTTTCTTCTGCCTTTGCAAGAATTGCCCGGGCAAGCGGATGCTCACTTTTCTTCTCCAATGCATTTGCAAAAAATAATAATTCATGTTCTGTCATTCCGTCCGCAGGGAGCAGATCCGTCACCTTCGGTTCTCCACTTGTGATCGTTCCTGTCTTATCCAGTGCAACAATCTCCGTCTTTCCTGTCTCTTCCAGCGAAACAGCTGTCTTAAACATGATTCCATTCTTCGCACCCATTCCATTTCCAACCATAATTGCAACCGGAGTGGCCAGACCTAATGCACACGGACAGCTGATCACCAGAACAGAAATTCCCCTTGCAAGTGCAAATCCAACAGGCTCTCCGACAAGCAGCCATACGATCATTGTGACGACTGCAACGGAAATAACTGCCGGAACAAATACTCCTGAAACTTTATCTGCCACTTTGGCAATTGGCGCTTTTGTTGCTGCCGCATCACTTACCATCTGAATAATCTGTGATAATGTCGTATCCTCGCCAACTCTTGTCGCCTCGCAGCGCAGAAAACCTGACTGATTCATCGTAGCCGCAGACACTTTATCCCCTTCTGCTTTATCTACCGGTATACTCTCTCCGGTCAGGGCAGCTTCATCTACTGCACTATTTCCTTCCAGAACAATTCCATCCACCGGAATATTCTCCCCCGGTCTTACAACAAACTGATCTCCTCTTCTCACCTGGTCAATCGAAACTTCCTGTTCTTTTCCATCACGCAGGAGCGTTGCTGTCTTTGGTGCCAGCTTCATGAGGCTTTTTAATGCATCTGTTGTCTTTCCCTTTGAATGCGCTTCAAGCATCTTTCCGACTGTGATCAACGTTAAAATCATTGCTGCTGATTCAAAATAAAATTCATGCATCAGCTCCATCACATGATCCATATCGCCTGCCGTCTGCGCTGCTGTCATAGCGAATAATGCATACACGCTATATCCATAAGATGCACCTGCACCAAGTGCAACCAGCGTATCCATATTTGGTGCTCTATGGATCATGCCTTTCCAGCCACTGATAAAAAACTTCTGATTGATCACCATAACGATTGTCGTTAACAGGAGCTGCGCCAGCCCCATCGCCACATGATTTCCTTCCAGAAATACCGGAAGTGGCCAGCCCCACATCATGTGTCCCATTGACAGATACATAAGCGGAGTCAAAAAGCACAAAGAAGCGATCAGACGCCTTTTCATCTTCGGTGTCTCCCTGTCTTTCAACGCATCTTCCGCACAGTTCTGCTCACTTTGATTCATCCCATGCCCTTCATTCTTTGCAGATTTCAACGTTGCCCCATATCCAGCTTCCTCAACAGCCGCAATGACCGCATCTACTGTTGCTGTGCCTTCCACTCCCATGGAATTCGTCAGAAGACTGACTGAACAGTTCTCAACTCCGGGGACTTTCCCAACTGCCTTCTCAACACGGGCACTGCAGGCTGCACAACTCATTCCCGTCACATTATATTGTTCCATCTTACTCCTCCTTCAAGTTGTGATCCGGACTTTTTGTGCCAGATCTCTCTTCAGATCTTTTATCGCATCAATTTCTGAAGTGTCGTCACGAGCTCGTCAATCGTTTCATCTTTTCCATCCCGGATATCATCTGCCACACATGTCCGGATATGGTTTGCCAAAAGCACTTTATTGAAACTATTCAGAGCCGCATTCACCGCAGATACCTGAATCAGAATATCCGGACAATACGCGCCTTCTTCAACCATCCTTCGAACTCCCCTGACTTGTCCTTCAATTCTACTCAGACGATTCATCAGATCTTTATATTCTTTTTCCGGTCGATCCTTTGTCTTGTGACAACATCCCGGACAGACTTTCTTTTCTTCCATTGTATTTCTCCTGTCGTATAACCCCCAGGGGGTATATTTTCTAATTATTAATATATACCCCCTACAGGTATATTTCAAGTGCTTTTTAACAAAAAGTTACTGTTCATGCTACGTGCGGTTGCTGCTTACGCTATATGCGGCCGGCAACAACAAAGAAGCTGTCATGGAACATTTCACAATTGTATCTATGTCCCATGCAGCTTCTCTGCAATCCATTATTATGTTCGTTATTATATTTCCTGACAAATCTGTCTTATTCTACACTCTTGAGTGATTCAACCATGTTAATCTTCTTTAACTTAAAATACATCACTCCATTGACAAACAAAGAAAAGGCCACTGTCAGAAGAAAGGCATACAGGAAACTCGGTGGATCGATATTTCGTCCAAACATAACCGAATCAATCTCCACTGTCTCAATAATAAAGCGATGCAGAATTTTTCCGATCAACAATCCCGCCAGTGCCCCAATCAAGGTCAGCAGGATATTCTCTCTGTAAACATAAGAAGAAACTTCCTTGTCATAAAATCCAAGTACCTTTAATGTTGCCAGTTCTCTCTTGCGCTCTGTAATGTTAATATTATTCAGATTATACAGCACTACAAATGCCAGCATTCCTGCTGAAATAATCAATACAATAATCACGATGTCCAGACTCTCCAGCATATGATCCACCTGCTTTTTCAGGCTTGTCGTATAGCTGATGCTAAGTGTTCCATCACACTTCATTACATTTTCGCCGACATCCTTTGCCTCCTCTGTTGTACGATCCTGAGTTCTATAATAAATTGAATTATAGGCCGGGGCCTCACCGAATGTCTTTTCATAGACTTCAGATGTCATATAGAGATAATGTCCCATATAATTCTCACAGATTGCGCTGATCAAGACTGTTTTCTCTCCATCATCTGTATCAATCGTTAATTTATCACCAACATTGACTTCCAGCAGTTTCGCTGCTTTTTCAGTCAGGATTGCTCCTTTATCATCCAATGAATAAATTTCTTTTGTCTTCCTATCCCGAATCACGACAAACTTTTTGAATGCTTCTACATCTTTTGGTACATCTAAATAAACTTCCTGAGAAGACTCTCCTGAACTGACCTCAATATTTTTCAAAAGATTTTCTGCAGTCACTGATACCTTCTTATCCGTATCCAGTTCTTTCTGAACCTCAATTCTCTCTTCTTCTGTCACATCTTCCTTTAAAATAACGTCTCCATCATAAAGCTGAATCTGTTCGTATTGAAGCGGAACGATTGCTGAAATAGAATCTTTTAATCCAAAACCAAACAACATCATACCCATACAACCGCCAATTCCAAATACTGTCATAAAGAAGCGTTTTTTATACCGCACCAGATTACGCACGGTCGATTTCCATGTAAAATTCAGATTTTTCCAGATAAACGGAACTCGTTCCAGAAATACTCGTTTTCCCTGTTTTGGTGTTGGCGGACGCATCAATTCTGCTGCCTGCTCTCGTAATTCTTTCATACATGAGAACAGTGTTGCGATTACTGTACATGCAAGTGCCGCTGCACATGCTGTTACAGCATAATACAAATTATACGGGATCACAACATCATGCATATGACGATACATGATCTTATATGCAGTGATAATGATATATGGAATTATCTTTTCTCCAATCAGAATTCCGAAAACACCACCGGTTAATGTCGCAAGGATCGCATACCAGAGATATTTTCCAACAATTGAAGCATTTCCATATCCGAGAGCCTTCAAAGTACCGATCTGCGTTCTCTCCTCCTCTACCATTCGTGTCATTGTTGTCAGACTGATCAATGCTGCAACAAGGAAGAAAATGAGTGGGAACACTTTACCGATTGCCCGCATACGGTCTGCATTATCTCCGTATCCGCTGTATTCTGTCAGATTGTTCCGATCATAAACATACCACTTTGGCTTTTCAAGATCATCAATCTTCTGCTGTGCTTTCGCAAGCTCTTCTCTTGCTTCTGTAATCTGCCGCTCTCCATCTTCAATCTTCTTCTGAGCTTCTATACGACCTTCCTCATACACTGCCCAACCGTCTTCCAGCTCCTTTGTTCCGCTGCTTAACTGCTGCTGTGCCTCCTCAATCTTCTTCTGTCCCTCACTGATCTGCTGCCATCCGCTGTCAATCTGCTGCTGACCGGATGTAATCTGCGCCTTTGCCTGATCTATCTGCCGACTTGCGGTAAGGATTGCAGCATCCCCCTGTGTCAACACATCCGTCAGTTTCTGTATATTATCCTGCAATATCGGAATACCCTCTTCAATCTGAGCTATCCCGGCTTCAACTGCTGGAATCCCTTCGTTGATCTGCGTCAATCCGGCTTCGATTTTTGTCTGGTTTTTCTGAATCTCCGCTTCGGTAGCTTTCGCCTCCAGTTCCATTTTATCCAGATTTGCTTTCAATTCAGTCAACTTCTCTTCCATTGCTGTTTTTTCAGCTTCCAACTGTTCTAACTGAGCTTTTAATTCCGGATCTTCTTCTCCTGCTTCCTGCTTCCGGTCGTATTCTTCTTTCAGTGCCTCATAGTTCTGTAGAAGAAGTTCATACTGTGTATTTAGTTCTTCATAAGACTGTTTCAATGGCTGATAAATCTGCTGATACGTAGACTGATAGTCTTCTGCCTGTTGCTGCAATTCTTCCTTTGCTTTCAGAAGCTCGTCTTTCTTTTGCTTCATCTGTGTCTGTTGCGCTAAAAGTTCTTGTCTCTGATCTTCCAGACTTTCTTCCTGCTCTTTCAGTTGTGCCAGCTGACTTCTTAATGTTGTAAGTGCAATCTGTTTTTCGCTAAGTTCCTGTGCACCCTGCTCAACTTGTGCTTTGGACTGATCCAGCTCCTTTTGCTTTGATATCAGAAGATTTCTCGACTGCTCCAGTTCAAGCTTCGAAGCTGCCAGCTGATTTCTTCCTCGTTCAAGTTCTTTCTGCGCTGCATCAAGTTTCTCTCTTGCACTTGCAAGTTCTTCTTCTGCCTCTTTTTTTCCATCCGCCAGATCCTGCTCTGCCTGAGCTAACTCTTCTTGTGCTTCATCCACTTTTTCCTGCGCTGTCGAAGTAATCTCATCATATCTGGCCTGTTCTCTTTCCGCTTTAATTGCCTGAACCTTTTTCAGCACAGGATCCACATGTTCTTCATATTCTTTCGTAAATGCAGTCGCTTCCTTTGCACCTTCAATCTGCACTGTAATCTCTGTATACACATCTAATGAAAATGCTTTCTCCGGAACGCAAAGAAAGGCACTGACACTTCCATTTCCGATTGTTGTACTGCCTCTGTGAAATGCAATATACTCCGGACTGCTGACCGTACCAACAATGGTAAATGTATCTGTCTTAAGTGTATCTTCCAAAGAATCCGAAGTCCCACTCGATAATGTGATCTTATCCCCAACCTTCAGATTCTTTCCATCCAGATAATCTGCATCTATTACACATTCATTTTCCTTTTCCGGAAGCCTGCCATCTTCTAACTGAACTTGATTCATCTTATCCTGGAGCGCCATAACATGAACTGCTACCTGGTTTCCCCGAATCGTACAAAGTACATCTGTTGCATAGCTTCCTTCTGCATCCAATACACCATCCACAGCACGAATTGCATCCAGATCAGCTTCTGTCAGTCCCATTGTACTCATTACCTGAATATCCATCAGGTTCTTCTCATCGAAATATGCATCTCCTGAATATCTCATATCCGGCTCTGATGCACGGATTCCGGAAAAGAATGCACATCCTATCGCAACAATAAAGAAAATGGATAAAAAACGTCCAAGGCTATGACGGATCTCCATATAAAAGTTTTTTCGTAATGCTTTCTTCATCCACATCCCCTACCATTCAATTTCATCAATCGAAGTCGGATTCTCATTAGATTCCATTCTTGCTACCTGTCCATTTTTTATATGAATCAATCGATCTGCCATCGGCGCAAGTGCCTGATTATGTGTAATGATAATAACTGTCATTCCCTTTTCTCTACACATATTCTGAAGTAATTTCAAAATTGATTTTCCTGTATTGTAATCCAATGCACCTGTTGGCTCATCACAAAGCAAAAGCTTTGGGTTCTTTGCTAATGCTCTCGCGATTGAAACTCGCTGTTGCTCACCGCCGGAAAGCTGTGCCGGAAAATTATTCTTCCGTTCCCCCAGACCAACTTCCTCCAAAACTGCCTGTGCATCCAACGGATCCTTACTGATCTGCAACGCAAGCTCAACATTTTCCAATGCGGTCAGATTCGGCACAAGATTATAAAACTGAAAAACAAATCCGATGTCATCTCTGCGGTATCCTGTCAGCTGTTTGGAATTATAAGCTGTAATATCTTTTCCATCTACATACAGCTTCCCGCTTGTTGCCGTATCCATTCCTCCGAGAATATTAAGCACAGTTGTCTTACCTGCACCACTTGGTCCAACGATTACAACAAGTTCTCCCTGCTCAATCGAAAAGCTGATGTGATCCACTGCATGAATCTCAACTTCACCCATTTTATAAGTTTTCGTGATATCCTGCACTTTAACGAATTCCTTCATCTACATTCTCCTGACTCTTTTTCTCTTCTTCTGCATCTCTCCTGGCAAGCAGTCTGTTACTCTTTTCTTCGATTCTCTACAGACGCAGTTTCTCCCACTCTTCTCCTGCACCGAATGTCTCATGAAAACGTTCCGGAAGCGGTGTGTCCTGGAATAATTTCTTCTGATACTGTACGATCAGACTCGCAGCTAACGGCACTGCACCTGAATATTGCCGTTTCAAAACCTTACAATATTTCTGACATAACGGATCTGGCTTTACACTCATCACTATGTCATGCAATGAATCGTATTTCCCCACTGCCTTCATCCCAAGAAACAACGCTTTTCGCTTTCCAGATGTCGGTGCCAGAAACAGCTTATGATAAAAAACCATCCCTTTTAATGCCTTATAGATCTGCTCGGCTGTTACATCTTTGAAAAATGGTGCGATCACTTCCGCATACTCCATCTTAGGATGAATATGCTTCGCTGTCAGATAGCGCAAAGGATCATGATAATCTTCCGTCAGCATCATTCGATCCAGTTCCATCTCAATCTCATTATGTGAAACTCTTCCTACCTGCATAATTTTTTCAACATAAGGATGACATTCACTGTCTAAAGCAAAATGACAGATAAATCCATAAATATATGCACGCGCCGCTGCCGGATCTTTTACTTTCTCAATCACTTCAACAGCATGATGGAAAAACTCATCGGCAAATTGTTCATGAAGTGTATGCCCCTGTTCATTCACCGGATCTTTCTTTAATGCATTATAATAAAATAAGATATCCGGTCCATGTAACCCAATATCAAACAACTCTCTATGCGCTTCTATAGAATTCTGAAGGGGTCTTGGAAGTGCGCTGAGCACCTCTTTTCCGAATTTATAATGTGCGTATGTTGTTGGCATAAGAAACCTCTCCTTTTTCCGAATTTTCTTGTTAAGATTTATAATTACTCATATTATTATATTAACACATTCTTCCCTGTCTGACAGTAATTATCTTTATAAAAAATATGTGAAATGACATTAAAAATGCTAAATTTTTACTGCTTTTTCACTTCTTTTAACGCAATAATCACTTGACATTTATATTTCTTTTTACTATATTAGTATGTACAGCACACAAGAGAATGTGTCTGTTACAGTAGAGAGTATTCATTACTCTACCCTGATCAGGGCTTGTACTGGTTTCGACAGGGATCTCGAAGATGGAGAAGCTATCCGTAGGCTGATGCGTTAAATCGCAAACTTAAAATTAAACGCTAACGATAATTTCGAATTAGCTGCAGCCTAAATGCTGCATGTCAGCCCTGAAGCACTCACACTTTAGGAATCTGGCACCGACTATGTGAGAAACGATGACGGCAAAGCTTTGAGCTGTCAGGCGTATTATGAAGCTACTGAACCCGTAAGGATGTTAGTTTTCGTACGGCAGAGGGAATGTTAAATAACTGACTATGATAGTAGAAGTACATGGGACAGGTTTTTGGACGCGGGTTCGATTCCCGCCAGGTCCACTTTTCAATGAAAGTGTGAATTTACAACGAATGTGGGATACCCCTTACAAATCAAGGGTTTCCCGCATTTTTATTATTTAGAATCATTCTAGCGTATTAGAAATATTTCGGTTATTTTAGAATCCTATGCAACACGAAATGCATCAAAATGCAACACGAAAAAGATGATACAATATTAATGCCCCAAAGCGAATTGCTCTGGGGCATCTTTTTACTCAATCCATGCCTGAAACTTATCAACAAACCTCTTCTTATCTCCGGCAAATCCGTCCATGCCACTTGCTTTCAGTGTATCGACCTGATCTGCGTAGAAGTTCTTGTTATTCTGTACAGAAACTCTGTAATGGACCATCTTGTACTTATATCCATCTGGTGTGATGTAGTACAGTTCAACTGCAAGAATCTCTGAACCATCTCCGAGGATTCCATTCTTCTTGTCATTCAGATCATAGCTGTTGCCGAATGTAAGATATGGCAACCAACCATTAGCCTGCGTATAGACGCGTGCCCGGATACTTCCTTTGCTTACTTTAATGGCAAGCCACTTAATCGAAACATTATCACATTTCCCAGCCCAGTCGATTTTATTCACCACTGGTGGCCACCATCTGTCTGTGAAAGCCTGATATGTAATATCGACCTGTCCTAAGTCTTTCTTCTCTACCGGCTTAGATGGTACTGACGGTGTTACTGGTGTAGCACTTCCTCCAAATTCCATATAACAATGGTTGACGTCTACTCTTCCACTGACTCCATCTACCTGTCCATCAGAAGCATACTGCCAAATAGCATACTGACCTTTGTATGTATCTTCCGGAAGATTCTTGTATCTTGCCATCCACTCAACATATTTTCCGCGAACACTGCCAAGATAGTTGTTGAACCAGCTTAAGGATGCGTAGATTCCCGGAGTATATCCAGCTGCTTTAAGTCCTTCACAGACAATCTCGCAGCATCTAGGAGCATAGTTCTGTGTTCCAGGCTCCTCCACATCAATGAAGATTGGCAACTGGAATGTATGCCCTTTAATCAATCTGAGAATATGCTCAAGCTCTGATTTCGCCTGTCTGTCACAAGTCGCATAGCTATACAGATAGACTCCCACCGGAATTCCAAGTCTTTCACATTCTGAAAGGTTACGAATCCACTGTTTGTCATCCTGTGATGCGATATCGTCACCATATCCGCACCGAAGGATAGCTCCGGCACATCCGGACGCTTTTACTTTTTCCCAATTAATAACTCCATTATGGTAACTAACATCAATGATTAACTTACTCATTCCAGCCACCTTCTTTCAGCGCTGCTTTCTTCTGCTCGATTTCCGCTGCGTGCTCCTCTGCGAATTTTTCCATAGTTTCCAGTGATGTTCCTTCATTGTCTGAGATTTCTTTTGCGGATAATCCGTAGGCGAAACTTTTGATTGTCTCTTTAATCATCTGCTCTGTCATAATTACTCTTCCTTTCCACTCTGCTTAATCAACTGGTTCACATAATTACTTAATCCAGCCACTAAGATGCCCTGTACAATCGCAGTAAACAGTGCCATTGCGATATCCTGTCCAGTTCCAAGAGTACAAGTTGCAATCACGTAGATACCGCAGATCACGATTCCTGCAATTCCTAAGATGCTAGGAATATACTTGTCTGCGATAGTTTCGCTCTGTTTCACTGCCATACCGATAAAGTACAGTGCAATAGCTACAACAATAAGTTCCGGCTTTACATAATTGATAATCTGTTCCATGTTCATTCTCCTTATCATTTTAATCCAATCTGTGCTGCTACCACTCCGACCACAAGTCCGATGACTGCTGAGAGAACATATTTAACTACTGTTCTCCACATTTCTCCGTCTCTGCCCTCTAAGGCTTCTAGTCTCTCTCCTTGTTTCGCCTGTTCATTTGCCATACTTTCCATATTATTCGCAAGCTTCTCAACAGATACCGTAAGAGCTGTATTCTGTTTTACAGATTCCTCTAACAGCTCAATCCGTCTATTCTGTCTATGTTGCTCATCCTCAATACGTTTGGCAAATTCTGTATGCTCTTCTCTTCCTACATATTCCATCACCATTCTCCTTAAATACTTATAGTTCTGATTTTGTTTTAGCTTCCAACCGCAATCCAATTATAGGTAGCATTATTCATGAATTTATATTCTTTCACTGATTCTGTCCAAGAGAATGTACCACCAGACACGCTAAAACCAGATCTATCTGTGATTCCACAAGGTTTTGAGTACACGCTGTAATCACCACAGAATGTCACCTTTGCTTTTCCTGCGGAATACACAGCAGTAACAACACCTACTGATGTGATTTTATCAGCATAGATTATCAGCTTATCAATCTTAGACAAGCCAGTATTGATAGTAGGAGATAATGTTGTTCCGGTTTTTACCTGTACACCAGAACCTCCGCTAGATGTTTCCATTGTTCCGGTAGCAACGCCATCCTTAGACGTGAATTTCTTCCCTTTTCGCACATCTTCTGGCGTTGCGTCACCGAAGAATGTACCTAGTGAGCCATTACCATTAAGACGAAACATACCTCCATTTTTTAGGTAGGCTGATGCATTGTCAAGAGAAACGTTGTTAAGAGTTATGCAAATGTCTTTACCGCTTTTGCCTATAGAAATTCTTCCATTACCAACTGTAGGATGGCTTGCATCAAGCGATACCATACTTCCAGTGACTTTTTCTCCGTCAACATAAGCTGTCTTCCCTGACACAATGTCCTCTGGTAATGCCGTAGCATCTGATGTGTCGATTCCGCTTGACTGTATCATCGTTCCAACTATTTGTTTTCCTGTTTTATCGTGAGCTGTAGCACCAGCCAACAGATTTTCTGGTGCTACAGTGTCTTCTGCAAGATTAATCAGCGCACCAACTATTTGTTTTCCTGTTTTATCGTGAGCCACAGTCCCCTCTAAAAGCTGGTCTTCTGTCACTGTGTCTTCTGTCAAATCAAGTAATACCTTACCAGCATATTCTACTTTATTAATACTCATATTTAATCACTCCCTCCTACCCAATCGTTACTGTAGTTCCACCGGCAGAGTTTTCTGACTCCACGTAAGGAATCTTTGCCACTGTAACCTGTGACAGATGCGTATATCCGGTATCCGGCAGAATGGTCTGCTGTACGCTTGACGGAGTGACTGTCTTAGCCTGTGCTTTTACCCCCTCACTGCCGGTCATCGTACCTTTCACTCCGAGGATGGTCACACCCTCTCGGATATTATTAGCGGTCAGTTTCGCCTTTTCTGTGGAATCGATTCCGACCTTGCCGGAACCATCATGGTAGCCCTGTGCAATCACATAGCTGTCTGTCAGGGTCTTGATAGAGCCTGTCGCAGCTCCATTATTTGGCATCGTGCCGACAAGCTTTGTACCTCTTGCATAGGCTGTTTTGCCTTTTAAAATCTCCGCAACTGCAACTGTTGCATCGCTTGAATTCACATCATAATCACATGTTCCTGTAATAGATGCACCACTTTTATCATGTGTAGTAAATCCTTCAAGCACCTTATCCTCAGTCACAGTATCGCCTGTTAAGTCAATCAATGTCTCCCCGCCATACACTACTTTATTAATACTCATATTTTACAATTCCTTTCCAATAAACACAGTCTGTCCGCCTTCGGTATTGCTTACCTCGAAGAATGGTATTTCTTTGATTTTTACATTTTCCGTCATAAACTTTCGACGTGTCGCAAGCTCTTGTTTTTCAGTTTTGGGCGTAACCGTGTAATCGCCTTTGTAGTACTCCACTCCGGAGTGGTCGGATACAATCTGGAAGTGCTCAAAGTCAACCTTAATCTGCTCATTTCCGGTGCGAAAATCCACGTCCAGTTTTTTGTCAAGCTCACGAAAGGTTACATCAAATCGCATTAAATCACTCCATCTTTCAATATTTTGCCAATGTATACGCTCATGATGTCGGATGCAAGAGCCTCTCCGGCTGTAGTCCGCACCCTTATCTGCATCTCACCCTGTGATCGTGGCTGCTGCCGTAATCCTAGCGTGTCCTCTTGTGTCAGAGTCAGTGATACGGACGTACCGGAGCAGTTGCAATCTGACAAGGTTTTTTCCATCGTCGTAGTTCCATTTTGTGTCAACGTAATGTACATCTCCGCAATCAGTGATGTATCGAACGGCAGCGTGAACTCTAACGTAGGTGTTGTTCCTCTTATCATGTTATCTATCACCTCCTAATATCAAAATCCGGCAATATCGTAAGACATGAGTTCATCGTCACTCGCCGTCATTTCCCATAATGGCTATATCCAGCTCTGGCGTAATACATGTACTTCCCGGAAGAATCTTCTTTTCCCCTGCAATACTGTTCAGATCCGCGCATGTTTTTTGGGAGTGTCTCTCCTTTCGCGTCCGCCATCAATGACAGACGCATTCCAGTGATATTGTTCTCTATGATATCCAGTACATTTACCATATTGCTCCACCTTCCTTACTTTTGTTCCGTGTTTGTATCCGCAAGATCACCCATTCCGGAATCTTCCAGAATCTCTTTCACCTTGTCTTTTAACAGTCTTGGTACCTGCTCGAAAGTTTTCTTTCCCAACATAATCTGCTGTGCCCATAACATTGCCATCATTTCTTTTCCTCCGTTGTTTTGTAGTAATATGAATAGATTTGTTAATAGAGTTACCATTACTGATATACCTGTTCTGACATCTCCAAGATGCAACCTTCCAACTGGTTAATTTTCTCCTGCATCTCATTTTTTTCCTTCTCAAGTGCCTTGATTCGATCTTCTGGTGCCTGTTCTTCCTGATACATGACAATTCCAAGAATCCCTGCTGTATACTTTACGACAGCATCAAACTTCGTATAGTTCTCATAACATGCAAGTTCTGCTCCCCGCTCTTGGACTGTCATCTTCTTTGCTGTCATGGAGTCTGAAAAAATTGCTTTGATCTGCTCCTCCGTTGCTGAGATTGTTTTGACCAGAAGACCTCCATCAGCCTGGATAGATACATCCTGCACGGTTAGCTCCTGACTATCATTGAATATAATTTTCATAGCTTTTCCTTTCTCTGAATCATGTTTCTGTGTTTCATATATAAAAGCGCATAACAAAAGCACCCGACTCGCGCCGGATGTGAGCAAAAATTAACTTAAGTGAATTAAATGGCAAATCAATTATAGACATAAGTAAAAATCACTGTAAATTTGCAAA
>ENA-ORTM01001651-ORTM01001651.1-human-gut-metagenome-genome-assembly--contig:-NODE-1651-length-22137-cov-15.256227_pt1 | contig 22137 bp, 17 predicted proteins | sample MGYA00241909_ERZ509182 | MGnify/ENA primary metagenome ERZ509182 (study PRJEB26280, sample SAMEA2338855) | human gut metagenome | biome: human gut; feature: human-associated habitat; material: faeces...
ATGTATCCCCTGAGCTTTGCCGAGTTTATGACCATTTACAGTGGTGATAAGTACATGGGATTATCTGAATATATGCTGTATGGAGGTATTCCTCTGGTTGTTCTTCGTGAGGGAGCAAACGATAAGGCAGTTTCATTGCAGAATTTGTTCAATGAGATTTATCTTCGAGATATTACCAAACGTAACCGAGTGAGGAACATCGGAGAACTGGAGGATCTTCTGAATATTCTTTCCTCTGCCATTGGTTCGCTGACCAATCCAGAAAAATTGAAGAATACTTTTAGGACGGTAAAGAAATCCAGAATCACTTCCGCTACTATTAAGAAATATCTGGATTATTTAGAGGATTCTTTTCTGATTGAATCAGCACAAAGATATGACATTAAAGGAAAAGCATATATTGAAACACCAAAGAAATATTACTTTTCCGATCTTGGCCTTCGTAATGCCAGAATCAATTTCCGTCAGTTTGAGCAGACTCATTCTATGGAGAATGTAATTTATAATGAACTTCGTATGCGTGGTTACAGTGTGGACGTGGGTGCAATACCGATTGCAGAAAGAAATCAGGAAGGTAAGGTTGTCCGTAAACAGCTGGAAGTTGATTTTGTATGCAATCTTGGTTCTTCCAGATACTATATCCAGTCTGCATACTCGCTGCCAGATGAAGCGAAACGAACTCAGGAAATCAGACCGTTCAGAAAAATTGATGATTCTTTCAAAAAGATTGTTATTACAAAAGATATTGTACAGCCCTATTATGATGACTATGGTATCTTGACTGTAAACATTTATGACTTTCTCCTTGATCCGCAAATTCTTGAAAAATAAATAATAGTATTCTAATGAGCCAAAGCAAGAGCTTACTACAAAAATCAGATAAATGGGAGGATGTGATAAGAAATCACCTTCTTCCTTCGTCCTTCGGGATTACAGATGTGAATTTGTGGTGTGGTAAGATAGAAACACAAACAAAGAGACACAAATATTTTCCATGGAAAATGAATATAAGACTGGAGGGTACATTTATGTTAAAAAAACAAGCTTTTGATTTCTGGAAAACTTATATCGAATTTTTGACGAAAGGTATTATTGATGTTCCGATGCCTAATCCGGCAATAGAATTCCTGGCTGATGTAAAGGCCGGAAAATATGATGAAATAAGCGATAAAGAATACGATGAACTGCTGAATTCTACAGCAGAACTTGCAAGCTTCTGGAAGAAAAAACGAAAAGCAACGGTAGGCGAAATTGTACGGGAAGCTCTGATTCATATGAATTTAAGTCTTAGTGAAACAGAAAAACTGGCTCAGATTCTTGCGGAAGCGTCAACATGTAAGACATATAAGTAAAAAGAAACATTGATGGGACGATATAACACAAGGGAAACAATAAGGGAAAATCTGATGCTTCTGCTATTACAGGACATTACCGATAAAATTGCAAGTCCTTTTTATCGGACACATCATTTTGCATAATTGACAATAAGAAAATATCTATAGAACTGAAAGAAGGGATTTTTATGGCGGTTACCAATAATATCAGAGAAATCCGGGAACAGCGTGGCATTTACCAGGATGACCTTGCCGCTGCTATCGGATACAGCACCAAAACTGTTGGCAGGATAGAACGTGGGGACAGCACCCCATCTGCCGAATTTATGCTGCGGATATCAAAATACTTTAATATGCTGGTGGAAGATGTATTCCACGTGGAAGATTGAGTCGGAGCAGCAATCCGGTTCACCTTCTATTTTGGACAGCTTTTCATGTCCTATCAACAACTATAGTTTTTTGATAAATGCTTGACTGTAAACCTTGTTTATAGCTTATTATTAAGTAAAATAGAGTTGCTCGAAAGGAGGGCATAATATGACTATAAAAGACGTAGAAGAGCGAACAGGTTTATCCCGTTCTAATATCCGTTTTTATGAAAAGGAAAAACTTATTGAGCCTTCGAGAAATGAAAGTAATGGTTATAGAGATTATTCTGAAAATGATGTGGAAAATATAAAGAAGATTGCATATCTACGTACATTGGGAATTTCTATTGAAGATATACGAAGTATTATATCCGAAAAAGTAACATTGCAGGAAATGCTTGAGAAGCAAAAGGAAGTATTAAAAAATCAGATTACTGATTTGAATAAGGCGAAACTCATGTGCGAAAAAATGCTGGATGAAGAAAGTATTAGTTATGAAAAATTACAGGTAGAACAATATGTAACAGATTTGCATGACTATTGGAAAGATAATCGAACTGTTTTCAAACTGGATTCCGTCAGCTTTTTGTATATATGGGGAAGTATGCTTACCTGGACTATGATTACCGCACTATGCTTGATTATTGGGGCTTTGTCTTATTCTAAGTTGCCGACAGAAATTCCAGTACAATGGAGTAAAGGAGTGGCAACATCCCTAGTTAATAAAAACTGGATTTTTATTTGTCCTGTTATATGTATCATAATCCGTTATTTATTAAAACCTTTTATCTATGCGAAATTGCAGATGAACAATTATTATGGAGAAATTATAACAGAGTATTTGACAAATTATATGTGTTTTATTGTGTTGTCAGTGGAAATCTTCTCCATACTTTTTACTTTCGGAGTGGTAAAAAGTGTTGTTGTACTGTTATTTGTGGACACGGCACTTTTTATTGGATTGTTAGTAGTTGGTTTGGTAAAAATGGATTTGAGAGGGAAAGAAGTTTTATGATTCAAATTTTATATTTCAGAAATAACAATAAGATACTATTTTTCCCACGCCTACTATGAGAACGGCGGCTATGAGATAGAAATTGCATATACTGGCGAATAAAAGAACCGCTGTTGCATGGTTTATTGGCTTCCATGTAGCTGGTATTCGGCTGAGGTATTGAAAGAGCTGGGATTGAAATGAGGGAAGTGGATAAATGTTTTGATTGACGAAATAACCTATACATGATAGTATAAATCCAAAGATGATGGTCTATCAGAGAGACTGTTATATATCTTCAAGTTTAAAAAGATAATTTTCAATAATTTTTCAAAAATCAGAATCGACAATTCATGACAAATCAACCCTGAATCGGGGAACGTTTCTCATAGAAAAGAACTACAAAAAATAAGAAAATAAAAACGGAAAACCATTGTCTGTAGTATAAGTATTTGTTATTATGAAGTAAATAGAGGATATTTTACAAAGTAAAGCTTAATCTAGAGAATCTGCCAGTGGCAGGCCTCTGTAGATACCAAGGTATACAAAAGGAGAATGAAAAAATGAAAAAAGAAGACATGTCCTGTATCGACTGCGCAGTAAAAAACTGCAACAAAATGGATAAAACCTATCCGGATTTCTGTCTGACAACACACATGGATGAAGAAGTTCTAAATGAAGCTATGGAATGCTACAATGAAGACGAGAACCGCAAAGTAACAATCGCTGCTGCTGAAGTAGAGTATGAGAATTACTGCAAACATACCCGTGTCGAAGAAATCATGGATTTTGCAAAGAAGATTAATGCGAAAAAGATCGGGATCGCAACCTGTGTCGGATTGTTGAAAGAAAGCCGTATCCTGGCAGATATCCTGCGCAGACATGGCTTTGAGGTGTATGGTGTCGGCTGTAAAGCCGGAACACAGAAGAAGACATCGGTCGGCATCCCGGAATGCTGCGAAGGTGTCGGTGTGAATATGTGTAATCCGATCCTGCAGGCAAAGCTTCTGAACAAGGCGAAGACGGACCTGAATGTTGTGGTCGGACTTTGTGTGGGGCATGACAGTCTGTTTTACAAATATTCCGAGGCACTGACTACGACAGCAGTGACGAAAGACCGTGTATTGGGGCATAATCCGGTGGCGGCGCTTTATACTGCGGATAGTTATTATTCGAAGTTGAAGAAGAGTAATATTTCTAATTTGGGCGTTTAAAGATACATAAAGATATAACAAAGCGAAAAATGAAACTAGAGCTTGTGTAAATGTTCTGTTATAATAAATTATTAAAATGAGAGGGGGTGTAAACATGGCAAGTATAAAAGATGTAGCACAAAAGGCAGGAGTCGGTGTTGGAACAGTATCAAGAGTACTGAATAACAGTGGATATGTATCGGATGAGACACGTGAAAAAATAGAAGAGGCTATGAAAAATCTTCAGTATACACCGAATGAACTTGCCAGAAATCTGTATCATAAAAAGAGTGGGATCATTGCCGTTCTGGTGCCAACAGTAGAAATTCCTTTTTTTGCAGAACTTGTACATAATATTGAAGCGGAACTCTATAATGAAGGATTCAAGATCATGTTATGTAATACAGATAAGGCACATAATGCAGAACTCGAATATCTGGATATGTTAAACAGGCATATCGTGGATGGTGTGATTACAGGTGTACATTCCTTAGATGTAGAAGAGTACAAAAAGATAAAAAAACCAATCGTTGCATTTGACCGTTATTTGGGAGAAGATATTCCTGTGGTTACAGTCGATCATAAGGAGGGCGGACGACTGGCGGCGGAAATTCTGCTTAAGAATGGGTGTAAAAAAATAGTACATTTCAGAGGTGCAACTGCAGTAGAGTCGCCATATCATGAAAGACATTTTGAATTCGCAAGAATTATGAAGGAACAGGGAGTAGAGTGCTTTGATTATGAACTGGCATGGAATAAATTTGATCTGGAGTATTATAAGTATGCGGTAAAAGATTTGTTTGACAGACTGGATGAATGGGAATTTGATGGGATATTCGGAACAGATCTGGTTGCAATCGAGTGTATGAATGAGGTTATCCGAAGACATAAAAAGGTTCCGAAGGATGTAAAATGTGTGGCTTATGATGGAACATATATTACACAGATAGTAGAACCAAGTGTGACTTCAATTGTTCAACCGATAAAAGAACTGGCAAAAGAGGCGGCCAGGTTAATTTGTGAATTGGTTAATGGGAAGACATATAAAAATGAAAAAGTAACATTAGGAGTATCTGTGAGAAAGGGGAGAACAACAATGGAATAGTAAAAATGCACAAAAACAGTGCACAAAATTTGATAAAATAAACGAAATGACGAAAAAATGTTGACATCTGAGCAGCTAAGAGTTATATATAGATTATACAAATCAGTCACGTGCACAGCTGAATTTATTTTTTTTAACAAACATGGAACGGGTTCCATAAAAAGATGCGGAATTATTTTTTTTAAGAAACATGGAACGGGTTCCACAAACAATAATTTACTCATTTAGGGAGGAAAAACTATGAAGAAAAAAAGTTTAAAAAAGGTTACATCTGCAGTATTAGTTGCAGCGATGTCGATGGGACTGCTTGCTGGATGCGGAGGAAGTAAGTCATCAGGAGAAGCAAAAACGGATGCGGACGGGGCAACCGTCATTAAATTTGGTATTCATGTGGCAAACCCAAAAAAACAGGAAACGGTTACTTACAATATTGTTCAGGGATTTAACAAAGAAAATAAAGGAAAATATAAAGTAGAATTCGTGGCAGCTGATACAGAAGCACATTCAAAAAATATGAAATTGGCAGCACAGGATGGAAGTCTTCCGGAAATTGTACATTTAGATTCAGCGGAGGCACCGAAATACAATGAGGCCGAATACTTATTAGATATGTCTGATTTCCTGAAAGAAAATAAAGACATTGATGATGCACTGGATGGTATGGAAGATGCATTCAATGATGGAAAAGTACAGTATGGACTTCCATATCAAAGTAATGTTCAGGGATTTTTCTATAATAAAGATTTGTTTGATAAAGCTGGGATTGCTTATCCAACAGATGATACAACTTATGACGAATTCCTTGATATGATCGCAAAACTGAAAGATTCAGGAGTTACACCAATCGCAATCGGAAGTAAGAACAGTGGATACTCAATGTGGGAGTTCAATGAATTCTTTTCAAGATATGGATGGGAAGATAATGAAAAATCCTATACTGGTGATAAGGCAAAATATTCAAACGATGATATGAATGCATGTTTTGAAAAAATAAAAGGACTTGCAGATGCCGGAGCATTTCCGGAAAATATGGCAACAATCGAATATTTTGACGCAAAACAGCTTTTTAATGAAGGAAAAGCAGCAATGTTCGGAACAGGTCAGTGGGACTGTGCAGAATTTGATAAAAATATCGGTGAACACATCGGATTTTGGTGGGGACCAAAATTTGAGGATTCTTCTTATGAACAGAATATTGCAATGAAAGTTCCGGCAGCTCCGCTGGTAGTAAGTTCAGCGGTAAAAGATAATGATAAAGCAAAAGAAGCTGTGTATGCATTTTTGAAATATTATTATGGAGAAGAAGCAGCAAAGATTTCTTATGAAGGATCCATTTTCCCGGCAACCAATTATGATGGTATTGCAGCAACAGATTCACAGTATGCAATGAATGCAATGATCACAGCACTTGGAAATGGATGGAAAACACCAAAAGCAGCTCCGGACCAGACAGTTACTCCGGCAGTTCAGGAAGCAATGTATGATGCAATATTTGGTGTTATGCAAGGAACATACAGTCCGAAAGATGCTTTAAAAAATATGGATTCGGCAGCAGCAAACTAGACAGACGTTAATATTGGCTGACACTGCATGGGACCGCCATGAAGATTTGTCATGGTGGTCCCGGATATAAAGAGGATGAGCGTATGCATTGGTTAAGTAAAAAGAGATACAAGATAGGATTGGTAATTCCGACACTGGTTGTGTATATGGTATTTATTATTATTCCTATTGGAATGTCAATTGGATATAGTTTTACAAAATATTCTGGAATTGGAAAGGCTACATTCAACGGATTGACAAATTATATGAGATTATTTAAAGACCGTTTGTTTTGGATATCCTTAAAGAACACAATGATTATGTTTATATTGGCATTTGTATTGTTATTGTCTTTATCTTTTCTCATTGCTTTGTTACTGAATAATAAATTAAAAGGAGTGGATTTTTCAAAGTCATTAATCTTTTCTCCTGCGATTATCGCACCGATCATTGTTGGAATTATCTGGGTTTATATATTAGATCCAAACATTGGTATTATCAATAATGTTCTGGATGCGATAGGGGCATCTGGTTTGAAACAAAAATGGATAGGCGGCAATACACTGTCTCCGTACAGTATCGCGATTATCTATTTCTGGCAGCAATTAGGATATCTGGTAACGGTATTTATTGCAGGTCTTAAAATGATACCGGGAGAGGTGTTGGAAGCAGTTGAAATAGATGGTGCAAGCTTTGTACAGAAGACAATGTATGTCACAATTCCAATGATGAAATCAACGATTTCAACAGTAGCGGTTCTGATCATTACAGGGGTGTTTAAGATCTTTGAAATTGTGCAGCAGACAACAGGAGGAGGTCCAAACCATCTGTCTGAGACGTTGGTTACATATAGTTACTCAATGACATTTAACAGTGGAGATTATGGTTATGGAATGTCTCTGGCTACATTTACATTCCTTCTTTCACTGGTGATCACAGGTATTTATTCAATACTTACAAGAGAAAGAGGTGAATAGGAATGGTACCGAAAAGAAAGAAAATTGCAATGTATGCTGCGATGATCATTATAACAGCGATTGTTGTATTTCCATTTTTATGGATGGTATTGCTTTCGTTCAAATCAAGTTCAGAGATCATGTCTAATCCATTGGCAATGCCGAAGGCATTTAATCTCGACAACTTCAAACATGCATTGGAAACATTAAACTTTCCACAATTATATGCGAACACTTTTGTTGTATGTATATTATCTGTTGTGTTGGAACTTATTATTACATTCTGCAGCTCTTTCGTAATTGCAAGAATGGAATTTAAGCATCCGAAGGCAAAGAGTTTATTGTATGGATTTTTGATTTTGGGATTATCTGTTTCACCATTTATTTTATTGTTCCCGGTATATAAGATTAATATCTTTTTCGGGTTGAGAGGAAAATGGGCATTGATTTTTCCATATGCAGCAAGTTCGATTTCATTCAATACGCTTCTTCTGACAGCATATTTGAAACAGCTTCCTACGGAAATTGACGAAGCGGCTGTAATAGATGGCTGTAACATCTGGCAGCTGATGGTGAAAGTTATTTTGCCAATGGCAAAGCCGGTTATTGCAACAATTGTCATTTTTAACGTGTTATACATATGGAATGAATATCCGTATGCATCTGTAATGCTGAAAGATGTATCTGATTATACACTTTCTATGGGAGCTTCATTCTTCAAAGGAAATTATACGGTAGATTATGGTGGAATTGTAGCATCCAGTCTTATGATTATTGTTCCGGAACTGATCTTCTATGGATTATTCCAGAAGAATATTGTAGAGGGTATGACAGCGGGAGCTGTGAAAGGATAATTATTAACAAAAATAAAAGGAGACTTATATTATGAGCAATGTATCAGGATTATTTAAAGATTTGACAACTGTAAAAAAAGCCAGAAACGGAAGACTTGCCAGCTGGGATCAGAGAGGTAAGAATCAGGATTATTGGGAAATCCCGGCAGGTGAGACAATCTCTCTTGGAGAAGTGGAAGGACCTGGATGTATCACACATATCTGGATGACTTCTTCTTGCAGAAAAGTAGTAGCACCAAGTATTCTTGATCCAGTATTAAATGCTTCTGCAGCTCCGGTTATGGAGATCCATCCGGCACTTGGAGTTATCTGGGATGATTATGATCCATTCTATTATAGAAAAGTTCTGATCAAGATTACATGGGATGATCAGGATACACCAAGTGTACTTGCACCATTGGGAGATTTCTTCTGTATTGGTAACAGTTATCCGGGCAATTTTTCTTCACTGCCATTTAATGTTTCGCTGAAACCAGAAGAAGCAGGAAGATATGGAGCTCCTTGTTCTGTATCATGCTACTTCCCAATGCCTTTTAATAAAAAAGCAAAAATTGAGATTGTAAATGAAAACGAACTTCCATTTATTTTATATTTCAATATTGACTATGAAATGTATAAAGAGCCACTGGATGAGAATACAGCATATTTCCATGCAAGCTGGCACAGAGAAAATCCTTGTCAGGGCTGGGGACCAGACCTTCAGACAAACTGTCCGGAAGTTAATAATGTAACCAATTTTAAAGGTGAGAATAACTATACAGTGCTTGACGTAGAAGGAACGGGACATTATGTAGGATGTAACCTTACTGTAAAACACTACCAGGGAAGCTGGTGGGGAGAAGGAAATGATATGTTCTTTATCGATGGAGAGGAATATCCGTCATTAAATGGTACAGGAACAGAAGATTATTTCAACCATGCATGGGGAATGCAGAAAAATGCATATCCATTCTTTGGAACTATTGTACATGAAAGCGATACAGATGGATTCCAGGTATCTTACCGTTTTCACATTACAGATCCAGTAAGATTTGAGAAACATTTGAAAGTTACGATTGAACATGGACATGCGAACCATCTGTCAGATGACTGGAGTTCAACAGCATACTGGTATCAGACACTGCCAACAGCAAAACCAATTACGATTCTTCCTGTAGAAGAGAGAATTCCAAATGTACCGGTACTTCCAGAACGCAATCTTCAGATGCCGGAATTAACAGAAGAAATGAAAGCAGCGAGAGAATCATGGGCAAAACGCTGGGAAGAGTATAAGCCTGCAAGAGAAGAACAGTTCAGAATTAAAGAAAATAAGGCCCGCCGGGAATCAAAGCTTAATACTGAATTTGCAAAGAAGCTTCGTGAAGAATATAAGTAATAATATCGGAGGCACAATATGTCAAAAGAACTGATGATTGAAAGAATAGAAAAAGCCCAGAAAGAAATTGAAGCAAAAAGAGAAACCGTACAGCAGGGAAAATTTCGTCAGGACTATCATTTTATGGCAGAAACCGGATGGATCAATGACCCAAATGGGTTGATATATTTTAAAGGAAAGTATCACTTTTTCTATCAATATAATCCATATTCCGGATTTTGGGACTGTATGCACTGGGGACATGCTGTCAGTGAAGATATGATTCATTGGGAGTATCTGCCATTAGCGCTTGCACCAAGTGAAGTATATGATGATCATTTGAAGGGGGGATGCTTCTCCGGCAGTGCGATTGAACATGATGGAAAGTTATTCCTGATCTATACAGGAACCTGTAATAATGGAAATGGGTTTGAACAGGCACAGTGTATCGCATATAGTGAAGACGGGATCCACTTTGAAAAATATGAAGGGAACCCGGTGATCACAGCACCGGAAGGTGTTCCAACAGATCTGTTCAGGGATCCGAAAGTATGGAAACATGATGATACCTATTATGTAGTCTGTGGAGCAAGCAAAAATGGATTTGCACAGGCAAGACTGTATAAATCGACAGATATGTTCCACTGGGAATTTGTCAATGTCCTTGCAGAGAGCAGAGGCGAATGGGGCTATATGTGGGAGTGCCCGGATTTTTATCCGGTAGGAGATAAATATGTGTTGATGTTCTCTCCGATGGGAGGAAAAGAGCGCACCAGTGTTTATCTGGTGGGAGATTTTGACTATGATACCGGAAAATTTTTCTATACAATTTCAGGGGAAATTGACTGGGGATTTGATTATTATGCACCACAGTCATTCCTGGCACCGGATGGCAGAAGGATTCTGGTAGGATGGGCGAATGCATGGGATTGGATGCCATTTTGGAAAGACTGGGGTCCGACATATCAAGAAGGCTGGTGCGGATTCTTTAACATTCCGAGAGAGGCGGTATTAGCAGAAGATAATACATTAAAGTTTATTCCTGTAAAAGAATTACAGGATCTCCGGAAGAATAAGCAGGAAGAAGCGGACATTCTGATAAAAGAAGACGAGAAAAAAGAACTTCGGAGTGGCTGTGTTTATGAAACGGAAATGCGGATAAATCTGAAAAAATCAACTGCAGACAAGATTAGGCTGAACTTAAGAATGTCTCGGGGAAAGAAGACAGAGATCCTATTTGATCTGAAGAGAGCGGAAGCATATTTTGACCGTAATAATTCCGATGGCTGGAGTAAAGGAGTCGCAAGATGTCCATTGAATTTAATGGGCAAAGAGCATCTGGATATTCATATTTATTCTGACAAAATTTCATTAGAAATATTCAGCAATGATTATCAGAATAATTTTTCTTGTAATATATATAATGTGGATGATGATCAGAAAAATGAAATGACAGCAATTGGTGGAGATCTGATGATTGAAAGCATTCGGTCATGGGAACTTGAAAAGACAATGAAATAATTATTCTCTCTCTGAAAAGGAATAACAAACCAGATTAGCAAAGGTTTGTTATTCCTTTTTGCATATTATTTATCTAACTTAAGTCCCGCCAGTGCCTGGGCAAATGCGTTATTCACCGGTTCGTCATTTTGCTGCTGCTGTTTCTTCAGATATTTCTGGACATCGCGCTTAGATACGCCGGCACCTTCTTTGGCACGACGGTTCTTGAATGCTTCCAGCTTCTCTTTGTAGCCGCAGGAGCATACAAATGTCTCACTGTCCCCCTTTTTGATTAGTTCCATCTTCTTGTGACAGTTCGGACATCTTGCATTGCTGGTGCGTGCGATCGTCTCGCGGTAGCCGCATTCACGGTCCTGGCAGACCAGCATACGGGAGTTCTTGCCTTTGACAGAAAGCATACGCTTGCCGCAGCGCGGGCATTTTGTATTAGTCAGGTTATCGTGACGGAAAGTTCCGTCGGAAGTCTTGATATCCTGAATTAATTCTTTGGTGTAGCTTTCGATATCTTTGATAAATACCTGTTCTTTGTGTGCTCCTTTGGCAATCTTGGCAAGTTCCATTTCCCAGGAAGCGGTAAGCTCCGGTTTTTTCAAATCTTCCGGGACTAATTCCAGAAGCTGTTTTCCTTTGGATGTCAGAAGAATCTCATTTCCCTTCTTTTCCAGCAGGAAAGAGTGGAACAATTTTTCAATGATATCGGCTCTTGTCGCTACGGTTCCGAGTCCGCCGGTTTCACCGAGAGTTTTTTTCATCTTATTATCATCAGAAGACATATAACGTACCGGATTCTCCATGGCGGACAGAAGTGTCGCTTCTGTAAAACGGGCGGGAGCTTTGGTCTTACCGCTTGTGATATTCGTGCGTGTGACAGTCAGGGTGTCGCCTTTGTGGAGAACAGGAAGTGCCTGCTCTGAAGCCTTTAAGTACATATCATTATTTTGGAAATCTTCTCCAAAATCTTCAGAATCTTCATAATCCCCGTAAGCATCATACTGTGAAGCAGAGGAACCGGAAGATGCAGCATCGGCATATACGGCCTTCCATCCGGCGGCTTTGATGACCTTTCCTTTTGCAGTAAATGTTTCACCTGCGGCTTCAGCTTTCAGTGTAGTCTGCTCATATTCAAATGCCGGATAGAGGACGCTGATAAAACGGCGTACGACCAGATCATAGATCTTGCGTTCATTGTTCGACATATGTTCCATCTGGACATATTCTTCCGTCGGAATGATCGCATGATGGTCGCTGACTTTTTTATCATCTACGAAGGCTTTGCTTGTCTTAAGCGGTTTCTTTAAGAGTTCCGGAATATATTTCTTATAAGGTCCGATATTGCAGGCTTTCAGGCGTTCTTTGATCGTTGGCACAATGTCCGTACCGATATAGCGGGAGTCTGTTCTTGGATAGGTGAGGACTTTGTGGTGTTCGTACAGACTCTGCATGATATTCAATGTCTCCTTTGCGGAGAAGCCAAAGCGCTTATTGGCATCGCGCTGTAATTCCGTCAGATCATAGAGGCCCGGGGAAGGTGTCCGCTTGGATGAGGTATGCACATCCGTCACGGTAAGCGTCTGGTTCTTTAATTTTTTATCAAGGCCGGTTATCAGGTCTTTGTTAAAGGAGCGCAGGGAACCGCTTTTCTTTTGCTGCCATGTCCATGTGACGATAGAAGCCATAGTGCCGACAGAACCACCGGTAACAGAAGTTGTACACCGCAGTCCATAATAATCTTCCGGTTTAAATGAACGGATCTGCTGTTCGCGGTGTGCAATCATGGCAAGTGTCGGTGTCTGTACACGTCCGCAGGAGAGCTGGGCGTTATACTTGCAGGTCAATGCACGGGTGGCATTGATCCCGACCAGCCAGTCTGCCTCTGCGCGGCTTCTTGCGGCATGATATAAGTCGTTGTACGCACGACCGTCCTTCAAGTGGGCAAACCCTTCTTTGATCGCTTTATCGGTAACAGAGGAGATCCACAGACGGCGGATCGGCTTATGACAGCCGGATTTGTCCAGGATCCAGCGGGCAACCAGTTCTCCCTCACGTCCGGCATCGGTGGCAATGATGATCTCAGAGACATCTTTCCGGAAAAGCTGTGTCTTTACATTATGGTATTGTTTGGATGTCTGTTTGATCACGACGAGCTCCCATTTCTTTGGAACCATCGGGAGATAAGACATATCCCAGGCTTTGAACTTTTTATCATATTCTTCCGGGTCGGCCAAAGTGACCAGATGGCCGAGTGCCCAGGTGACGATATAATTGCTGCCTTCGATCGCACCGGAAATGTTCTTGTGACAGCCGAGAACACGGGCGATATCGCGGGCAACAGATGGCTTTTCAGCCAGTACGAGTGATTTCATATATATACTCCTTTCAGATATAGAAAAACCCCGAAAACATGATGTTTCCGAGGTTATATAAGAGGCGCCAACCAGATTTGAACTGGTGATAGAGGTGTTGCAGACCTTTGCCTTACCACTTGGCTATGGCGCCATGCCTTACGTACTGTTAAGTATAACAAATACGTAAGATGAAGTCAAGAAAATCTGTATGTTAAAATCCGAGATCTTCATTTACCAGAATGACTTTGATGCGCTGCGGTGTCTTGGAATATCTGGTGATCAGGATCTGACAGCAGATCGTATCCGGTGTTTTGCAGTCGAAACAGGCACCTGTTTTGCAACAAGGAGTGCTCAGGTTGAAACGCTGTGCGTTGATCGGCGCGGCTTCATTTCTTGCACGGGACATGGCAGAATCTACATCGCGTGTAACTTTATTCATTCCGATGATCATCAACACATTCCGTGGTCCGGCAGCTATAGAGGATACACGGTTGGAATGTCCGTCGATATTGATCATAATTCCATCTTCCGTGATCGCATTTGCACTGGTCAGGAAGTAATCACAATCATATGCCGCAAGCTCGATCTTGCGCTTATCTTCCGGTGTCGGTGCGGTATCGCGGTTGTATACATGATAATTTCCCTGACAGACAGCTTCTTTTAAGCCGATCTCATTGACAGACATGGAACCGCCCCAGGAGATGCTGCTTCCTTCCGGGATTAATTCCAATGCTTTCTTCAGAGCCTCTTCTTTGGAGTCTGTATAATAAGCTTCCATGTTGCGGGCTGTAAGTTCTTTTACAATCTTTGCGCCTAACATCTGGTTTCGTTTGATTCGATTCTGATCCATAATGAATCCCTCCCACGTTTATGTTGTTTAGCTATTTCTACTTGAAATTATAACACAGATTCAGGTCTGCAGTCTTTGAAATAACGCAGAAGATGAGAAAATGAACATTTATATACTGCGCTTTTCAAGTCTTAAAATATAAAAAGAAAGCATGATGTTTGTCCGGTTCTCATTGGTCAGGATATCATAATCCAGAAGTTCTTTTATCTTATTCAGTTTATACGACAGCGTATTCTTATGACAATAAAGTGCATCTGCGGTATGGATGATACTACAGTCATGATCAAAGTAGACTTCCAGGATATGCAGATAATCGGTATGATGCACAGCGTCATAGTCAAGAATCGGGCCAAGTGTGGAGTTCAGGAAATCCGCTGTCAGCGATTGATTGTGGATATCGGCCAGAAGTTTGTATACACCAAGCTTATCGTACTCAAGGAAGTTCTTCGGGAGAGCAGTTTTGGTGAGCTGATAGGCGGTAAATGCGGTCTCGTAAGAGCGGTGAATGTCTGTAAGCTGCGAGACCGTAGTTCCGATCCCGACATAGACATCGGAGTTATTCTGACAGACATCGTAGAGCTTCTGAGATATATCGTTTACAGATTCACCGGCAAACAATACGATCAGATGCTTCCCTTCTTCATATACGATCCCTTTAGACATGAAATAACGGATCTTCTTTTCCAGCTGTTCCAGGTAAGAATTACCGGAATCACTGTCATAAGTGTGGCAGCTGATCATGAGGATGGTATAGTTCATGTCGCGGAAGAATCCATTGCTTTCCAGAGGATTCAGATAGGAGTCTTCATTCTCGGGGTAATAGATCGCATTTTTCAAAGCAGCGGCAAGACTGGTTTCACGGTGTTCGTTTTTTAACAGAATCTCAGAAAAGATCCGCATGATATCAATGAACGGAGTGTCCCAGGAAGTGGAGAACAGCGGAAGCTGTATTTCATTGCAATAGTCGATAATCTCCTGGGAAAATGCAGGACGTGATTTTACAGAGATGATCAGTCCGCTGGCGTGTGCGTCTTTCAATGACTTTAAGAACTCTTTCAGCCAGTCCTGAGAGGTAAAATTCAGACCGGAGTTAAAGATCAGTTCATCACCGTGGAGCAGATGGGAGAATTCACCCTGTTCGACGGTATGGATCCAGGTTACTTCTTTATCATAAAAACTATTGGTATGAAGGATGACATCAAATTGGTTGTTAATTGCTTCATACAGGGACTGTAATTTAATTGCCATAAGTGTGGTCCTCCTGATATATGTTGATCAGAGTATAGATATATTTTATCATAATTGTGTGCGACACACAATTTATAGAATAAAATCTGTCGATTAAAACTATATTCATAGTGAATTTCATGTGATATATTGTATGAGAAGTACAAAAGAATGAATATTCAACCCCGAAAAATGTGCTTCTAAAAAATCCATTCTCTAGATTTTTAAAAGACTAGGCTCTCTGGCAAATGCCAGAGAGCCTTTTCCTGTAATGCGTTTGATGGTGTAGGTTCTAATGGATTAAGGTCCGAATCTGCCAGGTAGTGAAAAATCTGTACACATCAACTATTGATTGCTCATTTCACTAGAACGGTCTGGTGTTCACGTTTGTGACGGCTCTTTCGATATTCAGTAGGAGATATTCCATGATATTCTTTAAATATTTTTGAAAAGTAAGAAGGAGAATTGAATCCACAGATCTGACTGATATAGTCTACAGACCAGTCAGAGGTGAAAAGAAATTCTTCACTCTGGGTGATGCGAAAATCCAGTATATATTTTTTTAATGGAACACCCATCTGCTTTGAAAAAATCTCTGAGAGATAGGAGCGATTCAGGCCCAGTTTGTCTGCAATATATTGAACAGTCAGATCCCGTCCGTAGAAATCTTCTACAATGGAAATTGCCCGTTGGACATGACTTTCCGAATTTTGACGACTTTTTCTTTCTGGAAGTTCTTTGGAATCTTCGATAAATGTACCGACTTTTGAAAGAAGGAGAAGAAGGATTCCATTCGTATACAGATCATTTTTTGTATTGTTATTTTTTATGGAAATCAGAATATCGAGGAGATCTTTAATCTCTTCAAAGACTTCTGTAGAAAGTTCCTTGGTAAGTGAGGGGTAACCGAATCCAAGACGATGCATGAAATATGGTGCAAGTTTACCATTGAAACCGACCCACGAATATGTCCAGGGGTCTTCCTTATCGGCCTGATAGAAGACCATCTGATCTGGTTCGACCAAAAAGAGTTGATTTTCTGTAATCTGATATTCTGTTTTATTTACTACAAGGCGCCCTTTACCGGAAAGAACGAAATGCATAAGATAATAAGGTCTTGTTCCAGGGCCATAGGAATGAAGTGGAAGACATTCTGAGTGACCACAGAAACGAAGTTTTATATCATTCCAGTTGGTGTCTCTGTATAGATTTAATTTTTCTATTTCCATATAAACTCCTTTCAGCGATGTGAATATCCGACAAAATTTATAAATTACCCAACAAAAGTGACTAACATGATAATAAGATTATAGTATATGATATCAATGTAGACAAGAGAAAGAAAAGACAAAAATAATCTAAAAAATCAGACACGAAACGAATCGATTCAAAATCACAGAAAAAGAAAAAGCTATAGTTATGAGAAAAAAAGTCAGTTTGCAAAAAGTGACCTGTATTTTGTGCACCCTAAAATAATATAGAAAGGTAAGGGAAAAGATATGTTAGAATTTGCAAAAACACCACCGAAAGGATGGAATAGTTGGGACGTGTATGGAGCGTCTGTCACAGAAGAGGAAGTAAAAAGAAATGCGGATATCATGGCAGAAAAGCTTAAAGTATATGGATGGGACTATGTTGTCGTAGATATTCAATGGTATGAGCCGGGGGCTGAGTCTGCAGCATATCGTAAATTCGCAGATTTGAAAATGGATGAATACAGTCGTGTACTTCCGGCCGAAAATCGCTTTCCGAGTTCGGCAGATGGGGCAGGATTTGCGCCACTTGCGGAGTATGTACATAAACTTGGCTTGAAATTCGGCATTCATATTTTGAGAGGAATACCAAGACAGGCTGTTCACGGAAGAATGCATATCAAAGGTACGGACAAAACAGCAGATCAGATTGCTGTTAACAGCATTTGTCCATGGAATTCAGATATGTATGGAGTGGATATGTCAATTCCGGAAGGACAGTTATATTATGATTCTCTTATGGAACTGTATGCTTCATGGGGAGTTGATTTCATTAAGGTAGATGACATTGCATATTCAACGATTTACAGAGATTCTCATAGAAAAGAGATTGAAGGTATTCGAAAGGCCATTGATAAAACGGGACGGGAGATTGTACTTTCCCTTTCACCGGGACCGGCAAGACTTCAGGATGGAAGCTTTCTCCAAAAGAATGCCAATATGTGGAGACTTACAGACGATTTCTGGGATGAGTGGGAATTGCTCTATGATATGTTCGATCGTTGTAATTATTGGTCGCCATTTATCCGTAAAGGAAACTGGCCTGATTGCGATATGCTTCCGCTTGGACATATTGGAATCCGTTCCGGTGAGCGTGGAAAGGCAGACCGTATGACTTGCTTTACGAAACCGGAACAAAAGACAATGATTACATTATGGTCTATCTTCCAGTCGCCACTAATGTATGGCGGGGAACTGGCTGATCTGGATGCCTGGACTCTTTCACTGCTGACGAATACAGAGGTAAATGAAATGCATCGCACGCTGGAAGGACAGAGACAGGAGTACAGAGATGATGAATGGATCGTCTGGTCCGGTGAAAATAAGGAAAGTACATATATTGCAATCTTTAACGTATCAGATGAAAAGAAAGAAATTCCAGGTAAATTGACAGAGCGATATCTTCGAAAAGATGCAAAAGAAATCTGGTCAGGAAAAAAGGTAACAGAAGGAACAGAAGAAGTAGAAAACCATGGCTGTGTACTGTATCAGATGAAAAGAATATGATGAACGTTAGATAGGAGGAATGAAGTGATGGACACAATAGGGAAGAAACTTGGTCTGAAAGAGAAGATGGCCTATGGCTGTGGTGATGCGGCAAGTAATATTATCTGGGCATCTACGGGAACATTCCTGATGTTCTATTATACAGACGTGGTAAATATCAATGCGGCAACGATTGGAGTCATTTTTCTCATTGCCAGGGTGATCAACGCAGTTGTTGCGTTACTTACAGGATGGTTGATTGACAATACACATTCTAAATATGGAAAGGCAAGGCCTTGGCTTTTATGGTTTGCAGTTCCATTTGGAATCGTAACATTTGCAATTTTTGCAGTTCCGGATGTAGCAAAGCTGTATCAGATTATCTATGTATTTATTGCATATAATGCGATGATGAGTGTTTATTCTCTGATTAATATTCCATATGGATCTATGGCTACAATGATGACCAAAGACCAGTATCAGAGAACATTGTTAAATATCTTTCGTCAGTTGTTTGCACAGATTGCAAGTCTCCTTGTTACAGCAGGAACACTCCCATTGATAAACTTTATGACAGAGTATGTGGGGGAAAAGAAAGCGTGGAGTATCGTATATGGAATATTTGGAGTTATTGCAGCAATTCTGTTCTTTTTATGTTTTGCAGGATGTAAAGAGAGAATTCATGAAAATGAAGAGACGAAGACAGAAAAGATTCGTGTTGTTGACGGAGTAAAAGCAGTGTTGAAAAACAAATACTGGCACATGCTGATGGTGATATCCATTTGTATCAATATCTTCTTTCAGGCCATCAGTACGGTAAACACATATTATAGTAAAGCGGTTCTTCATAATAGCAGTATGATCAGCATATTGAATACGGCTTATATCGTTCCTGCAATTGCAACCTTTTTCTTTGTACATCTGGTTGTGAAGAAGTATGGAAAAGGAAAGACTACGATGTTTGGATGGATGATTATCTGTGTCAGCTATGTGATACTTTTACCATTTACAGAAAATACAACAGTACTGATAATCACAGCTGCTATGCGTGGCGTGGGATATTGCTTCCTGCTTGCAGTGTCTTCTGCAATGGTAAGTGATGCAGTTGAATATGGAGAATGGAAAACGAAAATTCGTGTCGAAGGTCTGACATTCAGTATGCAGGGATTTGTAGGAACAATTGCGGCAGGTATTGTTACGGCAGTCATCGGATGGGTACTCAACTTCAGTAAATATGATGGAACACTTTCATTTGCTGATACACAGGCAGGATCTGCAGTACTTGCAATTAAACTGTTGTTTATCGCAGTTCCGTTTGTTGTTGGAGTATTGAATATTATATTGTTAAAATTTTACAAACTTGATAAAATGTATCCACAAATCATTGAGGATTTAAATAAGCGGAACGGAAAATAAGTGGGGAATGTATATGAAGACAAGCATATCAGAAAAAATAGCTTATGGTATGGGAGATGTTGCGTGTAATGTAGTATATGCACTCACATCTGGTCTTATCGTATATTTTTATACAAATGTAATCGGAGTATCAGCAGGAGTAGTAGGTACGATCCTGCTGGTATCTAGAGTGTTTGACGGTGTCTCAGATCTTTTGATTGCCCAATTGATGGATAAGATTAATTCCAGACATGGAAAAGCAAGAGCGTGGATTCTGTGGATGGCCGCGCCGTATGCGGTTTCAGCTACGGCACTATTTGCAGTCCCATCGCATGCGGGCAAAATGGTACAGGCAATCTATATCTTTGTTACTTATAATTTGTGTACGACAGTTGTCTACACGGCATTAAATCTTCCATATTCGGCAATGGCGCCGTTGATGACAAATGATGAAGAGGATCTGGCTAAATTAAATATTTTCAGAATGTCTATGTCGCCTGTCAGCAACATGATTGTAACCGCCTTATCACTGCCACTGATTAACTTTCTTGGTGGAGATCAGAGGGCATGGATTATAGTAACGGCGGTATATGGAATTATTGCGTTTGGAATGCTAATGTGGACCTTTTTAGGAACAAAGGAACGTTTTCACACGAAAGCGGCAGCAGAAGCGGAAAATCTTCCGTTCCTGGTTCGCCTGAAAGCAGCTTTACAGAATAAATATTTTATTATTATGTTCTTGATGGTAATGGCACTTGCTTTATATCAGAATGTCAATGGAACAGTATCTACTTATTATGCGCAGTATGTGCTTGGAAATGCGGAAATTATGGGAGTCATGCAGACGTGTGAGAAAATTCCGTGGATTCTTGGGATTATCTGTATGGCACCATTGATTAAGAAATTCGGAAAGCGTAATCTGGTCCTGGGAGGAGCTATCATATGTATTGCTGCTCAAGTTATTTTGATGATTAATCCGGAAAATATAAAATTAGTTTTAGTGGCTTCCATTCTGCGGGGACTCGGAGAAGCTCCGATTAACGGACTTACGTTCACCATGTTGGCGGATGTGATTAATTATGGCCATTGGAAAACAGGAATCCGTGTGCATGCGTTGATATTTTCAACCTTTACAGTCGGGCAAAAATTTGGTGGCGGTGTGGCCGGATGGGCAATCGGTCAACTGATGCAGCTATCCGGATTTACCGGAAGTGTTACAGAGACAGTGGAAGCTGTCGCAATGATTAAAAATTTGTATATTTACGGAGTGATATTGGCATGGGGATTAATTGCAATTTGTATGTTGGCATATCATCTGGACAAGGAATATGATCAGGTGCTGGCAGAATTGAAATGAAAAACCAGTTGGAATGGGGATTCGTCGAGAAAGCTGATCAGATGTAAAAAATCGTTAATATTTTAATTACTTTTGGACGTGTTGCATTTTATATCGTCCTATGTTACATTGACAACAGAGTACAAAAAGAATCAGAAAGAGCCAAAAAACAGTGCCCCTCTAACAACAGAGACCGGAACAGGATAACCGGCAGACAAGTATGTCTTAATCATGACAAATATACATCGGATATGCCGGTTGTATCGAATGCATCATGTACTACGAATTGTCTTGCACCAATCTGTAAAGTTCTGGAAGATAATTATGGAATCGAATATGGGCTGATGTCAACGATTCATGCTGCAACTGCAAAACAAAAGGTTGTGGACAGCCGTTCCCAGAAAGACTGGAGAACCGGACGTTCGGCATTTGGTAACCTGATTCCATCTACAACGGGAGCCGCAAAAGCAATCTCGCTTGTCATTCCGGCTTTAAAGGATAAGATGAGTGGTATCTTCAGATTTTATCGGAGATTCACATGCATCGATCTTTGATGCAAGGCAGGGAATTCAAGTGAATTCCCACTTTTTCAAGGCCATCTGTTTCTATGACAATGAGTGGGGATATACAAGTCAGATATTCCGGCTGATAGAGCATATGGACAGGATAGATCACAATCGCTAATAATTAAGATGACGACAGGGGCATGTAAGATCTGATTCTGATGTAACACGTTTGATTTTATATCATACACTTCTGTAAGGGACATATGGATTCGTTATTACGATTATGAACCGGACAAGATGCGGACAGAAAAAAGCAGGCAAAGCTTTTGCTGTCCGCAGAAAATAAGAAAAAATCTGAAAAATAAAAATTTTTTGGAAAATTCAAAAAAACACTTGCCAAACAACCGAGTTTATGATATATTAAATCTCGGTCGTGTGAAAAACACAATGACAAATAAATATACGGCTCCATGGTCAAGCGGTTAAGACATCGCCCTTTCACGGCGGTAACACGGGTTC
>ENA-ORTM01001665-ORTM01001665.1-human-gut-metagenome-genome-assembly--contig:-NODE-1665-length-22017-cov-3.030553_pt1 | contig 22017 bp, 20 predicted proteins | sample MGYA00241909_ERZ509182 | MGnify/ENA primary metagenome ERZ509182 (study PRJEB26280, sample SAMEA2338855) | human gut metagenome | biome: human gut; feature: human-associated habitat; material: faeces...
ATCATAAATTCCTGAAGATCCACCGTATTGTCCGCATGGCAGCCCCCATTCAAAATATTCATCATGGGCACCGGCATAATGTGGGCCGCAGCGCCTCCAAGATAGCGGTACAGTGGAAGATTCAAAGATTTGGCCGCCGCATCCGCTGTCGCCATGGAAATGCCTAAGATTGCGTTGGCGCCCAGCCTGGACTTATTCTCTGTTCCATCCTCTTTCCGCAGAATTTGATCAATTCGCTCCTGGCTGTACACATTTTCGCCAATCATCACATCCGCCAAAACCGTGTTCACATAGTCGCAGGCTTTCTGGACGCCTTTTCCATGAAAACGCTTTTCTCCATCCCTCAGCTCCACTGCCTCATGTTCTCCTGTAGAAGCCCCGGAAGGCACTGCCGCTCTGCCGATGCTCCCATCCTCTGTCAAAATCTCAACCTCTACTGTGGGGTTTCCTCTGGAATCTAATATCTCTCTGGCATAAACATCCGTAATTTCCATAAAATTGCACATTTTAAATGATTTACCTCCTGTTATACTTCGGTTACGGATAGTTTGCCCAAAGAATCCAATAATAATCAGCAACGAAGGCAAAATCAGCTGTTCCAACCCTTTCCAGACAATCTGCCGTAAGGATTTTCAGACAATCTGCCAGCAGACTTTTATAAACCAGATAAAAACAGAAAAAGAGGCAGACCCTCTGTGGATTTTCTCCTCCAGTCTGCCTCTTTTTCTGTTTCATTTACCTTTCTCTGTCTCTGATTTAAAAATACCCGTTTTCTCCGCCAAAGAAGAAATCATAGATATCTCCCTGGCCGTTCATTCCGTCCTCATATCCATAAAGCTCGTCAGGAGAGGGGACTCCCTGAAACTCCGGTACTTCTTCCAAGCCTTCTCCTTCATCCGGTGCAGCCGCATCCTCCTCATCCGCATCCTCAGACACTGGATTGGGATTCTCCTGCAGCGTTACTTCCAGCTCTTTGGAAACATAAGCGCCGTCTGCCGCCTGCTGAATCTCAATGGTAACCGTCTCTCCTGCCGCATAGTAGCTCAGAGTATCCACCAGGGTATCAGAAGAATCAATGGCGATTCCGTCAAACCGGGTGATAATATCTCCTTTCTTCAGGCCTGCCGCCTCGCCGGCTCCTCCCTCAGTTACTTCATATACAAATGCTCCTGCAGGCATATTGTACATCTCCATAGCCTCATCTGATACAGGAACTACTGTAATGCCCATAACGCCATGATTGTCTACCACATCTCTGGTCTCACGGTTAATCAGGTCGGTGAGAATGGGAATAGCTGTGTCAATGGGAATGGCGTATCCCATACTCTCCGCATAATCAGCCGTAGCCTTTGCGGAATTAATACCAATCACTTCGCCCCTCTTATTGAGCAGAGCACCGCCGCTGCATCCGAAATTGATGGCTGCGTCCGTCTGCAGCTCTGTAAAAGTCCCTGCATCTGTGGTGATCTCCCGCTCCAAGGCGCTGATAATACCGCTGGTAACCGTCTGACCAATACCCAGGGCATTGCCGATGGCAATGGCTGTCTCTCCTACCTTCAAATCCTCAGAGCTTCCCAAAGTCGCAATCTTTAACTGACTAAGCACATCTGAAGGGATATCCTCCAACTTCACTGCAACTACCGCCAGATCATGGGTCTTGTCCGTTCCCTTCGTCACTGCCGGAACCACCAGTTCATCAGGATCCTCTGCATCTACGCTGAAGCATACGGTCATCTCAGAAGAATTCTCCACCACATGCTGATTCGTAGCGATCAGCAGCTCGTCCTCATTCTGAGCAATGATAATTCCGGAGCCTGCTCCTTCTGTCTCAATCTCCTGTCTGCCATAAAGATAGCTTTGCACCTCCTGGATGGATTTGTTCGTAATGGACACAATGGAGGGCATGGTATTCTCTACAATGCCGGATACGTCCAAAGCCACAATGCCCTCTTCTCCGGTAACGGTAGTCTCCAGGGTCTCATAGGAAACCGCTTCCTTTTTCTCCTCTTCCTTGGCAGTCTCCTCCTGAGTTTCTTCCGTTTCTTCTTTCTGTTCTTCTGCTGTCTCTTCTTCTGCCGCAGTCTCCTCCTCTGAAGCGGCAGCTTCCTGTGTCTCCTTGGCAGTCTCCTCTGCCGCTGTCACTGCCTCATCGCCAGTGCCAGGATCTGCCAGGGACAATCCAACCTTTGTCTGATTCTTTTCTTCCGCCGCCGTCTCGTTCTCCTGCTCCTCCTCTCCTGCGATAGCCAGAGAGAGCGTTTCTTTCGGATCACCTGCTGCTAAAACATTCTTCAGATCAGGATCCTGGGTCAAAGCTACTGCTGCCAGAAGAACACCTCCGCCCAAACCTGCTGCAATCATTTTTTTGCCTTTCCACTTTTTATTTGCCATAGGGATAAACTCCTTTCATCTATCTGCTGTTCTTTATGATCTGAAACCTACTTTATCCTATATTTGTGACCAATATGTGAAAATCCTGTAGAAATTGTGTGGATTCAGCATCTGCATCCGGGGGGCACTGCCGATGGCCAGACCCGACAAATTTCAAGTTTCTTCCCGCAGCAGATCTCCTCTTTCCAACTTCATTTTTTAATCAAATGGGGATGTTGCAAAATACGAATTCCGGTGGATTTTCGGTGTGTTTTTCTCCAAAAACACGGTATTTTTCGGAGAGAAATCACTCAAAAGGGTACCGCCGGAGATATTTTGCAACATCCCCATCACGCTTGCAGCATTCGCCAAATATCCGCGCAAGCGCGGCTGCCAGGCTCATTGCCGTCGGGAATAAATTTTGTCCTTATAGTTAATGGGAAGCTCCATTTTCCCTGTCAAAGTTCCATTTATTTCTTGATCAACAGAGATTTTCCGGTCATCTCTGCCGGCTGCTCCATTCCCATCATCTCAATCATAGTGGGAATAATGTCTGCCAGACACCCGCCCTCTCTTAAAGTATAGGCAGAGTCATAATTTACCAGAATGAAGGGCACTGGATTGATCGTGTGGGCAGTGAACGGATCTCCTGTCTCATAATCCACCAGCTGCTCTGCATTTCCATGGTCTGCACAGATAAACATCTGGCCATCCACTTCCTTCAAAGCATCCACCACACGTCCTACGCACTGATCCACTGCCTCAATGGCCTTGATGGCAGCAGCCTCCACGCCAGTGTGGCCTACCATATCCGGGTTTGCAAAGTTTGTGATGATCACATCGTACTTGCCGGACTTAATGGCTTCCACAAATTTGTCGCATACTTCAAAAGCACTCATCTCAGGTTTTAAATCATAGGTGGCTACCTTGGGGGATTTCACCAGAATACGATCCTCGCCCTCATTGGGAGCTTCCACACCGCCGTTAAAGAAGAAGGTCACATGAGCGTACTTCTCTGTCTCAGCGATTCTGGCCTGAGTCATATGGTGGGCTGCCAGGTACTCTCCGAAAGTATTGGTGATGGACACCTTTTTAAAGGCAATCTCCTTATTGGGAATCGTCACATCGTACTCTGTAAAGCATACATAGCACACATTTTTCCGGGATCCTCTGTCAAAACCGTCAAAATCATCACAGCAGAAAGTGCGGGTAATCTCTCTTGCTCTATCCGGACGGAAGTTAAAGAAGATGATAGAATCACCATCCTGAATCGTTGCAGTTGGCTCTCCGTTCTTCATCACTACGCTGGGCAGAACAAACTCATCCGTCTCTCCCTTTGCGTAGGACTGAGCCACAGCCTCCACACCGCTGGAAGCAGGAACACCCTCGCCCTTCGTCAGCGCATTGTACGCCTTCTCCACACGATCCCAGCGATTATCCCGATCCATAGCGTAGTAACGTCCTGTGACAGTAGCAATCTCACCGATACCAAGTTCCTCCATCTTATCCTGCAAAGCCTGTACAAACTCTTTGCCGGACTCCGGCGGAGTATCACGTCCGTCCAGGAAGCAGTGAACATATACTTTCTTCAGTCCGTGGCGCTTTGCCATCTCCAAAAGCGCATACAGGTGGGTGTTATGGCTGTGTACACCACCGTCGGACAGCAGGCCGTACATGTGAAGCGCACTGTCCTTTTTCTTCACATTTTCCATAGCATGAAGCAGCGCCTCATTTTCAAAGAAATCTCCGTCCTGAATCTCTTTTGTAATTCTGGTCAGCTCCTGATATACGATTCGTCCGGCTCCCATATTCAGATGGCCTACCTCAGAATTGCCCATCTGTCCATCTGGAAGTCCCACTGCCATACCGCTGGCATATCCCTTTACAAAGGGGCATTCTGCCATCAGCTTGTCCATCACCGGTGTATTGGCCTCTGCAATGGCATTTGCCTGCTTCTTCTCATTCAGTCCATATCCGTCTAAAATCATTAATACTGTTGGTCTTTTACTCATGTTTTTTCTCCTTTTCTTCTGTTTTCTCTTTTTTATCTATCTGTTTTTTATCTATAATTAGTCTGTGACCTGATTGGCAGAGCACCTTTTTCCATCACTTTCCAAAACCATTCCCGAATCTCGCAAAAAAGAAGCTCCCATCGGGCGTCCTTGTCTGGAGCGGGCCATGCAGCGCAATCCTGTGGAATATTTTTGTTTCATTCGGAAAGAATTTCCTCCAAAGCAAGAAATCACATCGGCTGTATACCTGGATCAGCCGTATCTGCTAACTGTATACCCGTATCAGCACCGGCTCCGTTTTGATGACAGACATCTCGCGGAAGGTAAGAATCGCATCCTTGAGATGACGCTCCCGCACCTTATCCGTGATCACCACAATCTCCGCATGATCTCCTACTTTGGACTTCTGCACCACCTGCTTGATGCTGACACTGTTATTTCCCAGCACACTGGCCACTGTAGCCAGAGCCCCCGGCTTATCCTCCACTTCCATTCTGAGGAAATAGCGGCTCATAATATCGTCAATCTTTTTGATGGGCAGATGCTTGTAGCATCCGCAGTGAGTAGCTCCTGTGGAATCATTCACAATGTTCTTTGCCACCTCAAACACATCTCCCATCACTGCGCTGGCAGTGGGCAGCTCTCCTGCGCCTCTTCCGTAGAACATCACATCGTCCACAGCATCTCCATGCACGAACACTGCATTGTAGGAGCCTCCCACCGTTGCCAGGGGATGATCCATGGGAAGCAGTGTGGGATGTACTCTGGCCTCCACACCTTCCTCTGTGTTTTTGGCCACACCCAGCAGCTTGATGGTCCAGCCCAGCTCCTTGGCATAGCTGATGTCTTTGGAAGTAATATTGGTAATGCCCTCTGTGTAGACATCCTGGAAAGTCACCCTGGAATTAAAAGCAATGGAGGCCATGATGGCCACCTTGCGGCCTGCATCATATCCTTCCACATCCGCGGTGGGATCTGCTTCCGCATAGCCAAGCTCCGTGGCTATCGCCAGGGCTTCTTTAAAATCCATACCCTCCTGGGTCATTTTCGTGAGAATAAAATTGGTGGTGCCGTTTACGATACCCATCACAGAGCTGATCTTATTTGCAGAGAGACTGTGCTTTAAAGGGGCAATAATAGGAATGCCTCCTGCCACAGACGCCTCAAACAGCAGATCTGTGCTGGTGCCGGCTGCCGCATCCAAAAGCTCCCCGCCCCTGACTGCCATCAAGTCTTTGTTGGCCGTCACCACATTTTTTCCTGCCAGCAGGGCTTCCTTAATGTAGGTTCCAGCAGGCTCCAGGCCTCCCATCACCTCGATCACGATTTTGATCTGGGGATCCTTTATGATCTCCTGCCAGTCATTGGTAAGTACAGCAGGATCCTCCACCTTTTGGGCCGCCTTTTCCAGATTCCGCACCAAAATCTTTTTGATCTTCAATACCGTATTCAGCTTTTTCGCCATCTCAGGCTCCTGTTCCCGCATCACCTTATAGACTCCTGTGCCTACGGTTCCCAGTCCGAGAAGAGCAACATATACCACATCTTTTTTCATCTCTTAGAGGACTCCTTTACTAGAATCATTCTTCCTATTTCCACATGTATTATATACGCTTTCCCGAATTTCGTCTACGATAAAATTCAACAAAGCCAAAAACAAAAAGGGAGATGTCGCAAAACACCTCCGTCGGAACCCTTTCTGATGATTTTTCTCCGAAAACTAACCTGTTCTCTGCGAAAACCCCACCAAAAATCCACCAGGATCGTATTTTGCACATCCCCTTATTCACCTGAATTTTTAATTTATTCCTCCGATGCCTGCCAAATTCCGTCAGCGGTCACAGTACCTTGGATAAAAAGTCCTTCAATCTCTGATTCGTAGGATTGGCAAAGAACTCTTTCGGAGCGTTCTCTTCCTTAATCTGCCCCTCATCAATAAACATGACGCGGCTGGCCACCTCTCTGGCAAATCCCATCTCATGAGTCACCACCACCATTGTCATGCCATCCTGAGCCAGCTCTTTCATCAGCTCCAAAACTTCCCCCACCATCTCAGGATCCAATGCGGACGTAGGCTCGTCAAAAAGCATCACATCCGGATTCATGGCCAGCGCCCTGGCGATGGCGATTCGCTGCTTCTGACCTCCGGAGAGCATATTGGGATACTCCTTTGCTTTATCCGGCAGGCCTACCCGAACCAGCAGCTCATCTGCTTTTGCAGAGGCCTCCTCCTTGGTCATCAGCCCCAGCTTCACCGGAGCCAGCATAATATTTTTTTTGATGGTCAGATGAGGAAACAGGTTAAACTGCTGAAAAACCATCCCGATCTTCTGACGCATCTGATTTACATTCACGGACTTGTCGGTAATATCCGTTCCCTCGAAAAGGATTTTTCCTCCTGTGGGAGTTTCCAGAAGATTCAGAGATCGGAGAAAGGTGGATTTTCCGCATCCGGAAGGACCGATGATTGCCAGTACCTCTCCGCTGCGTATCTGAGTGGTGATACCGTTTAATACTGTCAGTTTTCCGAAAGTCTTCTGCAAATTCTGTACGTCGATCAACACTTCGCCGTTAGCGTTCATTGTTTCTTAGCCTCCTCTCCAGCCTGCCCACCATTGCGGTCAGGAAGCATACCAGAACCAGATAGATGGCTGCCACTGCCAGCAGAGGCAGAAGCGCAGAATAAGTCTGGCTCCGGATGATATCGCCGCCTCTGGTAAGATCCATCAGCCCGATGTATCCGCTGATGGAAGTCTCTTTCATCAGTACAATAAACTCATTGGCCAAAGCAGGCAACACATTTTTAAATGCCTGGGGCAAAATAATATAGCTCATAGTCTGACGGAAGTTAAAACCAAGACTTCTCCCCGCCTCAAACTGTCCCTGATCGATGGACATAATTCCGGACCGGACGATCTCCGCCACGTAAGCTGCGGAGTTAAGGCCAAAAGCCAGGATAGCCGTCACCATTTTCCCCGGATCATAAGTGGCAAATATCACATAATATACAATCAAAAGCTGCACCATCACCGGGGTTCCGCGAATCACGGTCAGATACGCCTTACAGATCAGATTCAGGAACTTAAAGTTGCCCGATTTGTCATGGCTGGAACGGACAATAGCAATCAAAAAGCCAAGGAAAATACCGATGAGCACTGCGAAAAAAGTGATCATCAGCGTATTTCCCAGACCATTAACAATAAATTTCCAACGGTTGTTTTCTAAAAAATTCAACGAAAATTCTTCTGCAAAAGTCAAAACATCACCACTTTCTCATTCTGCTGCTATTTGCGTACAATGATCACCTGAGCAGCAGTGGTATATGTGTCAGTAAAATCTACGGATTTCAGACGGGTCTCATCCACTGTCATTCCTGCTACGCCGATATCTGCTTTTCCGGACTGTACTGCATTGACAATGGCGTCAAATTCCATATCCTCAATTTTCAGCTCATATCCCAGCTTATCACAGATAGCCTGGGCCATATCCGGATCAATACCCACAACCGTGCTTCCATCATCGCCGTAAAATTCATAGGGCTCAAAAGTCGCATTGGTAGCCATGGTCAAAGTTCCGTTGGAACGATCCACATCTTCCGGGGAAACATAGGGACAGGTACCTGCCTCATCTCCAATGTAGTTGGCAAAAATCTGATCCAGAGTTCCATCTTCTTTCAGCTCTGCCAAAGCGCCATTGATGGCTTCTGTCAGCTCTGTATTATCCTTGGACACACAAATGGCATATTCCTCCTCAGAGAGAGCCTCATCCAGGATCATCAGGTCATCATTCTTCTCCACAAATTTCTGTGCAGGCTGATTGTCAATGATCACGCAGTCGATCTTCCCCTGCTTTAACGCCATGATAGCGTCATTTCCTTTATTATAACGTTCTACCACCGTACCGTCTCCGGCTGCCTCATACTCTGTAGCCAAGCTATCCCCGGTGGTTCCCAGCTGAACGCCGATCTTCTTTCCGGGCAGATCATCCTTTCCGGCAACCGTTTCCTCTGCAAATGCTGCTGCGGTCATGGAAACGGTCATCACTGCTGCTAAAGATAGGGCCATAAATTTTTTCATATTCTTCATACTCTTCTCCTCCATACTTTATGCATATTTATACATTCATTGTTGTATATTATAGCACCTTTTTCATAAAAGGCAAGAGGAATTTAAAAAATCCCAAAAGGATGCTATAGAAACCATAAAGCAGTCGAAAAAACGGCTGTTTTATCTCCTTTTTTTAATCTGCTGCTGCCAAACTGTAATTTTGCTAATCCAGCAGAGTTTTCCAGTTCTTTGTATGGTATGCCTGAAAACACATGCGGATCTGCTCCGTATTCACCTTCTCTTCCGCCAGAACCGGCAGTTCGTCAAGCCCGAAGTATCCGCTCTCCACCGTCTCAGGATTGGGTTGAAAAGCGCCTCCCATTACAGTGCATAAAATAAATATTTTACACACCTTATATGCATACACCGGAAGATTATGCTTCTCCCTGTCCTGGACGGCAATCACCAGATCCGCCGTCACATCCAGACCAGCCTCCTCCCGCACCTCCTTGATAACATTTTCTTTCACCGACAGATCTACATCCACCCAGCCTCCCGGCAAAGACCAGGTTCCGCCATTTTCCTTTACCAGTAAAATCTTATCTTCCTGAAAAATAGCTGCGCGGCAATCCAGCTTGGGGGTCTGATACCCCCTCTCGCTGCAAAAAAGATTCTGCACAGTCTCCAAAGGGATCTGTGATTGCTCAGCAACCATTTCCGCTGCAATTTCCCGGACTCTCTGATACCGCTGCCGGTCAAAAGGATCCTTTCCATAATACAATCCTGCCTGAGCCAGACTCTGAAGCTCCACCGCCCAGGCAAGCCACTTCTCCTGTCTCTCCATCCTCTTCTCCTCTCTGGCCTGTCCGTGTGCAAAAAGCACCATCCCTCCAGCCATTCGTTTTGCTCTTTTCCGGCAAAGCGCCTGCGTATAGGTGACCCCCACCTTCTGCTGGCTTTATTCGATACCGTACTTTTGAGCAGCCAGCTGCCGCACCTTAGAAAACGGCTTTACTTCCGGCTGATGCTCCAGGTGGGGGCCGATCTGTTTTTCCATCCACACCATATCGTACCAGCGGTTATATTTGTAGCCGCACTGATAAAACTGCCCCACCATCCGGTATCCCAAACGCTCATGAAACCGCACGCTGTCCAGGGAAAGATAAGGATCCTCCGCCTCCCTGGGCCAGCCAATGCAGGCATTTAGATTCAAAATATTCTGCTCTCCCAGCACCTTCTCCAAAGCCTGGTACAGTTTTCTCCCGATGCCCAGCTGCTTCTGATCCTCTCTCACATACACCGTAGTCTCCACGGACCAGTCATAGGCAGCCCGCTCTTTAAAAGGCCCTGCGTAGGCATAACCCACAATCTGTCCCTGCCGCTCCGCAGCCAGATACGGATACTTTTCCAGAATCTTTTCCATCCTTTTTTGATATTCTTCCAGGGAAGGAGTCTTATATTCAAATGTAATGGCCGTTTTTTCCACATAGGGCCTGTAGATCTCCAGCAGCTCCTTTCCATCCGCCACAGAGGCGATGCGGATTCGGACGGTATCTGCCCCCTCTTCCGGACTTCTTTTTCTAATGTCATGTTCTTTCCTGGATTTCTCTTCCTGGTATTCCATCTCTGCCCCGCTTTCTTCTATCATCTTTCTTCCGGCAATCCTGCCTGTATTTTATTCTTCTGTATTTTATTCTTCTGTATTTTATTTTTCTGTATTTTACTTTTTCTTTCTGTCGCATCCCTGTACACAGGGCAGCATGCCTCAGGCCATGGGCTTTGCTGCTATCTGGAAAATCTCCCCAACTGCCAGAAAGCTACTGCTGATGCGGCAGCCACATTCAGGGAATCCACTCCATGGGACATGGGAATCTTCACTGTGTAATCGCAGGCTGCAATGGTCTCCTCCGACAGACCGTTCCCCTCCGTCCCCAATACGATTGCCAGGCGCTCTTCCTTCTGCAGCCCCGGATCATCAATGGACACGGTATCTTCCCGAAGCGCCATGGCCGCAGTCCGGAATCCCAGCCGCCTCAGCAGTCCGATACCAGCTCTGTCTTCGCCATCCTCCAGATACGTCCAGGGCACCTGAAACACGGTTCCCATACTGACGCGAATGGCCCGGCGATAAAGGGGATCGCTGCAGTCTCCGGTCAGCAAAACACCATCCATGTTTAAAGCAGCCGCAGAGCGAAAGATTGCTCCCACATTGGTGGGATTCACCACATTCTCCAAAACTGCGATGCGCCTCGCCTCTGTGCACACCGTTTCCGCCTCCAAAAGCCTGGGACGGCGCATGGCGCAGAGAGCTCCCCTTGTCATGGGAAAACCAGTGAGCTGCCTTAACACAGCCGCCTCAGCCGCATAAACCGGAACATCCCTGCACCGGGCGATCAGCGCTCTGGCCTCCCCCTCTATCTGTTTCCACTCCGCCAGAAAGGAAATTGGCTGACAGCCTGCATCCAAAGCCCGTTCAATGACTTTTGGGCTCTCTGCAATAAAGATTCCCATCTGAGGATCCTGGCGATTCAAAAGCTGCACCTCCGTCAGCCTGGCATACACATCCAGCTCTGGCGCAGAAAAATCTGAAATTGGAACAATATTGGTCATCACTTTTTCTTCCCCGTCTCACTTTTATTTTTACACCATTGCCATTAACAGTGTTCCCACCACAATACAGACCAGACCTGCTGCCGATTTTTTTGATAATTTTTCATGAAATACAACCCAGGAAAATAAGATTGTCACTAAGATGCTTAATTTATCTATGGGAACTACCACACTTGCCGGCCCGTCCTGCAAAGCTCTGTAATAGCAGAGCCAGGAGACTCCTGTTGCCAATCCGGACAGTAAAATAAACGCCAGTTCTCTTTTCTCAATTTTTTTAATCTGATGATACTTCCCCGTAACACCCACCATCATCCATGCCATGAAAAGAACCACCGTAGTACGGATTGCTGTTCCCAAATTGGAATCTATTCCTTCCATGCCGATTTTTCCCAAAATTGCAGTCAGGCTGGCAAATACCGCTGAAAAAACTGCGTAGATCAGCCATTCTTTTTGGGTGTTCTGTTTCTGCTCGGTTACGCGTCTGTCAATCATCAGCATAGTTCCAGCGCCAATCAGAATTACTGCTATCACTTTCTCTGTATTCAGACCTTCACCGAGAAAAATCAAAGCCAGTAAAATCGTCAAAACCGTGCTGGATTTATCAATCGGCGTTACTTTATTGATATCGCCTTTCTGCAGTGCATGAAAATAGCAAAGCCAGGATGCCCCCGTAGCCAGTCCGGACAATACCAGAAACAAATATGTTTTTCCCTGAATCTGCCAGATTCCGCTTTCGCTTCCGGTAACCAATACCATCAGCCACGAAAACACAAACACAACAATCGTTCTGATTGCTGTTGCAACGTCTGAATCCGTTTTCTGAATTCCGCATTTTGCAAGAACAGCCGTAATCCCGGCAAAAAAGGAAGACGCCACTGCATAAAAAACCCACATTTTTCTTTCCCTCCTACGATCAGGGCTCCAAAAGCCCTGATGAAAAAACAACAGGCAAATTGTACAAAAGGGCTGCCCTGGTTCCCATGCACCAGGCTACATCTGAGCGTTCCTTTTTCTCCATTGCTGCCAAAAGGTAATATGCAGTACGATTCCTTTTGTCATGCTGGTGATGGTCAGGGCCCACCAAATCCCATTCAGGCCCAGAGGCGTACGGCTTAAAATCATGGCCAGCGGAATGCGCAGCGCTGTGATAGAAGCGCTGACAATGCTGCAAAGTCTGGTGTTTCCAAAACCAGAAATAGCGCCGATCGCCATCAGCTCCACTGCCATAAAGGCTTCACTGAGACCCACAATGATCAGATAATCCACAGCCACCTGGATCACTTCCGCCTCATGGAAAAACAGCCGGGAGAGCGGCTCCGGAAACAGCACAAATGCCGCAGTCACTGCCAGTCCTTCCAAAAGTACTGTGAAAAAAGCCAGACGGTAACCTTTTTTTACCCGCTCCATCTTCCTGGCTCCATAATTTTGTCCCACAAAGGCGTTCATGGCTGCTCCGAATCCTTCCGCCGTATTCCAACAGACAGACTCGATCTGCCCTCCCACCCTCTGCGTTGCCACCGCGCCTGCTCCAAACACTGCCACCATCCTGGTAAGCACCATGGAGATCATGCAGTACAGGGAGGTCTGCACCGCCGTGGGAACGCCGATTCGCAAAATCGCTCTGTAGCGGGAACCTTTCACCCGCTGAAAAATGGGAATCTGCTTTTTCCCATGGCGCAGCAGATGCGCCACCAACACCCCGGTTACCACCATCTGTGCTCCCACGGTTGCCACCGCAGCTCCCACCACCTCAAGCCTTGGAAAAGGGCCTGCTCCCAGGATCAGCAGAGGATCAAAAATCATATTAATCACCAGGCCGGCCACATTCGCTTTCAGAGGCGTAGCGGAATCTCCCCTGGCGGTAAAAAGTCCTGTGAGTACATAATTTACATAGGAAAACACGATCAGACCGCAGGTAATCTTCAAATATCCCTTTGCATAAGTTACCGTAACTGCATCCTCCACCCCGAAAAATCCCACCAGGGGATTGGTGAATATCAGGCAGATACTGCCAAATAACAGACCGAACAGCAATACCATCTGTACTGCTGCTCCGGAATACTCTCTTGCCAGATCTTCCCGCTGACGTCCCACCGCCTGGGCCACATTCACCTGTCCTCCCATACGGGCCAGCGCTGCCAGCCCCTGAGAGAGCCAGACATACATTCCTCCCACTCCTACTCCCGCCACTGCCTGAGATCCAAGTACCCCAATCCAAGCCATGTCCGTAATACTGTAGGCAGTGGATAGAAAAGAAGTGGCCATGATCGGCAAAGCCAATCTTGCCAATACCCGAAGGATGGGACCCTCTGTCAGATTCCCGGATCGTTTCTCCTTTCTTTCCTGTTCTTTCTGTCTTCCGGTACCTTCCTGTCCCTTCAATTTTTTCTGCACATTCTGTATTTCTGCCTGTCTTTCCTGTGTATTGTGCACGTTCTGAATCCTCTGTTGCTTTTGTTGTTCTAACTTTTCTTTCATATCTTCTCTCAACCGGCAGCCCCCCCGCGCCTTACTGCCTGTGTCTTTGCCTATTGGCGGCAGACACCCGGAGCGCCGTCTTATCATTTTCTCTCTTCCAGCTTTACCGGTCTGCCAGTTCTCTGGCGATCTCTTCCCAGGTAACGCCTTTTTCTGCCATCAGTACCATCACATGGTACAGAAAATCCGAAATCTCATATTTGATCTCCTCCGGATTGGGATTCTTGGCTGCAATCACGATTTCCGTGGCCTCCTCCCCTACCTTTTTCAGGATCTTATCGATTCCCTTGTCAAAAAGGTAATTGGTATAAGACCCTTCCTTTGGATGAGCCTTCCGGTCCTCAATGACCCCGTAAACCTCCTCAAAGACTTTCATGGGATTTCTCTCCACATAATCTTTTTTCAGCAAAGTCCGGTAAAAACAACTTTTATTTCCTGTATGGCAGGCTGATCCCACCTGAGCCACTTTGGCCAACAGAGTATCTTTATCACAGTCAATCCGCAGCTCTTTCACATACTGAAAATGACCGGAGGTAAGTCCTTTCACCCAAAGCTCCTGCCTGCTGCGGCTCCAGTAAGTCATGCGTCCGGTAGCCACGGTAGACTCAAAAGCCTCCTGATTCATATAAGCTACCATCAACACTTCCTCTGTCTTATAATCCTGCACCACCACCGGAAGCAGACCGTTATGATCTGGCTGAAACTCCTGCCAGCTCATGGCACTCTCATAGGTGTTTACCTCTGCCCCAGCGACCTTCAGCTGCCTCTTCAGCCCCATCAGATCCGCCTGAGGCTCCCGGTATGCTTCCTCCGCCAACCCGGAAATTGCTGCCTGCTTTAAGAGGACGCTCCGCTCCTTAAGGGAAAGGGGAGCCTGCCCCATCAGTACTGCCAGCACCAAAACCTCCGGATCCTGAATCTCTTTCCTGTCAGTTTCCTCCTCCCCTGGCATCTCCCGTCCATCCGGCCTTTGCCCGCCCTCTTCCGGCTTGATGACTGTCCTGGCGCCAGTTTCCACTGCTGTCTCTTCCGTCTCCAAATTCAGGAGTACCTCCCTGTCGGTTAGAACTACCAGTTCCTCCGTGTACTCTCCCAGCGCCTGCTGCCAGCCCCGACGCAGAATCCCGCCGTCATTCTTTTTCCCCTTCTCCTGTCCATGGCTGCTTCTCATATCCAGGCACAGAGAGATCTTATCCTTTCCAAAGCGATGGGATACCTCCTCCAGCATCGCCCGGTTGGATATTTTAGAGAAATTCAAAACCGCCTTCCTGCACCCTGCGTAAATCAGCTTTTTTACATCCTCTACTCTTTTGATATTCCCAAGTCCATACATGGGAATATCCACACTCCGGGAAATCTCCTTGATAATCCCTAAAGCCTCCTCATGCTCCGTCTCTTTCTGAGACAGATCAAAAATCAAAAGGGCATCCGCCCCCTGATTGCTGTAATATTCTGCCAAAGTCTGCGCATTCCCATCCCCATAAGGCTGGGGATCATCCAGTCCCCGAACCGCCTGACCCTGCTTCAGATAAATGACTGCTGCTATTTTTTTCTCCATGGCTTCTCCCTGCTCCTATCAAATCCTGCAAAAATTCTATTCTCTACAGTGTTCCCTTCGTAGAAAGCACATCCTGGATCCTTTGGTCATAAGCCACCGCCTGATCCAGAGCTTTTGCAAAGGCCTTAAACAGCGCCTCCGCCATATGATGCTGATTCCCGGAGGTCAAAATCTTCAGATGCAGATTCATAGCTGCACTGTAAGAGACTGCATAAAAAAATTCCCGCACCATCTCCGTGTTCATATCCCCCATATTTCCCGGGACGAAAGAGGCCTCATAAGAAAAATAGGGCCGTCCTCCCAGATCCAGAGCACAGAGAGCCAGCACCTCATCCATAGGCAAAATCCTATCCCCGTACCGGCAGATGCCTTTTTTATCTCCAACTGCCTGGCGAATGGCTGTTCCCAGCACGATTCCCGTATCCTCTACCGTGTGATGATCATCCACTCTAAGATCTCCCTCCGCCTTTACGGTAAGATCAAATAGTCCGTGGCGGGCAAATCCCTCCAGCATATGGTCAAAAAAACCAATTCCAGTAGAGATATCCGCATTTCCCACGCCATCCAGATTGATTCTCACATAAATTTTGGTCTCCTTCGTATCCCGACAGACCTCTCCTATCCGCTCCATCGTTCTTCCATCCTTTCCCGGACTGGGCTGCCGGCCCAGTCCCTTATTCCCCGCTTGCCTCGTTTCCTTCTTCCGGCAATCCTGCTGCCCGCTGCTTTTCAAACCGCACTGCAATGGAATTTGCATGAGCCGTAAGCTTCTCTGACTTGGCGAACTGAATAATATCTTTGTGTATCGGTTCCAGCGCTTCCCGGGAATAGTATACAATGCTGGACTTTTTGATAAAATCATCCACCGACAGGGGGGAGAAAAATTTGGCTGTTCCGTTGGTGGGAAGCACATGGTTCGGCCCTGCAAAGTAATCTCCCAAGGGCTCGCTGCTGTACTCTCCAATAAAAATAGCTCCCGCATTTTTAATCTTTGTCATTACCCTAAAGGGATCCTTAGTCACCAGCTCCAGATGCTCAGAGGCAATCTCATTGGCCGTATCAATGGCGTCCTCCATGGAGTCTGCCACCAGCAGATATCCATACTGTTCCAGAGATTTCTCAATGATCTCCCGTCTGGAAAGGCTCTGCAAAAACCCTTTCACTTCTTCAGCCACCTGTTCCGCCAGTCTCCGGGAGGTGGTGATCAAAATAGCGGAAGCCATCTCATCGTGCTCTGCCTGCGATAAGAGATCCGCTGCCACATATCTGGGATTTGCGCTCTCATCTGCCAGTACCAATATCTCACTGGGACCTGCAATAGAATCAATACTCACATGACCGTAAACTGCCTTTTTCGCCAGAGCCACATAAATGTTTCCCGGTCCTACGATCTTATCCACCCGGGGAATGCTCTCTGTTCCGAAAGCCAACGCTGCTATGGCCTGGGCACCTCCCACCTTATAGACTAAATCTGCCCCTGCCTCCCTGGCTGCCACCAACGTGGCGGGATTTACTTTTCCGTCTTTTCCAGGAGGCGTTGTCATCACAATCTGCTTCACCCCGGCCACCTTGGCAGGTACAATATTCATCAGCACGGAGGAGGGATACACCGCCTTTCCTCCCGGCACATAGACGCCCACCCTCTCCAAAGCGCTTATCTTTTGTCCTAAAATAATGCCCTCCGGCTGACTGTCAAACCAGCTGCAGCGCCTCTGCTTTTCATGGTAGGAGCGAATATTTACCAGGGCTTTGCGGATTACCTCCAGAAGCTTTGGATCCACCTTTTCATAGGCCTCCTGAATCTCCTGCTCTGTCACCTGCACAGTCTCTTTTGTCAAATTTACTCCGTCAAACTGAGCCGTATAGGAAAAAAGCGCCTCATCTTTCTTTTCCTTTACCTGACCTATGATTTGGGCCACCCGGCCTTCAAATTCCCGGTAATTATCCGGATTCCTTTTCAGTAAATTGCCAAGAATATCTTTTCTTGTCTCCTCTGTCAATGTCACGATCCGCATGGCTGATCCTCTCTCTTTCTTCTGCTTCTTACTTTTCTTCGGCCTCTTGCTTTCTGCCCCCACTTCGGTTTCCTGCTTTCAACCGCTTTCCGTTGACCCGCATTTTCGTTTCTTGCTTTCACTCTTTTGTTAATCTTTTCCTATATCGCCAGGATACAGGCCCTCTTCGGGATTCTCTATGATTCCTCCGGATTTTGCAGCACCCGGTTCAGATCTTCCAAAATCTTTGTGATCCGCTGGTTTTCCATCCGCATACTCACTGGATTCACCACCACCCTGGCGGAGAGGGGACACACCTCCTCCAAAACCACCAGGCCGTTTTCCCGTAAAGTGGAACCGGTCTCCACAATATCCACGATCACTTCAGAGAGCCCCACAATGGGAGCCAACTCAATGGAACCATTAAGCTTGATAATCTCCACCGTCTGATTTTTCCTGTTATAAAAATAATCCTTGGCAATATGGGGATACTTAGTAGCTACCCGGATCTGCTCCTGATGCTGCAAAAGCTCCCTTGCGCTCTCAGGACCGCAGACACACATCCGACATTTGCCAAAACCCAGATCCAGCACTTCATAGATCTTCTTTTGCTCCTCCAGGATCGTATCTCTGCCCACCACACCCATATCTGCAGCTCCATACTCCACATAGGTGGGCACGTCCGGTCCCTTGGACAGGAAAAATTTTAACTTCAGCTCCTCATTTGCAAAAATCAGCTTTCTAGAATTGGGATCATGGATCTCCTCACAAGTGATTCCAATCTTCTCAAACAATTCCAACGTTTTTTTGGCAAGGCGTCCCTTTCCCAGGGCAAAGGTCAAATATCTCATACGCTTACTCTCCTATTCTGATGATTCCTGCATACTGTCCCAGCTCAAAGGCCCGCTTCTCCTCCAAATCCAGGTCTTCGCCAAGGCACAGCTCCGCAAATTTTCCCTGCCTTCGATACTCCAGAGCCTTGCAGATCGCCTCTCTCCGGTTTTTCTTCCGGTAAAGGATCAGATACCGCCCCTGTTCAGAAAGAATGTCGATCTTCTGCCTGGACAAGGCGTTCATCAGCTGATCCATCACCGCCACAAACCCAATGGCAGGAGTCTCCTTTCCAAAATGGGACAACAGAGTATCGTACCGGCCGCCCTTTACCACCGCATCCCCAATTCCATAGGTATAACCCCGAAAGACCACTCCTGTATAATACCGATACGTTCCGCTTAACCCCAGGTCAAAAGAAACGTACCGTTCCATCTCATAGATCTGAAGAAGCTCCCATACCTCCAAAAGACGTTCCACTGCCCAAGAAGCATGACCGCCTTTTGTCATTGCAAGCGCCTGTTCCAGCACCTACCGTCCTCCAAACAACCCGGGCAGCTCCATAAAAAGCCGTTTCCATTCCTTGGGCATCTCTTTTTCTCCCAGCAGCTTTTCTACCCCAAAGGTGTTTTTATTCTCAATCAGTTCCCGAAGCTGTGTCCCCGTCTCCTCATCAAGTCCTGCCTCCTCTGCCAGCGCCCGAAAAAAATCCGCATGCCCTACACTGATCTGAAACTCCCGCAGCCCTGCCCGCAAAAGAGTGGCAATCACCAGAGCAATGATCTCTGCATCTGCCTCTGCCGTGCCGTCCCCGATCAGCTCTGCTCCTAACTGGGTCGTCTCTTTTAAATGTCCCTGATAGCTGGAATTATTTACAAAGGTATTTCCCAGATAGCAAAGCCGGATCGGCCTTTCTTCATCCATAAAATATTTGGAAGCCGCCCTGGCTATGGACGGAGTAAAATCCGGACGAAGCACCAGCGTGTTTCCCTCCCTGTCAAAAAATTTGTACAGTTCTCTGGAAGGGGTGGTTCCCATCTGGCTCCCAAACACATCAAAAAACTCAAAGGTCGGGGTCTCAATGTCTCGGTATCCGTAAGAATTTAATACCTGCCGGAGATTCTTTTCCAGCACCAGTTTTTTCTCACACTCTTCATTATAGATATCTCTGACGCCCTCCGGCGTGTGCAACAGTTTCTGCATCTTATGAAACCTCCGTTCTTTTATTATGACAGTTCACTCTGCGATTGCAGTTCACTCTATCACAGCCTTTTTGCTTTATCGTGGTAGAGTGATAAACTTTTTGCTATTATAAAAGAAATCCTCTTTCCTGTCAATCCCTGCGATCCAGATCTTTTTGCAGAGTATCCAGATAAGGAACCAGCACTCCGTGATTCTGCCGTATCAGAAAGGTGCGATCCAACTCCTCATAGCGGAAACTTTTTCGGCCTCCCTGAGCTGCCCGGTCCCAAAACCGACGCATATCCCGGTAGGGCAGATAATAAATCTCATTTCGGTGGGTATAGAAAATCACCAAAAAGGAGACGCCTCCCTGCTTCTCAAATTCTTCCATAAACTGCACCTGATGCTTATGAATATTCTGGAGGCTGAAGGTATCATAGTTGCACTCCTTAGCATCAAAACACACAGGAATCCCCTGAACAGCTCCGATGTAGTCCACAGTACTTTTCTGATCAAAATAGGCCAGGGTAATATGGCGGTGCTCTTTGTCTATTTTAATGGGCGTAATGGGGGTGGGCACCTTCTGTATCAAGGCCAGCCCCTTCTCTCGGTACTGTTCATTGGTTCGGTTGATCAAATCTTCCAGTGTTGAGCCTCTTAAGCCTCTGGAATTCCAGGTTGCCATAATTCTACCTCTTGCTTGTCTCTGTTTTTGTTCTATCTCTGCACTGTCTCTGTATTTTTATCTCTTATATCTGCCCGGATCTCTGCCGTTTCCGTTTCTTACCATTTCACAGCGTAATCGGGAAATTCGCTCTCCAGGATCGTTTGAAACAATTCCGGCGGTTCTGCATAAAGAGTTTTTCCCGACAGGTTTTCAAGGACTCCCTCCAACCCCGGAAATTCGATTCGGTAAGCGTGAAGAAGCTGATGCTTTAATCCATATTTCTTTCTAAAATAGTCATTAAACCGAAGATTCCCATACTTTGTATCTCCCGCCAGAGGGTGTCCCTGGGAAGCTAAATGCGCCCGGATCTGATGGCTCCGGCCGGTAATCAGCTTTACTTCCAGAAGCGTCATATTCCTTCCCTGGCAAAGGGGATAATACTCTGTCCTGATCAGTTGGCCCTCTTTCACAGGTTCCCGAAAGATCTCCACCTGATTCGTTCTCTCGCATTTTTTTAAATACCCCTCCACATACCTGGATTCCGTGATCTGCCCTCTCACTGTACAGAGATAATATTTATGCATGGTACGGTCATGGAACAGCTTTCCCAGCTGCTGCAGACCGGCTACCGTTTTCCCTGCCGCCACCAGACCGCTGGTGTTGCGGTCCAGCCGGTTGCAGATTCCCGGGCGAAAACACAGAAGCTCCGCTCTGGTCAGCTGTCCGCTTTCTAGCAGATACTCTGTCACATATTCTACCAGAGAAATGTCCGTGGGTGCTGCTTTCTGTGAAAGCATTCCCACAGGCTTATTGACAAAAAGCACCTGTTCATCTTCATATACAATCTTAAGCGTTTCTCCCAAATCCCCGGAACACTTCTCCGCTTCGGGTAACTGCGTTCCCATAAATTTTTCCAAAGTCTCCTGCGAAAAAAAGAGCCGGATCGCATCTCCCTCCTGAAGCTTTTCCGATCCATCCGCCTTTTTCCCATTCAGGGTGATATTTTTCTTTCTGAGCATCTTGTACAGAAAACTCTTGGGTGCCTCCTTCAGATACTTTCCCAGCAGCTTATCCAGCCGCTGCCCTGCTTCCCTTGCTGTCACTGTAATCTCCTGCATATCCGTCTCTCCCGTTTCCTCTATTTCCTAATAAAATTAGGGGTTCAAAAGCTCTGATAGAAAAACTCGGCTGTCAAATTGCATAAAAGAGCTGCACGCGCTTCGATGCACCCAACCTTCCCAATGAGCCTTCTTTCTCTCCTGGATAAAACATCATAAGGATATGGCCAGCAGCACATGCTTGATCAGCTCTTCTCTGGACAGATCCGGATAATCCTCGTCCGGAGTAAAGGAAATGCCTTCCCGATACTTCTGAGGATCTTTTGCCAGCTGCTCGATACGCTCCAGGAAAGGTTTTTTCTCTGTAAAAATCTTGACTTTCACCGAATAATAGCCATTTCCGCTTAAAATCTTTGCCATATGTTTTTCCATAAAGGGGATCTTCTCTTTATCTCCTCTGGCGGTGACGCACACCACCTGATTTCCGCAGATCACCACCGCCTCCAGAGGCATCCGCCCCTCATAGGCTGTGACAGTCATCTCATAACCACAGGTAAGCTCTCCCGCTTTTTTCCTGGTCTCCTCCACCAACGCCGGATCTGCAGGTTTCTGCATCAAAATCATCACCCAGTTTACCGCCACCTTGGCTGCCGGAAGAACACCCAGAATCGCTACCAGCGTAAAGAGATTTTTTCTGGTTCCTGCAATGGCCAGTCCTGTAAAAAATATGGTTAGGGGAATGGCAAACATGATCACTGTGATTATGGTACGCTTTTTCTTCTCATACTGCACATACCCCGGCTCTCCCTTTGCTGTCTTTTTCATATCCGATCGCTCCTTTTCAACCCGATTTGCTAATGCTTCTTTTTGTGAACATTGCGGATGGTTTTTCTTTTCGGCATCTTTGTTTCCCTGCCTTTCGCACCCCTGTTCTTGTTCTGCCCTCTCTGATCCCGCCCATTTTCCCTAAGATTGCCTCTGGGACTTCTGTCTGAAAGAGTTCTCGCTTCTCCAGTCTCCGTATTTTTCTCCGGACGAATCAGACATTTAGATCCATAGCCGATCAAATCTTCCCGATGGGCCAGATGGAGAGCCTCCAAAACCAGACTGCGATTTTTCGGATCCCGATACTGGATCAGCGCTCTTTGCAGCGCCTTCTCATGAGGGTTCTTTGGCACATACACCGGCTCCATAGTCCTGGGATCCAATCC
>ENA-ORTM01001668-ORTM01001668.1-human-gut-metagenome-genome-assembly--contig:-NODE-1668-length-21968-cov-5.281933_pt1 | contig 21968 bp, 27 predicted proteins | sample MGYA00241909_ERZ509182 | MGnify/ENA primary metagenome ERZ509182 (study PRJEB26280, sample SAMEA2338855) | human gut metagenome | biome: human gut; feature: human-associated habitat; material: faeces...
ACAACCGTGTGGTCAGGCAGATATATACCGACTATAAACTTTTCGCTTCGGAATGGGACTGCCATTCCGAAGCGGTTATCCTGCATCGTGTTCCGAATAAGCAAGAGCAGAACAACCATTTGCTTTCGATAACCTCACGCATCAGATGGGATAAGGACAGGTTAAACAAGATTATACAGACCTTATCCCAATCTGGCACATTTGTGACGGATGATGTAGTCGTGTGCTTTCAGGACAACAGGCAGGAGCCATCTTTTAGCAACTATATCCGCCAGCAGATTGCCAGATTGAAACGCTTGGGGAAGATACGCACCTCGGAAACCTATACGGCAGCACTCCGAAGTTTCAGCGGTTTTATGGATGACAAAGAGGTCTTGTTTGACCAGATTAACGCTGACCTGATTGCAGAATATGAGGCTTATCTTAAAGACAGAGGCAACTCACCCAATACCATATCGTTCTATATGCGAATACTGAAAGCGGTCTATAATCGTGCCGTTGAAGACAGATTGACCGAACAACGGTATCCGTTCAGGTCTGTCTATACAGGAGTAGAGAAAACATTGAAGCGAGCCATATCGCTCAACGACCTTAAACGCATCAAAGGGCTGGACTTGTCGTTGAAACCAAACTTTGATTTTGCCCGTGATATGTTCCTGTTCTGTTTCTATACAAGGGGTATGTCGTTCATTGACATGGCTTATCTGAGGAAGAAGGATTTACTGAACGGCATCCTTTCTTACCGCAGACGAAAGACAGGGCAGCAGTTGTTTATCAAATGGGAAAGGTGTATGCAGGAGATTGTTGACAAATACCCGGTAAACGAAACTGAATACCTCTTGCCCATCATCACAAAAAGGAGTGAAGATTATCGGAAGCAATACACCAACGAGCTTCACCGGGTGAACCATCTGCTGAAGAAAATCGGGAAGCAATTGGATTTACCGATACCTTTGACAATGTATGTCGGACGGCACTCGTGGGCAAGTATCGCCAAAAGTCGCAACGTACCTATCTCTGTTATCAGCGAGGGAATGGGGCATGATTCGGAGAACACCACGCAGATTTACCTTGCATCGCTGGACACTTCTGTGGTGGACAGAGCTAATAAGAAGATACTGGATTTGCTGTGAAACCGTGAATGTTTTGCGAATCTGTTCAACGCTTGCCAAGAGACGGATATTATAGTGCAAAGTTAAGCAAAATAATGATTTTTAGGTCATAAAACACTGAAAATCTTATCTGTTATCATCTGTTTGTTTTACGAAAAATACTGAATGTTTACCGAAATCCCACTTTGAAAATCCACAAACCACTCTGTTTCAGAAAAATAATTCTTAGTAACCGTCTCTTGGCAAGAGAGGAAGAAGGAAATAATAAAATATCTGTAATAATGAGATTATTAGACATATTGAAGAGAAACAAACTTAATGCACCAGACTTAGGCAAGTTAAATGTAATGTCGCATAAGACCTTATATGCAACTTTTGGTGAATCTATGAGCATGTATGATGTAACCAGGCATTACTTATATGTGTAATTGTAAAGCATTGAATTTTCAACTCAAATAAGATTTCGTTATGAACTTGTCCATTTCAATTGATACATGGATTTGCTTATGTGGCATTTTTATTGTTTTTATTTTCTGTTCCATTATTGTATTTAGATATAGAAACAATGAGAAATTAGTGGCTAATCGCCGGATGGTGGAATTTTTTCCCTCTTTGGTTTCCACCCTTGGTGTATTGGGTACATTTTGGGGAATAACCAAAGGCTTGATGGCTTTCGATACCACAGACCTTGATCGTTCTATCCCTGATTTACTTGATGGCTTGAAAACAGCCTTCTTTACATCTTTGGCAGGTATGGTTGGTTCTATGATTCTATCTGCTTTTATTAGTAGGAAACAAGATGAAAAAGACGGAGGAGTTTCCGACATAAATCAAGCCGCTGGAGAAATAACCAAAGCGGTAAAAGCTATGAGCGATGCCAATACAGAAACGATACACTCTATTCAGAAACAACTGACAGAACAAGAGGCTGACCGCAAGGCTTTTTACCGAACAGTTGGTGAGGTAATGTCCAAGATGTCGGAAACACAAAAAACTATAACCTCCGCTATTGACTCGTTGGTTGTTTTACAACGTAGCCAAGAGAATACTCTTGCTGATATAAAGGAAGCAAACTCTTCTATGCTTGTTTCATTTGGGAACCTTGAAGAAGCCATGAATGAACAAACTGTGTCTATTAATTCTGTATTGAAATATACACAAGAAGTTAGCGAGTATACGCATCATCTTGGAGAAATCCTTGATGTAATCTCTGGCATAAGTGGTACAGAAGACGAAATTAATGAAAAGGTTGGAAAATTAAAAGAAATAATACACGGAGAGGTCATTGAGATAGAAGATAATATGACCAAAACAAATGAGTTATTAGAAAGGAAATTCAATGAATTTACCGAACTCCTCAAGAAGAGTAATACCGAAGCTCTTGTCGATGTAATGAAAAAAGTGACCGAAGAATTTCAAAAACAAATGAATGCGCTTATTAACAAACTCATTCAAGAAAATTTTGACCAGCTTAATAAATCAGTGGAGAAACTCAATCTTTGGCAACAGGAGAATAAAGAAATGATAATTTCGCTCACTCGTCAGTACAAAGATATGTCTGATAATTTCGAGGCTACTTCTTCTTCACTTACTCGCGTAAAGGATGATACGTCTATTCTTGTTAGTGAAGGTGGTAAATTACACCAACTTGTCGATGCGCTTAACCAAGTTATTATTGAAGACAAGAGGTTCATTGAAGTCACCAAGGAACTGCATGAAACTGCCAATCTTTCCAAATCTAATATGGAATCGTTTAACGAATCTACTCAAAAACTTAACGAATGGGTACGCAAACAACGTAATTTCGTGGATGGAGTACAGCTTCTCATTGCGAAACTTGAAGAACTTAACAAAATACGAGATTATGGGGAACAATTTTGGCAAGGTACAAAAGATAAAATGGAAGAGGGAGTTAGTATCATAACAAAGGGGTCACAAACACTCAATTCGCAGCTTACTTCGCTTGACCGTCAATTCTATGGTCGCCTAAGTGCTACTCTTGCCGAACTTGATAATTGTATTACTAAGATGGTAGAACAAATAGGTAAACGCAGATAGATATGGCCAAAACGAATGTATGGTTGTCTGTTTCAGACCTTATGACAGGATTGATGGTGATTTTTCTTTTTGTTGCAATCGCTTATATTAGCCGTGTACAAAAGAATCAATCCGTCCTTACTGATTATGTGGAAACCAAGAATGAGTTGCACAATAAACTTGTTAAAGAGTTTGAAGGTGATACTCTCAAATGGCAAATGACAATAGGCAAGGACCTTACTATGAAATTTAAAGAACCGACAGTTCTTTTTGCTACAGGGTCATCAGAATTGACACCTCGTTTCAAGGAAATTCTGGAAGAGTTTTTACCGCGCTATTTCAATATTCTGTTAAATGACAGTTTACGTTCTAATATCCAAGAAATTCGTATTGAGGGACATACAGATGATGTACCGATGCCAAGTCGACATCCAGACCCCTATATAGCCAATGCCATGCTGTCCCAAGATAGAGCATTGGCAGTGGTTAAATACTTTCGCTCTATGTCACAGTTTGAAACGTATTCGGATAAACAGAAACAATTACTCGAATATTGGTTTACTGCCAATGGGCTTTCTTATGGAAAAGCTCTTGATGCAGACGGAGATTTTATTATTCGTTCGGGCAAACCTATAGACCGTACTTCTTCAAGACGTGTGGAGTTCCGAATAGTTACTTCCGGTGATGAAATTCTTGAGAATTTTGTAAAAGAGAATACCAAATGAGCTTCAATTTTGACATAGATGCAGAGGAAGATTGGTTCTTCAATACAGATCCAATTTGTGGCTTTCCAAATTTTAAGAAAAGCCTTACTGATATGGGGGTACAGATTGGAACTGCCGGCGCTTGGCGTTCAGTCGGTACAGTCGATGTACTACCAGAAGACATCGGTGAACGTATTCTCTTTGAAGATGGTGGGATTTTTTATATTGATGATGAGGGAGTTAAGCGCCGTGGTTTTATGTATAAAGCCCGTTTCTATTTTGAGTGGCAGGGACGTGTCAGTCAACCCAAGTTTCACGTCTGTAAATGCACAGCTATTGAAAATTTTGGACGGGAGGCTTACCGTTTTGCCAATGCGGAACCAATAAAGGTATATTCCCGTAATGCTCATAAAGAGGTGGAAGTCGAGGGAATGGAGCTGTGTGGTTACTGCAAGCGTTTGTTGATGAATGAAGAAGCGATGCGAGTGAATGATTCCACCGATTTTGTAGAAATCCTAAAAGAAGCAGGGGATGTAGAAGAACCTACAGAGTACGATGTAGATATTTTTGGTTATGTCAAAAATTGGGAAGAAATATCTCTCAACTATCGCACCAAAAAGAATTTTACTTGTGAACGCTGTGGAACCCATGTTAAGGACGGTTTCGACCATTTTTATATGCAAACACACCATAAAAATGGAGTAAAAACAGATAACCGAGAAGGTAATCTTGAATGCCTGTGTATCAGATGTCATTCGGAAGTGGATGATGCCCATCGTCGTAATTTTTCTTCTGCTGCTCAAAAGGTTTTAATAGAAGATTATATGCGCAAGTATCATGGGAAAGAATCTGATTCGCTAATTTCTCGTCTTATGAAAGCGGTGCGTAATCGGCAAGAGCCGCCAACAGATCTACCTTTTTAACTTGACAATTGTTTCTTAGAACTTACAAGTAAGAGAATAGCAATACCAAAATTCCTACAGTAAACTTGTTAGTTTCTGCTTATGTAATACACGATTGTATAAAAATTAGTAGCCAATAGCTAATAAACTACTAAAATTGAGTATCTTTGCACCTAACTTGTAATAAATTTATAGACCTATAAACCATATAGTATGAGCAAATATATTGTAATTGTAGAATATTCAAATACATGTGACACAATTATAGAACAGATATATAATTTAATATGTTCCATCGGACGCACAGAACAATTATCCGAACACGCATTTCTTTTATCTTCTAAAGAAAGTGCTGTATTCATTAGAAATGCCATTAAAAACTCCCCATACGATGTAAATAGAATTTTTGTCGCTAACACAAGTGCTCCATCTGCTTGGCGTAATTTAATGGCAGAAACTTCAGATATAAAAGACCTATTCCATGAAGAAGAAAAAGAACAATAAGTTGAGACAACTGACAGAAAGTATGACCATCAAGACTAATAAAGAAAATATTATAGGAGAGGACTTTTGTTTTCAACTGCAATGTAATGATTTAAAAATTACATATAGTGCTTATGAATATTATAAAAGCCACCTCAAAGAGCCAAAGGATATTCTTAAGGAACAGGTTGTTATAGCTTTGGACACCAATTTGCTATTAAACTTGTATAAAATGTCAATTAAGGAACGAACCGAATTCTTACGTTTTATTGATAGAAACGCAAAACGTATTATAATACCTGCACAAGTAGAAATTGAATATTTGCGACATCGTATTAATTATATTCAGGACTTTCAGAGGACTCTACAAGAACTAAAAACAACCGCAAAGAAGTGTGTCAGCACTTTAAAAGATGCATGTACAACTGCAAGTACCCAAATAAAGCAACTAGGAAATATGAAAGTTGTAGCCAATGATATCCCTACAACAAAAAAATATATTCAAGAACTTGTTGATTTTATTGATACAAATTCTTTTACAGATGAATATAAAAAAGAATTAGATGAAAAATACAAGCCTCTTGATGAGGCATTAACAGCTGGTATTGACTTATTATTAGAGCAGGCAGTGTATGAATTGGATGATCCGGTAATGGCTTCATTGTCAAAAGTAAATATCTTAAAAAGGTTTACAAATGAAGAGATTTCTTTTCTGAAAGGATATTATGATTTATTATTGAAAATATTTGATGAAAAAAAGATTAATACTGCGGAAAAAGAAAATTATTCATTTCCCGGATGTGGAGATCGCAAAAAAATTAAAGCTGGATGTGAACCATATGGTGATTTTCTGATTTACCATGAATTATTGGCATATATGCTACAGAATAAAAAAGACGTATTCTTCTTAACAAAAGATGTTACTAAATCTGATTGGATAAAATCTGATGGAAAACCATTCAAACATTATTTGGTTGATATTTTCAAGAACACCAATCAAATGTTGTATATTTTTAATGCAGAAAAGTTTATACCTCTAACATTTGCTCCAATTATTGAAGTAGAAGAAAAAGATGCTGATGGAGAATTTGCAGCAGAATCAAGTACAGAAGAAATACCTGATTCAGATAGCCAAACTAAAGACGATTCTGAAAATTCAGCAATTTTATCCGAAGAGACCAATACAAGATTGTCCTATTTGCGTACTATCTCAGAAAAACGTTTTATGGATGAATTAGAAGTAGCAAATTTATGGGCTAATAATTATGGAGATGGATATGTAAGCAAATCATATTTTATATATGGCATATTAGGACCTAAGCATTTTCATTATGGAGATTCAAGAGGAGTACTAGAAGAATTGAAGAACAAAGGGTACATTGAGGAATATACTGAGCATAAGGATGAGCGAGAACTCACCTGCCTTAAAATAAAAAAGAATTTTGATAAAACAGAAAATAATGAATAGTCGAGAGGACAGATGCTATTACTTTTCAGAATAATATAGCGCATTATCAAAAAAAGTATTACCTTTGCATCAAACAAAAGCCAATGAGTGGTGCGCAAAACGCGGAAAGTATCACACTGCGAAATCGGTGGAGATGATTTGAAAAATTTAAAATAATAACTGAATATCAGAGATTTATAAGATATTAGTGAACCCCAGGCGGATCACTGAAACGCTGGACAGAAATGGACAGTAAATGTACAACTCCTACAATATCAAGGTATTGTAGGAGTTTTTCTTTGTATAATGTCTGTGACCTAAGACACGAAAAGGTCACAAAAAGACACACTTTCGTGACCAATTCGTGACCTGTCCACCCTCTAAGATTTTAGGTCACGGAATGTCCAAAATTGGCGGTTTGTTGTCTTGATTTGTCCGTACTGCAAATATCTCATTTTCAGTTTATCAATTTAAGTTTGTAACTAAAAAAAGAGATTATGAGAAGTACTTTTAAGCTACTCTATTTCGTCAAACGAAATGCAGTAAAGAAGAATGGTAACGCACCGATTATCGCACGTATCACTATTGACCAAGTTGTAGCCCAGTTTAACACCAAGCTGGAAATAAATCCGGCTCACTGGAGCGTGAAATTAGGCAAGGCTTCCGGCAGAACCGCAGAAGCCGTACACATCAATTCCATGCTGGAAAGTATTCGCAGCACAGTTCATCAACATTACCATGCGTTAATGGCGCAAGACGGATATGTAACCGCAGAACTGGTAAAGAACGCTTTTTTAGGCAAGATAGCAAGAGAACGGACTTTGATAGAGTTCTTCAAACAGCACAACGAGCAGTATTTACAAAAGGTCAAAATGAATACCACAGACAAAACCTATTCACGTTATGAACTGACAAAGAAACGGCTTATCGAGTTTATGAAGTTCAAGTACTCCGTTTCCGACATGCTCATAAAAGATATAAATGTGGTATTCATTGAAGATTTCCTGCTGTATATCAAGAACAACTACGGATGTAGCCATAATACGGCTATGAAGTTCGTACAACGCTTTCGCACAGTGGTAAACTTTGCCAAGAATACGGGTTTGGTGACTGCCGACCCTTTCGGGTCTTATCGGGTAAAATTTGAACGTACCGATAGGGATTATCTGACTATGGAAGAAATTACCGCTATTTACAATCACAAGTTCTGCACCAAGCGACTGGAACAAGTACGTGATTTGTTCATTTTTAGCTGCTATACGGCACTTTCCTACATTGATGTATGCGAGTTAAGGCAGGAGGACATTCGTACCGGATTTGACGGTAATTTGTGGATTATACGGAAAAGACACAAAACAAATGTTACATCTACCGTCCGATTGCTGGATATACCAAAAGCCATATTGGAAAAGTACAAAGATAAATTGCCAAACGGTAAGATTTTACCAGTTATCAGCAATCAGAAAATGAATGATTACCTAAAAGAAATCGCAGCCATTTGCGGAATTGAAAAGAACTTGACCTATCATGTCGCAAGGCATTCTTGTGCGACTTCGGTGCTGCTTTCCAATGGTGTTCCCATTGAAACGGTATCTAAGATTTTGGGACATACCAATATCAGAACCACTCAAATTTATGCGAGGATTACCGATTTGAAGGTCAGTAACGATATGGAAATGTTAGCTCAAAAGTTGGACGCTACACACCGGACTGCCAGCCGATGAAATCATGTTATCGTCAGATAACAGCAAGGTGTGTTCTATGGCACATAGAACCGTTTTCCGTGCCACAAAACACCTTGGGCAAATTCACTCCGAAGTCGTGTTGCCAGTAAAAGAAAAACATTCCCTAACTAAAGATTTTTCGCTCGTCGGGACGGGTGGTCCCGCCCCTTGCCGCTGGGCGCTCCCCGACCGATGAGTTTATTTTGCAATCCTGCAATCTTGTTTTATTGAAGTATTGATAGCTTGATTGATTGAAAGCAAGATTTCAATATGGCAAGATTGAATGAAAACAATAAGCCATTCAATATTAATTGAAATACTGAATAGTTTATTTATTGCAAGAACATAATTACTTGCGAAAAGAAAAAAATATTATTTGCTATCATCTTCGTCCATACGCTTAATCAGACAATCTTGCAAACGGGTAAGATATGCCGTTCGGTCTTTCTTCCGTTCTTTCATGGCAATATAAGCAGCATAATAATCCCCTAATTCCACTTGAAACACTGTGCCGAGAAAGTTCATTATTTCTTTAATTTCCACATTTCCATTGTTAATGTCCCCCGAAGAAACAAGAGAATAACCCAATTCTATAAGAAAAACTTTTTTACCCGTAAAACGAAAAGGATATTTCGTGCCTTTTTGCAGGTTATCTTCTACAAGATTATCGGTTTCCAGTTTAACTAACCTCTTATTTAAATAAATACGTAACATCTCATTGGCTATAATTTTTGCGACCTTGTAATCATATCCAGTTGAGAAATTTGGGTCTTTGTCAAGTTGTGCGCTATCCGTACATAATCTTAAATCAGCTTTTCCACGAACAAAATAGTATTCATCATATACGGTTGAATGTGAACGATAATACTGATAAAAATCTAAATTCCTATTGAAGAAATAGGTCAGATTGTCCAGTTCCTTATTAAGATAGCTTTTAACGGCTTCATTACTACCATTAGGACATTGCGTTTCTATACGGTATATTTTATGAAAATACAACAACCGCCCAAGTATTTCCGGTTTTTGTGCCTTAAAAAATAATATTTCATCCTCCTTAGTTGAAAAAACATAATTTTGTAGTTCTTCTCTTAGGTCATTAAGGATAACCCGTAAACGGTGCGCCATCGAAAGAGAAATTGAAATAATATCATAACCATAGAAGTCTATTTCATCAATCTCTGAATCAATATCCAATAATATCTGCCTTATCCTTTCTTTCATTTACAACCTTCTTATTTAGCAAATAAAATGAGCACTGATGAATAAAAACAATGCTCATTTAGTTATAAAATGTACTATTAAAATTTTATTTTTTAAGCAGATACTACTTTTAAACCTATAATAGAAGCTATTAATGTAAATATAAAAAACAATCTTCCAAAACTTACAGGTTCCTTAAAGAAGATAATACCCATTAACACTGTCCCAACTGCACCTATCCCAGTCCAAACGGCATAGGCTGTACCTATTGGTAATGTTTTGAGAACTTTAGTTATAATAAATAGGCTTAATGCAATAGCACTAACAGTTCCTAAACACCATAACCCTTTCTCCAATCCCATACTCTTGCTTACTTTTCCCAAGCAAAACGTAAAAGCGAGTTCAATGCACCCCGATAAAACTAAAAGCAACCAATTCATCGTTTTTATTTTTTTGAGCGCAAAGTTCGCTATTTGCAGGTTATTTCTTTTTTACATGTTTTAAAAAAGCGTTTTACATTTGATAAATTATTCACTTTATTTGGGCTCGAATACGGCTCAAATTAACTTGGGAAATACCTAAATAAGATGCTACTATACCTAATTGAACACGTTGTGTTATACTGGGATATTCGTTTATAAGTTCTTGATACCTTTCTAAAGATGTCTTAAATTGTCGGGCTATAAACAACTTCTCTGATTTTATGCAAGCATATTCTGCATATTTACGTCCCCAGTTCGCAATATGTATATCAGTGTAGTACAAAGATTGTAATTGTTCTAAGTCAATTTCATATAAAACACAATCTTCTAATAGCTCTACATTAGTGTATTCTCCTAAACCCGCAAAAAGAGTCTGCAACGGAAATATTAAATCACCTTCTTGACCAAGCCAAAATGTAATATCCTTATCATCTTTATGGGTATATGCCCTTACTATTCCTTTTTTTACAAAATAAGATTTAGTTCCTTTTCTGTTTTCTAAAAACAAATGAAAATGTTTAGGATACTCAACCTCTGACACCAAACGAATTAAGGTGTTAAGAGATACTTGTGGTAGTTCATAAATACTGTTTATTATATCATTGATACTCATATTGGATGTTCTAACATATTTAAACTAACAAATATACAAATGCAAAATAATAAAAAGGCATTGTCTTAGACAAGCAAAAGTATCCTCTTTTTCTTTTAGTCTTAAATTTTTAGTGCAAGGTGCAAGTATATATCTATATATATAGCTTGCACCTTGCACTAACCTTAGAATGTTTATTTTCAACGATTTGCATAGTCCAAAAATAATGCGTACATTTGAACCCAAGATGTTGGCAGACAGACACCGGACAACAGCAGACAGTTTTTAAGGACTAAAGCGTGACGGATGTAAAGCCTAAATTTCTGAAAGTACTGATATTGAGGAAGAAATAACGTTTGGTTCAAGACCCAGGCGGATCACTGAAACAACAAGAAAAATCAAGCAAATCCCTGATAATGTCTGATTATCAGGGATTTCTTTTTTCTAGTAGGTAGCAAAAAATAGCCGTTTCAAGCATATTATCGGTGGATAAATCGTGGGACTAAAATTTAGTTCGAAAAAAGTCCCACGAATTTGCATCTTTCTCACTGATTCATAGCTTTTTGCATGGTCGTACTTTGGAAGAGAATAATTAAAGAACGGTGAAGCACTCGTATGCATGAGAATCACCGTAAATGGCTGTATAGTAGACATTTCTATCAAAAGAAGCTGTCCTGTAGACCTATGGAATCAGGCTAAAGAGAATTCAAAAGGCAAAGACCGTATGTCGGTGGAACCGAACCACTACTTAGAAATCACACGTTCCCACGTACATCAAATTTATAGAGAACTGGAAACTTCCGGCAAGGTTATCACTGTTGATCTTGTTAGAAAACCGTATTATGATGTGGACGAAGATAACAAAACGCTATTACAGGTATTCAGGGAGCATAACGAACAAAGCCGCAAGCTAATCGGTAAAGACTTTATTAGTAAAACCGTTCAACGGTATGAAACCACTACCCGATATTTGGAGGAATTCATTAAGAAAGAATATCAGTTATCGGATATTGCCCTGAACAACTTGGAAGCCAACTTCATTTCTAAGTTCGATGCTTTCTTGAAGATTGAAAAAGGTTGTGCGCAGAACTCCGCTATCACCCGATTAAAGAACTTAAAGAAGATTATCCGCATTGCCTTGGAAAATGACTGGATAAAGAAAGATCCATTCGCTTACTATCGTTTCAAACTGAAAGAAACATATCCTGAATTTCTGACAATGGACGAGATTAAAATCATTCTCGCTAAAGAGTTCACAATTAAACGAGTAGAACAGGTACGAGACGTTTTCATTTTTTGCAGTTATACCGGTTTGGCGTTCAGCGATGTGAAAGACTTATCACCTGAACACTTGCTAAAAGACAATAAAGGAGAACTTTGGATAAAAATCTTCCTCTCATTTCATTCGAGCGTATTTTCATCTAAAAACTTGCACAGACTAAATACTTCACTGGCAAAGTCAATGATTCAAATTAAATTCTGAAAAAAAATGTTCTCAGGGCTAGCAGGTTATTCTTTCCAACCTTCAAAGTAATGCTTTTGGAGCAACTTATCAATATCACTTTGACGATAGATGATTTTACCTTTTATCTGGATAAAGGGGATTAGCCCCGTATCTCGCCATTCCTGCAAGGTTCGTAGACTGACATTCAGTTTCTTGGAAACCTCATTATTAGAAAGAAAACGTTCCCCGTTCAAGTGTGGCTTGTAGTGCTTTACAATAGATTCAATGCCGTCCAGCATCGAATCGAGCGAAGAAATAAATTCTTTGATTTGTAGGGTATCTTTATTTATTAGTTCCATGACTGAAAGATTGTTTTATTGAAATATTGATTTCAAGATCTCTAGATAGCAGGCTAGTTGCGCAGATAGTCCCCCAATGATGAGATGCTAAGTACATCTTTTGCCGGGTCATAATCTACAGAGAGCCGTTTGGATGCAGTGGCAATAAAATACTGGCTACCATCTTGCTGTATCTCATAAGTAGCGGGTGAAGCCTGCTTGGTGGTTTCCGATACATATACAATAGAAAGGAGATATTCTTTACCGTTCCGGTAGATGATAACCGTAGGATTCAGATTAACGCTTTCCCATGTGCCGACAATGGAAAACAGATTGAAGGATGGATAATCTTCATTAGTTCTTTTCATAAGACATGATTTGTTTGGGTGATAGTTTCCCCAATAACACTTAAATCTTCATGATAAATATCATGAGCACACTCCAAATTTTACTATATTGCAACAATTTATAAATGTAGTCAGCATGAAGTTCAAAGACCTTTCAATTACGATCCATACAAATAAAGTAAAGGAATGCATAGATTTCTACACCGAATATTTTAAAGCTATGTCAGCTTTTGATTTATAGTGAGAGATAGCCGATATATAAAGTTGATAAAGTAATAATCTAAGTTAGCACTCGTAATTTGAAATTGGAATACAACATAAGAAGCCTGTACACTCCAGTACAGCCAGCAGTAATAGGAACTAATGGCGAGGTCTCATATATTGAGTTGCCACCTGACGCACAACTACAAGACTTTATTTATTGTTATTGGAATCTAAAGACTATTAAGCCACTAGATGATATATACAATTATCGTGTAGTTGCTGATGGGTGTATTGATATCGTTTTTAATTGTACAAATTATGATGAAACATATATAATGGGGTACTGCAATTCTTTTGTGAAGATTGGCATTGATAAAGAATTCAATTATTTCGGAATACGGTTTCTTCCGGGTATATTTCCGTCACTATTTAATATAGATGCGTCAGAATTAAGCAACCATTACGAACGTTTAAATACCGTGCAACCTTGTATATACAATGTAATTCAACAATCGAAAGATAGATGCTTATGCCTTCAGGATTTGTGCGATGAACTCAATATCTATTTTATTAAGCACATAAATAAAATAGATAAACCTTTTGATAATAGATTTTTCTGTGCATTAGAAACTATTTTAAAAAGCAAAGGATCGATTATTATTGAGAAAGATTTGAATGATGGAATAAGTAGTCGTCATTTACAACGACTTTTTAATTTTTACATAGGAGATACAGCCAAGTCTTTTTGCCGAATTGTTCGTTTTCAAAATCTTTTAAAGATTGACCCTTCAGTTAAATTAATAAAATCCGAAAAATCATATTATGATTTTTGTTACTATGACCAAACTCATTTCATAAAAGAGTTTAAATTATTTTACGGTAAAACGCCCTTAAAGATCGCTGCTGAATAAAATGTCCGATTTTTCCTATTTTTGAAAAACTCTATGTTTTAACTTCGCGGCATGGAATTACATAGCATAAAGCAACTGTCAATACTTTATGTAATAACCAGTAAAGATGAAGTTAAATATAACCAGCGATTTAATAAATCGCTAAAAATATAAAAGCAACTATTGAAAACAACTTAATAACAAGATAATGAAATATTTATATAAATATATTGTTGTGTGCAAATGGGTTGAAAGCTATAAAAATCCTATTATATTAAAGAAAGATGAAAAAGTTGTAGTCAATTTAGCTATAAAAGAAACTGATCCAGAATGGGTAAATTGGGTTTGGTGCATAGCGGGCAATGGAATGACAGGTTGGGTACCTATACAAATTTTGAACGTATGTGAGACCTTACCGAATGAATGGCAAATAGCTATTGCATTAGAAGACTATTCTGCTTATGAGTTACCAGTAAATCAAGACGAGATAGTAATCGGCTCAAGATACCTAAATGGTTGGTTATGGTGTCGAAAAGAAAATTCAACCAAGGAAGGTTGGGTACCGATTAGATGTTTAAAGCGATCTATTGAATCATTGTAGAATAAGTATTGCCGAAATGATAAAATATTACCGAATTTGTAGAAAGAAGATATATATTACGTAATCCATAGTAAAAATGAAATCAAAAATAGACAACAATTTAAGAAATGCGAAGAATATAGGTGCAACAATCGAGAAATACCTTAATGAAATTGGTATATTCACTTTAGCCGATCTTGCAGAAACAACATCTGTCAAAGCTTTTATAAAGATACGTGAACAACATCCTGAAAAGACTATACCTGTGTGCTATTATCTCTATTCTTTAGAAGGAGCTCTATTAAACTTACATTGGAATGATATTCCATCAGAATTAAAAAAAGAACTAAAAGATAAAATTCAGGATTAACTATTAGAACAAATTTGATTAATGATTAGGCTATTAAAAAAATTAGCAGATTGATTCATTTTTACACTTATTAATATGACATATGAGATTACCTTTGCAAAAAACAATAAGTACATTAAAATGATACGATTACAAAATAAAAACAGGTTTTGAAAAGGAAGCCATTATTAAGTCCTCAGTTATAAAAGAGGGACAAATAGTTGATGAACATTTATATAGTATTAGGAAAAAATGAAAAAAGATATAGGCGATCACCTTATTAGTAAGTTAGATTTGCAGGATATAGCTAAAGTGTTGTCCGATGAATTAAGCGGGTCGGAACTGAACACTGTTTTACTGGACATTTTTAACAAGCGTGTTCAGCAGGAAACTCCCTCGTCTTTACTAAGTAAATATGAGGGTAACAAGCTTGTTAAGCCCGCCTTATTAGAAGATGTTTTAGAATATAAAGAAAAAGAATTACGGTGCTATAAATTAATAGCAGGTAGAGGATTTGAACCCATAGAACTTTCCCCGGTCGCTCAGTTTGGGACAAATAGTGTTATAGCAACAGTAGATCAGAAAAAAGTCCTTACTTCTTTAAGAAACACAGAAGTACAGGCAGACCCGACGAATACAATAGCATTACATTACGCATCGTTAAAGAAAAAAGGAGAATTAGATAACAAAACCTATAATTACAGCAACATTTCACGGGTAATAAGGACACAGGTATTTAATAATCCTAATTTCACTCCTCATTTTACTGTTCTCGCCCTTATTTCATGTGGTAGAGATACTGGTAGCTTTAATTTTGAGAAAGAAGAATTATTAAAACATTTAACTACATCGTATGAGATATGTAAAAGTTACGGTGTGGAGAAAATATATTATGAGATTATTCCATGCAAAGGTTATGACAGTCAAAGCCCGCTTATAATGGAATCAATATCGTATGTCCGGAAAAAGAATAGTAATCTTGAGGTCTTGGTTATAGCACCGGAACATGATAATAACTATTACCATGGTTTCAGAATAAAGCAGCAAATAGTGATCGGCGGCAATACTATTGAAATTGCTGACGGTGGATTGCTTGATTGGACACAACAGCTATTAACCAACAAAAAAGAGCGAATGATGACATTCGGGCTTGGTATTCAGGTATTATATCACCTAACTAAATAAACATGGTAAAGAGTAAAGTCATATTTGAAGATGAAGAACAGGTAGAGATTAAATATCCTTGTTTTGAATTAAAGGATATTGTTGAGTATTATTTTGAAATATATACTCCTAACAATTCTATAACTCCATTTTCACTTGTGGCTTTGCCCAATGCTAATATCTTAGTTTCAATTTATATCTCCGATAGTAGTCAGACATTCAAAGTACATCGTGAACATGGTATAATTGATACATCGGGTGATAAGATATCTGGTAGCTTAACAGAAGCGATCACTGTAATACACGCTCCCGGAACCCATGAATTTTCAATAAAATTCAAGCCGGGAGTTTTGTACTCCTGTTTGTCTAAAGATATTTCAACTTTGGTGGATAATCATTTGTCTCTGCAAAAGTATCTAAATCAAAAAGTAATAGACGAACTAAAATTAAAAAGCTCTTTTGCCGAGCGAGTTCAGTTTGTAGAGAATTGGCTTTTAAGTAATATGAAAATCTTTAGTTCTGATTTCAAACTCAACACTGTAATAAAAGCAATTTACCATATCAATAATAACCGTAATTACAAATTGAACACAGTAAGTAAGGAAGTTGGGGTGTCAAATCCTACACTCAATAGATATTTCAAAGAAGTATTAGGTATATCACCCAAACAATGCTTTAAAGCTTTACGCTTTAAAACTGCATTGAAGAACTATCGTGCAAATGGTAGTTATGATTTATACGACGAATTGGGATATACCGACTTTTCCCATTTTGTAAAAGAAGCTAAAAATTTGGCAAACACAACTCCATCAGAACTATAACAAAAAGAGAAAGTAATAAAGACTATAAAAGTACATTTATAAAATATTATCTATGACAATGAATGAAAATATGAAACTTTGGAAATACAGTGGGACATTTCTTGTTATAACAGGAGCAATCCACACAGTATATGCACTATTACTTGGGAAAGAAGACTTTACGGACATGATAAAAGATGGATTAATAAACTCCACAGATGATAGTTACAGCCGTGCTTTCGCCCTTTGGTTTTTAGTATGTGGGATTATACTTATTCTTTGGGGGCTAACACTCCAATACTATATCAAAAAAGAGCAGAAACCCGCACCTCTGATTTTGGGGTATTGTATTTTGGCGTTCGCTGTGGTTGGATGTATCATAGAGCCGATTTCCGGTTTTTGGCTGTTTTTGCCGCAAGCATTAGTTATAATTGCTGCAAATAGAAAAAGGAACATATAATAGACAACATTATGAATACAATATCAGTAAGAGAACAACCTCAATACACCCAACAAATTATAGCGTATTTACAGCAAGTTTTATCAACTTGGTGCAATTCATACTATCGGGAATAAAATTGTAGGCTTATTAATATACTGTATTCCTTTTATTTATATTTTTATGGGTAGCTTCTCTTTCCTATGGTTTATATTACCATTCTTGATTATCGTTCCTTTCGAAGAGACTTGTATTATTCTCCAAATGAAGAAATTGGATTTGAATCGGAAAGGATTATTCTTTGCCAAACATTCTGTCGATTGAATATAAGAAATTTTGTAAATAATAAGCAATAGAATACAAATGAAACCATTGAGATTAATGCCATCGACACTGATATTCGTATCGGCAGCCATGCTTTTTGGGGGTGATGACCCACTTATGCATTCCGTTTCTTTCGGAAGTTGCCGGATTGGAGTCCATTATCTTCTGGTTTATTTGCGGAGGGCTTGGAGTTTTCACTCCACTTATTATTGCCGGCGTGATGACGCTTCGCAAAGAAGGGGGCAAATTCACAAAAGAGACCTTTGTGGAGCGACTACGATTCAGACCTATGAGTCGTAGAGATTGGCGTTATTCACTTCTGGCGTTGGTGGTAATCGGACTCTTGACAAGTGGAATTATGATTGCGATGCAAGTCCTTTTTTCGGATTTCAACCATACTCCGTCGTTTATGACTTTGGATCCGCTTTCACCGGGAAGATATTGGCTATTGCTTGCATGGTTCCCATATTGGTTGCTCAATATCGGAGGCGAAGAGTTCTTTTGGAGAGGTGTGTTGTTACCTCGGCAAGAAAAGACTTTCGAAGACAAAACGTGGATATTACATGGCACTGGTTGGGCTATTTTTCATATAGCGTTTGGTTGGCAACTACTTGTTATGTTATTACCGCTATTGTATATAGAGCCTTATGTGGTACAAAAGACACAGAACACATGGACAGGAGTATTTCTACATGGGGTAATCAATGGTCCTAGTTTTATCGCAATAGCACTGGGGATTATTTGATATAATACAACTGCAAAAAATGACAAATAAAGAGATTAAAAAGTTATGTCGCTCGTTTGGAGCTGATCTGGTGGGAGTTGCCTCGGTCGAGCGGTTTGTAAATGCTCCGAAAGGATATCACCCAACCGATGTTATGCCAACGGCTAAGTCGGTCATCTCTCTTGGAATGGTTTTGCCCAAAGATATTCTCGAACAGGATATACGAACATATACGGATATACGCAATGAGGCAGTTAAAAAGATGGATAAGGTTGCTGCGGATGTAGCAGCCGAACTCAAAGGACTCAAATACAAAGCCGTGTCGATAGTCTCGCTTAGCGGTAAATTCGTAGATGGACATTTCCGCTCGCGTGTGTCACTTAAACATGCTGCCGAACTTGCCGGGCTTGGAGTTATAGCTCGCAACTACCTGCTTACCAATGATAAGTACGGGAATCTGCTTTGGTTTACGGCAGTAGTAACCTCGTTGGAATTAGAGCCCGATCCATTGGCGACATACCAGGTTTGCAACAACTGCAACCTATGCGTCGATCTTTGTCCTTCGGGAGCACTCACAGACGAAAACAATTTTAGTCAAAAAGGATGCCGGAAAGTTTGCTATATTACCGTAAAAGGTGTATTGGAACTTCGTTGCTGGCAATGCCGAAATGTCTGCCCGTATAAACATGGTATAAATGATTAAAATAAATTATCTAAAATACAACGAATAATGAAACAAGAGATTCTATTTGTACTACTCAAAGACTTTGCCGATTGGGAAGGAGCGTACATTGCTCCCTACCTGAATTACGGTTGTGGACCTGATATCGAGAGTAAGTACGTGGTTAAAACAGTGTCGGTGACAAAAGCTCCCGTTGTGTCATGCGGTGGGTTCATGGTATTGCCCAATTACAGCATCGATGATATTCCCGCCGATTATGCCGGAATCGTCCACCTACTGGATTAACAACGGATTCGCAAAAGATGACAAATTCCTGAATCTATTATAAAATGGTAAGCCCCCGATAAAGTACCCGTTGTCTAGTATCTTTTTTCGCTCGATCTTTGCGTAAAAAAGATTATGCGAAAAATGAGCAAAGAAGAATTCTTAGAAATTCTATCCCGTCAGCAACGAAGCGGTTTGACGATAAAAGACTTCTGTGTCAATGAAGCCTATACCGAATCTAGTTTTTATTATTGGAAAGGAAAGTTTGGTCTCTCACGACCTTATCATGGGGAAAGATCCTCTTCCGGAGAGTTCGCTCCTATCAATTTGACCTCCCCGTCCACATCCAACCCGTCTTATGATAGAGTAGCTATGGGATCCGGGGAGATTCAAATAGAGTTTCCTGGTGGCATAATAGCCCGCTTCAGTGGTATGGCTGAATCCCATGCCGCCATGCAATTACTCACTCAAATTTACGGTCATCATGTTTTGCCTGAATGATACGATGCGATATTTCCTTTGCCCGGGTAAGACAGATATGCGCAAAGGCATGAATTCATTATGTGGAGTCATTCATAACAAGATGGGCTACGACGTCCGTTTAGGTGACGTATTCATTTTCATAAACCGGCAGCGGACCACGATGAAACTTCTGCATGCGGAAGATGGCGATCTTGTCTTGTATATAAAAAGGCTGGAGGAAGGAACCTTCCGCTTGCCCGAATATGATCAGCAAAGCAGATCATACCCCATGGAGTGGCGTGATCTGGTCATGATGGTGAAAGGAATCAATAACGGATCCGCTAAGAGGCTCAAGCGATTGAAGGCGTTACGAAAAAGTGATATATAACAGTGAAACTCAATGGACCAGACCTTGTTTAAGTAAGAGTTTTTTCTTATTTTTGTATTGTTCAAAATCCTCATAAATAATGACTCGGACAGAAACATTAGAACTTTTGGTAGCCACACTCCAACAGACTAACGCCAGTCAGTCTGAGTCCATCAGACAGCTGACCCGGCAGAATGAACAGTTACAAAACAAACTGGATGAACTGCTGGCTCAGGTAGCATGGCTGAACCGACAACTTTTTGGTCGTAAGAGTGAAAAGTTATCCCGTCTAGACCCAAATCAGCTATCCCTGTTTGAACAGCCGGTCCAATCCTTAGAACCGGAACCTTTGGAAGAAACTGTAGTTGAACAAACTACAACACCTATGGTTACTAAAAAGAAAGAACGGCAGAACCGTAAACTGTTGGAAGGACTTCCGGTTGTGGAAGTTGTCATAGAACCGCAAGACCTGGATCTTACAAAGTATAAACGGATTGGCGAGGAACATACACGTACACTTGAGTTTGAACCGGGTAAATTATATGTAAAGGAAATCATACGTCCCAAATATGGACTGAAAGACAATACCGCTTTACCCCAGGAATATCAGGATGGTATCGTAATAGCCGATCTTCCACTGTTGCCTATTTATAAGGGACTTCCGGGTGCCAGTCTGCTGGCAGAAATTCTCCTGCAAAAGTATGAGTATCACGTTCCATTCTACCGTCAGATACGGGAGTTCCATCACTTAGGTTTGAAAATCCCGGAAAACACGCTTCATGGCTGGTTCAAACCCGCCTGTGAGCTGCTAAAGCCTTTGTATGATGAACTCAAGAAGCAGGTATTGGCAGTCGATTACATCCAGGTGGATGAAACCACATTGCCTATCATCAACAAGCAAAGCCACAAAGCTGTCAGGGAATATCTGTGGATGGTCAGGGCGGTAACCAGCGGATTAGTATTCTTTCATTATGATGACGGTTCCCGTTCACAGGAAACGGCACGGAACTTATTGGAACCATTTAAAGGATATCTTCAAAGTGACGGTTATGCGGCCTACAACGTCTTTGAAGGTAAGGAAAGGGTGTGCCTTGTGGGTTGCCTTGTCCATATCAGGCGTCACTATGAGACCGCCAAAGAGGAAAATAAGTCTCAGGCTAAGTACGTTCTGGCCAAAATACAGGAACTCTACCGGATAGAGCAGGCGGCCGACATACAGGGAATATCCCCTGAAATGCGAATGTCAAAAAGGCAGAAACAGGCTCTTCCTATTCTTGACGAGCTGGAACAATGGATGGAAACAACCTATCCGAAAGTGCTTCCTAAAAGCCAGATGGGACAAGCCATTGCCTATGCCTATACCCTTTGGCCACGCATGAGAAATTACCTCAAAGACGGCAAGCTCAAAATTGATAATAATCTGGCTGAAAATGCAATCCGCCCAATAGCTTTATCGAGAAAAAACTTCTTGTTTTGTGGAAATCATGAAGCGGCGGAAAACACAGATGTCATCTGTTCATTATTGGCATCATGTAAAGCATCTCAAGTTAACCCTAGAGAATGGCTTACCGAAATAATTGCCTGGTTGCCATATTACACAAGGGATAAGGGAAAAGACCTAAAAGAGTTGCTACCCAATTACTGGAAACTGAGAAGATCCAAAGAAATCTAACAATACTCTAATGAAAAGCATATTATAAACAGAGAATCGCTATAAACTTATTAGATGTATATAGCGATTCTATAATTTATACGAGGACTTTATCGGGAGCTTACAGTTGAATAGCTTGAACGAAAAAAGCAAGAGATTCAATATAGTGAAAGAAAAACAAGTTTTCAATACAGATAACAATGTAAGCCCCCGATAAAGTACCCGTTGTCTTTGTATCTTTAAGTCTCGATCTTTG